>ERZ747221.2789-NODE-2789-length-14888-cov-8.423334_pt1 | contig 14888 bp, 16 predicted proteins | sample MGYA00374949_ERZ747221 | MGnify/ENA primary metagenome ERZ747221 (study PRJEB28779, sample SAMN05720172) | bioreactor metagenome | isolation source: Anaerobic biogas reactor | place: USA:Washington, USA | collected 2015-08-08 ... | reverse complement strand
TTATTTCCAGAATTGGCGCTGTGGTTGCCGAGTATTACGGGGTAGCCCACTTTGCCTTATGCGATCTTCGGTGAGTACTGAATGAACCGAGGGCTGAGCCGTACAGAACCACGATGGACGACGCGTGACGCGATGAACAGTAGGTTGGTGTCAACGGCGCACACATCCCGGGTCACCCTGGACCAGCCGCTCGGACCGGCCATGAATGCCGTGTTTCCGGGAGCGGAGGTGGTCGTTATCGGGCCCGGAGCTGCCGCCATCGGTATCGGACAGGCCGCGGGGGCCCGGCCGTTCGCGCGGATAGGCGCAGAGGTTCGGTGACGACCGACTCCAACAGCGCAGGGTGCGAGGAGACTGTTCGACTCATCGAGCATGCAGGAGGAGAGGCGTACCTCCTCCTGTGCGCTGTCTCCGCTCCGCAGCAACACCCTGCAACGTGTGCGTGAACACTATCCGGCCCGCGGCCCCACCCAGGAGACGTTACTGTTCGAGTATCCTAGCGATGCTTGTCCGGAGAAGCGGGTGGACATGGAGCGCGCGTGGACGGAGTCCTGACCGCAGGCGAGCCCAAGGGGAGCCGCTTGGAGTGAGCTCACGCTCAGAGACGCGACTGGACGCTCTTAACCGAGACCGATAGAGACAGGAGACCTTGTGGGTGGAGACATGGTGACATCCCAGATTGCCTCGCTCATGGAAGCAAGACTAAGTGCCCTGGAGGAAGCGGGTGACAGCGGCACGAAGATTGTAGGTTATTTCCCCGGGGGCTATGTGCCGGATGAACTCGTCTATGCATCTGGAGCGATTCCGCTCTGCCTCAGTCATGGCGGTGACGCCCGTCCGGCGGAGGAAGCACTCTCGCTCGTGCCCAACGTCATCTGTCCATTCGCCCGGGCTCAGATCGGGGAGGCTCTGCTGAGGACCAATCTCCTCTACAACAAGCTGGACCTAGTTGTTGTCCCGTGCACGTGCCAGCATCTCAAGCAGGTGGGAGATGTATGGGAGTACTACGGCACGGTGGATATCTTCAAACTGGGTGTGCCCTACGACAACAAGGATGCTTACGAGATCGACTACTTTCGAGAACGGCTGTCGGAGCTAAAAGGACTACTGGAGCATCTAACAGGAAACGTCATTACCAGTGACAAGTTGACCGAGGCCATGAACATCTACAATCGGCTTCGAGGGCTTCTGAAGACTCTGAGTCTGGCTCGCCGCGAGCAGCGGCTTAGGATCAGCGCCCTAGACTTCGTGCGGTTGAACCACATATCGATGTATGCCGATCCGGTTATGACCTGCGACACCTTGGAAGAAGTGCTCAGTAGCGTATCCCAAGCCGAGCTTCTCCCCGAAGGACGGCCCAGGGTGATGCTCGCGGGGCCGGCTCTGGCCTTCAACGATCTCGATATATTAGAGATGATAGCCGCCGCTGGGGCTGACATCGTAGTCGAGGAGGTGTTTGAGGGCATCCGTGACTATTGGCACGTGGTGCAAGGCGACGGGGATCCGCTCGATGTACTCGCGAGGAGCTACTTACTCGACAAGAGGCCGGCCGCCTTCATGAGGGGAGCTACGAGCAGAAGGATCGATCGCGCTCTGGATCTCATCGAAGACTTTGACGTCCACGGTGTGGTTTGGTATCAGCTTCTCTGTTGCGAAATGTACGACCAAGAGTCTTACCTTTTTGAGAGAGTGCTACGAGAACGGGGCACCCCGATGCTTGTGGTCGAATCCGACTATCACAACCTCAATGTCGGACCGGTCAGGAATCGTTTGGAGGCCTTCGTCGAAATCATCGAAGGAGGGCCGGTTGGTGTATGAGCTTCTGGATCTTTGCGGCTTCGACGCGCGAGAGATGCAGGTCCAGCTTCCTCGCATACAAGAGACCTTCTCCAGGCTGGGGATCACTCAGGACGACATCCAGACGGGCAAGGAGCGGCTCCACGTTTACTACGACATGGAACTGTGGAGTGTCCGGAGGATCATGGGCCTCCTCCTGAAGGATATGGCCGATATCGTGCTGCTCAGAGATGAAGGTGCGCGCAAGGTCATACATGCCTGCATGGCGCCAGGATTCGAGGTTCTCGGCACGGCGATCAACACCAACTCCGAAGATGTGAGGTTGACCTATCCGAACTTCACGTTCACGGCGATCCTGGGAGGCATGTTTGGAAAGGTCGTACCAGTTCTCGAAGCGGCGGAGAAACTGTGGCTAAGAAGTGGCGTGGTGCGGCACTGCGGAATGGTGAAGACCAGAGTGGGCTTGATCAGCCTGGGCCTGCTCCCGCGCCCCGACTTGACTGTGACCACCGGCTACCTCTGCGATACCAGTCCGAAATCCAACGAGATCATGGAGGCGGTCTTTGGCATACCCGCCTACTGTGTGGACCACACCCAGGATCGGCAGATCGCCGACTACCCCGACGCGAGCCGGGCCACCACTCTTTCTGCAAAAGGTATGCGCAGGTTCAGTGACATCGTCCGGACGCAGACAGGCTTTGAGATAGATGACGACATGATATGGCGGGCGCTCGAGGCAAGAAGGCCCATACGGGATGCCACGGACAGGGTTCTCGAAGTGGTCCGCTCGAGCGATCCGTCACCTCTCGCGTCGACTCACCTGAACCTATTTCCGGCAGTCGGGCTGGTCCCGTATAAGGAGGATGACATCCCCGCCGTGGTCAGTCTGCTCGATCACCTCCGTGATGAATTGGAGGAGCGAGTCGGCAGAGGCGTGGGGGTGCTTCCTAAGGGCGCACCTCGTATTCTGGTTCTCATGCCCACCCATCACGCGGACCCTCGGTTCGAGCATCTCGCCCACAGACTGGGTCTGAACATCGTGGCCTCCGATTTCAACTTCTCTTCTGGGCAGGAGAAGTCGGGCGCAGGCATCGTTGATCCGAGCGATCCGTACAATGTGATCTGTCAGCATCCACACGGAACGTCGGGTCAGTTCTTGGAGGCGAGGATTGGAATCATTATCGATGCCTGCCGGCGCCTCGGCATCGACGGGGTCATCGGCCACTATCACTCCGGTTGCAGGTACATAGCCGCCGACACTCTAGCCATACAAGGCGCGATTACCCGGGAGCTGGGCATACCGGTGGTGGCTTTCGAGTGGGACAATTTCGACCCTCGTTCTTACAACGAACACGAGTACGCGGCGAAACTGGAGACATTTCGGGGGATGATGGAAAGGACGGTGAAGGTGTGTTAGCAGTTACTGGGTCCACCGGCCAAGTAGGGGGCAGAGTGGCGGCGCGCCTGGCGGCACTCGGTCTTCCACAGAGACTCATTGTTCGGGATCCTTCCAGAGCGCCGAGTCTTCCAGGCGCAGAGGTCTTCCAGGTTTCGTCGTACGGTGATCCGGCGGCTATGGGAAGGGCGCTGTCCGGGGTTGAGACTCTGTTTCTGGTCTCCGCTCAGGAAGTCATGGGAGTCATCAAGAAGTCCCAGGATAGGGATGCTCCCATTCCATATTACGATCGGTTGCATCAACACATCTGCGCCGTGTCGGCTGCCGGAGCGGTTGGTGTACGACATGTTGTCTACCTCTCATTTCTAAATCCGGAGGCTGATTCAACCTTCCTTTGCGCCCGCGACCACTTCCAATCCGAGCAGTTCATCCGCTCCACCGGCATTGCCTTCACTTTCTTGCGCCAAGGTCTCTATATGGACAACGTTCCGCAGCATGTCATGAGCGATGATGTGATCCGCGCACCGGCGGGTCGGGGCCGGCTCGCATGGATCGCGCGCGATGATATTGCAGACACTGCGGTGGCGGTCATGACCGGCGGGGGCCATGAAGGCCAGATATACGACCTGACCGGACCAGAGGCGCTGACGATGGAAGAGACCGCCGAGCATCTATCTGCAGTGTTGGGCAGGAAGATCACATATCAGCAACAGACACCTCATGACGCGAGAGTGAACCGCAACATGAGCCGGATGGCCGATCACGAAGCAGCCCGCCGGGCACTCACGGGGAGTGGCATCACCGAACTGGAACTCGAGGGTTGGATCTCCCATTATCTTCAGATAGCGACAGGCGAAATCGACCTGGTCAGCGATTCAGTTCGCCTCCTGACCGGCCACCCTGCACAAAGTCTCTCAGAATACCTGCAGAAGCATCCGGAGAGCTACGCCCATCTGCTCAGACCTTAGAGAGAACGTACGGGTGATAAATGGACCGTCCGCACTGGTGGAGACTATCCATCGGTACGATGCCATCGCGTCCATCGGCGGTCATCGACCGGTAATCGGACGCAGCCGGTCGCTGAAAGATGCCGGGATGGGCTGATAATGATCCATGGGGGTTAGAAGGGTTTGAGAACATTGTGTTCTCAGGGAGTACCGGAATAGCGGAGTGGGAAGGAACAAGACTATGCTCGGAATCACGGGAGCCAGCGGTCAAGTCGGGAGCCGCATCGCGGCGCGAATTGCAGACCTCGGACTGTCGCAGCGTTTGATCGTGCGTGAGGCGGCGCGAGCGCCGGTTCTGGAGGGCGCACAGATCGCCGAGGCTCGCTCCTATAGCGACGTGGCCGCGATGGTGCGCGCCCTCGCCGGGGTGGACAGGCTTTTCCTGGTTTCGGCTCGGGATAGGTTCGGGGTGGCCCACATGGCCGCGAAGAGCGGTACGCAGCCCCCACCCTATGAACGTCTCCGAGAGCAGTTGGCTGCCGTCGATGCCGCCGTCGAAGCCGGGGTGAGACACATTGTCTACTTGTCGGTAATGAGCGCGGCACCCGATGCCGTTTTTCTCCTCGCCCCCGACCACTACCACACCGAGCAGTACATCCAGGCCACGGGCATCCCGTTCACGTTCCTCCGCTCCAGCCTATACACCGACAACGTGCCGCAGTGCGTCTCGGCCGACGATGTGATGCGCGTGCCCGCTGGAGATGGACGGGCTGCCTGGGTGACCCGCGACGATGTTGCGGCCGCGGCCGCGGCGGTGCTGGCGGGCGAGGGGCACGAAGGGTGTACCTACGACATCACCGGCCCAGAAGCGCTTACGATGGCGGAGACCGCCCAAAGGTTGTCTGGGGTCCTAGACCGAAAGATCGTCTACCAGGCACAGACGCCAGAGGAAGCGCGCAAGACCCGCTCGACGAGCCGCTTGGAGAAGTTCGAAGCCGAACGCCGGATGCTCACCGGGCACGGCCTCGACGAGTATGAGGTCGAGGTCTTCGTCACGCACTTCACCCAGATCGCCCACGGCGACTTATCCGGGGTCAGCGACGCCGTTCCCCGGTTGACAGGTCGTTCCGCCGAGTCCCTGGCGGATTACCTTCGGACCCACCCAGAGAGCTACAGCCATCTACTGCGATGAGAGCCGCCTAGCGCCTGAGTTGATAGGTGATGGTCACGTTGACGGAGATGTCCAGGTTCTGAGGGCTTATGGGCGGTGCAGCGATTGAGGCGGGGGCTGCTGTGGTGGTGGCTGTCGCGCCGTACCCCTCGTAGTAGTAGACGGGGGAGGAGTAGCCCTCGTTGAGTACCAGCACCTCACCCAAAGCTACTCCATTGGCGGCTGCGAATGCCTCGGCTTTGGCATGCGCCTGCTCCGTGGCCTTGGCCAGCGCTTGGGTCTGGGCTTGAGTATTGTCCGAGAGCTGCCATATGGGGCCGGAAAGGTTGTTGGCTCCGGATTCGGTAGCCGCTGCGAATACACTTCCGATGGCGCTGAAGTCGCTGAGCGTGACCTTCACCGAGTTCGACGCCTGGAAATTCGTGCCCGTCACCTCGCCGGATTTAGGATCGTACAGCGGGTGCCCGTAAACACTCACATTCGTGGTCTCGACCGCCGAATCAGGTATTCCCTCCGCTTTGAGGCGGGCAAGTATGTCCTGCATCTTCTTGGAATTGGCATCGAACGCCTCCGTGGCCGTAGGGGCGCTCTCTTGGACGCCGATGTTAATGACCGCCTGGTCGGGCAGGGCGATCATATGACCATTGCCGGAGACGGTCACGGTATGGAGAAGAGATCCCTGGACTTCCGGCGCGTTTAATGTCGTCACCGGGCCGCCGACTGTGGTTGTGGTGGATTCCTGCGCTTGAGCCGACTCGCTCCCCGTGCTCGTCGGGCCTCCTGGTGTTGTGAGTGAGTCCGAATCCGAGGTACAGGCGGTAGCGCCGAAGACCAGCAGCGCGAGAGCCAACGCGGAGCCGCCCGCCAGCGTCAGTTTTCTCCCCATCTTGGCGAATGACACGGTAAGCCCCCTTTCCTGCAGACATGCCCGGCCGTCCTCTCCAAAGGTCGGGTGGTCTGCAATTGCTTCCTGCAGTCCTGAGACCCTGTCGTCATGAGCCTTAACAAATATAGACCGTCCGGATTCGGCGATTGTTCCCAGTGGGTTCGGGGAGGGACTCGTTAATGAGTGGGTGGGGGAGGTGTCCATCGGCGCACACGCGGGGTTTGCGGCCGGACGTGGTGCGGTAGTCCCAAAGTGGATTAGGTCAATCGGATGTGCGGGCGCCCAAGATCAGGAGGAGCGAGCGATGGCTGAGACGAGGCAGGAGTGTCTGAAGCGCTGGGAAGACGGCCTGAGCTGTTTGAGCGAAGATATCGGACGTCTGGAGAGTCTTCCCGATAACGGACGCAGGCCGGCCGATCTGGCCGAGCGCCTCCGCGACCTCAAGGTGCGGAAGGAAGAGCTTGAGGCGAAGATCGCCGAGGCGCGCGATGCCGACGACGCCGTCTGGGAAGGCGTGCAGTCGGTCATCGACGGCCTTTGGGACGGTTTGAGCGGGAAGCTGGACGCTCTGCTGGGGAGGGGCGACTGACCGCCCGTTGTCTAGAACAGTCTCGTGGCTCCGCTGTAGGCTTCTTCCACCCGTATCACGGCCGCGGCGTGACCGGGATGGTCGGGACCGTTCCATGACTTCATGCTCTCAAATAGGGGCCCGTCTGTTTGGTATTCGATGGCACCCTTGAGCTGATACGACTCCTTGTCTGATGTGATGAACAACAGGGAGCCTACACTGCCCGCAAGGATATTCTTCTTAGTCTTGTCGAAGTAGTTGTCGGCCACGATCACCATTTCGTCGTCGACGATCCGTACATAGGTGACATAGATGGCGTTGGGGACGCCCTCAGTGTCGACAGTCGCCAGGATCGCCGGATCGCTGCGCTTCTTCCACGCATCGAGCACTGGGGAGGGAAGTTTGGCCATTGCGTCTGCACCTTTCTCGGTCTGTCTCACCGTTACAATGTCTCACACAGCCGCAAAGTGTGCACCGGCGGCTTGTTGATTCGGAAGAAAAGGAGGTGGCTCATCTCTTTGATTGACATCTGGTCGAGGACCATCCGTTGACCGACGCGCGGAACCATTACAGACGCACTCTTAAGGCCTGCAATCTGGCCGGCTTCATCCAGAGTGCCACTATGAACCTGTCCCCGTTCCTCTTCGTGCCGCTCATGCTGCTGTACGGGCTGAGTTACACCCAGGTGGGCCTCTTGGTGCTATTGAACTTCGCGGCCCAGTTCGCGGCTGATCTCCACTCAAGCGCTGGAAAAACAACCGACATTTCGGGTACCTTGTAGTGTGGTGTAAGAGGTAGGAGAGGCGGGAAAGAGTCCGACCGGCAGTTGCCGCGGCGACAAGAGATCGGAGACACCATGGGTAGAGTCGAAGGCAAGGTAGCGATCGTGACCGGTGGTTCCACTCGTCTGGGCCAGGCCATTGCGGCCCTCTTCGCCCGAGAGGGCGCCCGGGTGGCAGTGATCGACAGCAAGGATGGTGTGACGGCGCCCGACCTGACATCGGCGATCGACGATGGCGGGATAGTCCGCAAGTACCGCATGGAAGCCCTGTCCGAAGAGGAGGTAAAGAGGGTCTGCGCTGAGGTCTTCAAAGAGTTCGGCCGGGTCGACATCCTGATCAACAACGCCACTGTGACCGATCCACCCCTGCTCGACCACGAGATCAGCTCCGACGAATGGAGGCGGCTGCTCGACGTCGACGCCTCGGGCATATCTCTTTGCACGAAGCACGCGATCCCTTTTCTGAAGGAATCCGGCGCGGGCAGCATCATCAACCTCTCATCCGGCTACGGCACGGTGCGAGGAAGGAAGGTGCCGCCTCCCAGTCCGTACCACGCCGCCAAGGCGCGCATCCGCTATGTCAGCAGAGCCGACGCCGCGCGTCTGGCTCCCGACAAGATCCGGGTCAACTCCCTGCACCCCGGCTTGCTTTGGACCCGGATGCTCGAGGAATCGGAAGAGAGCGCAGGCGGAGCCTCGGGAAGGCCGCCCGAGAAGCGTCCCAGCGAACTCCCCCTGGGGCAGGACGGAGAACCGATCGACATAGCCTACGCGGCACTCTATCTGGCATCCGACGAAGCCCGGTTTGTGAGTGGTGCCGAACTGATCGTCGATGGAGGCTACTCCGCCTGGAGATCCACACTGGCCGAGCCTGGGTCCAAGCCGGCACGAACCTGGTGGCGTCGTCTGCTCTCATGACGGAGAAGCTGAGGGAGGTTGATTCATGAGGACTTCGGCCGTGCTGGCCGTCTTGGGAGAGGACAGAGTGGGCATCGTGGCGGCGGTGTCAGGTGCCCTTTCGGAGGCGAATGCCAACATAGAGGATATCCGGCAGACCATCCTCGGCAGCATATTCTCGATGACCATGCTCGTTACTGTGGATGAGGATAGCGTCGCTTTCGACGAGCTGCAGAAGCGCCTTGTTGGGATAGGTCGCGACCTGGGGATGCAGATCACCCTGCAGCGAGAAGATGTGTTCCGATTCATGCACCGGATCTAGAGGGGCGGGTCGCACCGTGCCGCCCTACGAGAGGATCTGAGGAGGTCTCGTGTATCTCACCCCCGAGGAGATCGTCGAGACGCTGACGATGATCACCCAGGAGCATCTTGACGTCCGCACGATCACCCTTGGGCTTTCGCTCTCGTCCTGCGCCGACGCAGACATCCAGGTGATGGCCCGGCGCATCTACGAGCGGACCACCTCGGCCGCCGAACACCTTGTGCCTCTGGCTGAACGGTTGGAGCGGGAATACGGTATTCCCATCGTCAACAAGCGTATCGCGGTCACGCCGATAGCGGAGATCGCGGGTGCCACAGCGGCAGCGGATCTGACGCCGCTTGCGCTGGCTCTCGACCGGGCCGCCGCTACCGTCGGGATAGACTTCATCGGGGGCTTCTCCGCTCTGGTGCAAAAGGGTATAGGGGACGCCGATGCGCGTCTCATCGCCTCCATCCCTGAAGCGCTTTCGATTACCGACCGTGTGTGCGCCTCGGTGAATGTGGCCACTACCAGGGCGGGCATAAACATGGACGCAGTCCTTATCATGGCGCGGACAGTGCTGGACACGGCACGGAAGACCGTGGATCGGGACTGTGTCGGTTGCGCTAAGCTGGTGGTATTCGCCAACATGGTGGAGGACAATCCCTTCATGGCCGGGGCGGTCCACGGCTCAGGTGAGCCGGACGCGGTGGTCAACGTAGGTATCTCCGGTCCCGGAGTGGTGCGTGCGGTAGTGGAGGCGCTCCCACCGGATGCGGACCTCACGGTGGTGGCCGAGGCAATCAAAGCCACCGCCTTCAAGATCACGCGTGTGGGCGAGCTCATAGCTCGGGAAGCGGCGGGTAGGTTGGGAGTGGCCCGGGGTATCGTCGACTTGTCGTTGGCGCCTACACCGGTGGAAGGGGACTCGGTGGCCGAGATAATCGAGGCCATGGGCGTGGAACGGTGCGGCGGACCCGGGACGACGGCGGCTCTGGCGCTGCTGAACGACGCCATCAAGAAAGGGGGAGCCATGGCTACCAGCGCCACGGGAGGTCTATCAGGGGCCTTCATCCCCGTTTCAGAGGACGCGGGCATGATCAGAGCGGTGGAAGCGGGCGCGTTATCGTTGGAGAAACTGGAGGCTATGACCAGCGTCTGCTCTGTCGGTCTGGACATGGTCGCGGTTCCCGGTGACACGCCGCTGGAGTCCATCGCCGGGATCATCGCCGACGAAGCGGCCATCGGTGTCATCAACGGGAAGACCACAGCCGTACGCCTGCTGCCCGCGATTGGCAAGACGGTGGGGGAGCGGCTCTCGTTCGGCGGCCTCTTGGGGGAAGCGCCGGTGATGCCTGTGAACCCCTGGGCCGGCTCGGTGTTTGCGCGCCGCGGCGGCCGGTTCCCGGCGCCGTTGGGCAGCCTACGCAACTGACGGCGCCTCCAGTTGGCCTTCGGTTGGGGGCGACGACTAAGCCGGTGCGGGCCGGCCGGCCCGCCTGCGCATGACCATTCGCGCTGGCGCATAACCTGGTGCAACAGGTATCTTATACACCCGTTGAACGAGCTACGGACAGGGGAAACATCGTGATCGTACGCACCACGGCCTGGTCGGCCGGTCCCGGCTGCCATGGCGGATGTGGGGTTCTCGCCCATATCGAAGACGGCAAACTGGTCAAGATCGAAGGAGATCCCGACCATCCCATCAATCGAGGAAGGCTTTGCGCCCGCTGCTTGGCTATGACCCAATATGTCGATCACCCAGAGCGTCTCCGCAGCCCCCGCAAGCGGGTGGGAGAGCGCGGGGAGAACAAATGGGTGGACATCTCCTGGGAAGAGGCCTACGACCTCATCGAGGAGAAGATGGGCAACATCCGCGAGGAGTACGGCCCCGAGAGCATGGTCTTCTCCATGGGCACAGGCCGTGATGTGGGCGCCTGGATCTGCCTGCTTGCCTACAACTACGGCAGTCCCAATGTCATGTTCGCTCTCTCGGGTATCGGCTGCTATAGCCCGAGGATCGCGGCGTCGGAGACTGTACTCGGTGACTACTGCGTGTTCGATGGTGGGCAGTGGCTACCTAAAGGCCACGACGACCCCCGCTACGAGGTGCCCGAGACCATAGTTATCTGGGGCTACAATATCAACGCCTCCTGCCCAGACAACATATTCGGCCATTGGGTGACCGATCTCATGAAGAAGGGCAGCAAGGTCATCTGCATCGATCCGCGGCTCTCGTTCTTCGCGTCGCGGGCGGACAAATGGCTGCAGCTGCGGCCCGGCACCGACGGCGCTCTGGCCATGGGCTTTCTCAACGTGCTCATAAACGAGGGGCTGTACGATCGAGCCTTCGTGGAGAAATGGACGAACGCCCCCCACCTCATCCGCAGTGACACAGGGACGTTGCTGCGCGCCTCCGACTTGATTGCCGGCGGCTCACCCGACGATTTCGTGGTGTGGGACACGGTAAGCGGGGCTCCCGTCATCTGGGATTCCGCCAACCAGGAGTTCCGATCTCCCGGAGTCGCGCCGGCGCTGGAGATTCCTGCCGACCAGTGCGCTGTTCATCTCGCGGACGAGTCGTCGGTGCCGGTGAAGACCGTCTGGTCGACCTTCTGCGCCGAAGTGGCGAAGTACCCGGTGGACAGAGTGGCTAAGATCACCTGGCTGAAGCCGGAGGACATCATAGAGGCGGCCCGGCTGTACGCCAACAGCAAGCCGGCCACCATCCAGTGGGGCGTGGCCATCGATATGACCCCGGCCATCACACCCACCTCCATGGCCATAGCGGCTCTGTGGTGCATCACGGGCAACCTGGACACGCCCGGCGGGCAGGTCATCGCCCGTCCTGCGTTCGGGGCGGTCGCCTACGCATTGCCCGGACAGCGGGGGCCGATAAAGCTCCCCGACATGGAGTCCGACAAGACCCGGATCGCCCGGGATCGCTACGGAGTGTTGAGTGAGTTCATCTGGCGGGCCCAGACCGACGTGACCTTGGAGCAGATCTTCACGGGCAAGCCGTATCCCGTGAAGGGGATGTGGATTCAGGCGTGCAATCTCATCGGGGGCATAGGATACGACCCCAAGCGCTGGGTCAAGGCGCTCAAGAAACTCGACTTCGTGTGTGTGGTCGACACCTTCATGACTCCCACGGCGGAACTGGCCGATATCGTGTTGCCCGCGGCCACCTTCTTGGAGAAGGACGGCATACGCAGCTGGTGGACGCCCCTTGAGAGCATCGTGAAGGCCATGGAAGTAGACGGCTGCAGGCCCGACAACGAGATCAACTTCGAGCTGGCCAAACGCTTCAACCCCGACATCAAGTGGGCCAATCTGCACGAGCTCCTGGACGAGATCGTCAGTCCGTCGGGGATGACCTTCGATGAGCTCGCCGAGCGGGGCTGGGAGCTACCGCCCGACGGCGATCCCAGCGCTCCTTATCTTCGGCACGAACGGGGCCTGCTCCGTCCGGATGGAAAGCCGGGTTTCAAGACGCCCTCGGGTAAGATGGAGCTGTACTCGGTGCTGCGCGAACGCTGGGGCTTCGAGCCTCTACCACACCACGAGGAGCCCCCGTTCAGCCCGGTTTCCAGCCCGGAGCTCTACGAGCAGTACCCACTCATCCTGAGCACAGGAAGGCGTTCTCCCGTGTACTTCAACTCTGAGCATCGCAACATCCCCTGGTTGCGTGAGGTCGATCCTGATCCGGTGGTGGAGCTTCATCCGGAGACCGGGGCCTCTCTCGGCATCGGCGATGGCGAGTGGGTCTGGATTGAGAACATGTTCGGCAAGTGCCGGCTCAAGGCCAAGCTGACCCCCATTGTGCCGCGCTGGATGGCGTCGGCTACTCATGGCTGGTGGTACCCGGAGCATGAGGGAGCCGAACCTTCGCTGCGAGGAGTATGGGATTCGAGCACCAACCAGTTGCTGCCCATGGGCTATCAGGGCAAGGACGGACTCGGGACGCATGCTAAGTGTACCCTCTGCAAGGTCTACCGGGCGCACACCGCGCCGCCCGGAGCGTATGCGCTCCCGGGCGGCGGCGTGATCGGCGGGGCTACCAGTACGGCGGCCACCGGCGCCGGCCCCGCGCCGGGCCATGCGGCCCGCCGCGGCGGAGTGAGCACCGGATCGGGAAAGGAGGCCTGAGGTGGTGACGAAGCGCAAGGCCAAGGCTCCCGAGTGCGGACTGCTCATCGACTATGAATATTGCACAGGCTGCTATGCGTGCCAGGTGGCGTGCGCCCAAGAGCATCACTGGCCGGCAGGCATGGGCGGCATCCGGGTGCAAGAGGTGGTGCAGGCCCTGCCCAACGACAGAGCCTATCTCGCCTTCATCCCCTTCCCGACGGAACTGTGCGTGCTCTGCGCGGCTCGTACCCGCAAGGGGCTGCAGCCGGCCTGCGTACAGCACTGCATGGCGGCTTGTATGAAGTACGGAAAGATCGAAGATCTGGTGAAGGAGATGACCAAGCCGCGCATGGTGCTTTGGGCGCCGCGTGCGTAGGACAGGCTCGCGACGGGCGAGGGAGGACGATACCCAGATCCGGTTGCCTGAAAAGCGTCCTTCGGTCCCGATTGGTGCGGTAAGATTCGCCTTATGACAAGCCGTCTCCGCCTCTCCTGGAGCAGTCCCGCCGGCCGTGGGTTCATCATGCTCGCCGTCATGCAGATGGCCTATGGCTTCGCCAGCGCCGCCAACAACAGCACGGTCACCAATTACTTCGAGGAAGTCCTCTACTTCAGCGGGCCACAGTTCGGGTACATGACGGCCATTCGGGAATTGGGTGGCCTCCTTCTGATCATCCTCATGGCGCTTCTTTACCGGGTTTCGCTGCAGCGGCTCACCGCCGGGGCCATGTTGCTGATGGGTGTCGGTTTTGCGCTTTACAGCGTGGCCAGTGATTTCTGGACTCTCATCCCCTGGATGCTCATAGGGAGCTTCGGGATGCACACCGTCCTTCAGACCCAGTATTCACTGGGGATGAGCCTGACGACTCAGGAGAGAAGCGGGCACGTTCTAGGCAAGATGGCCGCCTTCGGCCAGTTGGGTACGTTCGCAGCGCTGATCGTGGTCTTCTTGGTCTTTCACTTCGGCCTGTTCTCGTTCGTCCCCACTTTCATAATCATGGGCGTGGTCGGGTTCATCGGGGCAGTGGCCATCTTCCGATTTCCCAACCTATTCGAGGGGGAAGAGCGGGAGATGGCGCCCAAGCGTGAGCCCATCGTCTGGCGGAGGGACTACCGTTTGTATTACTGGCTCAATCTTCTGGACGGGGTGCGTCAGCAGATCTTCTTCTCCTTCGGACTGTGGGTTCTCGTCAATCGCTTCAAACTCAGTGTGGCGGAGATATCACTGCTGCTGATGACGGTCACCATCGTAGGAGTGTTCTCATCGCCCTACGTGGGGCGACTGATCGATAGACTTGGGGAGCGCCGCGTCCTCCAATCGATCAACCTGGGTTATGTGGTGGCGCTGGGCGGTTATGCGCTTTCGGGCAACGTTTACCTCGCCTGTTTCTTCTACGTGATCTACTCCTTCATCTTCCCGTTCTCCACCATCGGCGCCTCTACCTACCTACGGAAGATAGCCGTCCCGGCGGACGTGGCTCCCAGTCTGGCCATGGGGGTCACCATTCTGCACGCTACCGCCGTGGTGGTCCCGGTGGTGGCGGGTTTCATCCTCAATTTCGTCGGATATCAGGTGCCCTTCTTCATCGCCTGTATTGCAGCACTGGTCACGGTCGCAGTGACTCACCGGCTGGATCCGGCTTCGCAGAGAACGGCGGCCCGGGTAGCTCTTGACGAAGCGAGATCGGCCGAACGAGCCAAGACGGCGGCTGCTGCCGCCGCCGACGCAGGATCATCTATGTAGCCGCCGAGCTGCCGGCTGCGGGCGGCGAAGCCGGGTTGCCGCGCAATGGAAACGCGGAGCTAGCGGATGAAGTTGGTTCGGAGTGGGGACTCCTTGTCCGGGTAAGGGACTGTCGCCTTGGCCGTTTCTATACACTTGAGCAACCAGGCCATGTTGCGACCGAGGGTCCTCATGATCTGCATCCCCTCGAGATCCTGTCTGACCTCTTCGGGAGTGACACCGTGGGTCGCATTCCAATATTGAGACGGGACCACCGGCATATTCGAGAT
>ERZ747221.2784-NODE-2784-length-14895-cov-3.450061_pt1 | contig 14895 bp, 11 predicted proteins | sample MGYA00374949_ERZ747221 | MGnify/ENA primary metagenome ERZ747221 (study PRJEB28779, sample SAMN05720172) | bioreactor metagenome | isolation source: Anaerobic biogas reactor | place: USA:Washington, USA | collected 2015-08-08 ... | reverse complement strand
GGAGCACCGCGGACGCCCGCCGCACGTCGTCAAGACCGTCACACATATCGCTCCCGCCGACTACACATCGAGGAGCACATCGGCCGCGGAGGAGCCTGGGTGAGCAACCGGCCAACGGATGACCAACACTCCGAGGATGACGCCCATCCGCCGGGCGGCCCGCACCGGCCGGCTGGCGAGCATCCCATCGATAACGCCCGTTCGCACCGTCGCCTCGCCATCGTGCAAAGCCGCCTGCGCCGACTTTGCCCGCGCATGCCGGGCAGACGGGCGCTCGTCGGCGCCCTCGTGACGCTGCTCGTCCTCTTGCCCTTCTACCTGCAGCTATCCTTGCGCGCCCAGGAATGGCTGCTGGGCGAGGCGCGGGTCGAGGTTGCCACCAAGCTGGGCTCCCATGGCAACGCCCTGGCGTCGGCGCTCTATCGGCGCCTGGGCCTCCTGCAGAGCCTGCGAGCGTATGTGCGCTCCGAGCGGGAGGGCGCGGCCTCCGAGCCCGGCGCGGCGTTCGGCGTCCGCTTTGACAGCTTTGCGTCCGGCCTCAGCGTCGGCACCACCGGCGTGAGCTACTTTTCCGTCGCCCCCGGCGCGCGCCAGCGGTACATCTATCCCCTGACCGCCAACGAGGACTTGTTAGGCGCGGACCTGCTCAACGACCCCTGCCCAGATCTGCGCGCCAACGCGCGCCGCGCCCTTACCACACACGAGATGGCCGTGGGCTGGCTGCGCGAGGGATGCCGGGATAGCCAGCGCCTCGCCGCTCACCTCGCGGTGCTCGATGGGGAGTCCCTCTGGGGGCTGGTGGGTATGGTGCTGGAGGTCAGCCCGATCCTCTACGAGGCGGGCATCCAGGCACAACCCTCGGGGCTCGACTTGGCGCTGCGCGACCACACCGGCATGGTGCTTGTTGGTCCCAGCTATGTCTTTCAGTCGCAGCCCGTCACCCACCGCATCGAGTTGCCCGATGGCTACTGGGAACTCGCCGGTATTCCCACCGGAGGGTGGTCGGCGTCGATCCGCGGAACGTTGCAGGCCCTGCAGGTGGCGGGACTCGCCATCGTCGCCCTAGCGGTGGGGCTCGTAGGCGTCATCGTCACCCGCCAAGAGTACTTGGCTCAGATGGTGCGCGATCGCACCACCGAACTGGTGACGGTGAACCGCGAGCTGCAGACCGAGCTGGGCGAGCGTCAGCGGGCCGAGATGGCCCTGCGCGACTCGGAGGAACTCTACAAGACACTCGTCGAGACGTCGCCCGACTCGGTGGTCATGACCGACCTCAACGGCCTGATCCTCAGCGTGTCGCGGCGTACCGTCGAATGGCACGGCCATGCCGATGCGGAGGAACTCGTCGGCATGAACATCGTGGACCTCGTAACGCCGGGCGACCGGGCTCGCGCCCACGAACAGCTGCTGCACCCCGTTGGCGGTGGCCCGCCGATCACCATCGAGTACACCCTCCTGAAGCGCGATGGGAGCACCTTTGTGGGCGAGGTGCGTTCTACCGTTATCCACGATGCCGCCGGACAGCCACGTGCCATCCTCAGCGCCACGCGCGACGTGACGGAGCGGCGCCGCGCCGAGGAGGCGCTACAGGAGCTTGCCGCCACCCTCGAGGATCGCGTGCGGCAGCGCACCTTCGAGGTGCAGGTGCTCTACGAGTTGTCACAGCAGATCGGCTTTGGGCTGCGGGACGACGAGCTGTTCCGCCTGACGCTGCAGCACGCGCGTCGCGTCGTGCCCTACGATGTGGCCGGTGTACTCCTCTCTGCGGGCGACCGCTGTAACATCTTTGTCCGGCCGGCGCGCGAACTCACCCACTATAGCGAGCGTCAACTCATCGACTGCCTGATCGCGAACTATGGTCGCGTCAGCGGCCAGGACCTGGACGCCTCCCGCGCCCGCATCCACTATCTGCACCAACAGGGCCCCCAGTCAGACTCTGTGCCCTTGCCGGAACTGGGCTCCGTCTTTCAGGTCCCCCTGGTGTTCACGCGGCGCCTCATGCCCAACGAGGTTCCGCCGGATGTCCTCGACGGCGCCTCCTCGGCTCAAGTGCCCATCACCGGCTCCGAGACGCGCGAGGTCGTGGGGCTGCTGGTGGTGGCCGCCGAAGAGGTCGGTGCGTTCAATGAGGATCAGATGCGCCTCATCTACACCATGGCCAGCCAGGCCTCGTCCGCCTTGCAGCGCATGCGGGCTCTGCTGGCGGCGCAGCAGGAGCGCCTCGAGAGCCTCGTGGAGAACCTTCCCGAGGGGGTGCTCCTCCTCGATGGCGACCTGAAGCCCTTGCTGGTAAATCCGGCTGCGCGCAACTATCTTGCCGCCCTGGGTGGCGTGATGCGCGACGGCGCTCTGTCGCAACTCGGCGGTAAGGCGCTTGCCCCAATCCTACACCGTGCCGATGGCCGCCAGCCGTACGAGCTGCTCGCCGAGGGGACGCCGCGTCGCATCTTTGAGGCCGTCGCCCGGCCGCTGCTGGCTGGCGACGATGGAGGTCGCGGCGCCATCCGCAGCTGGGTGCTGGTGCTGCGCGATGTCACCGAGGAGCGGAGCGTGCAGGATCGCATGCAGCAGCAGGCGCGCCTGGCCGCTGTTGGCCAGCTGGCGGCCGGCATCGCCCACGACTTTAACAACCTGCTCACATCGATCCTTGGCTATGCTGAACTCGCCGCGACCGACCCCGAACTCCCCGAGGGGTTCCGCGACGACATGGACGTGATCACCCGCCAGGGCAAGCGCGCCGCCGACCTGGTGCGCCAGATCCTCGACTTTTCCCGCAAGTCCATCAGTCGTCAGCAGGCGCTGGACCTGGCGCCCTTCCTGCGCGAGACGGTCAAGCTGCTCCAACGCACCCTCCCCGAGAATGTGGGCATCGTGTTGAGACTCGCTCGGGAGGAGGACTATACCGTGCGCGCCGACATCACCCAGATGCAGCAGGCCATCACCAACCTGGCCATCAACGCGCGGGACGCCATGTCCGACGGGGGCACACTGACCTTTACTCTGGCGCGCCAACAGCTGCGCGCCGGCAAAGAGCCCCCCATCGCGTGGATGCCGCCCGGCCACTGGGTGTGCCTGACGGTCGCCGACACCGGCTCGGGTATTCCGGACGAGGTCATGCCCCACCTGTTCGAGCCCTTTTTCACCACCAAGGGGCCGAACCAGGGCACCGGGCTCGGTCTCGCCCAGGTGTACGGCATCATCAAGCAGCACAACGGCTTCATCGGGGTACAGAGCCGGCCGGGTGAGGGCACCACCGTCACCATGTACCTTCCCGCGCAGGTCGCGCCGCAACTCGAGCCCCCTCCGCCCGACGGACAAGCGAACGCTCTCCCCCGCGGCAGCCAGGAGACGACGATCCTCGTGGTGGAGGATGAGGACGCGGTGCGACAGGTCAGCGCTCGCACCCTCGAGAGCTTGGGGTATAATGTGCTCGTCTCCTCCGATGGCGTCGAGGCGCTTCAGCTCTTTGATCGCCACCCGGATCGCGTCGACCTGGTGCTGATGGACCTGGTGATGCCCAACATGGGGGGGCGTGACCTGCTCATGTCGCTGCGGGAGCGCGACCCCGGCCTGAAGGTGATCGTCATGAGCGGCTATCCGCTCGACATGGACGTGGAGGAGGTTCTGGCGGGGGACCATGTAGAGTGGCTGCCCAAGCCGCTGCGCTTGGGCGACCTCGCGGCGCGCGTGCGTGCCATGCTCGATGGAGAGAGCCCCGCGGCGCCCGATGACGGACGGGACGGGGACGACGGCCACATCCTGTCCGAGCCCGCCGGCGACTAGAGGGAGCATAGCGCAGTGCACAAGATAGCGATCTCGGGCAAGGGGGGCGTGGGCAAGACCACCCTTGCCAGCCTGCTGGCGTACTTGATGGCCGAGACGGGCCAGACCGTCTATGCCATCGATGCGGATCCCAACCCGACCCTGGCACAGGCCCTCGGCTTTCCTCCCGAGAGCGTAGCGCGGCTCACCCCCATCATCGCCATGGAGGACCTCCTCGCCGAGCGGACCGGCGCGCGGCCCGGCGAGGTAGCGGCTACTTTGCCCTCAACCCGCGCGTCGACGACATCCCCGCGCGCTTTTCCGTCGAGCACCGCGGCATTCGCCTCATGCAGATGGGCACCATCCGGGGGGCGGGGATGGGCTGTGCCTGCCCCGAGAACACCATGCTGCGCGCCCTAGTGACGCATCTCTTGCTTCGCGAGCCCGAGACCGTCATCATGGATATGGTCGCCGGCCTCGAGCACCTCGGGCGTGGCACCGCTGCCGCGGTGGACGTGATGGCGGTGGACGAGGATGCCATCGAGGCCGACATGCGAGGCGTTGCCGTCTATGACGGCGCCCCCCGGCTGCGCGCCGAGGCACGCGCCATCGCCGAGGTCATGGGCGTTCTGTAAGTGGGCGCCTCGCTCAACGAACACCTCCTCGAGATCCCCCACAGCGAACCCTTGCGCGTACCGGGTTCGTTACGCGGTGACCTCCGGGAGGTGTTCTGTCCATAGTTGGCGGCCTCCACGTGGGGTGTTATAATCCGTTCTTGACCCCTGTATTCAAGATTAGTCAGGCGATGCGCCTCCCGTCTGCGCCGCCTTGGTTGAGGGATATGTGCCATGTCGTATGGTAGGTTCGAGGATCCGGGACCGCGATCGTTCCGGTGTCTGCGCATCCTGTCGCTGGTGATGGGCGGACTACTCCTCCTGATGATCGGCTTTGGCGCCGGCGTTGGCGCCATGTGGTTCGCCGGTGCCGACCTGCAGCGCGCCGTCTCCACGCTGGTGCCCGGCCCCGCGGCGCCCGCCGTCGTGGCCCCACCCGAGGGGAGCCTGGAGCTTCTCGACGAGGTATGGAGCATCCTTCACAAGGAGTACGTCGACCCCGACGAGCTGCAGCCGCAAGAACTGGTGCACGGCGCCGCGTCCGGCATGGTGGGCGCCGTGGGCGACCCGCACACCGTCTTTGTGGAGCCCATCTCGGCCGAGATCATGGACCAGGACATGCAGGGTTCCTTCGAGGGCATCGGCGCCTCCGTCGACATGATCGATGGCAAGGTGGTTATCGTGCGCCCCCTCCCCAACAGCCCGGCCCTGGCCGCAGGCATCGAGGCGGGCGACATCATCCTGGGGGTGGATGGCGAGTCCCTGGAGGGCAAGTCGCTGCTGGAGGCCATCACCATGATCCGTGGGCCGCAGGGCTCCACGGTGCGCCTCCTCATCCAGCGCGAGGGGGTGGACGAGCCCTTTGTGGTCCCGGTGACGCGCGACAAGGTCGAGTTGCTCACCGTCGAGTACCGCATGCTCGACGGCGGGATCGCCTACGTGCGCTTGACCGAGTTCAACGCCATCGCCCGCGACCGGCTACGCGAGGCCCTGCAGGAGGTTGCCAGTCAGAACCCCAATGGGCTGATCTTTGACCTCCGCGGAAACCCCGGCGGCTACCTCGATATGGCGGTGGACGTGGCGGGTGAGTTCTTGCCGCGCGGCACCCTGGTGCTCACCGAGAACGAGAGGGGTCGCGAACCCAGGGAGTACCACGTGCGCGGCCGGGGCCTGGCCACCGAGATTCCGCTGGTGGTGCTGGTGAACGGCGGCAGCGCCAGCGCTTCCGAGATCGTTGCCGGCGCCATTCGCGACCATGGCCGCGGCACGCTGATCGGCGAGACGACCTACGGCAAGGGATCGGTGCAGAACCCCCATCGCCTGACCGATGGGTCGAGTCTCCGGGTGACCATCGCCCGCTGGTACCTGCCCAACGGCGACAACCTCGACGGCAGCGGCATCGTGCCCCATATCGAGGTGGCGCCCTCGCCTGAAGAGGTGCGGTCGGGAGCGGATCCGCAACTTGACCGGGCCGTGGCCTTTCTCATCAACGGGGAGTAGAACATCGTGGCCCAGAAGAGCAGAGGGGCTGGGGCGCCCGCTCGCGGGGGCGACCGCCTGATCTCCAGCAACCGCAAGGCGTATCACGACTATTTCATCGACGAGAGCGTTGAGGCCGGCATGGTCCTCATGGGGTCGGAGATCAAGTCGATCCGCGCCGGCAAGGTGAACCTTCGCGACAGTTATGTCGCCATCCGTGACGGGGAGGCATGGCTCATCGGCAGCCACATCGCCGGCTATGCCCAGGCCAGCTACCAGGACCACGAGCCCCGTCGCGACCGCAAGCTTTTGCTGCACCGCCGCGAGATCGTTCGCCTGCGCCAGCGCGTCGACCAGAAGGGCTATACCATCATCCCGCTCAAGCTGTACCTCAAGGACGGCCGCGCCAAGGTCGAGATCGGCCTTGCCCGCGGCAAGCGTCAGTATGACAAGCGCGAGACCATCGCCCAGCGCGACGCCGACCGCGCCATCGAGCGCGCCATCAAGGATGCGTATCGGGGGTAGGTGGTGGGTTGTGCGTTGTGGGTTGGCGCCTCCACAGGTCCCAGGTGACAGGTTTCAGGTCGCAGGTTACAGGCCACTAGGCCACTCGGCGCTGAACCGCCGGGCTACCCAAGACGTAGGCCCCTACGTGCTACCTTCGAGCCCCGTAGGGGCCTATCTGCCGCAGCCGGAGGGGTTTACCCCCGGCGCACTTGGCCAAAACCCATCTGCCCGTTCGCGACTCACGGGCTCCCGAAGTCGCCCCCTCACCCGCAGAACCCTGTGACCTGCAACCCCCAGCAACCCGCAACGCACAACCCACAACCCCCAACCTGCTGCTACGCTAGATACTTGCCCACCAGCAGCGCGAGTTCCTCCCGTCGTTCGGGCGGGATGGCGTCGCGCTGCGTGATAAAGGCGTCGGCCAGGGCGCTGTCGCATGGGCACTCCCGGGGAAGCGCCACGATGCGCGGCAGCGCCGCGCGCAGGATCGCCTTGGCCGTGCCCACGTTGGCCAGCAGGTTGGCCACCACCATGTCCACCGTGACGCACTCTTCCGACTCGCGCCAGCAGTCGTAATCCGTCACCGTCGCGACGGTGCAGTAGTGTATCTCGGCCTCGCGCGCCAGCTTGGCTTCCGGCAGCGCCGTCATCCCGATGAGGTCGCCGCCGATCTGCCGGTAAAAGTTCGACTCGGCGCGCGTAGAGAACTGGGGCCCCTCCATCACCACCATCGTCCCGCCATCGTGCACCGTGGCCCCCGCCTCGACGGCCGCCTCCACCATCACCCGGCGCAGCTCCGGGCAGTATGGCTCGGCGAAAGAGATGTGCACCACCATACCGTCGCCGAAAAAGGTGGCCGGGCGGACACCCTTGGTCCGGTCGAGGATCTGATCGGGAATGACCACGTCGCGGGGCGCCAGCTCCTCGCGCAGGCTCCCCACGGCGCTGAAGGACAGCAAGTGCGTGACCCCCATGGCCTTCATCGCCCACACGTTGGCCTGCGACGGCAACTCGCTCGGACTGACGCGGTGCCCCTTGCCGTGCCGTGGCAGGAATGCCACCCGCACCCCCGCCAACGTCCCCACGGTGATAGCGTCGCTGGGCCTGCCAAAGGGCGTATCGATATCCAGCAACTCGATGTCGGCCAATGCCTCCATATCGTACAGTCCGCTCCCACCGATGACGCCGACGCTGGCCTCTGGCATCGTCTCACTCCTTCACAGGTATGCTGTCGTCCGGTCGATTATAGATGCGCCTCAGGCGACTGACAAGGCATGCGGGTTCTCTCGTCGCGCTTGGCACGGTCGAGCGGGTGCACTACAATACCGCTGAGTAACGCATCACATCGTCGGGATCGATACTCGAACGCACGGACCACGGCTGGCTCGCGTGGAGCCTCGATCCGAATTGACTTGGCCCGGCCCCGGCACTCCCCCCAGGGACCGAGTGAGACTCTGGAACGACCCGCGACGTCGCGCGGTTGTGGCGGCGCCATCAGGGCACACCCCCTACCCATTCCCTCTGCCTCAGCGCTGCATCGGCCAACGGCGGCATGGCAGCAATACCCAGCCGCCGTCGAATGCTGCATCGTGCCAGACCCGGCTCGACGCCCGTCGGGCCGCACCTATCGGAGGACCCCTATGGATAGCAGTCGCGCCTGGCATGCCATGACGGTGCCAGAGTCCCTTGCGGCCCTCGAGGCCACCACCCACGGACTCACGGCCGAGGAGGCGGGCTGATGGATGCGGACATCGTCGAGACCACGCTACAGGACGTGCGGCAGGCGTTGGACGAGCGTGATATCACGCGGGCGGTGCGCCTCCTCCACGGGCTCCTCCCGCCCGACCAGGCCGACGTCTTTGAGGAGCTGGAACTCGACGAGCAGCGCGTTCTCCTCCCCAGGCTGCGCCTACCCGAGGCCGCCGATATCCTGGAGGAACTCGAGGACGAGTACGCCGCTCTCCTCGCCAGGCGCCTGTCGCCGGCAGCGCTGGCCCGTATCGTCGACCAGATGGAGCCGGACGAGGCCGCCGACTTGCTGGGTGACCTCGATGCGGCCCTCAGCACGGCCGTCCTCGCGCGCATGGAGGAAGCGGACGAGGTGCGCCCGCTGCTCGTGCACCCCGACGAGAGCGCCGGCGGGCGCATGACCACCGAGTTCCTGGCCTTTCGCGAGAGCATGACCGTCCGTCAGGCGCTCCTGACCATGCGCCGGACGGAGGACCACATCCTCGAGGTGCCGCGCCTCTTTGTGGCCGATACGGAGGGGCGCCTGGTGGGCGCGGTGGACCTATACGCCCTCCTGCGCGCCGACGCGAGCACGACGCTTGGCGATCTCATGGACCGCGAGATCGCCACAGTCCACCCCGAGGACGACCAGGAGGTCGCGGCGCGCCTCATGCTGCACTACGACCTACCCGTGGTTCCCGTGGTCGACGCGGAAGGGTGCCTCGTGGGCGTGATAACCGGCGATGACCTTGTCGAGGTGCTGGAGGAAGAGGCCACCGAGGACATCCAGCGCATCGGCGGATCGGAGCCGCTGGGGGCCTCCTATCTAGGCTCGAGCATCTGGTCAGCCATCCGCGCTCGCCTAGGGTGGCTCGTCCTGCTGCTGGTCACGACTGCCCTCGCCGGCACTATCATGAGCCTCTATGAGGAGCAGCTCCAGGAGGTGATCATTCTGGCTTTCTTTATACCCATGCTCATGGATGCGGGCGGAAACGCCGGCTCGCAGACCATCGCCAACGTCATCCGCGCCCTGGCTGTGGGCGATATCACCCTGGGTGATGCCCTGAAGGTGCTGGCGCGCGAGTCCCGCGCCGGTTTGGTCCTTGGTCTCGTGCTGGGCATCTGCGCCTATGTCATCGCGCTCGTGTGGAGCCCCGGCCTCGTGGCACTCACCGTAGGTCTCAGCGTCGGGGCAGTCATTACGTGGGCGAACCTCCTCGGCGCGGTCTTGCCCCTATTTGCGGTGCGCATCGGCCAGGACCCCGCCCTGGTGTCGGGACCGCTCCTCACTACCATCATCGACGTGACCGGCCTGCTGATCTACTTTACCATCGCGCGCCTGGTGCTGGGCATATGAGGTCGCATGGGTCGGTCACCGGTGTTCCTTGTTCAGACAAGCATGTCTGTGGTCGCGGTTTCGCGACGCGCTGCCGACAGCTGACTGCTGATCGCCGATCGCTCTGTTCTGGCAATTCGCGTCTACGTGTGGTACAATATTCCTGTCTGGGGATGACAGGCTTCGACAGGGAGGGCTGGTCAGCGATTGCAGGCCGAGGTGCCTCACCCTCGCTAATCAGGGGCAAAATGACAAGTGCCAACAACACTTACGCTCCGGCTTATGCACTCGCCGCGTAAGCGGTCATCATAAGCCACCGGCCGACAGAGTCGGCCGCGTCCGCCTCCTGGCTTTGCCCGAGAGCCGGAGAACGGGCGTCGACTAATTCGGGATGCGGGTGGCGCGACGCCGATACCGTTGCCCAAAGATGCATCGGCTGGTAGTCCGGAGCCTTTGTCGGGCGAGGGCCGGGCTACGAGAAATCAATGACCGACTATGCCTGTAGTATATCTCTGGTCGAACTTTCTGGACGCGGGTTCGATTCCCGCCATCTCCACCTAGGGCGCCCAGCGCCGACACAGCGACGCGACTCCAGTCATCCGGAGTCGCGTCGTGCATTGTCAGGCCTGCCTGCCCGCCGACGGCCCTAGCGTGCGGGGCCGCATCACGCAGCAAGTTGTTGAACGATCAGCTCGGCTGCGACGCGCGCCCCGTCGGTAGGGATCGGGGGATAGGTCACCTCTCGTCCCATCTGGGCGCGGGCGGCCTCCGCCAGCGCTTCCGGCGTGGTCTGCGAGTAGGCCATGCGGACTCCGGCACCGTGGCGCGCGATGCGCGTGGCCACCGAGACCTCCTGTTCGCTATGCCCTTCCACGGGGAAAAAGAGGAACGGCGTGCGCAGCGCCGTAAGTTCGAGCGTGATCGAGCCCCCGCCGTGGACGATGGCAAGGTCAGCGGCCGCCAGGCGAAAGAGCCGCACATTCTGGAGCCACGACTGGCGTGCCTGGAGGGCATACTGGACGAGATTGGCGTGCATGTTCTGGGCGATGGCTTCTGCGGGGTCGCTGTCAGAGGCGTACTGCGCGGCTTCGGGGAGGAGTGTCTCGCCGGCGTCGGCGAGCACCTGGCGTGCTCGGTCCCCGGCCATCCACGAGATGCGCGTATCGGGCCGGAGACGACGGATTTCGTTGGCGATGGCGAGGTCACGAAACACGTGCCCCAAACCGAATGATCCGCTGATAAAGAGCAACTCGGCCATTGGGAGCCCCCCTTTCCGGTAGCAGAAGACCGGCACGAACAGGGACGGCAGAGCTACCCGAATCGCTTGTCAGGGCACAATGGGAGTGGGCGGCATGCCGCCTGCATAGCCGGCGGCAGCGAACCCCGGCCCAGTCTATCTCGCCGTGGGCCGCCCTGTCAGCGCACCGGCGAGGCGCTTCGCCAGTGCCACGATGGTGAGGATCGGCGGCAGGCCCGGCGCCTCTGGCAGCACACTGGCGTCACAGACGAACAGGCCATCTACCTTGGTCTGCAGATCGGCATCGACCACCTTGCCGACGGCCGCCGTGCCGCCGGGATGCGCCCCCTGCGGGCACGAGGTCAGCACCGATCCGGGCTCGACGCCCGCCTTGACGAGGATCTCGCCAGAAATGCGCGCGCCCTCTCGCAGCTTGGTCCAGTCCTCGGCCGTGACCGGCTTGGAGACATGCCCGTTGGGGTAGACGCGCCCCGCCGGTGCGTCGGTGATCTTGGCCATGATGCCCAGCAGGTTCTTGCTCGAGGTCGTCAGTGCGCTGGGGCCCAACTCCATGGCTCGCACCGCCCGCGGGTGGTTCACCATCGGCGATAGGATGAACCCCTGGCTCTCGTGGAACTCGAGATCGACCAGCGCCATCGTAGGCTCGTGTATCTGGTTCAGTCCCTTGGTCATCCCGTAGGTGTTCACAAAGAGGTCGACGAAGAAGCCCTGCCCGGCCTCCGAGATTCCTGATCGCTGGAGGATCACGGGCGTGCCCAGGCCTCCCGCTGCCAGGACTACCGCGCCGGCGGCGATCTCGTGCCTCCCCTCCGGGCCGATGACGCTGACCCCCTGCGCCTTGCCGTTGGAGATCAGCACGCGATCGACCCGCACGCCGTACATGGTGAGGGCGCCCTGCGTCTCGGCCTCACGCACGTATTCCAGTGCCGTCCACTTGCCGCCATGGATGCACCCCAGTACGCACTGGCCGCACTTGGCGCACCTCACCGCATCGACGAACTTGGGCATGGGCTCCATGTGGAACCCGAGGCTCGCGGCGGCGTCCCGCAGGGCGAGTGAGCCCTCTGACAGGAGCCGCTCATCGATGGGGGCGCATCCCAGCTCCCTCTCGGCCTCGGAGAACTCGGCGTCCAGTGTGATGCCGAGCTCGCCCAGCTCCTTCTCCAGACAGCGCACCCCATTGCCGCATGACACCATCGTCGAGCCCCCCGCCATAAAGGTACGCCACAGGATCACTCCCTCCTGCGACCTGGTGGGCATTCGGGCCGGCGTGGTGTCAAAGTAGCGGAGGCAGTCGCGAAAGGACCCGATCTTTTTCTCGGGCTTGCCTCGCTCGATGACGAGTACATCCCTGCCTCGTCTAGCGAGTTCCCTGGCAAGCGTAGCGCCCCCGGCCCCGGAACCTACAACGACGAACTCGTGGCGGGAGTCGATCATCGTTCCGTCCTCCTCTCATCCGTTGCGGAGGTGGACGCCATCGGCATGGCCGCGCAGCCAATGTATGAGGGGAGATTGCGGGGGGGGGCCTACCGCGGGAGCCACCTCCATACGCCCGGAGCGGGCATCCAACGACAGGGCAACCGGTAGCACAAGGGAGCGGACGAGGCGACTCTATCGTACACCGACACTGTCGCTATGTCAAGTGTTTTGCTCACCTGCGACAGAACCGCTTGACGCCGCCTCTGGCCGTAGCCTATCATGCGATCAGTATCGCCGAGGCCAAGGAGGTCGTCATGGATATGACACGCGTATCTGCCTGCAGCTATGGTGTGCGGCACCTGCCCTGGGAAGAGGCCCTGGCGGTCATCGCCGCGGCCGGCTTTACCAGGGTCGACCTCCTCGGCCGCGCGCCGCACCTCTCCCTTGACCCGTCCGAGTGCGACTCCAAAGCCGTGTTGGCCCGCGCAGGCGATCTGGGGCTGCGCATCGCCAACCTGGGCACCTACGTTGGCAGGGCGTTCGCCAGCGACGACGACGCCCTCTGCGAGCAGGAGCTGGCCCAGGCGCGGCGTGCCGTCGAGCTGGCGACCCTCTTTGGCGCCCGCTCGATCCGCGTCTCACCGGGCGATGACGACCCGGCCCACATCGACCGTATGGCGCCCTGGTTCCGGCGCGCCGCCGAGTACGCCGCGCGTCGCGGCGTCGCCATGGGGTTCGAGACGCACGGCGGCGGCATCTCGGGCGATCCAGAGCAGTGCGTGGCGCTGTCCCGCGCGGTGGGCTCGCCCGCCTTTGGCGTGCTGTACGACCCGTGCAACGTGATGAAGGCGGGCGTCGACTATCGCCGGGCGCTGGACATCACGGCCGAGCACATCGTGCACGTTCATATCAAGGACGCTACTATGCGTGACGGCGCCTTCCGCCTCACCATGCTCGGCGAGGGCGACATCGACGTGCCGTGGCTGCTGGACGCACTGGACGACCTGGGGTACCGCGGAGACCTGGCGCTCGAGTACGAGCTGGACGATCCTCCGCCGGCGGAGGGACTGCGCCTGTGGTACGAGGCGGCGCGGCGTATCGCCTCGCCGCAGGGGGGAGCGTGATGGCCGCCGTGTCAGCGATTATGTCGCCTCGCCGGCGCTTCCTAGCGGCGATCCTCGGTGGTCGGGTGGCCCGGCCGGCCGTCGGCAGCCCCACCTCTGTCGCCACCGTTGACCAGATGGAGGCCACCGGCGCCAGCTTCCCCGAGGTTCACCTCGACGGCCGCGCCATGGCGCGCCTGGCAGCCGGGGCCTGCGATATCCTCGGCTATGACGCCATCATGCCGGTGTTCAGCGTCGTGCAGGAGGCCGCCGCCCTGGGGTGCCCGGTGGACTGGGGCGCGCTGGATACCATGCCCACGGTGCAGGCGCCCCTCTGGACCGAGCCCGATCAGGTGCGCCTGCCCGCCGACCTCCTCGAGCGCCCGCCGCTCCGCGCCGTGCTCGACGCCATCCGCATGCTGCGCGCCGAATACGGCCACCGCGTGGCCATCATCGGCAAGGTGATGGGCCCCTGGACGCTGGCCTACCACGTCTACGGCCTGCAAGAGTTCTTGTCCGATACTCTCCTGGCGCCCGAGCGCGTCCGCGGCTTCCTGGATGCCCTCTCGGCCGTTCCGCTGGCCTTCGGACGCGCGCAGATCGCCGCCGGCGCCGACCTTCTGTGCCTCGCCGACCACGCCACGGGCGATCTGGTGCGCGCGAGCATGTACCGGGACCTGCTGCTGCCCATCCATCGCCGCCTCGTGCGCGAGCTGGGCGGTCCTACGGTGCTACACATCTGCGGTGATACCCTGGATCGCCTCGGCTACATCGCCGACGCCGGCTTTGACGCGTTTCACTTTGACTCCAAGGTGGATGCGGCCGACGCCGTGCGCGCCGTGGGGACGCGGCTGTCGCTGGTGGGGAACGTCAACAACCCGGAGACGCTGCTGCGGGGTACGCCCGAGGATGCCGCCGCGGAGGCGCGCTACGCCGTCGAGGCGGGCGTCCGCGTCATCGGGCCCGAGTGCGCCATCCCGCTGCATACCCCGCTGGAGAACCTCATCGCCATCCGCCGTGCCGTCGAGTAACACGTAGTAGAACACGGATGAACACGGATTTGACGGATCAACACGGATCTTCTATAAAGGATCCGTGAGAATCCGTTTCATCCGCGCGTTGTACTCAACGCATCAACCGCGTTCCATCCTATCCGCTCCGTGGCTTGGCCAGGATCTCGCGGATCTCCAGGTCGAGAAACGAGTGGGCGTAGGCGGGCTTGATGACGATGGCCGTGTCGGCGCCGGTGCTCGAGCCGGCGATGGCGATCGCCTCCTCGTCCACGCTCAACTCCCCCGCCTCGGCCGCCATGACGGCGCACTCGACCGCCACTTTCATCCCCTGGCAAAAACGGTACAGCGTGTCGCGCACGATCTCGTCGGCGGCTCTGCCGCCGTATTTGCCGGTGAACGCCGATCCCACCCCATCGCCCAGGGCGTGGATCCCCGTCACCACGGCGATCCCCTCGGCGCGCAGCGCCTCCTTGGTCTCGCGGTCCATGCACCAGCCGTTGGCCTCCCAGCCGTGGCCGATGGTTACCGCCACGACGCGGATGTCGTGCGGGCTGAACATCGCCTGCGCCCGGCGCGCGGTGTCGCCGTGCGACGAGGCGACCACCGCCTGGCGAATGCCCAGCGCCCGCGCGCGCTCCAGCGCCATGCGCAGCGTGAGATCGGTGTTCTCTGGCCC
>ERZ747221.2778-NODE-2778-length-14935-cov-3.667923_pt1 | contig 14935 bp, 12 predicted proteins | sample MGYA00374949_ERZ747221 | MGnify/ENA primary metagenome ERZ747221 (study PRJEB28779, sample SAMN05720172) | bioreactor metagenome | isolation source: Anaerobic biogas reactor | place: USA:Washington, USA | collected 2015-08-08 ... | reverse complement strand
CTCGATACGCTCCACGGGCACGCCGAAATACTCTGCCTCGAAGGCGCAGCGCAGCGTCGCCACGTCCTCCACGTCGCGGGGGGTGGCGCGGCGCACGCCCGGCGCGACGTACGGCACGAGGGAGCTGCGGTCGACGTAGCAGAAGGCGTCGATCTCGTCGAACGTGACGTGCAGCCCCAGCTCGGGGAGGCGGTCGAGGATCGGGTCGACGATGCGCCGGGGGCCCATCAACCAGCGCAACCAGTAGTCACGGGCGTCCTCCAACATGGCGGGGAGCACGTCCGGCCGCTCATAGTGGGGCAGCCAGCGCCCACCGCGGTAGATGGCCTGCACGGCGACGATGGCGCCGCCGAGGCGGTAGCCGAGGAGGGTCGGCTTCTCGCGCTCGCCGTTACGAAGCCCGCCACGCTGCAAGTCGTGCAGCAGCGCGATGTTCTCGTGATAGTGGCGCCACAGATAGCGCTCTAGATCCCGGATCGCCTCGGCGCCCACCCGCTCCAACGTCTCCATCGCTTCCCCGGCTCATGAGATGCCCATCGATGGGGACGCCCGGGCACCCCGGCCCAGGCTCCTCTCCCCCATATTACGCTTGCGAGGCACGGTAGACAAGCCGCCTGCGGGCCAGGATGGGTTTGCGATTTGCCAAGCAAAAGTCATTGATGTATATTGCGTGCCACTACTAGCACTCCCGTGGGTTGAGTGCTAAAATACGTGTGGTGCTCCTCATAGCCCGAAACATCCCAGGACACCCCATCAGCAAGGAGGAAGCTACGATGTCTGTGAACCTCAAGCCATTGGGCAACCATCTGGTCGTCGAGCCGATCGAGGAGGAGGAGAGGACGAGTTTCGGCATCATCCTCCCCGAGACGGCCAAGGAAAAGCCTCAGAAGGGCTCGGTGTTGGCAGTGGGCCCCGGGCGGCGTCTGGAGAATGGCGAGCGCCAGGCGATGGAACTCAAGGTCGGCGATAAGGTGCTGTACGCCAAGTATGGTGGCACCGACATCAAGCTGGGTGATCGCAAGTTGCTCATCCTGAGCGAGGATGACGTTCTGGCCGTCCTCGCTTAGAGGCGGACGTGCCGGCTAGACAAGTAGGGAGGTCAGAGCAGAGATGGCCAAGCAGTTGCAGTTCTCCGAGGAGGCTCGCCGCAGCCTAAAGAAGGGCCTGGATATCCTGGCCGACGCCGTCGGGACGACGCTGGGCCCCAAGGGCCGCAACGTGGCCCTCGACAAGAAGTGGGGCGCCCCCACCGTCACCCATGATGGCGTCACCGTCGCCAAAGAGATCGAGCTGAAGGACCCGTACGAGAACATGGGCGCCCAGCTCCTCAAGGAAGCGGCCACCAAGACGAACGACGTGGCCGGCGACGGCACCACGACCGCCACCGTGCTCGCCCAGGCGATCGTGACCGAGGGGATGAAGAACGTGGCCGCCGGCGCCAACCCGATGCTGCTCATGCACGGGATTCAGGCCGCCTCCGAGGCCGTGGTCGCCGCCATCCGCAAGGGCGCCCGCGACGTGAACACGCACGCCGACGTGGCGAACATCGCCTCCATCTCGGCGGCGGACCCCGAGATCGGCACCCTCATCGCCGACGTGATGGACCGCGTGGGCAAGGACGGCGTTATCACCGTCGAGGAATCCCGCGGCCTCGAGTTCGAGACGGAATACGTCGAGGGGATGGAGTTCGACCGCGGCTACATCTCGCCCTATTTCATCACCAACCCCGAGACCGGTGAGGCCATCCTCGAGGACGCCTACGTCCTGATCTATGACAAGAAAATCTCGGCGGCGACCGACCTCGTGCCGGTGCTCGAGAAAATGGTCCAGTCCGGCCGGCGCAACCTGCTCGTGCTGGCGGAGGACGTGGACGGCGAGGCGCTCGCCACGCTGGTGCTCAACAAGCTGCGCGGCGTGATGAACGTGCTCGCGGTGAAGGCGCCCGCCTTTGGCGACCGCCGCAAGGAGATGCTGCGCGACATCGCCATCCTCACCGGCGGCCAGGTGATCACCGAGGAGATGGGACGCACCCTCGAGTCGGCGCAGCTGGCCGACCTGGGGCAGGCGCGGCGCATCGTCTCGGACAAGGACTCGACGACCATCATCGAGGGGCACGGGGCCGAGGCGGAGATCAAGGGCCGCATCGAGCAGATCAAGGCGCAGGTCGAGACGACCACCTCGGACTATGACCGGGAAAAGCTCCAGGAGCGCCTGGCCAAGCTCTCCGGTGGCGTGGCCATCATCCGCGTGGGGGCTGCCACCGAGGTGGAGCTGAAGGAGAAGAAGCACCGCGTCGAGGACGCCCTCTCCGCCACGCGCGCCGGTGTGGAGGAGGGCATGGTGGCCGGTGGTGGCGTGACGCTCATCAACGCCGTGCCGGCGCTGGACGACGTCACGCTGGAGCTGCCGGACGAGAACACGGGCGTGGCCATCGTGCGGCGGGCGCTGGAAGCGCCGATGCGCGGCATCGTGGAGAACGCCGGGCTGGACGGCGCGGTGGTAATCGCCGAGATCCGCCGCCGGCAGGAGGCCGAGGGGAACCCGGCCATCGGCTACGACGTGCTGTCGAACACCTACGGCGACATGTTCGAGAAGGGCATCATCGACCCGGCCAAGGTGACGCGTTCGGCGGTAGAGAACGCGGCCTCCATCGCGGCGATGATCCTGTCGACCGAGGCGCTCATCACGGACATCCCCGAGCCGCCTCAGCCGGCGCCGCCCGCCCCGCCCGAGTACTGATCGCGGGCACACCACGGCACGAAAGCATCCGAGGCCCCTCAAAACGAGGGGCCTCGTTGCATTAGAGCGCGGCGCAAAGCAAAGCCCGCCGGTGGATCGGCCCCACCGGCGGGCGCGCCGTACTCAAAGCTCGTATCCCTATTTGGTGGTGACCCTGATGGTCTTGGGTTTGATCTCTTCCTGCTTGGGGATCGTCAGCGTCAGCACGCCCTTGTCAAAGGTGGCCTCCGCCTTGTCCGCCTGCACGGGCACGTTCAGGCGCAACGTGCGGCTGAAGGAGCCATAGGGCCGCTCCTGCAGGAGATAGCTCACGTTCTCCATGGGCCCCCTCAGTTCGCCCTTGATGGTCAGCGAGTCCCCCTCGATGGTAATCTCGACCGCTTCCGGGTCGATACCAGCAATAGCGGCCGTAATCACAATGTCCTCATCGGTGGCATAGGCATCGATGGGCAGTGCCAGGCGCGAGTCGGCGCTGGCCCAGCGGGTGCCGGGGCGCACCACGCTCTCCTCGAACAGACGGTCCATCGCCTCGCGAAGCGTCATGAGGTCCCTGAACGGTTCCCAGCGACTGACGGTCATGGTGTCATCCCTCCTTCACAGATAGGCAGATCTTGAGCGTAACGGACGAGCGCGGCACGGCGTTAGCGGCTCTTGACCTTGATCACCTTGGGCTTGGCCTCTTCCACCTTGGGCACCTGGATGGTGAGGATGCCGTTCTCGATCTCGGCCTTGGCCTTGTCGGCCTGCACCAGGCCAGGAAGCGACACGGAGCGAGCGAACCGACCACGCGCGAGTTCGCGGCAGAGGTACTGCCCGTTCTCGACCTTCTCGTCGGCCTTGATCTCGCCGCGGATGGTCAGTGTATCACCCACGACGCTGACCTCCACGTCCTCCGGCTTGACGCCGGGCACGGAGGCCTTGACGACCACGGCCTCATCCGTCTCGTACATATCCAGGGCGGCGTCCACGCCAGAGAGGCCACGACGCCAGGCGGGCAGGAGGCTTCCCGGGAAGAGGCGATCCATGGCATCGCTCAATGGCTCGACTGCAGTGAACGGATCCCAACGCATCAGACTACTCATGCTGTCACCTCCATCATACCTGCTGGGTGCTTTTGGGCAACCCAGGCCGTGGACGCGTGCACGATTGGGTTGCCGGGAGAGTAAATCGACTACATTGCAGCCTGGATTATAGCAGAGGTGCAACAGCTTGTCAATAGGTTGTTGTGATCCGATGTGAGGAAAGTTGAGCCAGGTTTTATAATGCCATTGACACGATGGCTAGAAGCCCGTATAATGAGGCTAACGCGTATGATGTTGCCATGGCCACCCATGTTCGCAAGCTAGCCCTCACGGCGCCCCGGCGCCAAGTCGGATGGGCGGCCCTCCCGAGGGGCGCGCGAACGGACGGCGAATTCAGGGGGTGGAGCGGAAGTCGATGGAGTATAAGGACTACTATCAGACACTGGGCGTGAGCAAGGACGCCTCGACGGAGGACATCCGCAAGGCGTACCGCAAGCTGGCGCGCAAGTTCCATCCGGATGTCAACCCGAATAACAAGGAAGCGGAGGAGCGCTTTAAGGAGATCAATGAGGCCCACGAGGTCTTGACGGATCCCGAGAAGCGCAGCAAGTACGATCAACTCGGCGCCAACTGGCAGCGCTACCAGCAGGCCGGCGGTGAGCCCGGCGGCTTTGACTGGAGCCAGTGGGCTGCGGGCGGCCAGCCGCGGGGCGGCGAGCGCGTTTACACCGAGTACGTCGACCTGAACGACCTCTTTGGGGGTGGGGCCGGGGGCGGCTTCTCTGACTTTTTCCAGAGCATTTTCGGCGGCGCCCGAACGGGCACGCGACAGCAGCGGTCGTTCGTCGCCGCGGGGCGCGACATCGAGCAGCCGGTGCGCATCTCGCTGGAGGAGGCCTACCACGGCGCCACCCGCATCCTGCAGACGGAACAGAGGCGCCTGGAGGTCAAGATCCCGCCCGGCGTGCAGACCGGCTCGCGGGTGCGCGTGGCCGGCGAGGGAGAGAGGGGTTTTGGCGGCGGCCAGCCGGGAGACGTCTACCTGGTGATCACGGTGAGCGAGCACCCGGTCTACCGGCGAGAGGGCGTGGACCTGCACATGACGCAGCCCGTGGACCTCTACACTATGGTCCTCGGGGGCGAGGCGACGGTGCCCACACTCAAGGGCCGCGTGTCGCTGCGCATTCCGCCCGAGACCAAAGCGGGGCGCGTGTTCCGCCTGCGCGGCCAGGGGATGCCCCACCTCAAGAACCCGTCGCAATTCGGAGATCTGTACGTGGAGGTGCAACCCACCATCCCCGAGCGCCTGAGTGAGCGCGAGAAGGATCTCTTCCGCCAGTTGGCCGCAATGCGTGGCTAGCCGCGCCCGGTTCGATCACACCAAAAGGGGACACCGCGATGACCGCCGCTCGACGCTATGTAGGATTGGCACTCATTCTCTCCGTCGTGCTGTTCGCCTCGGGGTGCAGTTTGCAGGCCTGGACCGACCTGACCCAGGAGGTGTTCCCGAGGTCGCCGCGTGCGGTGGCCACGCCTGCCGCGGCCCCCGCGCCAGGAGCGCTCGCGCAAGCGGCGCCCACACCCGTGCCGCTCGCCCAGGCGCAGGGCGTCGCGCCAACCGCGCCCGATCCCGAGGAGGCGCTGCTCATCGCCTTGTACCAGCGCGTCAGCCCGGCGGTGGTCAGCGTGCAGGTGGTGCGGCCGGTGGAGGGACTGATCATCCCCCGCATCGAGGGTCAGGAGGGGGAGGGCGACATCTACCAGCGCGGCCAAGGCTCGGGCCTGATCATCGACGCCGACGGGACGGCAGTGACCAACAACCACGTCATCGAGGGGGCGCGCCTCGTCGAGGTCACCCTGTGGGACGGGACGATTCTGCCGGCGGAGGTACTGGGGCGTGACCCGGATTCGGACATTGCCGTGCTGCGCATCGAGCGGGGCGATATCGCCCTGCAGACGGTGGAACTGGGGGATTCGGACGCGCTGCAGGTGGGCCAGCGTGCCATCGCCATCGGTAACCCATTCGGATGGCAGGGGACCCTCACCATGGGCATCATCAGCGGCCTGGGGCGCACGCTGCAACTCGGGCACGCCTCGGAGCGCGTGTCGGGGCGCTTTTCCATCCCCGAGATGATCCAGACCGATGCGGCGATCAACTTTGGCAACTCGGGCGGGCCGCTGCTCGACGCCCAGGGCCGCGTCATCGGCGTGAATACCGCCATGAACTCGACGAGCGGCCTGTCGGGCGGGGTGGGGTTCGCCGTGCCCATCAACACCGTCAAGCGTGTGCTGCCCGACCTGATCGCCAGCGGCTCGTACAGCTATCCGTGGCTCGGCATCTCGGGGACCGACCTGCGGCCGGTGCACCGCGAGGCGATGGCGATCGACGTGCCGCGCGGCGCCATCATCGATAGCATCACGCCAGATGGGCCGGCGGACCGGGCCGGGTTGCGCGGTTCCACAGAGACCGTGGAGCAGTTTGGCGAGACGATCAGTGTGGGCGGCGACGTCATCGTGGCCATCGATGATCGCCCGGTGCGGCAGTTCGATGACCTGCTGATCCACCTGGTGCGCACCAAGCGACCGGGGGACACCGTCCGGCTCACGGTGGTCCGGGACGGCGAGGAGCAGCAGGTCACCGTCACGCTGGGTGAACGCCCGGCGCGTTAGGGTAGGCGTCGTTGTTCGAACGGAGTAGGTGGCATGGACGAACGCATTCTACGCGATGATGAACCGTGCTACGTCATCAGCGTAGCAGCCAAGCTGGTCAGCCTGCACCCGCAGACGCTGCGCTACTATGACCGGATCGGCCTGATCCGGCCGTCGCGCACGGCCGGTCGGATGCGGCTGTACTCACAACGTGACATCGAGACGCTGCGCAAGATCGCCCGCCTCACCGAGGACCTGGGCGTGAACTTGGCCGGCGTCGAGGTGGTGCTCAATATGGCCCGGCGCATCGAGGAGCTGCAAGAGGAGATGGCGATGATGCAGCAGCAGGCCGAGGCGCGCATCGCCGCTCTGAGGCAGCGTATCCAGGAGATGGAGCGGGGCAACCCGGTACGTCGGGGTGAGTTCCGTGTCCTCAAGCCCAATGAGGCCGACGAGGGAGCGCCGTAGGGGGATGCGACCAGGGCGGCGGGCCCCGAGGCAGAGTGAGGAGGTCTGTGATGTTGAGCGAGAGAGAGCTGCAGGACCTGGCCGAGCATAGCGGCGCGTCGCCGGTGGTGAGCTTTTACATCGACACCGACTTGGCGCACAATTCCAAGGACGCCGCCAAGCTCATGTTCAAGCAGCGGGCCAAGACGCTCCAGCAAGAGGGCGTCTCGCCTGACGCCGCGGCCGGGGTCGCGGCCATCGAGCGCTATCTCGATTTCGAGTACGACTGGCAGTCGCGCGGCGTGGCGGTTTTCGCCGGCGGCGATGGGTTGTGGAAGACGGTGCCCCTGCCGGTGGCGGTGAGCACCCAGGGTTTTGTGGGAGACCGGCCCTACGTGCGGGTGCTGTCTGATCTATTGGACCGCTTTGCCGACTATGCCGTGGCGCTCGTCGACCGGGAGAGCGTGCGACTCTTTAGCGTGGCCTGGGGGCGCATCCAATCGCAGAGCGAGGCGATCGGGGAGGAACTCAAGCGTCACAAGCAGGGGGGCTGGGCAGCCGCCCGCTACCAGAGGCACGAGGATAACCTGGCGCTGCACAACCTGAAGCAGGCCGTCGACCTGATCGAGGACTTCTGTCGGCGCCAGGGCTGCCGCCGGCTGATGCTGGCCGGCAACGCCACCGTCCTTGCGCAGGTGAAGGACCTGATGCCCAGCGCGCTGCGCGACAAGGTGATCGGCGAGTTCCCGGCCGACATGGAGGTCTCGCCGAACGAGGTGCTCCAGCATTCCCTCGAGGTGGCCGCGGCGGCGCAGCGCGAGGAGGAGGAGCGCCTGGTGTCCGAGGCGGTCACCGCCGCGAGCAAGGGCGGCGCCGGCGCCATCGGGCTGGAGGACACGTTGTACGCCCTGAGGGAGGGGCGCGTGCGGGCGCTCCTGGTACAGGAGGACCTGCAGGCCTCGGGCTACCAGTGCGCGAACTGCGGGTACCTCTCGGTCACCGAGGTGGCGCGCTGCCCCTTCTGTGCCGGTGAGGCGATCGACAAGGTGCCCGATGTGGTAAACCGGGCCATTCAGCAGACCCTGCGGGCCGGCGCCGAGATCAACATCGTGCGTCAGAACGATGCTCTGCGGCGGGCGGGGGACATGGCTGCCCTGCTGCGGTACTGACCCCGGAACGCCAGCGGCCCAACAGGAGGGACGCTCCGATCGGTCGCTCCGAGCGCCGCGAGGAACCCTGTCCAGCTTGTCGAGGTCCCTCGCTACGCTCGGGACGACGGGGGGGGGGCGGGGCGTCGAAGGTGATAGTTCCTGAAGGAAGGTGTCCCGTAGATGAACGCGAACCAGTTCACCGAAAAGGCGCGGGAGGCCATTCAGGCCGCCCAGGAATTGGCACAGGACAACAACAACAGCCAGGTGGAGGTCGAACACCTCCTGCTGACCCTGCTGGAGCAGCCCGAGGGGGTTGTGCCCCAGATCATCACCAAGGTGGGGGGCTCGGCGCAGGCGATGGCCCGCGAGGTGCGGGCGGAGGTGGAGCGCCTGCCCAAGGCGTACGGCCCGACGCAGGTTTACTTGTCGCAACGCCTGAACGCCGTGCTGCGCGCCGCCCAGGGCGAGGCGGAGCGCATGCGCGACGAGTTCGTGTCGACGGAACACCTGTTGTTGGGTATCATTGTCGTGGACAAGGGGGCCGCCGCTACCATCCTGCGGCGCGCGGGGCTCACCACCGAGACGATCTACCAGGCATTGACGAGCATACGCGGCTCGCAGCGCGTCACGGATCAGAACCCCGAGGGGCGCTACCAGGCCCTGGAAAAGTACGCGCGGGACTTGACGGACCTGGCGCGTCAAGGCAAACTGGACCCAGTCATCGGCCGCGATGAGGAGATCCGGCGCGTCATCCAGGTGCTGTCGCGGCGCACCAAGAACAACCCCGTATTGGTGGGCGAGGCGGGCGTCGGCAAGACGGCCATCGTCGAGGGGTTGGCGCTGCGCATCGTGAACGGCGACGTGCCCAAGGGCCTGCGCGACAAGCGCATCGTCGCCCTGGACCTCGGCTCCCTGATCGCCGGGGCCAAGTACCGCGGCGAGTTCGAGGAGCGGCTAAAGGCGGTGCTCAAGGAGGTCCAAGAGTCCGAGGGACAGATCATCCTGTTCATCGACGAGTTGCACACCGTGGTGGGCGCCGGCGCGGCCGAGGGCGCCATGGACGCCTCCAACATGCTCAAGCCGCTCCTGGCGCGTGGCGAGTTGCACGCCGTGGGCGCCACCACGCTGAACGAGTACCGCCGGTACATCGAGAAGGACCCCGCGCTGGAGCGGCGCTTCCAGCCCGTGTCCGTCGAGGCGCCCAGCGTCGAGGAGACGATCAGCATCCTGCGCGGGCTCAAGGAGCGCTACGAGGTGCATCACGGGGTGCGCATCCAGGACGCGGCGCTCATCGCGGCGGCGGTACTGTCGGACCGCTACATCGCCGATCGGTTTCTGCCCGACAAGGCGATCGACCTGATCGACGAGGCCGCCGCGCGGCTGCGCATGGAGATCGACAGCTCGCCGCGCGAGATCGACGACCTCCAGCGGCGCATCATGCAGTTGCAGATCGAGCAGCAGGCGCTGTCGAGGGAGCGCGACGAGGCCTCGCGCGAGCGCGCCGCCGCCATCGCGCAAGAGTTGGCCGGCCTGCAGGGGCAGCTCGACGCCATGCAGGCGCGCTACGAGCAGGAGCGCCAGGCGATCCAGGCCATCCAGGACGCGAAAGCGCGCCTGGAGGAGCTGCGCAGCCAGGCGGAACTGGCGGAGCGTCGCGGCGACCTCGAGACGGCGGCGCGGCTGCGCTACTCGGATATCCTCGAGATGGAGCGCCGCCTACAAGAGCAGGAGGAAGCGCTCGGCAGCCTGCAGGGCGAGGAGCGCATGCTCAACGAGGAAGTCACCGACGAGGACGTGGCCGAGATCGTCTCACGGTGGACGAACATCCCCGTGACGCGGCTCATGGAGAGCGAGGTCGAAAAGCTCGTCCACATGGAGGAGCGCCTCCACGAGCGCGTCGTGGGCCAGGACGAGGCGATCAGCGCCGTGTCGAACGCCGTGCGGCGCTCGCGGTCGGGCCTGCAAGACCCGAACCGGCCCATCGGCAGTTTCATCTTTTTGGGACCGACGGGTGTCGGCAAGACGGAACTGGCGCGGGCGCTGGCCGAGTTCCTGTTCGACGATGAGGACGCCATGGTGCGGCTCGACATGAGCGAGTACCAGGAGCGCCACACCGTCGCGCGGATGATCGGCGCACCGCCCGGCTACGTGGGGTACGAGGAGGGTGGCCAGCTCACCGAGGCGGTCCGCCGGCGCCCCTACTCTGTCGTGCTGCTCGACGAGATCGAGAAGGCGCACGTCGAGGTGTTCAACGTGCTGTTGCAGATCCTCGACGAGGGACGACTGACGGACGGCAAGGGACGCACCGTGAATTTCCGGAACACGGTGGTCATCATGACGTCCAACGTCGGCAGCCAGTGGATCGGCGAACTCGGCGGGCGCGACGACGAGGAGATGCGGCGCCGCGTGATGGACGCGCTGCGCCAGACCTTCCGGCCCGAGTTCCTCAACCGGGTGGACGAGGTGATCATCTTCCACTCGTTGACGCGCGAGCAGTTGGGCGAGATCGTCGACATCCAACTCCGTCGCCTGGAGCGACGCCTGAGTGAGCAAAGACTGAGCCTGCAGATCACACCGGCGGCCCGGAACGCCCTCGCCGACGAGGGCTACGATCCGATCTATGGGGCGCGGCCCCTGCGACGGGCGATCCAGCGGCGCATCCAGGACCCCCTGGCGGTGCAGCTGCTGCGCGGCGAGTTCAAGGCCGGGGATACCATCGTGGTCGATTGGGGCGCGGGCGAGTTCACCTTCCAGCGCGCCCCCGAGGCGGAGCCCGTGTTCGCCTAGACGCGCCTCCCCAAGGTTCCCCGCCAATGAGGAACCATATTGTTGCATTTCGCGTTATAATATGTATAGATAGTTCGATCGATAGATATCGGTCCCCCTCCCCGATCGAGTTGGAGGGGTAGGTTCCGGCCGTGAGATCACGGCCTGGAACGCCTGAGGTGAAGCATGATAGGATTTGACAGATTCACCGAGCGGGCCCAAGAGGCGGCGACACGCGCCTACGAGATCATGCAGCGCTACCAGCACTCGCAGCTCGACGCCGAACATATCCTCCTGGCCCTGCTCGAGCAAACGGATGGCGTGGTCGTGCGCATCCTCGAGACGCTGCACACCAACGTGCCGCAGATCAGACAACGGCTGGAGGACGTGCTCAAGGCCAGCCCACGCGTGGCCGTGCCGGGGGCGCTACAACCCCAGCAGGTGTACATCACGCCGCGCGTCAAGCGGCTGATGGACCGCTCCAACGATGAGGCGACGCGACTCAAGGACGAGTTCATCTCCACGGAGCACCTGTTCCTGGCGATTCTGAGCGACCAGGACAGCGCCGCCTCGCGCATCCTGCTGGACGCGGGGCTCAACCACGAGCGCTTTTTGAAGGCCTTGCTCGAGTTCCGCGGGGGGCGGCGTGTGACGAGCCCGACGTCTGAAAGCAGGTTCCGTACCCTGGAAAAGTACAGCCGCGACCTCACCCAGCAGGCCCTGGACGGCAAGCTGGACCCGGTGATCGGGCGTGAGAGCGAGATCATGCGCGTGATCCAGGTGCTGTCGCGCCGCACCAAGAACAACCCCGTGCTCATCGGCGAGGCGGGGGTGGGCAAGACGGCCATCGTCGAGGGGCTGGCGCAAAAGATCGCCACCGACGACGTGCCCGAGCCCTTGATGGACAAGCGCGTCGTCTCTCTGGACCTGGGGGCCATGGTGGCCGGGTCGCGCTTCCGCGGCGAGTTCGAGGAGCGGCTCAAGGCTGCCCTCGAAGAGATCGAGGAGGCGCAGGGCGACATCATCCTCTTTATCGACGAGCTGCACACCGTGGTGGGCGCGGGAGCGGCCCAGGGCGCCATCGACGCCTCGAACATGATGAAGCCGGCCTTGGCGCGCGGCGAGTTGCGCTGCGTGGGCGCCACCACCCTGAGCGAGTACCGCCAGCACATCGAGCGCGACAGCGCCCTGGAGCGACGGTTCGCGCCGATCTTTGTCGAGGAGCCCTCGGTGGATGAGACCATCGAGATGCTGCGCGGCCTGAAGGACCGCTACGAGGAGCACCACGCCGTGCACATCACCGAGGAAGCCATCGTCGCGGCGGCGCGGCTGTCCGACCGCTACGTGAAGGATCGGCACCTGCCCGACAAGGCGATCGATCTCATCGATGAGGCCTCATCGCGGCTGCGCATCGCGATTTTTAGCCTGCCGCCCGAGCTGAAGGAGATGCGGCAGGAGGTCTCCCGCCTCGCCCAGGACGAGGAGGAGGCGGGTCAGGAGCAGGACTTTGCCCGGGCCGCCGAGGCGCGCGCCGAGCGCCTGCAACTCGAGGGCGAGTTGGAGGAGCGGCGTGCCGATTGGCAGCGGGAGCAGGGCATCGACGAGATCGTCGACGCCGAGGATATCGCTGAGGTCGTCGCGACGTGGACGGGTATCCCGGCGGCGCGCATGAAAGAGACAGAGACGATCCGCCTGTTGCACATGGAGGAGCACCTGCGCCGGCGGGTGGTCGGCCAGGAGGAGGCCGTGGTGGCCGTGGCCGACGCCATCCGGCGGGCGCGCTCCGGGTTGAAGGACCCGCGGCGGCCCATCGGCAGTTTCATCTTTCTGGGGTCCAGCGGTGTCGGCAAGACGGAGCTGGCCAAGGCGCTGGCCGAGTTTCTGTTCGACGACGAGGATGCGCTGCTGCAGGTGGACATGAGCGAGTATGGCGAGCGCCACACGGTATCGCGTCTGGTGGGCGCCCCGCCCGGCTACATCGGCTACGATGAGGGCGGCCAGCTCACCGAGGCGGTGCGCCGCCGGCCGTACCAGGTGATCCTGTTCGACGAGATCGAAAAGGCCCACCCGGATGTGTGGAATACGCTCCTGCAGATCCTCGAAGAGGGCCGTCTGACGGATGGCCAGGGGCGCACGGTCGATTTCCGTAACACGGTCATCATCATGACGAGCAACATCGGCACGCGCTATGCCAGCCGGCAGGCTGCCTCGCTGGGCTTTCAGGTGGCGACCGAGGAAAAAAAGGAGAGCATCCTGAGCGATGAGATCAGCGAAAACCTAAAGCGCACCTTCCGGCCCGAGTTTATCAACCGTGTCGATGAGGTGATCATCTTTCATAATCTGACGCACGCTGAGATGCTGCAGATCGTGGATTTGCAGATACAAGAGATCGCCAAGCGCCTGAGCGAGCAGGGCGTCAGCATCGAGCTGAGCGTGGCGGCCGCCGACTGGTTGGCACGCAAAGGCTTTGACACCGCCTTTGGGGCGCGCCCGCTGCGTCGTGCGCTGCAGCGTTATATCGAAAATCCGCTTTCGCAGCGCCTGCTGACGGGTGATCTACCGCCGCAGACGCATCTGGTGATTGACGTGAACAAAGACGGCGACGGCATGCAGTTTATCGAGCAGACAGCCAGAGTTGATGCCGAGGCTGAATCGCTCGAACAAGGAGTGGACGCGTAAGCATGAAATCGATCCAGGAGTGGCAGCAGGTTCTCGATTCTACCGAACCAGCCGTTGGGCGCCTCTACCGCGCATTGTGCGAGATCCCATTTCTAGTAGCTGCCGCTCCTGAGTTGGCGGCTGCCTATACGCTCATCCGCGAGTCGCTCGCGCAGGGCGGCACCCTCTATCTGGTGGGCAATGGCGGTAGCATGTCGGATGCCCTGCATATTTCCGGCGAAATGCTTAAGTCCTTTGCCATTCATCGTCCTTTGCCAGGACCCCTTCAGCAGGCGCTGCGCCGCCAGCCGGATGGCGAGGCGCTGCTGGGAAGCCTGCAGGCTGGGCTGCGCGCGCATGTGCTGGGCATCAACCCGACCTTGCTTTCGGCAGTTGCCAACGATCTACCCCTGGCAGGGGTGGCCTGTGCCCAGGAGTTGCTGGCGCTGGCCAAGCCGGGCGACGTGCTGCTGGGCATCAGTACTTCGGGCAAGGCGCGCAACATCCATCTGGCACTGAGCGTAGCGGCGGCCATCGGCCTCAAGACCATTGCGCTGACAGGGCGCGCCCCCAACCCCATGTCCGAGCGGGTGGATGTGTGCATAGCGGTGCCCGAGAGCGATACCTATCGCGTGCAGGAGACACACCTGATGCTTTACCACCAGCTGTGTCTGATGCTCGAGACCAGCTTTTTCAGCTGAAATCCGCCCAAGGGAGGTTTGACAGCACCGGGGCGTACGGCTAAAATCGGCAAATCAAGAAGCGGGATAGATTCGATGCAGCAAGATAAGACAACCTGGAGCCTGATCGTGATTGCCGTGGTGCAGGCTATCGCGGCATTGCTGATGCCGCCATCCTTGCTGGGGTCGATCTCGCCGGCGGTGTGGGGAGTGGCCATTGCTCTCTTTATCCTGCTGGGCTGGAGCCTGGTGCGCCGCAAGCGCTTGGCGATGGTCGCAAGCATCTTTGTACAGGGGCTGAGCATCATCGTGCACCTCTTGGTGCTGCTGCCCAACGTGCGTCTCAACGAAACTGCCCCGTGGAATATAGAGCTGCTGGTGACCTGCCTGATCTCAATTGTTCTCTCTGCCCTGGTGCTGTCGATGATCAATCGGCCTCAGGTGCAGATTATCATGCAATAACCCCTGACATAACCCGCCTGATTTAACTCCCGTAATGGAAGAACAGGGCACTGGCTGCCGCCAGGCCGGCCGTCTCGGTGCGCAAGGTCAGCGGCCCCAGGGAGACCCTGCGCGCGCTGCGCTGCTCGGCGGCAAATACTTCGGCGCTAGTAAAGCCGCCTTCCGGCCCTATCAGCAGGTAGACCTCGGACGGCCGAACCTCGGGCAGGCTTTGCTTGAGGGTGAGGGGGCTCTCGGGGTCGGCGATTAGTACCAGGGCTGTCTCAGGGAAGAGCAGGTCTTTCAGAGCGACAGGCGCATGTAGTTGCGGTAAACGGGTGCGCCCAGATTGCTCAGCGGCCTCGCGGATGATCGTGCGCCA
>ERZ747221.2776-NODE-2776-length-14957-cov-12.933602_pt1 | contig 14957 bp, 11 predicted proteins | sample MGYA00374949_ERZ747221 | MGnify/ENA primary metagenome ERZ747221 (study PRJEB28779, sample SAMN05720172) | bioreactor metagenome | isolation source: Anaerobic biogas reactor | place: USA:Washington, USA | collected 2015-08-08 ... | reverse complement strand
AACGACAATTCGTTGTCGCCAGCAAGTTTTCTTCCCGCCAAAACGGAGTCTTCCGCCGATGCGGAGTGATCGCTAGAGACCTCAAAAGGTACATTCGGCTGAAACGTGAACACTGGCCACGTTGCGAGATTTGCCGCTTGACTCAAGAGCGGTTGCCAACTGGCGTTGGAATCCTGGTTCAGGGCCCCGTCGTCCGTTCGCGGATTTCCTGCAAGATGCGTTGTTCCAGCGACACGTCGCGTCCCAAGGGGATCCAGCCAAGCGTATAGATGTCTGCTCCCGGTTCCTTGTCGTTACGTTCCAAGGTCGTCTCGTGACGCACCCGCGCGCGTCCGACGGTCGCGTGCTGGGGACTCGCCAGATCCTCCAACTCCTTGTAAACGGCCACGTCGATCAGATAGCCGCCGGAGGTTGGAGTCACCCGCACCGTAGCCCGCCGACGAATGGATTGGAGCGTGGACTGAGCCCGCTCGAACCCGTGGGTTGCGTCCTTTCTCCACGGCTCCAGCGCCGTGGCGCCGCCCACCGGAAAGGTCTCGAACCGGCCTTCCAGCAACACGTCGCCGACCTGACGCACGCGTTCTTCTCGCTGGATCGTGAAGTAGTTGTCCAGCGTGTCGCTGACCTGGTCCCACAGCACATCGCGGTCGGCGACGGTGACCAGCATCGGGTTCTGGAGACCTGGGAGCGCGGCCAGATCCGGTCCGGCCAGCGAACCGTGCGGATGCCAACCGCAGCCCGCAAGGCTGGTCGCCAGCATCACGAAGACAAGCCTGGATCGCGACAGATCGAGCATCAAAAGCCGCCAGAAAACCGGAAACGGGAACCAGTGCCGTGCTCGGCGGAATCGCGGTAGTGTCCCCAGAAAGCCACCCTGCCGCAAGATCAGTCCGACGCAGCGTCGCTCGGCATCGCGCGGGCTCGCCTTGCCAGCACCAAACGGGATTTTGGCACTTTTCCGCGTCGTTTGTGAAGTCACGGCCATCGGTGCTGGGGTCAGGCTTACAGAATTCAATTTTGGCCGAGCAGAGTCTTACAGCGTGGCTGGCACCAGACTCGGCCATCGGTGCTGGGGTCAGGCTTACAGAATTCAATTTTAGCCGAGCAGAGTCTTACAGCGTGGCTGGCACCAAACTCGGCCAAAATTGAATTCTGTAAGCCTGACCCCATTTCGCGCGACCGTGCCATCATCGACAGCGACTTTCCGTGGCCGTTTTCCGTTTGGTGCTAGCAGGGTTTGCGCGGCGCCCGCTCGATCGTTCCGGTGTCTGGCAGTGGAGTGAAGCGGGGCTTGCCCAAAACAAGGCGGGGAAGGCAGAGACCCACTTGCCGGATTCGAGTCTGAATTCGCTTCGCGGACCGCTGTTCCTGCGGCGTGGGGTTTCCCTTTGCCGCCCCGACGGGTACAGTCTTCAGGCAGCCAAGCTCCACGTCACGCACAACCGCGGGAGACAGCGATGAAAGATATCGATCCGATCCTGAAGGGGCTGGAGAACATCGTCTGGTGGGCGGTGAACGTGCTGAAATGTCCGTTTCAGATCGGCGACCGCGTGGAGGTCCGCACCGAGGAGGGCGTCAAGCAGGGCGTGGTGACGAGCTTTATGATGAAGCGGATCGACGACATGACGTTCTTCCTTGAAGTCGAAGGCGACGGCGGCGAGAAACTGACGCCCAAGCGGCCTTGCGACATCCTCCGCAAGATTGACACGATTGAGCCATCGGCCGAGCTGTGAGGCGATGCGCGGAGTGCGGCGCGATGGCGGCCAAACGTTACATCCTGGTGGTGAATCCCCAAGGCGGAACCCGCCGCGGACTGGCCGTTCTGGAACAGGTCCGGCCGATCTTTGCGGCCGCAGGCGGCGAACTGGAGGTGCGCGTCACCGAGCACTCGGGCCATGCCAGGCGGATCGCTCAAGAGTCCGACATCAGCCGCTATGATGGTTTCTGTACGATCGGCGGGGACGGCACGGTTCACGAGGTGGTCAGCGGCCTGATGCAGCGGAGCGAGGGGCCGACGATTCCGTTGGGGCTGATTGCCGGCGGCACGGGCAACGTGTTGGCGGAGCATCTGGGCTGTACGGATCCCGTGGAGGCCGCCCGCCGAGTCCTGGCCGGACGGACGAGTCCGTTGGACGTGGCCCGTGTGACGGCCAGAGACAATGCCGACTACTGCATCAGCCTGATCGGCTGGGGCGCCGTCGCCGACATTAACCGCACGGCGGAGAGGCTTCGGATTATCGGCCGGTTGCGGTATTCGGTTGCGGCCTTGTGGCACATTTTGCGGGCCCGGCGGCGCCGCGCGGAACTGACGCTGGACGACCGGACGTGCGAGGACGATTTCCTGCTGGTGGCTGCCTGCAACACCCGATGCACGGGCTCGAAAATGCTCTTGGCGCCGCGTGCCGCGTTGGACGATGGCAAGATCGACGTGGTGGTGATCCGCCACGCCACCCGGCGGCAGATGTTCCAGATGTTCCGACGTGTTTTCGACGGCTCGCACGTGGACTTGCCGTGCGTCGAGTACCATCAGGTCCGCCGTTTGAGTATTCGTGCGGACGGTCTGGAACCGCTGGACTTGGACGGCGAAAACAAGGGCGGCGTGCCCGTCGCGGTCGAGGTTCTGCCGGGGGCGATGCGGGTGTTCGGGCCCTGATCCCGACGCGACTGGCCGAGCGGCGGGACATGCCAGCCGACGCCTCGGTCGCAGCAAAGACCGGGCAGTGCGGCGGAGACGCCCTCTGAACCGGGTGGGCTCGGCGGGGTGGAGCACCAATGTTCCGCTGAGCCGCTTGCAGACGATCCTGGAGTTGTCTAAAATCACCGTGGCGGTCACGCAACCCCGCCGCACGGGCAGGGCCGGACCGACCAACAATTTGATCGCTCGCTGGCATCCGTAGCGGCACTGTCAGCAGAACATGAGCACTCCGGACAGACCGATCCCCGAAATACCGGGTCGGCCCCGTACGGAGTTTTTTTGTTTTTTGGTGGGGATAAAAACCATGCCTAGCTACGATCTCACGCCTCGCAAAGTTGCCACCGTCGAAACCAAGTACCGCCGGATCGTGACGGAGTTTCCCGTGCCGGAGTCGCTCCCGGTGCTCCAGAAACTGCGCCAGTTCGAGCCGCTGTCGATGAGCGGCCAACCGCTGGTGATCTGGGACCGGGCGGAGGGCATTCAGGTCTACGACCGCTGGGGAAACATGTGGCTGGATTGGTCCTCCGGCGTGCTGGTGGCCAACGCGGGTCACAACCACCCCAAGATCCGTCAGGCGATCCTCGAACAGGTCGAACACGGGCTGGTTCACAACTACTGTTTCCCCTCCGCCGTCCGCGCGGACCTGGCCGAACAATTGGCTTCGGTCGCGCCGGAGGGACTTGGCAAGGTCTTTCTGCTGACGACCGGCGCCGAGGCATGTGAGTGTGCGATCAAACTGGCGCGGACGCACGGGCGGCAAGTGGGCGGTGACGGCAAGATCACCTTCGTCACGTTCAGCAATGCGTTCCACGGCCGCACGATGGGCGCGCAGATGGCGGGCGGCATCCCGGCACTGAAACAGTGGATCGTGAACCTGGACCGTGACATGGTCCAAGTGCCGTTCCCGGACGGATTCCGCTGTCCGGATACGAGCTTCGCGGGGTTCCTCAAGGCGTTGGAAGCGGCCGGCCGCACTCCGGACCAGATTGCCGGCGTGATGACCGAGACGTACCAGGGCGGCAACGCCAGCTTTGCTCCGCCCGAATACGTGCAGCAACTTCGCCGCTGGTGCGACGAGCATCGGATTCTGCTGGTCATGGACGAAGTCCAAGCCGGCTTTGGCCGCACGGGGACGTTCTGGGGCTTCGAGCACTACGGCGTGGTGCCCGATCTGATCTGCTGCGGCAAGGGGATCTCCAGCGGGTTGCCGCTCTCGGCCGTGATCGGCCGGCCCGAGATCATGGACCTGTACCCGCCTGGCTCGATGACTTCGACGCACACCGGCAACCCCGTGTGCGCCGCAGCGGCGATGGCCAGCGTGCGCGTGATCCTGGAGGAGAACCTGGTCGAGAACACGCGGCGGATGGGCGAGATTATGCAGCCGGAACTGCGCCGCATCGGCCAGCGGTTTGCCAAACGCATCGGGGCCGTACACGGCAAGGGGCTGGTTGCGTCGCTGCACATGGTCAAGCCGGGCGGCATCGACCCCGACCCGGACTTGGCCTTTGAAATCATCCGCCGCGCGGTGGAAAAGGGGCTGCTGATGTTCTCGCCGGTAGGCTACTGCGGCGCCTCGGTCAAGATTTCGCCGCCGTTGGTGATTCAGGAGGAGCCGTTGCGAGAGAGTCTGGCGGTGCTGGAAGAAGTGCTGGAGGAGGCGATTCCATGAGTGGTTTGATCCGAGACAAGGTGGACGTTGCCGTCGTCGGCGGCGGTATGATTACGCACGATCAGATTCTGCCGTCGCTGTACCACCTGCAGCGTTTGGGCTACGTCGGCGCGATTCGCATCTGCGCGCTGAACTCCGCTCCCTTGCGGGCGTTGGCCGAGTCGGCCCGTTTCGCCCAGGCGTTTCCGGGGCAGGCCTTCGAGCCGTCGCCCGCGCTGGACGAGCCGCCGGAACGCATGTTCCCGGACCTGTACCGCGAGGTTCTGGCCGCGCTGCCGCCGCGGAACATGGTCGTCGTGGCCGTCCCCGACCATTTCCACGAGCCGGTGATCCGCGCGGCCTTGGAACACGACCAACATGTGTTGTCCGTCAAACCGCTGGTGCTGAAGTACGCTCAGGCCGTCCAGATCGAACATGCGGCCCGCGCCAAGGGCCTGTTTGTGGGCGTGGAGTATCACAAGCGGTTCGACCGCCGGGCGCTGGACGCCCGCGGTTTGTACCGCAACGGCCGCTTTGGCGAATTCCGCTGTGGCGAAGCCAAGCTGGTCGAGCCGTACTACTACCGGCATTCCAACTTCCAGAACTGGTTCACCAAGGAGAACAGCGACCCGTTCACCTACATCGGCTGTCACTACGTGGACCTGGTCTGGTTCATCACCGGACTGCGGCCGGTAGAAGTTTCGGTCCGCGGGGTGGAAGGCCGCTTTCCCAACGGCAACGCGGGCTACCTGTGGTCGCTGGGCCAGGTCGTCTGGGAGAACGGGGCCGTGCTCAGCCTGCTGAACGGTTTGGGCTATCCGGACGAAGGCGCGGGGACGAACGATCAGGGCCTGTGCCTGTTCTGCGACGGCGACAGCTGCGGCGGCATCATCCGGCACGACGATCAGTTCCGCGGCGTCAGCCACGGCTACGTCGACCGGCAGGCCGGCGCGGTGTTCCGGTACGTCAGCCCGGATTACTTCCGGCTGGTTCCCTGGGAAGGCGAGGGACTGCAACCCGTCGGTTACGGCTATGACTCGATCGCCGCCAACGTGCAGGCCGCACTGCGAGTGAACGCCGCCGGCGCGGGACGCGGCGAAACGGAGGCTTTAGCCGGCCGCCAGCAGGTGCTGGACGAAATCGACCGCCGCGGGATTCTCGCCACGCCGGCCAACAGCTATATCAACGAACTGGTGACCGAGGCCGCTCGGCTGTCGATTGGCCAGAACGGCCGTCAGACGTCGATCGACTATGGCGGAACGCCCGCCGTGCGGATGCGAAACGCGTAGGCGATCCGACGCTTCAGGCGTCTGGACAAACCGCCGGTCCGGCGGCCGGCGCCTATTCGGCAGCCGATTTCGCCGGGTCCCACACGACCACGCCCATGTGGTAGCGGTGGTGGTACGACGACTTGCTGGCGTAGTAGGCGGTGACGACGCTGCCGTCGGCCAACTGGACGCTGGCAGGATAGCCGCCGTCGCCTTGGAAATCGGCGACCCGCAAGGGCGCACTCCAGGTCTTGCCGGCGTCGCGCGTGAACCGGACGTCCACGCCGCGGTCTGCGGTGCGATTGCCGTAGGTCAGCATTAACCGGCCGTCGCGCAGTGGCAGGAAATCGCCCGGATGCTGCGACGGGCGGGTGAGCGGCCCGCACGCGGCCCAGGTTTTGGCGTCGTCTTCCGAGCGGTACAGTTGCAGTTCGCTGACCCGCGCGGCCGCCAGCCACTTGCCGCCGCCCAGATGCACCAGCGCCGTCTCGTTGCGGAAGTTCTTTTCGTCGAGCGCCGCTGGCTCGCCCCAGGTCTTGCCGTCGTCCGGGCTGCGGTAGACGTACACGCGGTCGTCGCGAAGTTTGAGCACCTCGTAAATCGCCACGCGGAGTTGTCCGTCGGCGCCCGGCACGATGTCGCCGAACGGGATGCAGTCGCCGCCGCGCGGCCCGCGGGCGGGAAACGCTTTGCGGTCCACCTTCCACGTGCGGCCGCCGTCCGCCGAGCGGCAGACCCAGGGCTCCAAGATGCCGGCTCGAAACGCCGCCCGCTGCTGGCCCTCCGGGTAACGGTTCGACCAGCCGGAACTGATCACCAGCAAATCGCCGCCTGTCGTCAAGCCGGCTGCCACGTTCATGCGGTTCGTGTCCGGCTCGTGCGCCGCCGGCGTGCCGCGTTTCTGCCAACTCCGGCCGCCGTCGGTACTGGCGTAACAGTCGACGTCGCCCGCCACCGATCCGTGGCTCGGCTGGTTGAAGATCGTGGCGAGAACGGCACCGTCTGGCAGGCGCGTCAGGTTGGGCCAGGCACACACGTTGTCCACGGCGACGATCGGTTCCGGAACCTTGCCGTCGCGGTCCCGAACTCGCGGCAGAGAGGTCTCGGCAGACCGGACCGCGCAAGGAATGGCGAGGACAACGGCGGCCAAGAGCAGCTTCTTCATCGGGCAATGGGCACGATTGGCAAAGCAAGACATCGTGGGCTCCTTTGTGATTCTGTGGTGACTGGGAATGGCAGCGGAACGCATTATACTATGGCGATAAAGAATTCGCCTCTCTACACGATTTCCTGCCTGAGGAAAAATGACCATGCGAATGCAACCATCGTCTGCGACTGCTGTCCCGCGGCTTCATCCTTTCGGCCGTTTGGCGATCATCCTTCTGACCGCCCTCGGTTGGCTGGGAACCGCTGGCCGGGCCGCCGAGACGCTGGGCCAAGGCGCCGCGGTGCTGGACGCCGATTTCGAGACTTCGCCCTCGGACTCGGCGTGGGCCGGCCAGTTGCGATACGCAACGGGCTTTGAAAGCCCCCGCTCGCTGTGCGTGGATCATCGCAGCGGCGGCAACCCGCCGACGATCCGCGTGCCGCTGCCGGCCGAGAACCTGCGCGGCTGTACGCTCCGCGGCTCCGCGATGGTCAAGGCCGACGGCGTGAGCGCCAAGCCAAACCCGTGGAACGGCATCAAGTTCATGTTGGCGATCGAGACATCGGACCGGAAACTGTGGCCCCAAGCCGCTCTGGACACGGGCTCGTTCGACTGGCAGCGGGCGGTGTTCAGCGCAAAGGTCCCCGCCGACGCGACCGCCGCCACACTGGTGCTCGGTTTGGAGCAAGTCACCGGCACAGTCTGTTTCGACAACGTCAGGATCGTCGTCGCCAAGCTGCCCTCGACGGCCAAGCCCGCCCCGGCGCCGGGAATCGCGTTCAAAGGCCACGCTCTGCCCCGGTTGCGGGGCGCGATGGTCAGCCCGAACATCGACGAGGACGGTCTGCGGACCCTGGGCCGCGAGTGGAACGCCAACGTGATCCGCTGGCAACTCGTCCGCCACGGCCGGCCGGGCCAGCCCAGTTCCCTTGAGGATTACGACGCCTGGCTGGAGGGGGCCCTGAAGCGACTGGACGCCGCGCTGCCCCTGTGTCAGCGGTACGGGATCTACGTGGTCGTCGACTTGCACTCGCCGCCGGGCGGCAAGTCCACCGTCAGCGGTTACGTGGGCTCGGACGACCGGCTGTTCACCAACCGCGCCGTGCAGGACAAGTTCGTCGAGTTGTGGCGCGGCATCGCCCGCCGCTACAAAGACGTCGCGCCGATTTGGGGCTTCGATCTGGCCAACGAACCGGTCGAGGAGTTCGTCGAAGAAGGCTGCGACGACTGGCACGCGCTGGCGGAACGCACCGCGCGGGCCATCCGCGAGATCGATCCCCAACGCACGATCATCCTCGAAGCGCCGCCCTGGGGCGGCCCGGACAGCCTGGCCGACTTCACACCCATCGCCGTGCCCAACGTCGTGTACAGCGCTCACATGTACGTTCCGGGCCAGTTCACGCACCAGGGGGTCCACCAGCGGGACCAGCCTCCGGTCACGTATCCCGGCGAGATCGGCGGCAAGTCTTGGGACAAGGCGGCCCTGCAGGCGGCGTTGCAGCCGGTGATTGACTTTCAGAAGAACTACAACGTGCACATCTACATCGGCGAGTTCAGCGCCATCCGCTGGGCGCCGGGCGACAGCGCCTGCCGCTATCTGCGGGACGTGATCGAGATCTGCGAGGAGCACGGCTGGGACTGGAGCTACCATGCCTTCCGCGAGTGGAGCGGCTGGAGCGTCGAACACGGCCCGGATCGCAACGACACCCAGCCCGCGGCGCAGCCCACCGACCGGCAACGGCTGCTCCGCGAGTGGTTTGCCAAAAACCAGAAGCCGACTTGGATGCGGCAAGATTGAAAAAGGTTCTGCCCGTCGCCTTTTTCAACAGGCTGTCAGGCCAGGCAACGCTGCATGTATTCGATGCTGTCGCGGGCGAGCGTTTCCACGCCGGGCGCATAGTCGAACACTTCGACCGACACCCAGCCCTGGTAGTTGATTTCCTGCAGCGTTGCCAGAATCGGCCGGAAGTCGACCTCGCCCATGCCCGGCCCGCGCATGTTCGGGTCGTTGGCGTGGAAGTGTTCGATCCACGACGCGTTATCGCGGATGATGTCCACGATCGGTTTCTGCTCGCTGGACATGGCCTTGACATCCAGGTGCAAGCGGCAATGGGGCGAGCCGACCATTTCGATCAGGCGGACGGCCAACTCGGCCGTGCGCAGGAAGTCGCCCTCTTGCGGCCCCAGCGGCTCGGGGGCCAGCACGACGCCACAGTCCTCCAGCGTCGGCATCACGCCGCGAAGCACGTCGGCCGCGTACTCCAAAGCCTGGTCATGCGTCACGCCGGGCAGCAGATTTCGCTGCTTGGGCGAGCCCAGCACCAGCACTTTGCCGCCCAGATCGCGGCACAACCGCGCCAGTTCGCCCAGATAGTCGCTGGTCCGGCGCCGCACGTCGGCCTCCGGACTGGTCAGGTAATAGCCCTCGGTAAAGGCCAGCAGCCAGTGCAGGCCGACGACCTCCAACCCAGCGTCCTCAGCCTGCCGGCGCACTTCGCGGCGCCGCTCGACCGAGATGTCGTAAGCGTTCTTGTTGATCGTAAACGGCGCGAATTCGATCCCGGTGTAGCCACACTGCCGGGCAAAGGCAAAGGCTTTGTCGAACGGCCAATCCTGAAACGTCTCGTTACAGATCGCAAATTTCATGCTTGCACACTCCCCTCGCATCAAGCCGGTTCCAGACGAATTGCCGCGACGTCACGACGGGGCCTATTGTTACGAAACCTGCCGAAAATGCAACGCGGCCAAGACGCGCGGGCGACAAAACGCGAGAAATGAGGAAACGCACAGAAGACAAGGAACAAAGAAGCCCCCGCTGAAAAGGTCGCGGCGCGAAACTGGCCGAGCTGAAGTTCTCCCCTTTCGCTTTTCACTTTACACTTCTCCCTGCGCTCCGGCTCGGTAGAATGGGGCCTGCTGATCTGCAAAGGACATGCGATGAGTTTGACAGACGAGGAATCCCGGAAGATCGATCGGGTGGTGGATCTGCTGGACGATTGCCGCAGCCTGTTGTTCGTCACCGGGGCCGGGATTTCGGCCGACTCCGGCTTGCCGACGTATCGCGGCATCGGGGGCCTGTACGACGCCGATCGGACGGAGGAAGGGTTTGCGATCGAGGAAGTCCTGTCGGGGCCCATGATCCGCCGCGCCCCCGAGTTGACCTGGAAATACCTGATCCAGATCGCGCGTGCCGCGCGCGGCGCGCGTCACAACCGGGGCCACGAAGTGATCGCCCAGTTGGAGCGGCACTTCGAACGGGTCTGGACGTTGACGCAGAACGTCGACGGATACCATCGTGCGGCCGGCTCACAGCGCCTGATCGAAATCCACGGCGATCTGCACGACGTCTACTGCGTGAATTGCAGTTGGCGGCAGCATGTGACCGATTATGACGCGATCGAATTCCCCCCCCGTTGTCCGCAGTGCGGCAGCATCGTGAGGCCCGACGTGGTGTTGTTCGGCGAGTACCTGCCGCCGGACAAAGTGCAGCAGTTGCGTGCCGAATGCCGCCGCGGCTTTGACGCCGTGTTCAGCGTCGGGACCACGAGCGTGTTCCCGTATATTGTCGAGCCGGTTTGGCAAGCCCACCAGCAAGGCCGCCCGACGATCGAAATCAATCCCGGTGAAACGGCCATTTCCGATTGGGTCGACGTCAAGCTGGCCATGCGCGCCGCCCCGGCCCTGGATGCGATCTGGACACGTTACCGGCAGCGACAGGGCGCTGGCGGCACGGGTTGAATTCCACCGGAGTTTTAACAGCACCGAGATCCGGCATGAAGTCCTCCAATTCGCCTCGCTGGAATGCCGGCACAAGTTCCCTCCAAGTCAAAGGAGATGACCCTCTATGAAACCCGCGCAGTTCATGCTCACGGCGTTGCTGGTCGCACTGCCCCAGGCGATACGGGCTGCCGATGCGCCCCCGTCCGCCAGTCGGCCGAGTATCGTCTTTGTCTTGGCCGACGACCTCGGCTGGGCCGACCTCGGCGTACAGGGCTCGCACTACTACGAAACGCCGCATATCGACAGGCTCGCGGCGCAGGGAATGCGATTGACCTGCTACCACAACTGCCAGAATTGTGCTCCGACGCGCGCGGCGCTGATCAGCGGCCAGTACGCTCCTCGGACCGGCGTCTACACGGTGGGCGGCATCGGTCGTTTTGCCTGGCAGACCCGCCCGCTGCGCCCGGTAGACAACGTCGAGAATTTGCCGTTGGACAAAATCACAATCGCCCAGTCGCTCAAGACGGCCGGGTATGTGACAGGGCTGTTCGGCAAGTGGCACCTGGGCCAGCAGGGCGATTATCACCCTGGCCGACGCGGGTTCGACGAAGCCGTCGTTTCGATGGGCAAGCATTTCGATTTTGCCACCAGCCCCAGGACCGCCTATCCGCCCGGACAGTACCTGGCCGACTTCCTGACCGACCAAGCCGTGGATTTCATCCGGCGGCACAAGGACCGGCCGTTCTTCCTTTACCTACCGCATTTCGCCGTCCACACGCCGCTGGACGCCAAGCCGGAACTGATCGACAAGTTCAAGACCAAGCCGCCGGCCGGCGGACATCGCAATCCCACGTACGCCGCGATGATCGCCAGCGTGGACGCCAGCGTGGGCCGGGTGCTCGCAACCCTGGACGAGTTGAAGCTCGCCGAAAGGACGGTCGTGATCTTCTCCAGCGATAACGGAGGCGTCGGCGGCTACGCCCGCGAGGGCCTTGGCACGGATTCCAACGACATCACGGACAACGCACCTCTGCGGAGCGGCAAGGGCAGTCTGTACGAAGGCGGCACCCGCGATCCGTTCATCGTCCGCTGGCCCGGCGTGACCAGGCACGGTTCGACCTGCGACGCGCCCGCCATCCACGTGGACCTGTACCCGACCTTGCTCGAAATCGCCGGGGCCGAGCCGCCCGCGGGTTACGCGTTGGACGGCGAAAGCCTGGTACCGCTGTTCCGCGGCGCGGGCGATTCCAGCCAGCGCCGGCCGATCTACCAACACTTCCCCGGCTACCTGGGCATGGGACGGGACCACTGGCGCACGACGCCGGTCGGACTGATCCATGCCGGGGATTGGAAACTGATGGAATTCTTCGAAGACGGCCGACTGGAACTGTACAACCTCCGGGACGACGTAGGCGAGACCAAGAACCTGGCGTCGCAAATGCCGGAGAAGGCCCAGGAGCTTTACGCCCAACTCTTGGCTTGGCGTCAAGCGATCCAGGCCCCCATGCCGACCCCGCACAAGCCCGAAACGGCACCTGCCCTAAAACCGAAACTGGGCCGAAAGGCGAAGGGCAAAGCCAAGCGGGGATGATCACGGCTCGTCGCGGCCCTGCAGACGGCCCAGCCAAGACGGATCGGCGGGGCTGGCTATCCTGCCGGCCGGCGGGCCAGCCTGCGCACGCTGGTCCGCCCGGCCAAGGGGCCAGGCGGACCAGCGACAACTTCGAACCGACGACTGTCCGAGACAATTCAACGGGGACGCCACTCCCGCATACTCGGAATCACGCGGATGCGGTCCGCGGCTCCAAACTTCTCGTACAACTGCTGCGTCCAGGCGAAGGCCTCAGGCACCTCGCCCACAAACGTCAGGGAACGCGGATAGGCGAGAGCCAGGTTGTGCGGCAGGTCACCAATCCGCAGCACACCCAGGAATTCCGGCGTTTGCGGGTCTTCGTGGCTGGCGGGGCAATCCGCCAGCACGATCTCGCTGATCTGAGGATCGAGCAACGCGGCATAGATGGCCAGCGGCGCAGTGTACCCTTGGCCATACACGGCCAGCGGGCCCGTCACGGAATCCTGCCGCAGCAAGGCGAGGCCGGCAAGCAGGTCGCTGACCTGACGCTCGGGTAGGGTCTGGCCCAGCAGCGGATAGGTTCGTCGCGCCGTCCACAGATAGCCGGGGCCGAGCGACGTCGCGCCGGTGTTCCGCACCTCGACGGCCGCGGTCGCGTACTCGGCGGAGACGCCGGGACGCGAAGAACCGCCGCCGGCAAACGTGCTGCGCGAGTCCGGCTGCACGGCAAAAGCGAGCGTAGCAAGGGGCCATTCGCCTTCTGTCGGCCGCCTCGTCTTGATGGCGATCGTCATCCCGTCGGCGCTGTCGAACACGTAGGTGCCGACGACGCCGCTACGGTCGCTGCCGTCCGCGCGAAAGTCTCGCTGCCGCGGAGCGCCGACCGGCGACGTGTACCGAAAAGTCAGTTCACGCAACCGTTTCAGCGCGGTCTGCTGGTGCTTTTGCCACGCTGCCTCGTCGGTAATCGCGGGCAATTCGCCGCGTTTCACCAACAGCGTGTCGATGCGCCGCATCTCATCCTGCTCCGGTAGCTTGCCGCCGAACACCAGCAGGTTTTCCTCCGGCTCGACAAACTCCGTCACGTCATCCGTCACCGGCGTCGGATCACCCTTCAAGTGCGTATTGAACCAGGTGAAAATCGCCTGACGGAGCTTTGGCGTGTAGCCGTGCGGCGTCATGTCCTCGACGATCTCAAAATTGCCGCCGGCACCCAACGCCGTGTACTGCCGGCGGATGCGGTGAGCCACGTCGCGGTATCCGTAAGGCCGCCACAAGACATCTTCGGAGCCGGAGGCAATCAGCAGCGAGCGGGGAGCGATCAGTGCGCCGATGTCGGGCCAGCACCAACGATAGTAATTGATCCAGAAGGCGCAATCGCAATGGCCGTCAGTGGCTCGATCGAAGACCACGTGTTCGATGCTGCCGGACTGGCACACCGGCACCACGACTTTGACCCGTTCGTCGGCCGCTCCCAGGCACCAGGAAATGACGCCGCCGCCGCTGAGTCCCGTGACTCCCATCCGGCTGGCGTCGACGTCCGACCGCGTCTCCAAATAGTCCAGGGCGCGCATCGCGTTCCAAACCTCCGTTCCGGCCGGGGTGTAGCCCCGACTGGGCCAGTCCCAGCGTTCTTCCCGGTACGTGCCGTGGTGCAATCCCTGGCACTCGCCCAACTGGATCGGGTCCAGCACCAGCGCCACGTAGCCGTGCTGGCCGAACCAGCGCGGATTCGCCTGGTAAGGCGGATTCACTTTCCCCTTGCTGTGTCCGCACAGATACAACACCGCCGGCAGCCGCCCGTCGACCTTCATGGGCCGATAGAGATTACCCGCCACGTACGCGCCGGGAAGGCATTGAAAGTGAATCTTCTCCACCGCATAGTCCCCACGCTCCAGCACTCCGGTGACCGTCGCGGCCAGGGGCGTCCGCGACGGCAAGGGGGACAACCCCAGCATCTCGCGCCACATCTCCCGTCGCTGGGCGACCGTTGCTCGCCAGTGGGCCGGTGACAGGGGGACGGCCAGGGAGGAACTCGACACTCGGCGTGCCTCCTCCCGTGCTGATCCATAGATCGTGGACCAATCCTCGCCCGCTGCGTGCAGGCACGCAATCAGTTCGCAGAACAGGCCGATCACGACGAGTCGCTGCAGGTACGGCATGTGGGTCTCCTAACTGTTGATGGCTAAGCGGCCTTGAGCAAAGAACTGGCTCCTCTTGCCGGAACGGCCCGCAAGATGCTCCGCCCAAAAAGTCTTGGCCGTTCTCGCGACAGCCCGCTTCGAGAAGCATCTGGGTTCATTAAACAAAAAACGCCCACGCACGACAACGTGCGGGGCGTTTACGTTCTGTCTCACTCGTTCCGAGGGCGAACCATGGTTCGCCCAAAAGTACTGCATCGCTTTTGTCAAAGCGACTTACTTCGCGAACAGCCTGCGGGCACGCTTCTGGAACGGGCCGCTCTTCTGAACCGCGCCGTCCTTCTGGCAAGCGCCGTCCTTCTGGCAAGCGCCGTCCTTCTGGGCCGCGCCGTCCTTCTGGCAAGCGCCAGCCTTCTGGGCCGCGCCGTCCTTCTGGCAAGCGCCAGCCTTCTGGGCCGCGCCGTCCTTCTGGCAAGCGCCAGCCTTCTGGGCCGCGCCGTCCTTTTGGCAAGCGCCGTCCTTCTGAGCCGCGCCGTCCTTCTGAGCCGCGCCAGCCTTCTGGGCCGCGCCGTCCTTCTGGGCCGCGCCGTCCTTCTGAGCCGCGCCGTCCTTCTGAGCCGCGCCGTCCTTCTGAGCCGCGCCAGCCTTCTGAGCCGCGCCAGCCTTCTGAGCCGCGCCGTCCTTCTGGGCCGCGCCGTCCTTCTGAGCCGCGCCAGCCTTCTGGGCCGCGCCGTCCTTCTGGGCCGCGCCGTCCTTCTGAGCCGC
>ERZ747221.2757-NODE-2757-length-15031-cov-5.460613_pt1 | contig 15031 bp, 10 predicted proteins | sample MGYA00374949_ERZ747221 | MGnify/ENA primary metagenome ERZ747221 (study PRJEB28779, sample SAMN05720172) | bioreactor metagenome | isolation source: Anaerobic biogas reactor | place: USA:Washington, USA | collected 2015-08-08 ... | reverse complement strand
GCCTGCAAGGGAGGCGAAATCCCGTATGCAAAGCATTGGGATGGCGCCAGGCAATAAGAATGGTTCAATCATCAGTCTCCCGGGGCGCAGAGCCGCAGATGAGTATATGCAAGGTGGCGGATACGGAGTTCCGATGGTGAAGCACAACGGGAACCGCATGACTGCAGGACCGCAGTACCGCATGACTGCAGGACCGCAGTACCGCATGACTGCAGGACCGCATGACCGCAAGACCATTTCCCCTGATCAGCAAGCCGGAACCGGACGTTCTCTTTCTCCTGCTGCTATCTGGCTGACTTATGAGGCCCTTCGCCGGGTCAACAGGCCGGAGACGGAAACAGGGTGGCAATACTTCGGGGGCGCGCCGGAGGTGGCGTGGAAGACAGGCACCAGCTTCGGCTATCGCGATGCATGGGCAATAGGCACCACCCCCCGTTACGTGGTTGCAGTGTGGGCGGGCAACGCCGATGGCGAGGGGCGGCCCGGCCTGTCAGGCATCTCGTCGGCAGCGCCGCTGCTGTTTGACATCATCAGGCTGCTGCCACCGTCAGGATCATGGTTCGCCAGGCCGGAAGAGGGGATGACCCTCACGGAGGTATGTGCCGCAAGCGGTTACAGGGCCGGTCCCGACTGCACTGAGAGAAGGGAAGTGTGGATACCCGAGGAAGGCCTTCGCAGCGAAGCTTGCCCCTACCATACCGTCGTTACCCTCGACACGTCAGGAACATGGAGGGTCAACAGCTCATGCGCTTCGCTCTGCGAGATGACATCGCGCTCCTGGTTCGTGCTGCCGCCGGCGATGGAGTATTACTATCGCATGCGCAATCCCTCATACAGAGCCCTCCCGCCTTTCAGGGCAGGCTGTAAGGACGACATGCAGATTCCCTCGATGGAGTTTGTCTATCCTTCGCGTGATGCGCGTATATTCATACCGCGCAGCCTGCAGGGACAGATGATGTCAATGCTTCCGGAGATTGCTCACCGGCGGAGGAATGCCATTATCTACTGGCATCTCGACAATAATTACATCGGGATGACAAGGCATATTCACCAGGCAGAGGTCAGGGTGGGTGAAGGAGAGCACCTCATAACGGCCGTTGATGATGAAGGAAATACGGTCTCACGCAAGTTTTTCTGCATCGGTACGTTATAGATAGAATAAAAGGTAAAAAGGATTAAATTTACGTCAGCAGAACAATCTAACTTCAGGGAACTGTGATTATTATTTTATCGGGGGGATTCTTTCAGCGCATTTTCGCCCGTGCCACCTATAACAGGTACAGGGAGGTTTTTGACAGGGCAGGCTATGCTATCATGCTGATTGACAATGCCACCAACCGCTTCATAAAGGCAAACAGGGCAGCAGCCGAACTCTTCGGATACAGCGAGGAGGAGTTGCAAAAGATGACCCCGCGGGCTCTCTCTACCGAGACTGGTGAACAGGAGATCATCCCGGGAAGCAGGAACGAAGAGCCCCTTGTCCGGCCGGCACGCAGGAAAGACGGCAAGATCATCACCATCAAGGTTCAGACAAGCTACCTCGAGAAATTCAACGTCAGCCTTATCAGCGATGTGACTGAAGAGTATCGCATCCGACGGGCTCTTGAGCTGAACGAGGAACGTCTCAGGGAAGCACAGCGCATCGGACGATTCGGGTGGTGGGAATATCGCCCCGAGACGAATATGTACATCGGTTCCGAGGAGATCTCGAGGATATTTACCGATGATCCTACCAGTCGATCTTTTACTTATCAGGACAATATCTCCTACACCCATCCCGAGGACCGATCCTACCTGATCACCTCACTGGAAGACGCCATGGAGAAGAAAAAAGAGTCGTTCTCCCTGACCTACAGGATCATCACGCCTCAGGGTAAGGTGAAAGCCATTGCCGTCAACTCAAATATCCGGTATGATGATAACGGGCGTCTTCTCTACCGTTATGGCACGTGCCAGGATATCACGGAGACGCAGAGGATCATGGATGATCTGATTGCGGCACGGCGGCAGGCTGAGGAGTCTGACAGGCTCAAAACCACATTCCTTGCCAACTTCAGTCATGAGATACGCACTCCGCTCAATGCCATGATGGGTTTTCTGAACATCCTGACCTCGATGGACACCACGGAGGCTGAGAAGCAGGAGATGGTAAAGCTGATAGAGGTTAATTCGCAGAGGCTGCTGAGGCTGATCAATGACATGATAGACATGTCTCGCATTGAGAGCAACAGCATGGAGATCAAGTACACCAATGTGGAGATCAACGGTTTCATCAAATCAATGGTATCCTCGTTTGATCATGAGCTTGAGAGTGAGGGAAAGAAAGAGTTGAAGCTGACGCCTGTGATTGAAAAATCGAAGACGTCCGTTTACCAGTATATTGATGAGCTGCGCCTGAGCCAGATCTTCAGTAATCTGGTCAGCAATGCAATTAAGTTCACCGATGAGGGTGAGATAAAGTACGGGTATAAGATCTCGCGAAGCGAAAACAGGTATACAATCACCTATTTCGTCACTGACACGGGCGTGGGGATCCGTCCGGAACGTCTCGATGATATTTTTCTTCCGTTTGTGCAGTACTGGAACGAGGATGTTCCGAAGGTACAGGGGGCGGGACTGGGACTGGCCATATGCAAGCGACTGACGGAGCTGATGAAGGGGCGTATCTGGGTGGAGTCGCTCCCCGGCAGAGGATCGTCATTCCTGTTCTCTTTCAACACGCCGGTGATGATCGAGTAATTGATAAATCCAAAAAATATTTATCTTTGTCCCCGCCCGGGATGTTAGCCCGGCTGGTCATCTAAGGCAGCCAGCGGTGCCAGGGCAGATCGGGACGTTAGCTCAGTTGGTTTAGAGCGCTTGCTTGACAGGCAAGAGGTCACTGGTTCGATTCCAGTACGCCCCACAGAGATTCAGGAGCCGGCATGATGCCGGCTTTTTTCGTTTACGGCACAACCTCTACCCTGCGTCGGACATTACCCGCAGGGATGGCTGTAGGCCATCAAGAATTGCAGATAGGGAGAATCACCCAAAACCCGATGGCCGTAGGCCATCAAGAATTGTAGCACCAGATGCACATCCGCAGGGATAGCCGTAGGCCATCAAGAATTGTAGCACCAGATGCACATCCGCAGGGATGGCTGTAGGCCATCAAGAATTGTAGATAGGAAGAATAACCCAAAACCTGATGGCTGTAGGCCATCAAGAATTGTAGCACCAGACACACATCCGCAGGGATGGCTGTAGGCCATCAAGAATTGTAACACCAGATACACATCTGCAGGGATGGCTGTAGGCCATCAAGAATTGTAACAGGCAATGACACCCACCCCCTCTCACCCCTGCCGCCCCGGTCCCCCGAGGCTGTCAAAGAATTCAAAGAGAAACCTCGGATCATAATCCTCCTGACTCCTGTCCAGCAGGGCAAGATATTCCTCTCTGAATGACTTCCGGGCATGATGCTTATCCTGGTTCTGTATATACCTGTACACATTGTCCAGTTCTGAACGACTGTAGGAGAATGCCCCATACCCCTCCTGCCACCGGAACTGACCCATTACCAACCGGTTCTGGTTGATAAACACCGTTGAATTTTTTTTGATGGCGGCCACAGTATCAGATATTGATACGGCGGGACTCAGGCCTAGCAGGATATGCATGTGATCCATGGCTCCGTTTACGATCAACGGCTTGTGCCTCATACCTCCGACGATCCCTCCGATATACTCAATCACTCTTGGCCGGATCCGGTCGGTTAAAGCGTTATCCCTCATGTACACGGCTATGACAAGCTGTACATACAACTGTGTGAATGATCCAGGTTTCATCTTAAATTATTTTAGAAATGCAGCTTATCAAAGTTATAAAAAACGGAAAACATGAAGACCATAAATCAATCACTTTCTACAAGTGCAATCAGGGGAATCTGAAGGGAACAAACCAGGTTGTCGGGCCGGGCTATTTTGATGTCAGCAGCCAGGCATCAGGAAAATGCTCCTGCTTAAGAGTTTCAAGCGCCGCAATTGCTTCTCCGGTGGTGGTATACCTTCCATAGCTGATCCTGTAATAACCATTTGCGGCAGGCGGAAGGACATGTATTTCAACATTGAATTTGCCAGCATACTCTTCTGCCACCCTGTTTGCCTGTTCAAGGTCGCTGAAGCTTGCCACAATGAGGTAACTGTACTTTACAGGAATGATGCTGCTTGTAGTGGGATCCGTATTTTCCGTGACCGGGGTTACAGTATTGTCCATCTCCGATAATGATCTGACCGTGGCAGAGGGATAAATCTCATCCAGCGCATTCTCATCTGTTATGAAGGTGTTCACGCACAAGTAAACTATAAAAAACAGAAGTCCGCTTATGATGGCAAGTTTCTTCATCCGGCGGTTATTCCGGGTTCATATTTTGATATGCAATAAGTTTACCGGATTAGCTGCATATCATTTATTATCAGGACAAATTTACACAATGAGATTTGTGAAATCAATTTTTTTCGCAATTGTCATCAAATAAAGGAAGTTACGACGGGCGGGATAGGCGTGGGGAAAGGAAGGGCGGAGGGGTGTGGCGGCATGGAGGGCGTGTATGACCGTCGTGGAAAGGCGGCATGGGGGTAGAGGCAGGGAAGGCGGGGCGGGGCGGCCGGCAGTCAGGCCGGGCGGGGAAAGGCGGGAGTGGGTCTTTCTCATGCTTTTACAATTCTTGATGGCCTACGGCCATCCCCACACATGTGGTCTGCGGGCATCATCACAAATATCGCCGACCATGACCACCTCGTAGAGGTGGAAGAATTGTAAATGGGGGTCCCAAACACACACACCACCTCGTAGAGGTGGAAGAATTGTACATTGCGGGGCACAAAAAAAAGGGCGGGCGGGTGGGGCCCATGCTTATACAATTCTTGATGGTCTACAGCCATCGGGTTTTGGGTGATTCTTCCTATCTACAATTCTTGATGGCCTACAGCCATCGGGTTTTGGGTTATTCTTCCTATCTACAATTCTTGATGGCCTACGGCCATCCCCCCGGATGCTGCCAAAATCCACAATTGCACATCGCAATTCCACAATTCCTGATAGCCTACGGCCATCCCCCCGGATGCTGCCAAAATCCACAATTCTTGATGGCCTACGGCCATCCCTCCGCCTATACCAATCCCCCCGCCTTCGGCCAAAATCTACAATCGCACATCGCAAATCGACAATTCCTACTGTCCTGCGGACAATCCCGGCAATGTCTGTTTTGTAATAGCTATGAAAGAGGTATATTTATGCACTGAACGCTGATAATGAAGCTGAAAATGAAAGCACAGAGGGTGATGCGTCGGATTTTCATGATGACACTGACCATTGCAGCAACAGGCCTCTCCCTCCATGCACAAACATACCCCTTCAGAGAATATACCTCTGACGACGGGCTGCCCCAGACACAATCAACCTCGGTGATGCAGGACAGCCGGGGATACCTGTGGATACCCACCAGAAACGGCCTGGCACGCTTTGACGGCACCACCTTCATATCATACCTGCGCAAGGATGGCCTTCCGTCAAACCTTGTCAGTAAAGTTATTGAAGATAAGAGGGGTACTATCTGGGCGGTGACTCTCAACGGCCTGGCACGTTTCAACGGAAAAAAATTCATAAGCTATAAAGTCCCCGACACCCTCAGAGTAAAGCAGATAGGAGCGGCTTGTCCGGGTTTTGACACGTCGACATTCTTCCTCGGCGCAGCAATTGACGCAGGAAAACAGATAATCCTCTATTTTGAGAACGGCAAGTACAGTAATTATGAGCAACAACATCCGGCATTACAGAACAGACAACTGAAACCTGCTGCAGCCAATCTCGCCGATACCACACTTTATCTTCTTAATAGTACCAATGAAGCATTTGCCTACGCCCGCAAAGTCCTTAGAAAAGCCCATGATGGTCCCGTGGAAGAGATAAAAATCGTCAATAATGTGCCTTATTTTCGAAAACAACTTGACTACATTATTCCCGAGGCTGAATCTCTCCGCTGGGAAGGAGGCGGCCTTGCTTTTTACTATAAGGACAGGGAGGGAACCGTATGGGCCGGCACCGAGACAAGCATCTTCAGGCTCATATCGGAAGCATTCATTGAATATGACCGCGATAACGGACTCCCGGATGAGACATGGGCCGTGGCGGCTGACCCTGCCGGAGGCCTCTGGACCGGATCAGTAGACGGCGAGCTGAGATACTTTGACGGTGAAACATTTACTGAAATAAATGAATACGAGAAACTGTTTGACCACCCTGTGGCTTTCTTCAGGGGAAGCACCACCCTTAGCAACGGAGAGGTATGGTTTTCAACTATTGAGGGAGTCCTCATCTGGGACGGTAAAAAGTTCAGACGACCGGCAATAGATACCGTAACCTTCCAGGTATGCATTATCTATGAAGACCCGGTTGACCACAGTGTGATGGTGGGCACTGACAAGGGCCTTTACCACATAAAGGACAAAAAGATAACAAAATACAAAGAGATGTCCTGGCCCGGTCTTGGAATAGTGGAAGGCATTGCACGTGACCATGATGGCAATTATTGGCTCGCCGGACATTACGGGGTGGTCTTCTTTGACGGTAAAACTTTCGTCCCGTTCCTGTCAGGTCCCGCTTCAGCCGAATCAGTCTGGGGCATCCTGTGCGACTATATGGGAAATATATGGAGCGCCGGGTCTGAAGGTCTTTATATATGCAACCCTGATGAACCTGTATTCAACAGGGCTCTGCCCGAAGAGGTCAACCTCCCTGCCAATGTGATACGTGACATGGGTGATCACAGGCTGATAGTGGGAAGGATGATGGATATCTGCATCATTGACCTGAACAAATACTATTCGGGACGGGATGATTTTTACACGATAATAGACCGTAGTCGCGGCTTTGCGGGGAACGACTGCCAGGACAACGGCATCGTCAGGGATGTCGATGGCCACTGGTGGATACTTACTGCTGACAGGCTGATCCGGTTTGATCCGGATAAATTCAGCCCCAACACCTGCCCTCCGATGACCCACATCACCCGGGCAGAGATCCCCGGTGATACGGCAGAATGGATAACAGCGATTGACACCTCTCTCTTTTATGACACCAACAGTTCACTCCGGATCAGAGGCAGAAGAAACAATGTCCGCATCAATTATACCGGCATCTCCACCAGGAATCCTGATAATGTAACATACCAGTACCGGATGGCGGGTCTCAATGATTTATGGTCAATGAATACCGCAGAGCGAAGCGTGGTTTTCAATGACCTTCCGCCAGGAAACTATACATTTGAGGTAAGGGCCGTCAACTCTGACGGTGTGATAGCGAAAGACCCCGACAGGATGAGTATTACCGTTGTGCCCACATTCTTCCAGAGTGTGCCGGCAATCTTACTGTTGTCAATCCTCGGGCTGGCACTGATAGTGTTCCTCTCATGGCAGATCCGCAAGAGCGTTCTGGAGCGAAGGGTAGAGGCCGCCAGGCAGCAGGCAGAGACGTACAGGCTGCAGCTCAACTCAGTGATCAGGCAGTTTGATCCTCACTTTACATTTAATGCCGTCACCTCTGTCGGGTCACTGATAATGAAGGGCGAAAAGGAGAAAGCCTACAATTACTTCATCAAGCTGTCGAACCTGCTGCGCTCCATCATCAGTGACAGTGGTGTCCTCTTCAGGCCCCTGCAGCAGGAGCTGGAGTTTGTTACCCGCTACTGCGAGCTGCAGAAGCTTAGGTTCGGTAGAAGAATTGAATACAGCATAGATGTCTCACCGGATGTGAACCTGGAAACCCCGGTGCCAAAGATGATCATTCAGTCGTTCGCGGAAAACGCAATAAAGCATGGCCTTGAAAACAAGCAGGGCCATGGTACCATGGAGATAATCCTCAGGAATCTCAATGAAGGAATTGAGGTCACTATCCGTGATAACGGCATAGGCAGAGCAGCCGCCGCCGAAATGGGTACCAGCGGAGCAGGGACGGGACTGAAAAACATTGCCGGCATAGTGGAGGCCATCAACAGGACCAACAAGGAGAAAATCACTTTCACACTGACCGATCTGTTTAACAAAGGAAAACCCTCCGGGACAGAGGTGAGGGTTTTTCTGCCTCATAACTACTCAATAAATATCACTGCTGAATAAAGTAATCAACAATAAAAACAGAATATGGATCATCAGAAGATCAGAGCCATGATAGTTGAAGACGAGCCTGAAGCGCTTGATCTTCTGTCAGGACTGCTTGAGGCTACAGGGCTCGCAACCGTAGCGGCCTCAACCACAGACCCCGCGGAAGCTGTGGAGCTCATACTCATGCATGAACCGGACATGCTGTTTCTGGATATCAGGATGCCTGGCATGTCAGGATTCGAGATATTGAACGAGCTGAACACCATTGATCTGACCAGGCCGTATATAGTCTTTACCACCGCTCACGATGAATATGCCATAAAGGCTTTTGACTATGCCGCCTTTGATTACCTGCTGAAACCCATTGATCCTGACCGCCTGAAGGCGACACTGGAACGGTACAATAACCATAGCAACGGTGACAAAACGGGACACGGGAGTCATCAGCCGGTTTACAACAATGAAAGGATACTCATCTTCCGCGGAGTGACCGGAGTGACATTCATTGATACCGATGAGGTGGTGTTCATCACTGCTGACGGCAACTATTCAAACTTTCATTTCATATCAGGAAGGGTTGAGACGGTGACTGCCCTCATTGGCAATGTAGAGATGCATCTGGGAAAACAATTCTTCAGAACAGGCAGGTCTTGTATTATCAACACTGTATACCTGGCAAGGATTGACATGAAGCAAATGGCCTGCGTTTTCATCAAAGGGGATAAGGAGTATCGGTGCGAGATCGCCCGTGACAAGGTTAAAATCCTGATGGATTATATGAAAAGCCACCTTCCGGATAACTAAAATATTTAACATATTTTGACATAATCCACAAAAACGGTTTGTTCATACTTTAGGCAGCCTGATTCATACAATCGTGGCATTTTCGCCTTGCTCAGAGTAAAATTTATACAATATTTATACCTGTTTCAATTGATGGCAGAATAGGGTTTAATTGAAAAAGATGACAGGTGGTTCTTCCCCCCATTTCCCTGTCAGGCCACACAGATCACTTTTAACGAGGTCTGTGTGGCGCGTTTTAAGGGGGTGCATCCTGCCGGGTGATCTTAGCCCTCCGGCAACCTGCCACATACCAGGATCCTGATAATCATACCTATACCCCGGCAATCTCAGATCCCGGGCAACCGGTATCACATGTCAATCCTGAATACCCACACGTAGTCTGATGGCGGGTTGGTCCTCAACTGTTGTGGCAGAGTAACTGTGAATGACCCTCTTCCGTTTTTCCATCTGCATGCTGCGCCGCTGCCCACAGCCCTCACCTTCGCCCCCGGCGGCAGTGTCAGTCCGTTCATGGTAAGATAGGAAGGCATCTGCTCGCCCTCGTCGGCCAGGTAATAAAGGTACCATCTGTCATCGCCCTTCCTGGTGATGCAGGTCTTTCCCTCCTTGTGCGGAGCGAGGGCCCTGGTACCGTAGATGGCCTCGCCATTGGTTTTCATCCACCGCCCTGTCTCCTCAAGCAGGGTGTATGCCTCTCCGGGCCATGTGCCGTCAGGGGCAGGGCCTATGTTCAGCAGCAGGTTACCGCCCTTGGCCACGATGTCAACCAGCAGGTGCACTGCCTCGCGCGGCGACATGAACTTTGGGTCCGGCACCCATGCCCATCCGCCGCCGGCAATGATGCACGACTCCCACGGGTATGGCAGCGCCTTCTCCGGTACCCTGTTCTCAGGAGTAAGGTAATTCTGATTCTTCCCGTACACGGCCCTGTCAACCACTATCAGTCCTGGCTGCTTCTCCCTGGCTTTTGCCACCAGCTCATCCATGCGTATATCCTGGCTCTGTACCCTGACGTACTTGTTTCCCTGCGCAGAGCGACTTGACTGCACCTCCTCGTCAGACATCTTCCTGACCCATCCGCCGTCAAGCCAGAGGATATCTACCCGGCCATAGTCGCCTCCGAGCAGCTCCATGATCTGGCCATGGGTAAACTGCACGAACTGCTCCCATCGTTCCGGGTAATCTGGTATGCTGTAGTTGACATTGCGGTCAGGAGTGGCAAAATTGGACCACCAGTAATATTCGCTGTGCCAGTCGGGCTTGGAGAAATATGCCCCGGTCCATAATCCCTGTTCACGGAAAGCCTTGAAAATCTCTTTCGTGACGTTGGCCCGGGGATTGACACTGAAGGGGCATCCGGGGTCAGTGATCCTGTAATCGGTCAGCTTCGTGTCAAACATCGAAAAGCCGTCGTGGTGCTTCGTGGTAAATACAACATACCTCATCCCGGCATCAGCGGCGGCGGCAGCCCATTTCTCCGGTTTGAACCCGATGGGATTGAAGCTCAGCTTCAGCGCCTCATACTGCTCCTTGTATTCGATATAATCCGGGTTGGGGCGGCGGCACCAATCCTCATCTTCGGCGCAGATGGACCATGATTCAACTATTCCCCACTGGCTGTAGGGACCCCAGTGCATCAGCAGCCCGAATTTCATGTCCTGCCACTCCTCAAGCTTCTGTAATACAAGAGTATCAGTCTCTGGAACATACCTCTCATCATGGTCCTGTGCCGATAAAGGAACAGCCATTGCTGCGGCCAGGAGTAAAGCTGTCAATACCCCCCGGCCTCTGCACTTCCCGTACCGGGTAAATTGCATGCCTGACACGTCAGAAGAGAAACTTTCCCCGGGATAAGACACGCCTCTTCCGGCCAGAATAACCCGGCCCCCTGCCAATTGAATTATTCTCATCATTTATAATCAGTTATTCTGTTGCAAGTTTGCCATCAAGGGCCACCCCTATCACCGTCATCTTTTCATCAAGTACCTCTTCGGGCACTTTGATGAAATATACCCCGGCATGACTGCTCCAGTAGGGCCTCAGGTATTCCCTGACCTCGAGGTTGGTTCCGTTGCCCACCACGAAGGCCTTATTGATGCTGGTCTTCACTCCCTCAAGCATCAGCTCGCCGCCGCCGTCACCCGGGAAGAAGAGGTAGAGCATGGTACTGTCAGCGCTCATGGTGGAGGGTCCTGCAAAATGACCGTCAGGCAGTCCCGCCACAGTACCATAAATTGCCTGCCGGTGTTTGGATGTCCATCGTCCCATCTCCTTCAGCACCTCAGCCTGTTCGGGTGGGATGGATCCGTCAGCCATGGGACCGATGTCAAGAAGCAGGTTCCCGCCCATGCCGATGCACTCCGCGAAGATCCTGATGACCTGTGACGGGCTCTTGTAGTTCCTGTCATTGCCCTGGTAGCCCCAGGAGTCGTTGATGGTCATGCACAGCTCCCAGTATTTATCAGCGGGACGGTGTGTGGGCAGCCCCTGCTCGGGTGTGCCGTAATCGCCATAACCAGCCAGCCTGGAGTTGATTATTGCAGAAGGATTCCAGTCAAGGATCATCTCTCTTATCTCGCCGGCGCGCCATTTTTCGGCTCTCTGCTCCCAGTCGCCGTCGAACCACCACAGGTCAGGACTGAACCTTTTCTCCAGCTCGGTCATCTGGCCCAGGTTGAACTGCATGAACCGCTCCCACCGTTCCGGGTCATCCGTATATCTTTTGATGTTGCGTGTCAGGTTAGGATAATCAGGATGTGACCAGTCGAGCAACGAGTAATAGAGTCCCACCTTCAGGCCCGAGTGTCGCAGCGATTTGACAAACGGCTTCAGGAGATCGCGTCCGGCAGGAGTAGAGTCAGTTGTATTAAGCCTGCTCATTCTGGTATCCCACAGCGCCACACCGTCATGGTGCTTGGAGGTCATCACGGCATAGCGGGCGCCGCTCTCTTTTATTAATTTCACCCAGGCATCAGGGTCATATGACGAGGCGGTGAATCCTTCGAGCTGCTTCATGTAATCATCATAGCTTATCAGTTCATTGTAGAACGCCCAGGATTCATCGATACCGTTGACAGCATATATACCCCAGTGGATGAATATGCCCAGTTTCGCATCCGCGAACCACTTCATCCGGTCGTCCTGCTTCGGCTGGGCAATAATTGCCAGTGAGAGGCATGAGAGCAACAGTGAAGCAAGGGATATCCGCGATAAATGTCTGACCCTTAGTGTCATAATATATTGTCTTATTGTTAGTTGCGTATTATCACGCCGACCACCCGGCTTAACTCCCCGCCACCATGGCATCTATGAAAAATCAAATCCCGAAATATACGCCGGGGAGTCATAGAACTTTTCAGTCTCTTCGGCGGCGAGGCCCGAGAATAGTGCATAGACCAATCCGGGTTTGGCATTGAGCATGCGGTTAAGGGCACCCATTCTCCTGTTTGTCCGGAGTGTCTCGTAGAGTCGTGAGTGGTCGTCAAGCCATGTCAGTGCGGTATGGTATCCCTCTTCGGCGCAGACGGCATCGAACAGGTCGGGCAACAGGTCCTCACTACCCTCGCGGCAGTAGATAGCATTGAGAATGACGTACCTGAAGGCCTCGGGCCGGAAGAGGCGCCTGAAGAGAGGCGTGCGGGGCAGTACCTTCATCATCAGCCAGCCCCATAATCCCGGCACGTTCACCACCCTGTACTGTGCGGGTATGGCTCCCACGCCTGCCATGATCTCGCCGTTACGGCGAAGCACATAGTACCTGTGATCATGGAATGAGAACTCATCTGTGTAAAAGCAGTAACCGCTGTAAAACTCCTCCAGCAGCTTCGCCATGGCGGGCTCCTCTTCCGGCCCGAGGCATGTTACCGACGGATTGGTGTGAGGATTGAACCTGCTGAATGCCACTGTAAGAAATGAGCGGATATATTCATATCCCGCCTGGTTTACCATGTTCCTGGATCTCTCATTGCGACTCTCCACGTAAGCGTACATCACGTGAGGCCGGTCGCCGTTCTGGTCATTTGCCGCCGTCTGCTGTGGTTCCCTTATCAGTCCGATGATCTTTTCCTTGAAGCTGTCAGCCACCGCAGTGAGCCTCCCGCTCCTTCTGCCGGGAGCCTTTTCCACCTGGAAGGCACTCTGCACGGCAAGATATCTCAGGTATGTTGCATCACACTTTTCTCCCCTGTTGGAGATGATCCTGCGGCAGAGGCCGATCACCCCTTTCAGGCTGCTTCTTTTGTAAAGCGCCAGGAAGGAGAGGCGATCAGCATAGGTGGCAATTCTCTCCGGAGTGTTCTGCATGACATATCGCATGCCTCCCTCGGACCCGAGCACTGTCTCTTTCAGAAGGGTGATGACTTCATCATCAGCCCTGTTGAGCTTGCGTATCTCCAGTTTTTTATAGTCAAGCAGCCTCTCGTGATCCATCTTTTACCGTTTCATCGACTGATCATCCCGTACAGTGTTGCTGCCACTGCCAGGTCCTCAGGTGTGGTTATTTTCAGGTTCTCCCTGTTTCCGTGAGTAAGGTGTATCTTCATCCCGTCTGCTTCCGCCACGGTGGCGTCATCAGTGAACGCCGGGTTAAAGTTACGTCTGTAAGCTTTCATTATCACGCTGCCGCGAAACACCTGCGGTGTCTGGATAAGACGTATCTCATTTCTCTGCCACGGCCGGCTGTCGTCGCCCAGAATAACCCTGACCGAGTCTGCCGGCTCGATGAAAGGCACAGCATTGCCGAACTCCTCGGCATCAGCAAAGCATCGCCAGATGGTGTCATGACTCACCAGGGGCCTGACGCCGTCATGGATGGCAATGAGGAGATCATCCGCCTTACTCCCCCCCGCTGCTGCACCATCAGCCTTACTCCCTTTCCCGGCTGCACTGTCATACCCGGCACCTTCTCCGACTGTACTGTCATGCATGGCACCTTCCCCGGCTGCACCATCAGACCTGTTCCTTCTTCCGGCCAGGTCCTGCGCCACCTCGTCCAGTCCCGCCTTCACTGAGTGGAACCGCTCCTCGCCGCCGGCCACAATCCGGTGGTTAACCTCGAAGGCATGCTCCTTGCAGAGCCGGCGCCATAGCTGATGATGCTCCGAGGGCAGCACCACGATGATAATTATTGAGCTGTCAAACGTGCTGAACCTCTCTATTGTATGCATCAGCAGCGGCCTCCCCTCAAGCAGGAGGAACTGTTTTGGGAGGGCCGATTTCATTCTCCGGCCACTGCCGCCGGCCACTATGATACAATATTTCCTCACCGTCGCATATTTATGGGAGAGGCCCTTTCGGGGCCCCTCAAAAAATTGAATATCAATCCTTCATATACAGGTAGCGCTTAATACTTTTCTTGGGCGTCTTTGCAAACTCCTCGGGATGGACCCTGAATTTTGTGACAGCCATGTATTCTGGCACTCTGTTATTAACATCCCTGCGTATGGTATCAAGCTCATCGGCAATCCTGTCATCGCCAATGCCGTCAGCCTTGAGAGCCTCATAATCAGGGTAAATAAGCCCGATAAGCTTATTGTCCTCCGATATGACTACTGCCTCTGCCACGTACTTGTAGTTGTTGATGATTGATTCGATCTCCTCAGGGTAGATGTTTTTGCCTGACGGCCCCAGCAGCATGTCCTTGCTCCTGCCCTTAATGTATATGTACCCATCTTTATCAATGACCCCGAGGTCGCCGGTATGCATCCAGCCGTTCTCATCAATTACCTCTTTGGTGGCTTTTTCATTCTTGTAGTATCCGAGCATCACATTATCGCCACGGAGTATTATCTCACCCACAGTCTTCAGGGGATCAGGAGAATCTATCTTTACCTCCAGGGTATCCACGGCTTTACCGCATGATGCCAGACGCGCCGTTCTCCATCCGTCATAGCTGATAAGTGGTCCGCACTCCGTCATGCCATAACCTACAGCATAACGCATGCCTATTTTCCTGAAAAACTTCTCGGCATCAGCATTGAAGGCTGCTCCTCCTATCACCAGCTCCTTGAACCTGCCACCGAAGCTTGTCTCCAGTTTTTCACGCACTTTCTTAAAGAGTACTTTATTTATGCCGGGGATCTTGAGCAGCA
>ERZ747221.2753-NODE-2753-length-15059-cov-5.337271_pt1 | contig 15059 bp, 7 predicted proteins | sample MGYA00374949_ERZ747221 | MGnify/ENA primary metagenome ERZ747221 (study PRJEB28779, sample SAMN05720172) | bioreactor metagenome | isolation source: Anaerobic biogas reactor | place: USA:Washington, USA | collected 2015-08-08 ... | reverse complement strand
GATTTTGAAATTCTCGGTGACGGTCTTGTTACCGATATTCTCGATGATCATCGTCTGGTTGAAGTGCAGGCTGCCATCGGCATACTTCTTCACGTACTTGGGCGGGTCGACAAGAATACCTACCAGGTCCGCCTTCTCAGGAGTGACGATGGAGATCTCTCCGTTCTCAAGTGATGCGGCCGGGAAGCTGATTGAGACGTTCTCACAAGGGACCATATACGAAGTCCCGGAGATGTTCATCGGGGTCCGGCCCGATGTGGCGTTTGCCCTCATCGTGAGGTCGAGAAGAGGGGTCCACGACGCCGTGTTCAGGTTTGTCATGTTCCCGAGATAGGCGTACAGATACCCGGTCGAATTATAACAACTATCAAGCGTCACGCCCGCATCCCGTGCGGTTGCATTCAGGGATACCGATGTGACATTTATAATAGCCGAGTTCCATTCGGTCCAGAGATATGCTTCTTTTGCGTTGTTCAGGGATCGGACCATGAGGGGAAGCACTTTCTGCGACCCGACGTCAACCGTGCCCGACGGGGCTTTGAACTCGCCGAGGCCCGGATAACTGCCGCCGCCGTTGGTTACGATCTGGCCGGGGATCTGACGATCGAAGAACTGTGTCGACCCATTCTCATCCTGGTACGTACAACCCCAGTAGAACTCGAGATCGCTCGTGCCGGTACGATTGGTCGGCCGGAACGTGATATCGATGATATCGGTGTAACCCGTGGTGGTAAGGCCCCCGGGGATATCCAGTGCCACCAGCATCATATTCCCATGGGGGTACTGCTGTAGCTCCAAGCCCACCTCTTCGGGCACGGACGCAAGGGCGAACGGTTCAAACTCATGGATGCCGTTCGATGCGAAGGCCTGGGTGATCACCGCACCCGGCAGCGCAGGCGCGATGTCATCGATGACGAGGTATGACCCGTCATACATCAGTTCGAACCAGATCTTCGTTACACCGGTGACGTTGTCCACGCCGACAGCAAAAGTGCCGGGCTGCCCGGAGGTCAGCGTGCCGGAAGGTGCCTGGATCGTTGAAGGGTTCCTGACCGCAATCGTCCCATTGTCAAACCAAACAAATGGTTCAGGGCTATAATCCTGACTGTAAGTCGGGGTCTCTGCAAACGCCACCGTCGATTTTCCCTCGCCTCCAATAGAACGGAACGTGATATCGACAAGCGGCAAGACCCCTCCGACAGTTATGCCCTCCGTGTTCGTGACGGCCACCTGCACCCATCCCATCTCGTTATTGATGTTTGCAGTGACAGTGGAGCCAGGAATCGTGGTATTGGCCGAGACGTTCTCGACCGATAACAGGATGCTGTCAAACGTCAGGTTAAAGTGAACCCCCTGGGCATCCGTCAGATCGCTAACAGCGACCGGGAAGACTCCGGTCGAGCCCGGCGGCACGATCCCCACCTGGGGGTGTCCCGGGGCCATAATTAGTGATGCAGCACCCGCGGCCGTAACCAGCATGCAGAGTGCAAAGAACAATACTGAAAGTGAATACTTCTTCATAAATGTCAACCTCTTCTGCGAGAACCGTTTGCGCATTTCTCCATACGTACCTCGACTCCAGACCGCGCATCTTTCGGGAAGATCTACAAGGCCGCCTTACCCGCTAACCGGCGATTGCAACCATCCGGGATACAACGCTGCCCGAACCCGGTTCAACGCCTTTCTGCACCAGCCTTGATCAAACAGGCTATGCAGGAGTTGTTCCATTCTGATTACTTAAATCTATCCAATTCCTTCCAGGCTGTACAACCAGCGTTTCTAAAAAAGATCACTCACCGATAAAATCCATCACTATACAACCGCAGAGAGATGTGACCTCTCGTCACTCCAGGAGATAAACACTACAGAGTCGGTAAAAAATCCGGGCAGAAAAATGAAGGCAAGAGATCTGCACATGCACTAACCATTCAGGAGCGGCGATACAGCATAAGCGCGGCGCCGGAGAGCCCCGCAACAAGAACTATCCCCGTACAGAAGCCAGGAGCTGCCTTCGGCGTGGCAGGCAGTTGCGTACTCTCCGCGGTTGCACCCGCTGATGCGGCAGGAAGGGCTTCGGAGGTATCACCCGAAGATGCCGACTGCAGGGTCGTTGCCCCCGGGAGATCCGTGGTGACGACAGGGGGAGAAGTACTTCCGGGGTTCTGGGTCGCCACCGAAGCGCTGGATGATGAAGAAGAGTCCCCTGAGCCGGAAGGCGATGTGGCGGTTTCCGCCGGCGTCACGGTCTCGAGGGAGACGATCTTCCCGTTGAGAACGGTATCAAAGGTGTGCGTCGTAAATTGCGTATCGCTCCACCGGGGATCCTGGATGGCCACGGTGCTCCCGCCGGACCCGACGCGGGTGAAGCGGACGACGACAAGAGATGCCGGTTCCATGGCGGAGATCCCCTGCGTATTGGGAATGGCCACCTTCGCATGCCCCGCGTCGTTATCGATGTTTGCAGTAACAGCGGAACCCGGGATCTCGCTGCTCGCGACGATGCTCTCGATACGGACGATGCCTCTGTCGTAAGAGAGTTCGAACGACACGCCCGTCGCCGCCGTGATCCCGGATATGACGACGGGAAGGTCGGCGGTGTCCTCAAAGGAGCCTTCCGGGATTGCAATCCGGGTCTCCGCGCTCGCATGACCAACCAGCACACATGCCACCAGGCAACATGCTATAAGGATGGGAAGTTTCATCTATCTACCTCGTTGATGTTTGTTTTCGATTTTCTCTGCTATTATACTTGCGTTTTGGGCCCGGAACTACAGATGACCTTTTCTCGAAACCTGCATCAGGGGTGAAATGAACCCCGGACAGGAGTTATACGGCTCCGGATCTTTGGCAACACAGTGAAAACCGGGATTGTTGCGCAGGAGAGAGGGGGTCGGGGATACCCCCGGGTAATCTTCTCACAACGCCGGGATCTTCTCGACGAAGAAGTAGGCGATCTTTGCGGCATCCCCGATATCCACCCTGCAGTTGCCGTTAAAATCGGCGGCAGAGTCGGCCGCCGTCTTCCCAACGACCATGTAGGCCACCTTCGAGACGTCGCTGATATCAATGATACCATCGCCGGTGACGTCACCCCTGACCGTGGCGGTGATGTAGCCGGGCCGGGAGAGCGCGGCAGAGTCGGTCCCGTTGCCGACCGTGAGGCCCACGGTGTAGTTCCCCGGCGCGGTGTAGGTGTGGATGGGGCTCTGGTCGGTGGAGGCATCACCATCCCCAAAGAACCAGAGCCATGCGGTCGGGTTCCCGGTCGAGATATCGGTGAACCGGACGGTGAGCGGCACCAGGCCGGCAGTCACGTTTGCAGTGAAGTCTGCGACAGGTGGGGAGTTACTACCCTGATGTAATCGCTCTTAGTCGCGGTGCTGCTCCCGCCGGCATTGGTCGCGGTCAGGTTGACGGTGTAAGTGCCGGGGGCAATGTAAGTGTGGGCCGGGTTCTGCTCGGTGGAGGTCGCGCCGTCGCCGAAGTCCCAGAACCGGTCGGTCGGGCCGCCGGCCGAGGTATCGATGATCAGCGGCAGTCCGGGCCCGGCAAGGGCGGCGATGACAATCCGGTTCACGGTGATCTCCGTTCTCGTAAAAAGGTTCAGGGGAGGGTGATGACACAATCCCCGGTCACCGCACCCCAGTAGCCTTCCCCTGGTTGTAACTCAGTAATCTGGACATAATTCTCCACCAGTGGGTCGTAGCCATACACAAACGGCATCGCCCACGTTCCTTCGGGGGTTATCGCGATGCTGCTAAAAGCGCTTCTGCAGGCCGCGCTTCCGATCAGGTTCCAACCCGACTTGAGCTCTGCCGCGATCGGGCTCGCTGGCATCCCGGTCACGGTGATGGCGCAGTTACGACCCGAAGCGATCCAGTACGCCCTGCCGGGCACCAGCGACTCGATCCGGGGTACGGTCTCATAACCCTTTGCCGAGGAGTTGTAGCCGTAGATCGCCACGATGGAGTCCGGGGGAACGGTATACGCTGCATTGTTGAAGGGGGCGGAGACCAGGTTCCAGCCCGCCTGCAGGGAGAGATCCATCTGCCGGGTGGTGCCGGCAGTGATGGCGATGCTATAGCTTCCAGCCGGGAGGGTGGTGCCGTTCGTCGCCTTCATCGCGATGGTGCTCGCCCCATCATCCCAGGTCAGGAAGAGATCGCTATCAAAGAGGCACGCCGTATCCCACACGACCTGCACCGGCTCATCGGAGCGGAGGGCGAGTATCCAGGACTCTTCGGGGTTGGCGCCGTCGACCGGGGGCCTGTAGTCAGTGGCAAGCTCTCTAAATATCGGATCTGTACAGGCGAAATGGACCGATTTCTTTGCTCCCGGGGGATCCGGGGGTATGGGGATGTCCAATCCCGCGTCAAATCCACGGGTGGCGGACTCTGCCGAACCCAGGGTCACCATCTGGCTAAAAGTTCCGCTGGTAACGCTCAGGGGGACGCTCCAGAGAATGTTATATTCAGGTTCCGGGGGGACCGTTCCGGGGGTCGTCAGATAACCGTAGTCTCCCTGCACGAGTTCGCCATCGTGGTAGCAGGCCACCAGATAGGGAATCTCCGATACATGAGCAAGACTCTCTCTGAGCGCCTGCTGGCCGGCGGTCGGTGCGGTGAGCGTCAGGGTTACCTGGCCGTTCGCATCCGTGTAGCCGGTCGCGATCACCGTGTAGGGGTCGGGGAACCAGTCAGCGAGGAGGATATTCGCATCTCTCGGATCGTTATTGAATGAGAACCAAGAGGTATCCCCCGCCGCGCCGGCCGCGAGCACGACGCGCGCGCCGGCGATGGGTGCTCCGTCACCGGTCGATACGTTGAACGTAATCGGCACCGACGTCCCGACCGGGACGGTGTCCGGCATCGTGTAGGAGACGAACCTCTCCGGGTTGCGGAGCGCGGTGGAGAGGTATCGGTCGATGCTCCGGGTGTTCGGGTCCAGGAGACCGTAATTGATCTCGTAGTTCCCTTCCGCCGCGGGAGTCACCCGCCGGGTCTCCGTCCCGGCGAAATTCACGACGGCAGCATCTTCGATCGCCTCGGAATCCCACATCGATACCGTCGATCGCCTGTTGAGAGTAAAGAAGCCCTTCTCGTGGATGGGTTCGCCGGCAGGCCCGTAACTCCTGGCGATCACGTTGTAGGCATCGCCATCCCGGATGACGTCAGCGATGCGCGTCTCGGTGTTCGGATAGAGGGCTCCTACGTACGCCGGCGCGGCAAACCCGTTCGTTATCATCCCCGGGCGGACGGAGTACGGATTAACCAGATCGAACGGGGTGGACCCGATCGACGTACCTACGAACCCTGAGACTCCCGCGGTGGCAAGGAGATAGTCCATCCGCGTTTTGCCGGTCGCATCGACGGTGAAGGTACAACATCCGTCCGCATTGGTTACACCGGTTCGGGCACCGTTCTCCGTGTAGAGGTAGACGGTCTGTCCGGGTACATTGCCGTATGCTCCCGTGGCCCGGTCATAGGTGTAGACGTACGCAGTGATGGTGGCCTCATCGGCAGGCGCCGACGCATACGCGCTCTGGTCCCAGGTCGCCGGCCAGTCATAGTAACCGTAGATGTACGTCAGGTTCCCGTCATAGAAGTCCTCGTGCACCGGCGGAGTGCTCCGGTGCATGAGCCAGGGCTCGAGCGTCCCGTAGACGAGAACCGTGGTCTCGTAATCATCGTTGACGAACCGGACGATCGCGATATAGCCGTTCTCCGGCATCGTGAAGTTGATGAGCCCGACGCCGTTCGTCAGGCTGACGGTGCCCGTGCGGGTCTCCGGTTTCATCCCGGCGATCTCCGCGAGGAGCGCCTGCATATCGCCCTCTCCTGGGGCGGAGAGCGCCCGGGCGCCTGCCGGCGAGAGCGAGAGGATCTCGGTCTCGGTCAGCGTGGTGACGTAGACGTCAAATTCCTGGCTCACGGTCTTCTGCCCGTAGTGCGCCCGGGCCATGAGCCCGAGGCCGACGCTCCCCCCCGGCGGACAGATGGCGCGTGAAGGGAGGGGAACGACCTCCGAAGGGATGTATCCCCCCTCGCCCACGGAGATGCTTCCTGCGCTTCTGTCATTGATCCTGAGGTACAGATTGGTCTCATCGAGGGGCCTCCCGGCAAGATCGAGCGAATAAGATATGACGCCGCCTCCCGGGACAAGCACCTCGTCGACGATGATCGCACTGTAGTTTCCGACCGTGAAGGTGACGTTCTCCGTGTAGGGCGAGCCGTCGGCGGCGAGGAGCGCGTACCTGATCGGGACGGTCGCGTTATGCGGCACGGAGTAGTAATCTCCTTCAAAGATGGGGATGTCCGGGTTCGGCGTCGGGGCCGGTGTGACCGATTGCTTATACGCATAATCCTCCATCCAGAGGTCGCCATAGGCTATCCGTGTGTAGATATAGTTGCCGTCGGGGATGCCGGATATATCTGCACCATAGTAGACGTAACCGTTCGCATCGGTCGTGAATGTCTGGTTTACGACGTAGACGAAGTGGGACTGGTAGTTATAGTAATTGTCATACCATACGCTGACATCAACGTCTTCTCCCGCCATGGGCCCCCCTGCGGTCGTGTTCCAGAGGACGGCCATGATCGGGAGAGTGTTGCCGGTCAGGGAGTACGATACGAGGGGTCCGCCGATGAGCTCGCGCAGGATACCGCCCGATGGATGGATTCCGCCGAGGCCGCCGGTGGCGTTCACCGCTTCGTAGGCGTTGATCCGGCCTGCACCGTAGGCGTTGTTCGGTTGCATCGCCGGCAGGATGGCTCCATCCTCACCGATGTGGACCGCCGTCTCCATCAGGGCGGCCTTCACATCGGCCGGCGTAAGCGAGCTGTTGCCCGAGAGCATCAGCGCCGCGGTCCCGGCAACGGCCGGACAGGCCATGGATGTACCTGCCATGGAGGCGTACTGCCCATCGGGGTATGCCGATATGATGCCGACGCCGGGCGCCATGACATCGGGCTTGATGTAGGGGGCAGCCCGGTTCACCGGCCCCATGCTGCTGAAAGCCGCACGGTAGTCCATCAGGTAGTCGGTCGCACCGACGGTGATGGCATCTTTCGCGGTTCCCGGTGTACCGATGGTGGCGGTGCCGTACCAGCCTTCGTTCCCGGCAGCGAGAGCGACAACGGTACCGCCCCTGACCATGTTGTTGATGGTGGAGTCAAGGATGGTCTCCCCGCCGGACTGATAGCACTCGGAGAGCCCCACCCGGTCGATGCCGACCGGCACCGCTCCGGTGTTGGTGATGTTGATCTCCCAGACACCGTCCCATCCGGCGGTGTTCGAGGCGTAGGGGGCCTTGAAGTAGTAGCAGTTCTTCTTCGAATCAAAACCGAGCCAGTCGATCTCAGCGCCGCTGGCGATCTTGCCCCGGGCGTCGGTCAGGGTGATGGTGAGGTTCTCCAGGAGATCCGGGGCGCCATACCCGGCCGCCGTGGTGTAATCCTCGACCCGAACCAATCCTATCACGAACTGGGGCTCGTACAGGTTGTCGGAATCTCCAACCATCTCTGATGAGACATTGAGAGAGACGGTTCGGTTCTCGCCCTCTCCAAGGGAGAAACCACCCTCGTAATTATCGTCGGTGACGTAAGCCCCGAGGCTCATGGAGACGACATCGGCGCCGTTATCGATCGCCCACTGGGCACCGTCGAGGACGGTGTTGAAGTTGCCGGATCCTCTACTGTCGAGAACTTTCGCCCCGATCAGGTTTGCTCCGGGCGCAACGCCCAGGGCCACGTCGTACTTATCGCCGTAGCGATCGATCGTGACCGTGCCGCCTGCCGCCGTGCCGGCGCAGTGGGTCCCGTGGCCGTGGTCGTCGTAAGCGGAGGAGTTGTCACCGTTGATGAAGTCAGCGAATTTGGTGATACGGTCGCCGAACGCGGGGTGGCTGCCGTCGATGCCGGTATCGATGATGGCTATCGTCACGCCTTCACCGGTGGTCCCGTTCTTCCAGACGGACGGGGCCTCGATGTAGTCCACGCTCCAGACGGTGGCGTACCCGATCTGCGGCCGGCGAATATAATCGGGGCCGATCGTCGATGCAACCTCCGCGACCGGGTCGCTCAACGTGACGGTCAGGTCGGGTTCGATGTGATCGACGCCCGGGAGCGCGGCAAGCCGGTCCAGGGTCGCCGGGTCGGCCTCAAGCCAGACTGCGTTTGCGATCCAGTAGGATCGGGCGGTCTTCGCAGCTGTCGGATCGACCGCCCTGACGGATTGCACCACCTGGGTCTGTCGACCCAGGGCATCGGTTTTGAGCTGGTTGAATGACACAAGTTGCTCTGGCTGTTCACTTAAGACCAGGAAGATCGGGACGCGTTCTCCTGCAGGCAGGGGATCGTGTATGATAGTCCGGTTGTCATCCGGCAGGGCGCTTGCCATGCCCGCCAAAAGGAGCACAAAGAGCAGAACCATCAGGTATGCTCGTACTTTCAGTAACCCCATGGTAATCACCAGAAATCAGAAGATAATAGGGTAAAGAATCCATCATGAATATAAATTTTTTGATCTGCTAACCCGAACGTAACCTGATTTCAGCAGAGATTAAGAGTACATAGCTACCTATTCCCGCGACACATGCCCTTCCATCATTCGCTTTTAGTGCCGGTTGGCATATGTTATTGAAACAGTCATGACGGAACGGGAAAGAGCAAGGAGGTCGTTCGTCTTACCGACGACCAGCGATCGGTTCACGACGGTCACACCGGTCGCGGGAAACGCGGTGCCTCCGCAATCCGACACGCTTACATCCTGCAACGCGCCGATAAACCGGATAACAAAGTTGCCGGGATCGTCCGATGCCCCGCCGTCGGTCTCCAACACCCGGAAAACGCCTGTAACCCGGGGCCTCGGCGCGGCACTGCACCAGAAGACCCACGATGAACCTCCACGCCCTCGAAGGTTGGAGGGTGACGGGGATGCCTGCCTTATCCAGATCGCCCGCAATGGACCGCAAGAAGGCTATAGACTGCATCCGGCAGGATATTACGCACGATCCCGGGCTTGTGCTTACGATACCGGGTGCGTATCCGTTTCATCGACCTCTGTCGCGATGACTTTCAGGTTTGCGACGGCCCCGGCGTCGGCATCATATCGGCATACCCCGATGGGCAGGGTCGACGGCAGGTATCAGGAGAGAGGCTGCCGGCCACCGGCATGGTCGTCCGCGTCAGGCAGAAGATGTCGACGGATCTCGCCGACGGAAGTGCGGGTCAGGGCAACGGTCACGCATGGGAGATAGAGGGTGAGCGTGGTGCCGGGAGGCCTTCACCTCAGGGCATCTGCTCCGCCAGCATCGGGATCGGCACCAGGATCATGAGGGGGGGCCTGTACCTCGAGGTGATGCCGGCAAAAGAAGGTCAGGGGTTAGAGTTCCCCTATCTTCCCAACGGAGTAGTAGGCGATCTTCGCCGCATCCCCGATATCGACCTTTCCGTTCTGGTTAAAGTCGGCGGCAGGGTCGGCCGCCACCTTCCCGATGACCATGTAGGCCACCTTCGAGACATCGCTGATGTCGACCTCACCATCCCCATTGAAGTCGCCCCTGACCGTGACGGTGATGTAGCCGGGCCGGGAGAGCGTGGCGGAGCCACTCGCGGTGCTGGCCGTGAGGTTGACGGTGTAGTTCCCCGGAGCGGTGTAGGTGTGGATGGGGTTCTGGTCGGTGGAGGTATTACCATCCCCAAAGGACCAGAGCCAGGCGGTCGGGTTGCCGGCCGAGACGTCGGTGAACTGGACGACGAGCGGCGCCGGCCCGGTGGTGGTGCTCGCGGTGAAGTTTGCTACCAGGGGCTCCAGAACGGTGATCGTCGTCGGGGTACTTATGTTGTACCCGTAGGCGTTGCTTGCGTTCAGAGAGACCGTGTAAGCACCGGCGGCAGTGTAGACATGAGTCGGACTCTGTTCCGTGGAGGTCGTACCGTCACCGAAATCCCAGAGCCAGGCGGTCACGTTGCCGGCGCTCTGATTAATGAACCGGACTGCGAGAGGGGCGTTACCCTCGGTGACGTTTGCGGTGAAAACCGCCACCGGGGGTTCCAGCACAGTGACCGTGGTCGGGGTACTTATGTTGTACCCGTAGGCGTTGCTTGCGTTCAGAGAGACCGTATAAGCACCGGCGGCAGTGTAGACATGAATCGGACTCTGTTCCGTGGAGGTCGCACCGTCACCGAAATCCCAGAACCAGGCAGTCACGTTGCCGGCGCTCTGATCAATGAACCGGACTGCGAGAGGCATGTTACCCTCGGTGACGTTTGCAGTGAAAACCGCCACCGGGGGTTCCAGAACGGTGATGTAGTCGGTCTTAGTCTCAGTGCTGCTCCCGCCGGCGTTGGTTGCGGTCAGGCTGACAGTGTAAACACCGGCGGTAGTGTAGGTGTGGATCGGGTGCTGCTCAGTGGAGGTCGTGTTGTCACCGAAAGACCAGAGCCAGGCGGTCGGGTCGCCGATAGAGGTATCGTTAAACTGCACCGCAAGCGGTGCAAGGCCGGCAGTCCGGTTGGCCGTAAAGTTTGCAACAGGGGATGTAGCGAGAGAGTACCGTGCATGGATGGTGACCGGGGTATAACCCGCACTCTTTGCCAGGGATACCGATGCAACCTCCTTCATGTCATACTCCGACCCGGCTGCACTCAGGGTGAAGATGATATCTGCCGGGAGTGCCGCGGGATCCCACGCAAGCAGGGCGTCCTCGTTTTTCGAGAGAACCTGCAGCGTCCAGATGCGTTCCGGATCCGCCGCATTCAGGATATACCGGATGTCGCCGTAGAGGCGGTCGAACAGGCTGTCCTCGATCGCGAAGTACACATCAACCACCGGGTTCGGGGGAGGCGGGGGGGCGGGAAGGTCAAGGCCCTGATCATAGCCGTCGCTCCCGTTCTCATCCGTCCCGAACGTCACGACCTGCACAAAAGTCCCGGAAGTGACTGTTATGTTCTCACGCCAGATAGGCGATGCAGCATCGACGACGGTGATGGCGTCCCTCTGAACTACAGAATCCTTGCCTCCTGCATTCCACACAGTCAGGTTCACGGTGTAAACACCGGCGGTGGTGTAGGTGTGGATCGGGTGCTGCTCAGTGGAGGTCGTGTTGTCACCGAAAGACCAGAGCCAGGCGGTCGGGTCGCCGATAGAGGTATCGTTAAACTGCACCGCAAGCGGTGCAAGGCCGGCAGTCCGGTTGGCCGTAAAGTTTGCAACAGGGGATGTAGCGAGAGAGTACCGTGCATGGATGGTGACCGGGGTATAACCCGCACTCTTTGCCAGGGATACCGATGCAACCTCCTTCATGTCATACTCCGACCCGGCTGCACTCAGGGTGAAGATGATATCTGCCGGGAGTGCCGCGGGATCCCACGCAAGCAGGGCGTCCTCGTTTTTCGAGAGAACCTGCAGCGTCCAGATGCGTTCCGGATCCGCCGCATTCAGGATATACCGGATGTCGCCGTAGAGGCGGTCGAACAGGCTGTCCTCGATCGCGAAGTACACATCAACCACCGGGTTCGGGGGAGGCGGGGGGGCGGGAAGGTCAAGGCCCTGATCATAGCCGTCGCTCCCGTTCTCATCCGTCCCGAACGTCACGACCTGCACAAAAGTCCCGGAAGTGACTGTTATGTTCTCGCGCCAGGAATCCTCCGGCAGAGCACTTGCTCCTCCGGCAAGCACACAGAGGGCAATGCAGAGCATCAAGATTTTTCTCTGAGTCATGGTAATTCCTATTTTTCGATTTTCAGGGTGAGCGTCAGTACACATATACCCAAAAGGGTCAAAAGCGCCCCGAACCCGGGTGCCTGGTTTGTCTCCGCCGGATGAGGAGTCTGGGTGAGGCCTGTGGTTCCCTGAACAGGAGTGTCCGGCATAAGGGAAGTAGAGGGGGGAGGCGTACCCTCCAGGGTTCGATCAGGCGTCGCCGTGGGGGCAGGTGATGTTGCCGGAGTGGTCGCATGCCGGTTCTCCGTCACCACGGAGCCGGATGAAGGAGAACCCCCCCCGGAGCTGCTGGTTGGTTCGGAAGGCAGTGGGCTCTGGGCCTCTTGAATGGTTATCCAGTGCTCTCCGGAGCTGAGAGTGTGATGACCGGATCCGGTCAGGGAGAATCGGTCTTCATCGATGATCATCGTGAGAGGGACCGGGGCAGCGTTCCAGGTGATAGCGATGTCCCCCCTGGATACCACGTAGATGCTCCAGGAGTGCGTGGCCCTGATGTCGGTCTGCAACCTATCAAAGAGACCGCTCGCGACAAGGTGAGTAGAGAACGATGACGACGGCGGCGGTGGGGGAAGAGGAATATCCATCCCCACATCAAACTCGTCAGAGGCCCCATCCTCGGAGCCGAGTGTCAGGATCTCAGTTCTACCTTCCGATGAGAGCGAGATATCTGTAGTCCAGGCGGTTGCCGGAGTACCTAGCATCAATAGCAGTCCAAGCCCGGCAAGGGCAATGGCAATTCGGTTCATGGTGATCTTTGTGGTTGTAAATGATTCAGGGGAGGGTGATAGTGCAATCCCCGGTCACCGCACCCCAGTAGCCCTCAGCCGGCTGCAGCTCGGTCATCTGGACATAACTTCTCGCCTGCAGGTCATAGCCATACACAAACGGCATCGCCCACGACCCTTCCGGAGTTATTGCGATACTGTCAAAGGTGGTCCGACTGGTCGTGCTCCCGATCAGGTTCCAGCCCGACTTGAGTTCTGCCGTGACCGGGCTTGCCGGCGCTCCGGTCATAGTGACGGTACAGTTACGGCTCGAGGCGATCCAGTACGCCATGCCGGGCACCAGCGACTCGATCCGGGGTACGGTCTCATAACCCTTTGCCGATGTGTTGTAGCCGTAGATTGCCACGATGGAGCCTTCGGGGACAGTATACGTAGCATTATTGAAGGGGGTGGAGATCAGGTTCCAGCCCGCCTGCAGGGGAAGATCCATCGACCGGGCGGTACCGGCAGTGATGATGATGCTGTAACTTCCGGCCGGGAGCGTGGTGCCGTTCGCCGCCTTCATCGCGACGGTGCTCACCCCGTCATTCCAGGTCAGGAAGAGATCGCTTTCAGAGAAACGTGCCGTGTTCCACGCAACCTGCACTGGCTCGTCGGAGCGGAGGGCGAGTGTCCAGATCTCTTCGGGGTTGGCGCTGTCGATCGGGGCCCTGTAGTCAGTGGCAAGCTCTCCAAATACTGGATCTGTACAGGTGAAATAGACCGACTTCTTTGCTCCCGGGGGTTCCGGGGGTATGGGGATATCCAACCCTACATCGAACCCACGGGTAGCGGATTCTGCTGAACCCAGGACCATCGTCTGACTAAAGGTTCCACTGGTGATGCTCAAGGGGACGTCCCAGAGGATGTCCTGTGCCGGAGAGACCGTGATGTAGCCAATCCGTGCCGTGGTGTTCAATCCGGCGCTGTTCGTCGCGGTGAGGCTGACGGTGTAGGTGCCTGCCGTTGTGTAGGTGTGAACCGGGCTCCGCTCCGTGGAGGTCGCGCCGTCGCCGAAGTCCCAGAGCCATGCAGTCGGGTTGCCCGTTGAAGTATCGGCGAACTGGACGGCAAGCGGCGCGGTGCCCTCGGTGATGTTCGCGGTGAAGTTTACCTGTGGAGGCGAGTCGATAACTTCGAAGCTCAGGCGGGCGTAGATATCATCGACACCCGGCGAGTCCAGGGCAGTGATGAGAGCAGTTGCCGCATCGAAGGCCAGGAGGGTGGTGAGTGTCACGTTGGCGACGCCCACCCCGTATATCACTCCGGTGGCAGTGTCGGCCATGACCCCGAAGTCATGATCCACCGGATGCTGGACGACTACGTAATACCGTCCCCTCTGCAGAGCGTGGGTTTCAGCGCCCCCCAGGGTGTACCTGAAGGTGCCGTCGGCCTCAACGCTGACAGCCCGTACTCCGAGCGCTCCATCGTGACCGCCGTAGTAGCCCGGGCCGAAGATCCAGATGATCACGTTGGGTGGCGCCCCCCCGGCAACCCCGGCGATCAGAAGATCATCGCCCGGGGCAAGGGTGGCGCTGGATGCCCCGGCAGTGATGGCGGGGGGCAGGAGCTGGATGGCGACCGCGGCGTATACGGCATCGGAGAGATGAGCCTTATCCCGCGGTGTAGAGACGGCGTGGATCGTATAATTACCAGGGTTAAGGGCGCCATTGAGATCGGCGGTATTCCACATGTAGGACCAGGTCTCATCAACCTCAACGTCCATCCTGGTGAAGGTCGCCGGGATACCGTCCATCACCGGCAAGCCGGGGTCCTCAAGCCTGACGCCGCTGGCGTTGAGGCTCGGACCGGTCAGGAAGAGGTAGGTGATATAGCCGTCCGTATTGGTACCGGAGAGGGTGATCTCTTCGCCGACGTAGTAGGTGCCGGTGCCGACTGCGGTCACGGTGACGGAACCCTGCTCGACCGTCACCACGACGTCGTCGGATATAGTGGCGTCAGCCGGGTCGACGACCGTGATCGTGAAATTTTGGGCTTTGGTGAGGCTGGTCGTATTAAACTGGACCGTGCAGGTCTTACCTGCGTTTGTCGTGACCTGAGCCCTGGTGTCGGTGAAGTTTGTAGCGTCGGTAATGCCGGCCATATCCACGCCCGGCGTTACCCCCACCTGGTGGGGTGCGATCAGGGGATACTCCTCCGCATCAGCGAGACCGGCATCCCTGACATAGAGCCAGTAGGGACTGGATGCCTCGCCCGAGATCGCCACGATGAAACTATGGCTGCGGACCACGCTCTCTTTGCTGGAGACGATCGAAGGTGGTTGGTCTGTTACCGGGACAACCGCGCTCACTGCCCTGTACGCATTGACCCTGCCTCCCGAGACCACCTTCCCCGCGTATGCCGATTTTGCGTCTGCCGTGTTGATGATGACATCTTTGATCTCGGTTGCGCTCAGGGATGCGTTGGCCGAGCGAACCAGTCCGGCCACTCCGGCCACATGGGGGGTGGCCATCGAAGTTCCGGACATATATGCGTAACCTGCAGAGACCGATTCGACACCCATGACGTAGACCTCATCGATGAGAACGCCGTCCCTCTGAACTGAACCGT
>ERZ747221.2746-NODE-2746-length-15098-cov-3.463018_pt1 | contig 15098 bp, 14 predicted proteins | sample MGYA00374949_ERZ747221 | MGnify/ENA primary metagenome ERZ747221 (study PRJEB28779, sample SAMN05720172) | bioreactor metagenome | isolation source: Anaerobic biogas reactor | place: USA:Washington, USA | collected 2015-08-08 ... | reverse complement strand
CTTACTAACCAGCCATGGCTGAAGGCCGCAACCACCAATGAAAATTCCCGTGGCTTCCGCGGGTCTCATCCTGAGCTGATATTCCGGTGAAAGATCCTTCACTTCGTTCAAAATGACAAGGAAAGTTATTTTCTTACTAACCCTATTATTAGCATCTGCAAAGGGCTTTATGTAAAGTAAAGCCTTACTGCATAAAACCGGGTCACATTAGCAAATAATATAAAATAATTCTGTTTGGAGGTGAAAGGATTGAAATCATGGATGTTCTGGCTTCTAAAGTATGCTATGACCTTTGTTGCCGGCTTTTTAACCCTATCTTTAATTGATGGCAATAGCGTACTGGAAGTATTGGTACTGGCCCTGGCGGTAGCTGCCTTGAATTATGGAGTTGGTGACCTGGTGGTTCTGCCGGCATACGGTAACCTGGTTGCTGCTATAGGTGACGGTTTAATGGCTGCCGTCCTGGTTTATATAATCTCCTTAATATGGCCGGCAATTACAGTCAGTTTCTTGTCTCTGGCTATCTTTGCCGTGCTCATAGCCATTGCCGAGTATTTCCTCCATAATTACCTGCTGGCAGCAGAGGAAGTTAAACCTTAGAGCATATCCATAAAAATACTAAAGGAGGGACTTACGCTTGTAGCTAGTCCCTCCGCTTTCCACATTCAGTGCCAATTTTTCTAATTAAAAATCCGCGGAAATCCTTATCTAATCAGCGTTATCCGCGTCTAGTCCCAAGTCTATTTTTCCGAGCTGCATAAACTCCCTGCTATCTGTTCTACCCCGTTCTCCTCGTTTCCGTCCTCCCAACTCTGTCTGGCTTCCTCCTGCTTCAGCTTCCTCATCTCGAAGTAAATAAAACCTGCAGTTAAAGCAACGGACAGACCGTCTGAAATGGGGGCCGTTCTCCATACCCCATCTATACCCCAAAAATGCGGCAAAACCAGGAGCAGAGGAATAAAAATCAGAAACTGGCGTGACAGACTGAGGACGGCTGCCTGCTTACCCTTACCTACGGCTTGAAAATATATTGAACTGGTTATCTGAAAACCCAGCACCGGCAGCAAAGCAAAGAAAATTAACATGGCATGAACGGTCATGGCAGTAAGTGCAGTATCACCCTTACTAAATAGCTCTACTAACTGCACCGGCCAAATATGAATGGCCAGGTATCCAGCCACGGCTATACCCGTACCGGCTAAAACCCCCATTTTCCAGGTTTCCCGAACCCGGTTATATTGGCGGGCGCCGTAATTGTAGCCGATAATCGGTTGCGCACCCTGACTAAGCCCTAATACCGGCATAAACAATAACGTAGATATACTCATTACAATGCCAATAGCCGCTAGAGCCATATCTCCACCATAAAACATCAAGGTCTTGTTTAATATAAGCTGCTGGATACTAGAAGCTACCTGCATGGCAAAAGGAGCAAAACCAATGGCCATGATACTACCCAATACCGGCCAGGTAGGTCTAAGATTTTTCCAGCGAATTTTCACCAGGCTTCGGCCTGTAAAGAAATAGCTTAATACCCAGATAGCTGAAACTAATTGGGCAAGTATAGTAGCAAAAGCTGACCCCTTTATCCCCCAGTGGAATATAAAGATGAAAACGTAGTTTAGCGCTATACTAACTACTGCCCCTAATATCTGAGTGTACATACTCATTTTGGGATTACCCTCAGCCCTAATGAAATTATTCATTCCCATACTAATAGAGCCAAAAACCGACCCCAGCATAATGATTTGAGTGAAATCACGGGCATAAGGAAGTACGGCTGTACTGGCCCCAAAAGCAATCAAAACCGGTTCCGTAAACAGCAGGAATAATACAGCTAAAACCGCGGGCAGAAGGATTAACATGGTCATAGCATTTCCTGCTACCTTCTCCGCCTCTTCTTTCTTTTGCTCTCCCAGTTTAAGCGAAATCAGCGCGGTCGCGCCCACTCCGATTAAAAGAGAAACCGCCATAAGCAGAATCATAATAGGAAAGGCCACCGTGGTCGCCGCTATCGCCAATGACCCTATCCCCCGACCTACGAATATTCGGGCTATGACATTATAAAGTGAACTGACCAGCATGCCGATAATAGTTGGTAGAGAAAAACTCCACAATAATTTGCCTATGCTCTGGTCACGCATTTGCTCTGAACGATCCATGTAACAAACTCCCTTGAACTATTTGAAATAAAAACCAAAACAGTATGAAAAAGAGCCTACCCTTTAGTATAAAGGATAGGCCTCTGTGATAACAATAAAATTATCAGGTTAAGGATTCAACCCTCCAGGGTTCAGTTGTCGGCAGGGCAGACACACGTAACCTGAAGCATCCATAAACTGAATCAGCTTATGTATTTCAGGGGACAAGGTTATTTTCCTTTGGTTATCAATAAAAACAGTATCGGCATTAGGGAATTGTTGAATAAATTCAGCCCCCGCCTGAGGCCCCAGTACAAAAAGGGTGGTAGAAAGCACATCAGCCTCAGTAGCACTGGGAGCTGTAACAGTTGTGCTGATTGTTTCCTCAGCCGATTTTCCTGTAAGCGGATTTAAGATATGATGATAGCGAATCCCATCCCTGATGAAATAGCGTTGATAATCTCCGGAAGTTACTATCGCCATATCTTTAGCCTGGATAACAGCAATAATCTTATTAGCATTACGTGGATCCTGAATGCCAGTTAACCATGGTGACCCATCCGGTTTGGTACCCAGGGCATATACATTGCCTCCGGCGTTGATTATAGCTGACTCTATACCCATTTGCCGCAGTTTTTGTACAGCCATATCGGTAGCATATCCTTTGGCTATTCCACCTAAATCAATTTCCATACCCTTTGCCGGCAAAAAAACCGTCTTTTCTGCCTGGTCCATTACAATTGCATCATATCCTACCAGAGCCAGTTCTAATTTTAATTCCTTATCTGAAGGAATATAATACTGGTCCTGTCCAAATCCCCATAGATTCATAAGCGGTCCTACAGTGATATCAAAAGCTCCATTACTTAGACGGGCCCAATAGTTGCTTTTCTCCAGCATAGCCAGGGTATCTTCACTAACCGGTACCGGCTGCAGACCAGCATTTTGGTTAATCCGATAAACATCACTAATTTCTGGATTAGTCAGGTTCTTGGCCGCAAATTTGTCAGTTAAATTTCCTATCCGGGTAAACTCGGCAAAGGCTTCATTCAAGGCCTTCCGGCCTAATTCAGCATCGGATGAGTAGACCTTAATGCTAATAAGGGTGTCCATAACAAAGTTTTCCCGAGTATATTCCTGTACCTGCGATGACTGGTCGGTACAACCGCCGCATATGGTCACTAATAGGATTAAAACTATTGCCGGGACTAGTTTACGCACATAAAACACCTCATCCTAAAAGCCTGTACCCCATCATCAGGTTCTATATTAAACTTAGCCTGCTAGGACCCGGTCGACATTACAAGCTCTGCCAGTAAATGTTCTAACCGTAGTCTGTGGGTTATAATTAGTTAATATAACCGTACCCAAACTGGTACCAGTAGAAGAGTCACTAGTATCCCCAGGGCTATTCCATCTTTCCAGGTAAAAACCATGCTACCTTCCCGGATATAACTTTGATCACCTGTATAGCATCTACTCTCCATGGCCAAAGCCAGGTCAGTAGCCCTTTGCAGTGAAACCGCCAGCAGAGGGATCAACAAAGCCAGAACAGTTTTTAAGCGCAGAGCTAATGGCCCGGAGTCAAACCGAGCACCCCTTGATTTCTGAGCTCTGATTATAATTTCCGCTTCCTCTATAATGGTGGGCACGAAACGAAGTGAGATGTTTATAATCATAGCTAATTGGTGTACCGGAAACCTTAAATAATTCAATGGAGATAGTAATGATTCAAGACCCTCCGTTAATTTAAGGGTAGATGTAGTCATAGTTAATAGACTTGAACCAATGTATAGAATGACCAACCGAAGAAAGGTAGTTATCCCCAGGTAGATACCTTGCCTGCTGACAGCTATTCCTCCCCAGTTCCAAAGCGAATCACCCGGGGTGAGAAAAACCTGGCATACGAAGGTAAGCAGAAACAACATGCGTAGAGTTCTTAACCCGCGCAGGACTCTAACTACCCCTACCTGCGAGAGATATATTATTAAAATAATAAAACCTGTGTTAAGTAAGAGCACCGGTATTTGCTGACCAGGCCAGACCGCAGCGATAATCACGGCAAAACATCCCAGCAGTTTGGTGCGTGGGTCCAACCGATGAATCATGGAATCGCCGTTTATGTATTGACCTGTTATCATACCTTGCATAGGAACGACTCCTTCAGGATTCTACCAATTTCCCGGGCAGCCTCTTCCAATGAAGAAACTCCGGTATTCACCTGATACCCGTAATCCGCCAAATGGTGCATCAAACGTAAATAATCTGGCAGGATAAGACCACCCAGATTATGCGAGGTTATATACTGGAAAACTTCTTCCTGGTTACCGCAAGCTAGCAATCGCCCCTGTTCGAGAAAGACCAATTTATCAGCCAGGAGCATCAACTGGCTAACATAATGCGAAATCATAACCACAGTAGTATGATAATTTCGCTGCATCTCCTGTATGGCCTGCATTATATGGTTAGAGCCTGATGAATCCAGACCTGCGGTCGGTTCATCCAGAACCAGAACAGCCGGCCGCATCGCCATTATACTGGCTATGGCCACCTGGCGGCGGGTACCACCGCTCAAGCTTAAAGGCGATCGATGCGCAACTTCCCCGGGATTTAAACCTATCTGGACCAGGATCTCCTCAACCCGGTTTTTAATTTCGGGTAAATGCATACCCATATTCTTAAGTCCATAAGCCACTTCTTCAAACACGGTGCTTTTAAAAATCTGCTGTTCTGGGAATTGAAAAACTATTCCAACTTTCTTCCACAGGTTTTTGCGGTACTGCTTGACCGTGGTGTCCTTTCCATCTACCCGGACACTTCCACTGGTAGGAACCAGCAGTCCGTTGAAATGCTGAATCAAGGTTGATTTACCGGAACCGTTTCCTCCGATGATACCAACGAATTCACCCTGATTTATAGAAAGAGATACTTTATCCAGGGCTTTTTTTTCATAGGAAGTCCCGGCTAAATAAACATGAGTCAAGTCTTTGGTCTCAATTATGGGCATAAAAATTCCACCATTTGCTCAAAAGTAACAATTCTCTTATCAATCTGATGTTCTTGTTCTATTAAAACGTTGGTTAACCTGGCAATGGGCGGGGGGGTCATACCAATGTGTTCAAACTCAGGCGAACTAAATACCTCCCAGGGGGAGCCGTCAAGATGAATATTACCCTGATAAAGAACAATCAGACGGTCTGCCCGAGCAACCTCTTCCATAACGTGAGAAATCATAATAATGGTGATTCCATGTTCCCGACGCAGTTCCTCCAGACATAGAATTAGTTCGCTCCTCCCGCTCTGGTCCAACATGGAGGTAGGCTCATCCAGTACTAAATAAGCAGGGCACATAGCTAGAGCAGCGGCTACTGCCAGCCTTTGTTTTTGTCCTCCGGAAAGTAGATGGGGCGCGTGATGACGTAGATCACTCAGGCCAACTGCTTGCAGAGCCCAAGTTACACGTCGACTGACTTCTGCTGCAGAGAAATGAAGGTTTTGGACTCCAAAAGCCACCTCTTCCTCCACAATAGGATTTATAATCTGGTTATCGGGGTTCTGAAAGACCATTCCCACCAGACGTCGGATATCTTTATGATAACGTGGGTCAGTCGTATCCATGCCATTGACCAGAACCTTACCACTACTAGGCAGGATCAATCCGTTTAAGAGACGAGCAAGAGTAGTTTTACCCGACCCATTCATACCAACAATCCCAACAAACTGGCCCTGGGGTATGGTTAGATTAATATTGTTCAGGGCATATACCAGGGAACCTGCATGTTGGTATGTTTTCGTAACATTTAATAACTCAATCTTCTCATTCACTCTATTTACCTCATTAATATAGCCCGGGCAAGGAGAACACTTCATACCCATCCCACTATATGGTTATGATATTAGGCGCAAAGGGTTAGGGAAGCAATTTTCCAGTTTATTTGGAGCAGAAAGAATCTTCCCGCATATTATTTGTGTCCCCCTCAAATAAATGGCTGTATCATAAGTATGATAGTACCAGTTAGGAAAATCACCATTACTACATAATCAGCCCAATAAAACTGCAAGCGCCGGAGGTAGGTACGCCGGGGATAAGCCCTGAACCCCCTGGCTTCCATAGCTATCGCCAGTTGCTGGGCTTTTAACATGGCACCATATACAATAGGTAAAGCTAAACGTCGATACATCGCCAGTTTTTGCCCCCAGGGTATCTTTTTCAATTCAATTCCCCTTAATTGTACGGCCGTAACCACATTAATTAATTCATCTTTAAAAATCGGTAAAAAGCGCAGGGCTATGGAAACCATAAAAGCCAGTTCATAAGGTACTCTCCATTGTACCAGACCCAGGACAAAATCCCGGGAACTAAAGGTGGTAAGCAGCATAGCAGCGGCAATTACCACCGTAATGCGCAAAACTACACTGGCTCCCATTATCAAACCCTCGGTAGTTATAAGGGGGACTGAACCTATAGCCAGCAGTACCTCATTCCCCGGGGAAAATATGCTCTGTATCACGAAAAGGAATAGCATTAGAGATAAAAAGGGTTTAAGGTATCCCCATATAGCACTGATGCGGAAATGAAAAAGGGCTAATAATACCACAGTAACTGCAAAAAGCAGCAGCAGTTGAGCGGGCCTATTATATACCAGGGCCAGGCTGGTAAGACATATAACCATCACCATCTTGGTTCGAGGATCAAGCATCATAGGCAGCGTTTCCTCTCCACCCGCTATCTGATTGGATGCGACCATCTCCCATGGTAATAACCCGTTTAGCCATCCGGTTAACAAAGGCGATATCATGACTGACCAGCAGCATACCTCGGCCCAATGAGGCAACTTTTTGTAAATATTCTTCTAAAAGTCTTTTGCGGTAAGCATCCAGGCCAATAGTAGGCTCATCCAGAATTAGAAATTCAGGTTCATTAGCCAGTACGGCGGCTATGGCCAGTCGTTGTTTTTCACCATGGCTTAAATATAGGGGAAAAGCATTGCGATAAGCGGTTAATTCAAAATAATTCAGGTAAAAACCTACTCTTTCTTCCACGACGGTAGGGTCGCAGCCCTGGTTAGTTAAACCGAAACTAATTTCTTCAGCCACTGTAGGGCAAAAAAGCTGTAAACTGGGATTTTGGAAAACATAGCCAATACGCCGTCCGATTTCCGCCAACGAGTATTGCGCCAGCGGCCGCTGCTCCAGATAAATACTTCCTGCAGTGGGTTGTAAAACTCCTATCATTAGTTTAGTTAGAGTAGTCTTGCCGCTACCATTAGGCCCGACCATAGCAGTTATGTCATCCTTTTCCAGGCTCAGATTAATCCCGCTTAATGCCGGACTCGTTTTTCCAGCATAAGTGAAGGCTACCTGGTTAAGTTGCAAGAATGGCATCTGCTCCCCTCCCCTATTTTCAAACCCCGTTATATTCAACATCTATTAACCCGTGGGCAGCCAAAAAACTCGGTTCGGCTAAAAGTGCTGACGTAGGTTCGAAACAAATTATTTTACCATCGTCTAGCACCGCTAAACGGTCGGAAAAAGCTATCGCTTGCAGATCGTGTTCTACGGCAATAATAGTTTTTCCGCTATCACGAAGTCTGGTTAGAGCATCGCCTACTCTCTGCTTGCCGACAATATCAAGCTGGGACATCACTTCATCCAGGATTAACACGGGAGGGTCAAGAGCCAACACTGCAGCCAGTGCTACCAGATGTTTCTCCCCACCGGAAAGATGATAAGGATTGGCATATCGCAGGTCCGAAATCCCCAGGACATCAAGTGCCTTATTTACCCTCTCCAGAATGCGTTCTGGAGGCAGACACATATTCTCCGGAGCAAATGCAATTTCATCTTCTACTGTAGGTGAAAAAAGCTGGGTATCAGGATCCTGAAAGACCATACCTACTTCAAAGGCCAGGCTGGCACCATTTATTTCCTCAATATTTTTCCCATTTACCAGTATGTTCCCGGCCATGACCCCATCACGATTATGACGAATAATTCCGCTTATACAATGACATAAGGTACTCTTACCGCAACCGCTTAACCCTGCTACCACCACTATTTCTCCCGGCTGTACTAAGAAATCGATACCTTTTAATACCTGGGGACTACCGGAATGGTATTGGTAAGTGAGGCCTTGTACTGCAATAGCCTCCATTATATATTTTCACCTCTATCAAAAGGCCGAAAAAGGTTTCCCGACCTGCTTATACGTTATTAATGCTCTGGTTTGGTTTGGAGAAAGTGCTTATTTGCTGCAAGATTTTAAAAGCAATGATTCCACCCAGTCCGCCGGATAGAGCAGCAAGGCTTAAACTTAAAACCAGGGGAATTAAAGGAAGCCTGAAGTACACAAAATTGACCATAATAGTGCCGGCAATATTACACAACATCCCGGCCAGAAAAGCACAATATAAACAGCAAACCCGGTGTCCAATCAGGAGCAGTCCTACATCAGCCAGAATACCAGGCATAGTATAGGTCAGCAGGCTCATTACTCCGTGAGAACCAACAATGCCGGTAGCAATTACAACAATGGCCTGCACCAAACTTATAAGAGTCATAGTACCCCTTTTACCAGTAATACCAAACCCCAGAACCAGCCACATCATATAGAATCCACCTGCCAGGGCCCCGGAAGGAATGAACAATGGTCCCGTAATAATATGGGCCAGGGGAACAATTATTGGTTTGGTGGCAATCCCCAGTGCCGCCATCATCGCAATGATAATCAAATCATAAATGGAAAACCTATCAAGCTGTTTTTGCACCAGGCTCACAATTATTCCCCCTTCTTGTTAATATTCACGCCAGGTAATAAAATAAAGTATTAGAATCAACTTATGAAAAGGTATCCATAATGACTAAATCTGATAAATTACTAATTGGGCTGGTACTTGCTCTGACCATACTTTCTTACCTCTTCTATGTTCTGCTTTACCAGGGGGATTCCTCCCTGACTGCGAAAATCGTAACAGATGGAAGTATATTTACCGAAATAGACTTGAACCATCCCGGGGCTAACCACTGTATAAATATACCCGGACCTCTTGGGACCAGTGTCGCAGAAGTAAGGCCGGGTGCTATCCGGATGAAATCTTCACCCTGCCCCGATCATTATTGTATGGAAATTAATTAGTATTATGATAATAACCGGGAGGTTGCTTTTCTCTTTATCCGCTGAATGTTTCGGGCTATCTACCGTTTTTTCATTACTACCGGCAACAGCAGCTTCAGAACCTTCGGTACCATTACCGGTAGAAAAATTAATCTTTAGCTCTTTGCCTAGAACCACTCCACCTTTTGATTGAAATTCAGGGGCCACCTTAATAATGTAACTTTTATCTGGTTGTAAACCTTTAACGGGAACAATTACCACGTCTCTTTTCAATTCAGGCTCGACCTGGTCATCTGCCATTAACACTTCAATCTCTACCGGTTCATTATCAGCAAATAAGCTGAAACATTTCAGGTTACCATCCTTAACCATCATGTTAATAACATTTTTACTAAATGAAAGCCTTATTTCGGTATCAAGGGCTACTCCTTTTTCTCCATCCCCGGGAGTAGAGGATACCAGTTCCAGAGGCTCGCCTTTGCCCCCGCCACTGCCGTCACCGTTACCTCCTGTAGCTGATTCAGTTTTCTCTTCGGTGACCGATTCACCTTTGCCGCTGCTCTTATCCGGGTTAACATTATCATCGGAAGAGTTGGTGGTAGTACCCGAATTTTGCTGAATACCGGAACCAATAATAGTCGCTGCCTCATTGGTGGCAAACTTCCAACTATAGGTCTTGTTCAGGGTATTACCATTATTAGCCTCAAATTTGGGGCCTATGGTGAGAATATAGTTGGTTGAGGGTTTGAGCACGTTGCTCTTTAGAGTCATCTCGACCCGGCGTATCTTGGGTTCCGGATTTCTCCCCAGTTTGGTATATTTAAAATCTCCGGCTTCTATGGTAGTACCGTTAAAATTTTGGAAATAAGAGGGTTGCCCTCTATCCAACTTAACTTCTACATTTTCATCAACATTAAACAGGGTAACATGAAACAGATTTTTCTCCAGGGTGCGATCCATGCCATTGGAAAAATCCCATCTAAAATATACTTTTTCCGGGTCAACCAGTTTCTCCAGCTTATAGCTAATATTGGTACTGCTCGAACTGATAACTTTGCAATCCGGTACCGAAAGGGTAAGGGTAAAAGGGTCTTCAGGTCCCGCCTGAACTGGGACCAACCCTGATAAAACAAATACCAAGGAAAAAAGTAGCATCAAGGTAATTATTAATCTAGAATTTTTTCGGAATATAAACTTTATTGGCATAGCCCTATCCTCCTAAAAACAATTCCCCATTCTAATCCTCTTGCTTAATATACTCCCTGTTGAACCTCCTTCTCTATTAAAACTATATTAATAAATGCTCTAATCCGACCCCGACTTTACGTTCATACGGCTGCCTTCCATACTTACAGTAAGACCAGGAAAGTAGAAAACATAGTCAGAGGGTTGATTTGCGACTTTGGCCACCTTAATCCGCAAAGAACCGTTTTCGTTCACATACTGCCGGGCATTGTCAAGCAGACTACCTGCAGGCTTGCAGCCTACCTCATCCCAATCGCCGCTTTCCAGGTTATATACTTTTATGCTCAAGGCCTCTTGCATCCGATAATCAACTCCGGGCACGAAAATCCGGATTTCATCAAAACTACAGTCGTAAAGCGAACAGGGCATATCCATTTGAAATATCAGTTGCGATTGCTCCAGGTTATAACCCCATTCATCAGGCAGGCAATCGGGACCCAGCACCTTTACCAGGCGCGCATTTACTATCCCGGGAGGTACAGATATTTTACCTGCATCACTAATATTGTTTAATAGCAGCGGAGCAGTAAATGCGGTAAAAGCGTATCTATTTTCGGTTTTACTCTCATAAAAAGTTCCCTTTATCACTTCCTGGGAATATCCCACCAGGAGCAGGCTGTTATCAAGAAAATCATAAGACTGGGCAACCATGGCCGTCAGCTGTTTCTTTATTTCTTTGTCTCTTAACCCAATATTTCTGTCCTGCTGGGGCCAATTGACCGGATAATTCTCTTGCAGCCTTTTAAATGTTTGCAGGGCTGTCCCTTTTTGCCCGTAAATATATGGTTGAAAATCAATGGGGACGGATTCTCCTGCTTCCAGCTTTCCTATATATTGATAGTTATAACGGCTGATAACGGCGCAATCATTTAAACGATAACCGGTAAGGTTTTTTATCGTACCGCTTACTTTTCCATTTGCCAACTGCAGATTACCAGCAATAGCACCGGGTTGGTTAAGAAAAGCTTCACTGCGAATGCACCGCATTGACCAGCGGGTAGTATCATCAAACTTTACCCGGGTATCCTTGCCCTGTTCCACCACCGCTGCAAGCGGCGGTTCTTGGACAGTGCTGTTGGTCATAGCGCTTCCCTGCCCACCAATATCAACTGGTAAAAGGCTAACCAAACTATTACCGGGCAGGTCAATGGAAAAAGCACTCTGGGTGGGGGCAAAAGTACCCATAATAGAATTTACCCGGGCATAGTCACTATTGGTTTCCAGCTTCACCAGGGAAATAATACTGGTATAGGCATTCCAGCCTTTGCCTTTGAATCCGAATAAATAGGTAAAAGAAAACAATAGCACTGCCAGCAAAGGAATAACGACCCATCCCCACTCCCTGCGGTCAAACCTTTTTAATATTAGATAAGCTCCTGGTCCCAGTATCAATATGTAAATTAAAAATATTGCTGCCAGCCAGCCGAAAGCCGGCAGGTCGGAGGCAGGCATAGTGGACAGGGCGGTTCCCAGGGTGTTACCGGTTTCATTTATATTACGGGTCCAGGCGAGTGGCGAAGAGTCCGCTTCATTCAGCAAATACTGCCATAGTTTCATGCCCTCTATCCCCATGGCTCCACCATTGGCCAGGTGATAAATTTTTCCCCGGCCCAGTTGCCAGCGATATATACTATTGCCTTCTATTGCCAATTCTTCAGCCTTTTCCCCGGTTAGCTCATTATTACTTCCAACTGCAGCTAAAACTGAGGAATCGAATCCGTCTCCTCCCTGGACCAGGATTCCCCCTCTTTTTACCCACTCTCTTATGGCACTAGACTTCTGCTCCGGTAAGCGGTTAAGAGGGTAATCATAAAAAACCAGGACACTGATATTATCCAGGAGCAGCTCATTTACTGGTAAATTATCTTCCTGTAAATAGGCAACGTTAGTTTTTCGACCTGAACCAGGTAATCTTATCTCCTCCAGATAATCGAGGTCAGCTACACCCTGACCGAGTACTCCAACCAGTAAATTATCCTCGATATAGAACATCCTTAACCTGGATTCAGCCAACAGTTTTTTTTCTGGTTCCGATACCAATTTAACCGTATAGTCCTGCTCGACATTTACTGGTATGTACATATCAATGGCTTTCTTACTACCCGAAGGTAGTACTGCTGCCTTTCTGTATAAAACCTGCTTTTCGCCGCTAAGCGTGCTTATCTCCAGACAAGCAGTGACTCCCGGTCCATTATTTTCCACTATCACCTGTACCGGAGTAAACTTGCCACTGCGAGCATAGCCAGTAAAGCCTGCTTTCACCTTCATTTCTAATCCATCATCAGCATACAATGGTAGGGCCAAATAACCTATAAATATTGTGCTCAGTAAACAAAACAAGACAAAGAAGCCCAACCGGGAATATTTTTTCATCCTGGCATCTTCTATCTGAATAAACATCTTCATAGTTTTATCAAAGTTCCTTCTTCCTGGCTTGTTTCTCCTTTATTAAAAATATCCAGCCGATAGCGCAGGGCCATTGATTTTTGCAAAATAGGAAATTGCATACCTTCGTTCACGCTTATCACCCCGATTTGTCCTTTGCCTTCCTGATTAGTGCCGGCATATACTGCTATAATGTCTTCAGAGTTAGTTACCCGGTCACAAGAACCTGCCATCTGAAAAATCCTGGCTAGATTCTGAGGGTCTTTATCACCCACAAATATTACCGGAATCCCTTCATCTATTAATTTTTTAAGTTTAGCCCTGCATGCCCCCTGCAAAGCTCTTTGCCTGTAATCCGGGAAAATCCATATCGCATCCACCGTGCTGGTGGAGAGGTAATCAATCTCATCCAAATCCTGAATCCAACCGGTAAACGGCTGGTTATTATACTGCTGCAAGATTTGATTGTTTCCCCCAATAATCGCTACTCGCATCGCATTGGTAGGCTGGATTTGCTGCCCCCGATTATCCCAAAATTCCGGATAGACCTCATCTCTTCCATCCGGAATATTAGCTAAAATAACCTGGTTAGTTATCACCTGCTCACAGGCGAAATCATTACTTCGCAATGATATTTTGCTAACCCGGGGGTCTTTGCAAAACCCATAAAAAATACCGTCATCATGCCTTCCACAATCTGCCGGATAGAAACCGGTATATTTAACCTCAAATTGTGCACCCCGGCTTAGAGCTATTCCCCCCAGCTTTTTTTCCACCAGGCGCATCCCCAGTATATAGCGTTTATTACTCAAAAAATCTTTCTGGGCGTCTTTAAGCCAATAATCCACTTTGAACACCAGATAAGTTTTATTATCCAGTTCCCGTACATCCAATATTTCAATGGTACAGGCCTTTACCTGCTCTTTTTTAATATGGCGACTACAACTTAGAATATCAGGTATTTCGTCTTCCAGTTGTGCCTTTGCCAATTTTTCTATCTCTGCAGCTTCCAAACCGGGAGGAGAATAATGAAAGTGGTCTATTACCATCAGTACTACGATTAATGCTATAGCAATGCTCAAGCCGATCTTCCAATTACTCATGTATTTCCTTCCCCTTTAATTTAAAACCGTAGCACCACCGGGTTCAGTACTACTTGCTGGTTATGTACTGCGGTTGAAGTTGTCATTCCAAGAATCAGATTACCTATCATGCTTTATCGAAAAGCCTGGGCTATAACTGTAACTGCTTCAGCCCGAGTGGCATTAGCACCAGGCCGAAAACTATTATCGGGATAGCCCGACATGATTTTATGTCCGGTAGCCTTGTTTACAGCATCCCGGGCCCATTCTGCAATATGCTGCTCATCGCTAAAGTTTTTGCCTCCTTCAATTACTGTAAGTTTGACCGCCTTACTTATCATAACCGCCATTTGTTCACGGGTGATAAGTTCATCAGGAGCAAATGTATCTGCATTGTAACCGCTAACTATACCAGCCGCTGCAGCAGCGGCAATTGAATTATGCGCCCAGTGATTGACCGTATCTTTAAAGGTTTTACCATTGGCAGCCTCCAGTTTAAAGGCCCTGACCAGGACTGTGGCGAACTCGGCTCTGGTAATAGTGGTATCTGGTTTAAAAGAACCGTTCGGGTAACCGCTGATAGCTCCTGCTACAACTAATTTTTCAATGTTTGTCCGAGCCCAGTGCGTTTTTATATCATTAAACTCAGGAAGTGGCTTAGTATTCGTATTAGGCGTTACTTCCTCTTTTTGAGCGGGGGGAAGGGATTCGGCAGGGGCTTTTCCACTGGTGGTAAACTCCCATGAATAGGTTAGACCCAGGGTATTACCATTGTTGGCCTGAAATCCCGGAGCCAATTCAATAATGTAAGTTGTTCCGGGTTGAAGGCTTGTACTTTTAAGTATTAACTCCAGTAGCCTCAATTCATTGCTCTTATCGCCAGTTTTACCACTGCCACCACCTATTTTGGTATATTTGAAATCACCGGCTACGACTACACCCTGACTATCCAGTTTAAAAGGCGGGGTTCCTTTGTTTAGAGAAATTACGGTAGTCTCATCTTTGGTCTTGAGTGTAATGCACTGCAGATCATCTGCCAGGGGCCGATCCAGTCCATTGGAGAAATTCCATTTTAAATACACTTTATCAGGATCTATAGGGGCATTAATTTTATAAGAAACACTATTATCA
>ERZ747221.2743-NODE-2743-length-15116-cov-2.874460_pt1 | contig 15116 bp, 10 predicted proteins | sample MGYA00374949_ERZ747221 | MGnify/ENA primary metagenome ERZ747221 (study PRJEB28779, sample SAMN05720172) | bioreactor metagenome | isolation source: Anaerobic biogas reactor | place: USA:Washington, USA | collected 2015-08-08 ... | reverse complement strand
GGGGGCCGTCTGCCCCTCCTCGAGACGGAGCGGGGCGGAGGCGGAGGCGGGTGACGACATGCTTCGGCCATGATATCGTTGACCTTCGGCTCGCCCGTTCGGGCCGCGCACCTCTAGCTCAATGGCAGAGCAACTGACTCTTAATCAGTGGGTTCCGGGTTCGAGTCCCGGGGGGTGTACAGCACACAGGCCCGGCCCCCGCTTCCGGGGGCCGGGCCTGTCGCTTGGTACGGGACGCCTCGCGGCGAGCCGTGCGGGCGCTATCCCAGCGAGCCGTCCGAGCTGAACACGAGGCCCACGTCGGCCTCACCCGACTCCAGTGCGAGGGCGATCGGCAGCCCCGGCGGGAGCCCCGTGAACGACCGGAACTCGATCCCGTAGTCCGCCCGCAGGTGCGGGAGGCAGGCGCTGCGCTCCGGGCACTCCGGTGGCGCGACGAAGTCGAGGGAGTCAGCCTGCCGCGCGAGGTCGTCGAGCGTCTCGATGCCCAGCTCCTCGGCGCGGGGCGCGTGCATCGCCACCGCGTCGCGGTCGACGGCGGGCGCGTGGGGGAGCACCGTGACGCCGTCGTCGCGCAGCGCCTCCCGCAGCCGCCGGGCGGCCGTGGCCGGGTCCTCCGGCACGCCTCCGTCGGGCGCCTCGAAGTCGAGCGCGGCGGCGAGGTACTCGGGCACCACGTCCACGAAGCCCTGCTGCAGCGCGGGCTCGACGACCTCGCGCGAGCCGAGCGAGCGCACGCGCCGCACCTCGATGCCCTCCCGCTCGATCGACTGCGCGAACAGCTCGGCGACGAGCTCGCTCTCCGCTAGGTGAGCGCCCGGTACGCGAGGACCGCGGCGACCACGTCGGTCTCCGGCCCGCCGGCCGCGACGAGCCCGGCGGTCATGCCGAGCTCCACGATGCCGACGCCGCCGGGGGTGATCGGCAGCGCGGAGAGCAGCCGCACGAAGGCGAACGTGGCGAGCACCTGCTGCCAGCTCACCTCGGCATCCGACACCCCGACGTGGCGGAGGGCCACCAGCAGCACCGCGACGAGGGTCAGGTGGCTGACGAGGACCGTGGTGCTGATGGCCACCCACCGGCGGCCCACCAGGTCGATGCCTGAGGAGGTGACGAAATGGCCGCCGGCCCGTTGCCAGGTCCCGGAGTCGTTCGTCCAATACCCGAGCATCAGGATCACGTTCTCGGATCGGGCAACCTCTTCGGCCACCCACTCGAACGTGGGCTTGGCCACCAGCTTGACATCGTATTGGGCGCTGAGCCCGCGCTCGGCCAGGAGGGCAAGCACCGCCTGGTGCATATCCGTAATATAGGTGCCTTCCCATGTGCCGCCGGTGCGCATGCCATCCGTATCCATGCGATACGCCAGGTCCGCCACCAGCGGCGGCAGGTTGCGCGGGTCGTGATCATCCCAGACCGTCGCGCTGAACGACCTGACCAGGGGGTAGTTATCGTTGATCGCGGGCGGCACGACGGGCTTGGGCTCCAGCTTCGAGTCAAACCACCACAGACAGTCGGCCAGCGCCAGCGGCCCGCAGTAAGACCAGTTGCCCGAACGCGGATTCTTCCAGTTGTCCTGGCGAAAGTCGAAATCCGGCACGCCGTTCGGGGCATAGTCGATCCAGCCTCCGGCCTTCCATGTCATGCGCTCCGGCTCGCAGGTGGGAGGCACGGTGATGGTGTCGCGCTGCTTGCCATAGACTGCGCCATCGCCCACCGCCTTGAGCTCGAAGCGATACACGCCCGAGGGTGTCCCGGCAGGAACGCAAATCCGGACCTTGAACGTGACGGTCAGCCCGCCCGGCGGAATCTCCAGGTTGACATAGGCTGGCGGCTCCGACGTGAACCACGACTGGAAGGATGCGTGATCCGCGATGAGCTCCAGGCGGGAGATCCGCCGGCTCGCGCTGGTGATCAGGCTCTGGATCACCGACGGCAGATTCGCAGCATCGCTGAGGGGCAACGCGTCGCCCCCGGCATTCGTCCAGCTCGCCCATTGCTTCCAATACGTGACCAGGTTCGCCTGGCTGGTGCTGCCGCCGCCGCTGACCACGTACAGCAGGGTGATCCCCTGAGACTTAAGCGCGTCGAGCACCACCTGGAAGTCCAGGTCGTCCGCGGTGCCCGGCGCGCCGTCTCGGCCCGGATCCCGCACGCAGCCGGCCGGCGTGTTGCCGCACCAGGCGCCGCCCGGGCTGACAGGCGGGCTGATCACGCGTTCGTTCAGATTGTTGTCGTGGGGCACATCATCCCCAAACATGATCACGAAGCGCCGGGCGTCGGACCGCCAGCCCGCGGAGGGATCCGCATAGGCTTCGTAAAGCGCGCGGGTGTAGGCCTCGGGATAGTCGTTGCCGCCGCCCGCAGCGGTGGCATTGATCGCCGCTTCAACCGCCGAGCGGTTGCTCGTGACGCTCTGGCGCAGCTTGTAGGGCCAGTCGCCCGAGTCTCCATACGGTGCGATCGGGTAGTCGCGCACGTCCACGACGCCGAACTGGATATCCGGGATCACGCCCGCCAGGTTGGCCATGATGGTGAGTGCATTGGATTTGGCCGAGCTGAGCACGGAACCCATGCTGCCGGTGGTGTCGAAGACGAACAGCACATCGGCCTTTGCTGGCGCGGCAGGAATGAAGATGGTCTTCGTCTCATCGACGCACTCGCCCGGACACAAGGTCGCCGTGAGCTCCGGCGAAGGGGTGGTAGGGCTGGCAGTCGGCGTGGCCGTCGGCGTCCGGGTGGGCGTGGCCGTCGGCGTGCGGGTCGGGGTGTTGGTGGCAGTCGCCGTGGGCGTCCGCGTGGGGGTGTTCGTCACCACCGGCGTGACGGTGCCGCACGTCGGGTCGATGCGGATCGGGATCTCACGGTAGTCGTTCTGCGTGTTGCTGCACACATCCGAGACCAGGATCTGGATCTTGTAGTCACCCGTGGCCGCATAACTGGGGACCGGCAGCGCGAAGACGAACGGGTCGACCGAGCTGCCGTTGATGACCTTGGTCTGGGTGGAACCGACGAGGTTGTTGCTGGCCGCGTCCAGGACGTTGACCTCGACCCGCACCTCCTGGCTCGCGAGGGTCGTGTCCACCTCGACCATCAGGTTGATCGTCGAGCCGGGCCAGTAGCAGGTGCGGTCGGGCGCCGCGGTGGTGATGGACGCCGCGCCCCCTCCCCCGCCCAGCACCAGCTGGCCCCAGTCGACCGCGGTGCACCACCGTCCTTCCGGTCTGGCCTCGTACTCGCAGTTGGTGGTGTTGATGCGAACCTGGGCCAGGTTGCTGCCCGTCCTCACCAGAGATGGGTTGATGTTCAGGACAGTGGTGCTCCAGACGTCGTTCGCGCCCGTCAGTTTGCCGACATACGTTCCGTTGAGATAGACCTGGTCGACCTCCGCGCAGTCCGCGTCCTGTTCATCGACATCGTATACGCTCAGCGCGAGCTGGGCATCGCTGAACGCGGGCGGGCTATTGACCTGGAGACGGAACTCGATCGGCTGAAGGGGATCGTTGCGGAACAGGCAGTTGGGGTTCGCAGGGTACATATCGTAATCCGGCGACCCCGTTCCCGCGTTGTTCTCGTTATCCGCGGTGGTGATGTAGCTGCGCGAGCTGGCGCCGGGACAAATTCCGGGCCCCGTCGTAGGCGTAGGCGTCACACCAGGCGTGTCCGCGCTCAGGACGATGTCATCGACGTACGCTCCCTCATAGGTGTTGGTCGAATCGCTGCGGAACCAGAACCCGATCCACACCTGCGGCTGGCCGAGCAGGTTCCCCAGGTTGTAGACATTCGCCAGGTCAAACGTGGCTGAATTCCAGCCGTTGACCGCGCCGGCTTCACCGGTCCAGTCGCCGTACCAGCCACGGCCCGAGAAACTCTCGCCGTCGATGGAAGCGAACAGGCACAGATCGTCGTGCTTGCTGGCGCCGTCCCATTCCGTCCTGGTCCAGTGGCGGAAGGTCACCTCTGCGGCGTTCATGCCGCTCAGGCTGAAAGGCCCGTAGATCATCTGCGCGTCGGCGCCGTTGGGATACGGTCCTGGCGGCGCGACGCCCAGGCTGCCCGTCAACACGCCGTACGCGCTGTAGCTGCCGCTGCTCTGCCGGTAGCTGGTGCGGCCCCAGGTGGGGTTCCCGTAGAGCGTCCAGCCCGATGTGGGGAAGCTCCCCTCGAAGCCCTGGGTCATCAGATTGGACCAGGCAGCCGGGGCAGAGGAAGAAGAAAGCGGGTCGGGCATCACCTCTGAGAGGCCCTCCAGCGACGCCGAGCCGGGGGCGGATCCTGCAGTCGCGACATTGTCGTGGACGTCCGATCCGGCAGGCTTATCCGCAGACGCGGGTAGGAACAAGACGACGAGAACCAGGCCGAGAGCGACGAAAACGAACCCGATCCGTGCCTTCATGGGGGCCTCCTTGCAGATCATAGCTTCTGTGCACGGCCGGGGATGGGCCGGCCGCTGCCTTGGTTAACCTCTGTACGAAGAAGACGCGGGAGACTGGTCCAGCCAAGTGCGTGGCTCGCATCGGGCTGTGCCCGGCGATCGTACAGCGAAGAGGAGTGTGTATGATCGCCAAGGCGTCGGAGAAGCAAACCATCGATGAGCTGTTACCGTGCCGCGGACTTCCGGGGAGGCGCCACCCAGCTCCATCGATGTCAGAAATTCACCTGGCAACATCATAGCAGATATCGGTCGAAAAAAACCTTAAATTTTGCTGCATTCGAGCACTCTCCCGGCGCACTCCGCCGTGCCGCTACCAAAGGCCGTCATCATCGTATAAGAAATCAAGGACCGCATCATTCGACGGCTCAGGATGCTTGCCTGTACATGCATTTGGAATCGCTGGGCTTGCGCCTGTCTAAGCTCGTGGTATGCTGATCAGCAGCTCAAAAATTGCATCGCAACGGAGGGTGCACATGGATGAGCCCAAATCCGCCCGCATTCTGCTGGTGGACGATGAACCCGCCATCACAACGAACCTGGCCCCCTTCCTGGAGCGCAGCGGGTTTGCAGTCACGCTGGCCGAAGATGGCGAAGCCGCGCTTCTCCGGGTTGGCGACTCGGCGCCCGACCTGATCGTGCTCGATGTCCTCCTGCCGCGACTCGACGGCCGCGCGGTGCTGCGCCAGCTCCGCAGGTCGGGCAACTGGACGCCCGTCATCCTGCTCACCCAGATCGGATCCGCGGTCGAACGCGCGGTGGCACTGGACGAAGGGGCCGATGATTACCTCGGCAAGCCGTTCGAGCCCTACGAATTGCTCGCGCGCATCCGCGCGGTGCTGCGCCGGAGCCAGGCCGGCACGCTGCCGCTCGCGGGCGCACGGCGTCTGCGGGCCTGCGAGCTGGAGCTGGACCGCCAGACGCACTGCGCCACCCTGCACCGCCAGGAGGTGATGCTCACGACCAAGGCCGCGGCGGTGCTCGAGTACCTGATGCTCCACCCCGACGAAGTGCTCACCCGTGAGCGGCTGCTGGATGCCGTCTGGGGCTGGGATTATCCCGCGGCGACCCGCGCCGTGGACACCCGGATCGCGGAGCTGCGCCGCGCGCTCGGCGACAACGCCGACGATCCCACCTACATCGAAACGCTGATCGGCCAGGGGTATCGCTTCATCGCACGGGTCGAGGTGGACCGGTGAAGCACGCCGCATGGGTCGCGCTGCCCGCCGGCCTGGGCCTCCTCCTGATGGCCATCGCACAGTCGGGAGGCATCGCGAATCCGATCCTGTTCCTGCGGGTCGACCTCGGCACGGCTGCCGCACTCGCGGGCGCACTCGCGGCGCTCGCGACCGGCGCCGGCCTGTGGATCCGGGATCGGACATTGCGGAAGGGCGCGGCGAGGATCATCGACGCGCAACGCCAGGGCGAGGAGATGCACCGCCAGTTCATCCGGCGGCTGGATCACGAGGTCAAGAACCCGCTGACCGCAGTGCAGGCGGCCCTGGCCAATCTGAACGGCGTCGGAGACAGCCCGGCCCTGGCCAGCGTGCACAGCCAGGTCGGCCGCCTGGCCCGGTTGACGACGGACCTCCGCAAGCTGACGGACCTCGAAACGCGATCGATCGAGATGCAGCCGGTGGACATCGGCGAGCTGCTGGTCGAGCTGGTCCAGGAGGTCCACGAGGCGCCCGAATCGGCTCACCGGAGCGTCAACGTCAGCCTGCCCCGCGTGCCATGGCCGCTGCCGAGCGTGACCGGGGACCGGGACCTCATCTTCCTGGCGATCCACAACCTGCTGGACAATGCGCTGAAGTTCTCGGGTCCGGACGCCCGGATCGAGGTGCGCGCGTTCGAGGATGGGCCCTCCATCGCGGTGGAGGTGGCGGATACGGGGCCCGGCATCAGCGACGAGGACCTGCCCCACCTGGGCGAGGAGCTCTATCGCGGCTCCAGCCCACCGGGCGTCGAAGGCAGCGGCCTGGGCCTGGCGCTGGTGCGCGCCATCGCGCACCAGCACGGCGGCTCCATGGCAGTGCGCAGTCGCGTGGGGAAGGGCACCGTGGTCACCCTGCGCTTCCCCGCCAGGCCGTAGACGGGGGGCGCGGCGGTGTGCATTGAAGAGAACGGCATGCGTAAAGTCGTGTTCCTGGTCCTGACTTTGTTGAGCCTGGCGGGCTGCAGCGTGACCTTCGAAGCCGGCATCGAGCGCACGCCCGCGGCTACTGCAACCTCCACGGCTGCGGCCAGCAGGCTCGAGCCCACGCTGGAGGCACTGCGCAGCGAAAACCAGCGCCTCATCGCCGCGCTCACCGCGCAGCCCCGCCCGGCCACTGCGACGCCGCCCCCGCCGGATCTCGGCCGGATCGCCTACGTGCAGGGAGGCGATATCTGGATCAAGTCTCTGCCGGACGGGCAGCCCGCGCGGCTGACCAACGATGGCCGGAACAGCGAGCCGCGCTGGTCGCCCTCCGGTCGCTGGCTGGCCTTCCGCAAGGATCGCACCGTCATCCTGCAGGAAGAGTGCGACATGCCCAAGCCGCAGCGCGAGTTCTGCAGAGAGTCGGTCTGGCAGGAGCAGCTCTGGCTGGTCGAAACGAGCCAGGACACAGGGGAAGCCGCGCCGAGTACACTCCGCCAGCTCAACGAGGGATTGACCGTCAAGGCGTTCGCCTGGTCGCCGGTGTGCGACCGGCTGGCCTATGTCGATGCATTTGGCAGCCTCCGGGCGGTGGATGGCGGCAGCGGCAGGGAGTCGGAGCTGCTGAGCAAGCCCCGTTCGGACGCGGTTGGCGCCATCGTATGGAGCCCGGATGGCGCCTCCATCGGGTTCGAATATTCCCGCAACCGCGCGGGTGCAGAAGGACCCGAGCGCGGCCTCTGGAAGATTTCGTCCGGCGGAGGCGAGCCGTCGCCCCTCTACATTGCTGCGACCGGCCAGAGCGAACCCCGCCTGGCAGCGTGGAGCCCAACGGGGCGCAGTTTGCTCTTCTGGCAGGATGACGGGCAGTCTGCCATCTCCGCGGACGGCGCGCCCCTGTTCAGCGTGCCAGCGGCTGGCGATGCCGCGCCCGCGAGCGAGCCCGCGCGCCTCGACTCAGCGCCCACCTTGCTCTTCACGGACTTCCTCGCGCCTGCGCCGGCCGGCTCGATCCCTGGCTCCGGCGAGTGGGTCGCCGTGGTTGCCGGCGCGGGCGCGGCGACCTGGCAAGATAAGCAGGTGGTCGTGGCCCGCGCGATGCCCCAGGCAGGCGATTCACCGGAGATCTCCCCCCTCACCCCCGAAGATGAGGCTGCGATCTCGCCTGCCTGGTCCCCGGATGGGGCGTGGCTGGCTTACTCGGCGATGCCTGAACGCGCCGGGCTGGAGCTGGACGAGGCGGTGCCGCCGGAGCTCATGCAACGCAGGATCTGGGTGAGCGCGGCCGGCGCCAGCTCGCGGCGCAGGCTCACGGACAGCCCCGGGTATCGCGATGAGTTCCCGCTCTGGTCGGGGGACGGGCGCACCCTGCTGTTTGCGCGGCTGGATGCCGCGGGCCGCGCCTCGCTGTGGATCGTGCCCGCAGCCGGCGGTACTCCGCAGCAGATGGTGGGCGAGATCACCCCCGCGCCTGACCCTCTCGGCGACTTCGGTCACATCTCCTGGCTCCAATTCTTCGACTGGACGCGCGGATCAGCCGGCTAAACCTTCGACTCGCACCCCCTGTTACCGAATCGTAACACCCTGTGCCAGGGCTGCTACGCCCCTGCCATACTCACGCAACACCCCCGTGATAAACAGGAAGCAGCAAAACCGCTTCTCAAAAATCTGTTTTCTCACCTGGACCAGGGGGCGCAACCGATGAGTACGCTTCTCGAAGTCAACGGCCTTGAGACACGCTTCTACACGCAAGAGGGCGTTGTCCGTGCGGTCAACGGCATCTCTTACCACGTCGACCGCGGCGAAACGCTGGCGATCGTGGGTGAGAGCGGCTGCGGCAAGAGCGTCGGGGTGCTTTCGCTGCTCCGCCTGATCCCCCAGCCGCCCGGCAGGATCACCGGCGGGGAGGTCCTGTTTGGCACCAACGGCGACCGCCGCGACCTCCTGCAGATCTCGGAGGACGAAATTCGCCAGGTGCGCGGCAACCGCATCGGGATGATCTTCCAGGACCCGATGACCTCTCTCAACCCCATCCGCACGATCGGCTACCAGGTCAGCGAGACGCTCATGCTCCATCACCACCTGGGCAAGGCCGCGGCCCGCAAGCGCTCTGCCGAGCTCTTGGAGCTCGTGGGGATTCCGCAGGCGGCCGCCCGGCTGGACGACTACCCGCACCAGTTCTCCGGCGGCATGCGCCAGCGCGTGATGATCGCCATCGGCCTGAGCTGCAACCCGGCCCTGCTGATCGCAGACGAACCCACGACGGCCCTGGACGTGACCATCCAGGCGCAGATCACCGACCTGGTCAAGCGCCTGCGCGACGAGATCGGGATGGCCATCATCTGGATCACGCACGACCTGGGCATCGTCGCGGGGCTGGCCCACCGCGTGATCGTCATGTATGCCGGGTATATCGTCGAGGAAGGCCGCGTCAAGGACCTCTACAGGGAGCCGCGCCATCCCTACACCATCGGCCTCCTGGAATCGCTGCCTCGCCTGGACGAAGGCCGCAACAAGCGGTTGAACTCCATCGAGGGGTTTCCTCCCGACCTCGTCAACATGCCTCAAGGCTGCCCGTTCGCCCCGCGCTGCAGGTTCAAGGTCGATCGCTGCGAGCATGAGAATCCCAAGCTCGAGACGGCTGCACCTTCGCACAACGTGGCGTGCTGGGTCGACGTGACGGTCCACCAGCCCCGGGAAACAACGCCAACAGGAGTCCGGTGACATGAATGCCGATTACGTCCAAGATCTGCTGGTCGAGGTGCGCGGCTTGAAGATGTGGTTCCCCATCCGCCGGGGTGTGCTGCAGCGCCGTGTCGGCGACGTCAGGGCCGTGGATGGGGTGGATTTCGACATCTACCGCGGCGAGACGCTCGGGCTGGTGGGAGAGTCGGGCTGCGGCAAATCGACGACGGGGCGCGCGCTGCTCCAGCTCTATCGCCCCACGGAGGGGTCTATCAAGTTTGGAGGCAGGGACCTGGTCAAGCTGCCCAGCGAAGAGATGCGGCGCATGCGCCGGCAGATGCAGATCATCTTCCAGGACCCCTACGCATCGCTGAACCCGCGCATGACCGTGGGCAGCATCGTCGGCGAGCCGCTGGAGGTCCACAACATCGGGTCGCGCGCGGAGCGGCTGGAACGCGTGGCCGAGCTGCTGGGCGTGGTGGGCCTCAACCCCTCCTTCGTCAGCCGCTACCCTCACGAATTCTCGGGCGGCCAGCGCCAGCGCATCGGCATTGCCAGGGCCCTGGCGGTGAATCCGTCGTTCATCGTCTGCGATGAACCGATCTCCGCGCTGGATGTATCCATCCAGGCGCAGGTGATCAATCTCCTGGAGGACCTCCAGGCGACATTTGGTCTCACCTATCTCTTCATCGCCCACGATCTCTCGGTGGTGCGTCACATCGCGGACCGCATCGCGGTGATGTACCTGGGGAAGATCATGGAGCTGGCCGGCCGGGACGAGCTCTATCGCAACCCGATGCATCCTTACAGCCAGGCCCTGCTGTCCGCGGTGCCGATCCCCGACCCGTATATCGAGGAGAAACGCCAGCGCATCATCCTGGAAGGCGACGTGCCGTCGCCTGCGGACCCGCCCAAGGGCTGTCATTTCTGCACGCGCTGCCCGCGGGTGATGGACATCTGCGTGGCGCAGGAACCCGAGTTTCGGGACTATGGTGGGGGCCACCACGTGGCCTGCTGGTTGCATCCATGAGAAGGAGGTGAACCGAGGGGGAGGAACCTGGTGCCGGCGGACCGGTCCATCAGCCCGGTCCGGGGAGGTCGCATGAAAACGCACGATTTTCAGAACGGAGAAGGAACCATGTCATCCAAGAAGTGGTCAATGATGCTCGCCATTCTGGTCGTCTCCAGCATGCTCCTCACCGCCTGCCCTGCGCCCCAACCGCAGATTCAGGAGAAGGTGGTCGAGAAGGTCGTGACCCAGGTGGTCGAGAAAGAAAAAGTGGTCGAGAAGCCGGTCGAAAAGGTGGTGGAGGTGGTCGTCACCGCAGAACCCACGCCTGTGCCGGCCGAGCCGGGTCTGCCCGTCATCTCGCCCACGTTCAAGAATCCGGACACCTACGTGGTCGTCGATGGCGCGGGTGAACAGGAGACCCTGGATCCCGCATGGACCTACGAAACCCGCGGCGGGGCCATCGAGTCCAACCTTTACGAAGGGCTCACCTGGTTCAATCGCGAGAAGTATGATGAGTTCATTCCCGCGCTGGCGACTGACTGGAAGATGAGCGACGACGGCAAGTCGTGGGTGTTCAACGTCCGCAAGGGCGTCTCCTTCCACGAAGGCGGCACGCTGGAACCCCACGATGTCGCGTACACCCTCCATCGTTCGATGCTGCAGGGCCGCATCGACGGCTTCCAGTGGATTCTCTACGAGTCTTTCTTCGGTGGAAACCTGGCTATGGCCTCCTCCAAGGATTTCGCGGCAGCCTTCACGGGCAAAGACGCGTTCGAGAACCTGGCGCCGGAAGACCTGGCCAAGGTCTGCGAGGCGGTCAAGGCCACGGTGGTGGCCGATGACGCTGCCGGGACCGTGACCTTCAATCTGAAACAGCCCGTCCCGTGGTTCCTGACCCTGACGTCCACCCAGTTCATGGGCGGCATCGTCGACAAGGAATGGATGATCGAGAACGGCGATTGGGACGACGACTGCGCGACGTGGCAGACCTGGGCCGACCCGTCAGCCGAAGAGACCATCCTTTACGACAAGGGCAACGGCACCGGGCCTTACAAGCTCGACCACTGGACCCCCGGCGAAGAGACCGTGATCGTGGCCTTCGAGAACTACTGGCGCACGGAGCCGATGTGGGAGGGTGGCCCCAGCGGGCCGGCCCGCATCAAGCAGGTGGTCCTCAAGAACGTGCCCGAGTGGGGGACCCGCCTGGCCATGCTGGAAGCGGGTGATGCGGACTGGATCTATGCGGATGAGTCCTACCGGCCCCAGCTGGACCAGTACACCAAGACGCGCTGCGATGACGCGGGCCAGTGCACGGAAATCAATCCCAACGGCTACATCCTGGCCTACCGCGGGCTGCCGTCGCCCCAGTTGACCCCGGCGCAGCTCAACTGGCGCATCAACACCGAGGGCGGCAATCCCTTTGTGGGGAGCGGCCAGCTGGACGGCAACGGCGTACCGGCGGAATTCTTCAACGACATCCACATCCGGAAGGCGTTCAGCTACTGCTTCAACTACGACGCGCTGATCGACGATGCGCTGGTGGGCGAGGGTGTGCAGGCCCAGGGCCCCATCATTGCAGGGATGCTGGGCTACCGCGACGGCGAGAAGCCGCTCTACAACTACGATCCGGACAAGTGCGTCGAAGAGTTCAAGCTGGCTGACGCGGACAAGGACGGTATCCTCGCGGGCGAAGACCCGGACGACGTGTGGGAGCGGGGCTTCTACATGCAGGTGGCCTACAACCAGGGCAACGACACCCGCCGGCTGTCCGCAGAGATCCTGAAGGCCAGCGTCGAGGCGGTCAACCCGTCATTCAACGTGCAGGTGCTCGCCATGCCGTGGCCCGTGCTCCTCAGCCAGCGGCGTGCCGGCAAGCTGCCCGTCTACATCGGCGGCTGGATCGAGGACTACCACGATCCGCACAACTGGGTCGGGCCGTTTCTCTACTCGCAGGGCGCCTATGGCCGGGTCATCAACATGACCGCGGACCTGGCGCAGCAGTTCGACGAGCTGGTGCTCAAGGGCGCGGCCGAGACCGACCAGGAGGCCCGCCGCAAGATCTACCAGGAGATCCAGCTCAAGGCGCAGGAAGAAGCCGTCGTCGTCTGGATGTACCAGAACCTCGATGGCATGTTCTTCCAGCAGTGGATCAAGGGGTTCTACTTCAACCCCGCCTACCAGGAACCGTCATACGCCTGGATCTATGCTTTGAGCAAGGAACAGTAAGGAAGCGCCCACCCTGTCGCCGCCGGACCGCCTGGGCGTCAACTACGAGGCAACGCCCGCTAGAGCGGGCGTTGCCAGGAAGCCCGGCGATTATGAACATTCACAAAATAACCGGGTAACCGACCACATGGCTTGCCACCGGTGACCACCTGCCCGTCAACGGGCAGGCTACCAAGCAGCGCCCGCTCAAGCGGGCTAAACGATCCGGTGGATGCAGCGTAAGCCCCCTTTCAGGGGGCGTTGCCTCGTAGCCCGGCGTCTTTAGCGCCGGGCGGTGGTGGGGCAACGAGATGATCGCCGGGCGGTGGTGGGGCCAGAGCCGCCAGTTTCGTACAACGTGAGGGGTTCACCATGCTCGCTTATATCACCAGAAGACTGCTGATCATGCCGGTGCTGCTCGTGGGTGTGTCGATGCTCATCTTCGCCATGATGTCGCTGCTGACCCCGTACGAGAGGGCAGCCCTTTACGTGCAGGACATTCCGAAGCGGCCGGGCGCGATGGATGGCATCATCGCCAAGTATGGACTGGATGACCCCATCCATGTGCAGTACTGGCACTGGATGGTGGGTCGCAAGGACGCGGAGACCGGCGAAATCAAGGGCGGCGTGCTGCGGGGCGACCTGGGCTTCTCGAAGGTGGGCAAGAGCCCGGTGGCCACGGTCATCAAGCGGCGCCTGCCGGCCACGGCTGAGCTGGCGCTCTGGGCGGCCCTGCCGATGATCGGCATCGGCATCTGGCTGGGCGTATGGTCGGCCGTCAAGCACAACAAGCCCTTCGATCACGTCATGCGGGTCTTCAGCATCGTCGGATGGTCCATCCCGACCTTCGTCTTCGGGCTGGTGGTGCTGATGATCTTCTACGCTCGGCTGGGCTGGTTCCCGCCCGAACGCCTGTCGGAGTGGGCGCTGCGCGCGGTCCAGTCCGATTCCTTCCGGTCGTTCACGGGGATGTACAGCATAGACTCGCTGCTCAATCTGCGCCTCGACATCTTCGTCGACTCGCTCAGGCACCTGATCCTGCCGGTCATCACACTGGCCTATCTCAACTGGGCTTACATGCTGCGCGTGACGCGTTCCTCGATGCTCGAGACCTTGCGCCAGGACTACATGGTGACAGCCCGGTCCAAGGGCCTGGAGGAGCGCCACGTCATCAGCCGCCACGCAGTGCCCAACGCGCTCGTTCCCGTGGTCACCGTCGGCGCATTGATGCTCATCGGCCTCCTGAACGGCGTCGTCATCACGGAGACCATCTTCAACTATCCTGGGATGGGGTCGTTCCTGGCCCAGTCCGCGCTGTCGCTCGACGTCGTCTCGGTCCTGGGGGTCACGCTCTTCAGCGGGGTCATCCTGATCGGCGGCAATCTCATCGTAGACGTGCTGTACAGCTTCATCGATCCGCGCATCCGGCTGCAGTGAGCCGGAGGAGACAGGGCCACCGTGAAAAAAATCATCTTAAGGCTGGTAAAGAACCCAACATCGCTGATCGGCATTCTCCTGCTCGTCGCCTTTGTGGTCGTCGCGGCCATCGCGCCGATCCTGGCGCCGCCTCCGGCCAACAGCCGGGACTCGTACATGATCCCCCGCAGCGGGTTCGGCGCAGCCCCGACGCCGCCCAGCGAGGATCACCCCATGGGCACGACGGAGGGGCAGTACGACATTTATTATGGGGTGATCTGGGGGACGCGCACCGCGTTCCGGATCGGGGTGGTGATCACCTTCTGCACCACGCTGATCGGGCTGCTGGTGGGCTCTCTGGCCGCGTTCTACCGGGGCTGGCCGGATGAGCTGCTCATGCGGATCACCGAGATCTTCCAGGCTTTTCCGTTCCTGCTCGCAGCCATCACCCTGACTTCCGTGCTGCAGACGCTTTACGGCCGGGGGGGCACCGGGCCGTTGATCGCGGTGGCCAAGGTGCTGGCCTTTTTCACCTTCGGCCATGACCCGGCCAAGCCGCTGGACCCCGTGCAGCTGCAGGTGCTGACCGGCATGATCGCGATCATCGGGTTCGGCTGGATGACCTACGCCCGGGTGATCCGCAGCAACATCATGACCGTGCGCGACCTGGACTTCGCAACCGCAGCCCGCACCATCGGCGCGCGGCCGCTGCGCATCCTCTTCCGCCACCTGCTGCCGAACGCGGTCTTCCCTGTGCTGGTCCTCGCGTCGATGGACATCGGTGCCTACGTGCTGAGCTTTGCCGCGCTGAGCTTCCTGGGCCTGGGCGCGCAGCGCGGCTATGCGGACTGGGGCCAGATGATCAACTTCGCCCGGAACTGGATCCCGTCGCTGGCGACCAACTGGTACATCATCCTGTACCCCGGGCTGGCGATCGTCCTGTTCGTGCTGGCCTGGAACCTGGTGGGGGATGCGCTCCGCGATATCCTCGACCCGCGGCTGACGGGCAGCCGCGCGTGACGCCCGCGCTCGCCGGGCAACCGGGTAGGAGAGAGCCTCTCGGCCCATAGGCGCTGACTTACGGTAAACTGTGTACCTTAACAAGAGACAGAGGGAGGACCTCGAGGCAGAATTGCTCTTCAGCCAATGCTGCAGAGTCACGGGTTACACGCACAAACCCGGCCCCTTCCCAGGCGGCCGGGTTTCGTACGATCTGGCAGCAGACGAGA
>ERZ747221.2735-NODE-2735-length-15132-cov-6.141880_pt1 | contig 15132 bp, 9 predicted proteins | sample MGYA00374949_ERZ747221 | MGnify/ENA primary metagenome ERZ747221 (study PRJEB28779, sample SAMN05720172) | bioreactor metagenome | isolation source: Anaerobic biogas reactor | place: USA:Washington, USA | collected 2015-08-08 ... | reverse complement strand
GAACCGGCAAAGACGGATACCACGAGTGTTTCGTTGTCGTTAACGGTTATGTCTCCGCTCGGATCGGGCGGTTCAACTGACGCGGGGCGCGCAATTATTCCCGACGGCGGGTATTTGTACGTCCGCATGCTCGGTGGTCCCACGGCCAATACGCCCCTCTTTTTGGGGCCGTATCGGGTAACCGCGTCGTCGTCCACGGTTTCCATAACGGAAATTCCCGCCGGTCAGTACGAAGGCATGTTCCTGCTCTACGCAGATAGCATAGTGCATAACGAAGAGGTGACAATCGGGGATATTGACGGGGAACCGATAATAGTAACTCTGGGAGATATTCTTTCTTTTCCGGACGATCAATTTGTGGATTTCGTAGATAATGATGAGGAAGAGAGCGTTGAAACAGGTGGAGAAGAAGGGGTGTATGAGCCGCATCCGGTGGATGTTCTCCTCGCCGGCCGCGCGAGCATTGGCATGGTTGAATCTCCGGAGGTTGTTGAGGGTACCACTAATTCCTTCCCGGTAACCATGCTTCCCGTTACTCCATACTGGATTCCGGTTGAATTTTCCATGTTTGGCTATCCGATGTATTTGGATGAACTTATGGAAGGCCTTGATGGAGCCGGTTACGAGTCCTTCAAGGGTTTCATCGGTATCGAAGGCATTCAGGAGTATGTTTCTCTGGAGTATCCCGACTATACCGGAAATGTACGGCTGACGTTTTCGAACGAATCAACCACCGAATCCATGACGGTGAACCGCCTGAGTGTGTATGACGGCGAGGGTGAGCATACCGCGACCCCCTCCGGATCGTTCCCGATTACCATGCCTGCCGGTGGGGAGTATTCTCTTGATGTCCCGATGCCCGAGCCTGATCTTGACGAAATCTTCTTCTATCTCGACGTCTCCGGCGGCACCCCCGCCATCACGATTACCCTGGATGAGGGCGGAACGGAAATACCGGAGCTGACTACAATTACCGGAAGTCTTGATCTTGGGGATTATGCGTATAATTTTGATGAAATTACCAGTGTGATGTTCTGTACCGAAGACCCGACAAGATGGTTCAGTGGTACTCCTGAAGTGGGCGATTCGCAATATCTCGTTGGTTCTGCAGAGCTTGTTCAATCAACTGGACCAAATGAAGAAGCCATATATTTCTTTGAAGATGGATACATATTTACCGGGTATGATAATACAACTGTGTATATGCTGATAACCGGGTATAAATATGGCCTGCCAGTTCATTATACTACTGATGGTATACCTATAACTCTGGTAGGTGGTGATTACCGCCCCGGTATCATGACCCCGCTTATGCAGTATGTGGTTGTGTATGATTGGGCGGGGGGCCTTATCACGTATGACGGTAATATTGCTGAGCTTAAACTATGTTATGCTGATAGCTCGGTTGATGTCCGTGATACACTTTACTCTACAGTTGGGATTATAGAGCATGAAGAATTGGAGCAAGTTTACGCAGCCATATTTATTTTGACGCCTGTAGAATTTAATTATATTCAGCTCAGTTTAGGAGAGAATTTTAATAATCTAGAATTTTATGCTGGTAGTGATATATACAAGGAGGATATAAATGCTAATGATGCTTTCTTTTATGTTTCAGTATCACCGGTTTAATCCCTGACCTCCCCCACTGCTATCAAAATTGTTGAAACCACCCCGCTATCGTGCGGGGTGGTTTTTTTTGTGGGTTCCGGCTTGTCCGCGAGATTTTTTTCGTATATCATGCCTTCTTATGGAATTTACCCAGGAACAGATAGACGCACTTGCAGTAAACGAAGTGGCGATTCTCAGACGGATCGCCGATGAACTGACGGTACAGCCCGCACAGGTTTCGGCTGTAGTATCGCTTGTGGCTGAAGGATGCACCATTCCCTTCATTTCCCGTTACCGGAAAGAACGCCACGGCTCGCTCGACGAAGTACAGGTCCGCGACTGCGACCACCTCTTCAAAAGCTACCATAACCTCGAAACCCGCCGCCTCGAAATAGTAAAAGGCATCTTCGCGCAGGGAAAATTGACCGAACTCCTGTACAACAACGTGATGAAGGCAAAAACCCTCACCGAACTCGAAGACCTCTGGGCACCCTTCAAAAAGAAAAAGAAAACCCGCGGCATGCTCGCCATCGAACGCGGACTCGAACCCCTGGCCGACCTCATGGAAAAAGAAAACGCCGCCGCCGTGGAAAAAGCCGCGGAGGGCTATGTAAAGACTGACGAAGAAAATCCCGAACTCACCGTGGAAAGCGCCAAAGACGCCATCGCCGGCGCCATGGACATCATCGCCGAGCGGATCGCCCAGAATCCCGAACACCGCGCCGCTGTCCGCGGCTGGTACATGAAAAGCGGCAAGGTTGTGGTTACCGGCGTGGGCGACGAAAACGCCCAGAAAACCAGCGTGTACCAGATGTACTGGGACTACAGCGAGCCCGTGAACCAGATCAAACCCCACCGTGTCCTCGCCATCAACCGTGGAGAACGTGAAGGCGTACTCGACGTCAAGATTGACGTTGACGCCGAAGAAGCCATCGAAATTATCGCCCGGGAGTACGCGATCGCGAACGACTACCACCGCGACGCCGTCGCCGACGGCGTGATCCGCCTCCTGTCCCCCGCCGTTGTGCGCGAAATTCGCTCGGACCTTTCCGACGCGGCGGACGACCACGGCATCTCCGTATTCAGCGAGAATCTCCGCAACCTCCTCATGCAGCAGCCCATCAAGGGAACCCGCATCCTCGGAGTCGACCCGGGAATCCGCACCGGCACCAAGTGCGCGGCGCTCGACGAAACCGGAAAATACCTGGGCAGCTTCATGATTTACCAGCACAAACCCGTGGAAGCCGCCGCCGCCATCCTCCGCGCCATCAAGGACTACAACATCCAGCTCGTCGCGATCGGCAACGGAACCGGCAGCCACGAGGTCCAGGAAGTAGTGGCTGCTGTCATCAACGAACACTGCAAAGACGTCATGTACACGGTAGTTGACGAAGACGGCGCCTCGGTCTATTCCGCGAGCGACGTGGCGCGCGAAGAATTCCCCGAGCTCGACCTCACCATCCGCGGCGCCATCTCCATCGGCCGCCGCCTCCAGGACCCCCTTGCCGAACTCGTCAAGATTGATCCCAAGTCCATCGGTGTCGGCCTCTATCAGCACGACGTAAACCAGAAAAAACTTTCCGAAATGCTCGACGAAGTGGTGGGGTCCGTGGTCAACAACGTGGGAGTAAACCTCAACACCGCGAGTTTTTCGATTCTCAAGTACGTATCCGGCATCAACGGGCCGCTCGCCAAGAAAATCGTGGCGTTCCGCGAATCGAGCGGCAAGATCACGAGCCGCGACGCGCTCATGAAGGTTCCCGGCATGGGCCCCAAGAGCTTCGAACAGTGCGCCGGCTTCCTCAAGATTCCGGAAAGTACCGATCCGCTCGACAACAGCTGGGTACACCCTGAAAACTACGAAGCCGCCCGCGTGGTCTACGAACTCGTGCAGCAAAAAAGCGACGTGACCGGCGACGTGCGGAGTACACTCAAAGCCCGCTACGAACTCGGTGACCAGACCATCAACGATATCATTGAAGAACTTAAAAAGCCCAACCGCGACCCGCGCGAAGACTTCCCCAAGCCCATCATGCAGCAGGGTGTCCTCTCCTTTGAAGACCTCAAGGAAGGCATGACCGTAACCGGCAAGATAAAGAACGTGGTCGACTTCGGCGCCTTCGTGGATATCGGCATCAAGGAAACCGCGCTTCTCCATCTCTCCGAGATGAGCGACCAGTACGTCCACGATCCCATGGACGTGGTCAAGGTGGGAGACGTAAAAGAGTGCCGCATCATCGGCCTCGATTACGACCGCCGCCGCATCAGTCTTTCCTGCAAGAGCGCCAGCGGTGGTTCTTCCGGTTCGCCGAACGGAGCGCGTTCATCATCCACCGGTTCCGCTTCTGGCGGCCCGCGTAAGGTCGTGGTACGCGCAGGCGACGGCTCGGGCAGTAAACCTGCCGGCGGCTTCTCCGGCGGTCGTGATTCGTCCAGCCGCGGCGCTTCCGGCAACCGTGACTCAGGACGCGGATCGTTCGGCAACTCCCGCGACGACGACGGTATGACCTACAATCCCTTCGCCGAGCTTCTCAAAGGCAAAAAATGAGCGGAAAGGGCGTGTGGAACGGGAAATCCTGGCAGGACCTTCTCCGGGACGGCCTTGCCGCCCTGGAAATCCCTGCGTCAGATACCGTCCTTGACGGTATCCGCGTTCGCGGCGTGGCCTCACTCGAAGGCCGACTCTCCCGCTATATGGACGAGCTCGAGCTGTTTAATCGGGTCTTCGACCTTGTCGGCGCCGATTCCCGGGAGGGCCTTGTTGTCCGGCATATCCTGGACAGCCTGTCCCCCTGGAAACTGCTCGTACCGCTTTTGTCCGGCATTTCAGCTCCCCATATCGCTGACGCCGGAACCGGGGCGGGCTTACCCGGTATTCCCCTTTCTCTGCTTTTCCCAGACATTCCGGTAACCCTCATTGAACGCATGAGCCGCCGGTGCTCCTTTCTACAGAACTTTTGCGCGTTATTGTCTCTTGATAATGCCTCTGTTCTGGAATCTTCCATTGAAGAGGCACCGGAAGGAGCCTATTCACTTGTCATTTTCCGGGCATTCCGTCCTTTGGATAAAAAAATGTACCAATCCCTCGACCGGCTTCTTGCCGAGAACGGACATCTTGCCGCGTGGAAGGGTAAAAAAGAAAAGATCGATGAAGAAATGAGTCAGATATCGGAAGTTACCGGGGACTGGAACGTGATTCCCGCGCCGGTTCCCTTTCTGGACGAGCATGAACGGCATCTTATAACCATCGCACGCCCGGAAAAGTAAAAAAAGTTTTCAACAATTTTTATAGCAGTACCTACAGTTTCCTCAGGGGCGTCCCCGAATCCACTGAATTCAGAATAGTATTCAGCCGGTCCTTGTCATAGAGATCGAGCGGACGTCCTTCGGCAAAGCGCCGTGATTCTTCCGAATAAATTCCCGCGGAAAGGCAGATCCCCTGACCGGCTTTGAGGTCCTTGATCCGCCCATGGAAGTCGCGCAGGAGCAGTTCTCCCACCGAACCCTGGGACCGGAAAAAGCGGAACAGAACCACATCGGACCATTTTGGCGTGTCAATTTCCGCGACAATGTCCGAATAGTCGGCAAACACCGAAATATCGGTAATTTTCACTTTCGCGCCGGGGAAAAACTGGATGACGATCTTGCGGCACAGGGAAATGAACTCACTCTGGACGGCAAGAAGGTACACCTGCAAGTTCTTGTTCTGGTTGAGTTCCTGATACCGGACGATGAGGCTTGGCGTGTCCTTGTATCCGGGCTTTTCCCGCTGGAGATCCTTGAGTACCATGAGCGCACGGGAAATATCCTGGTCTTTAATAAGCGTTACCGCGAGTTTGTAGCGGAGTTCATTCGCGATATCCTGGGGAATGTTCTCGTGTTTCAGGCCTATTTCAAAATCGACAATTGCCTTGTCATGCTGGTTGGTGGATGAGTGAATCATGCCCGAATAGAGTGCGGACTGAGGGCCGAGGGCCGGATCGGGGCGCAGGTGGGTGAAAATCTTCAACGCGCGGTCGGTCGCTCCCGATTCGTACAGACATTCGGCCATGGCGAAGAGGGCTTCCTTGTCGTCGGGCTGCAGGTCAATGGCTTTTTTCAGGTACGAAAGGGCTTCCCGGTACCGGTGCGCCTTGTGGAGGCTGAATCCCATATATCGCAGGGCGAGGACATTTTCCGTTTCTACCAGCAGGGACTGGCGAAGGTAGGGGATGGCTTTTTCGTAGTCTTTCTGGAGATAGCAGATGTATCCCAGGTTGTAGTTTACTTCAAAATGATTCGGCTGGAGTTTCCGTGCCTGTATGAAGGCCTTGACCGCTTCCTGGATACGGTTTGTTTTGACGGCTGAAACGCCGAGGCGGAGTGCGCATTCGAATTCGTCTATTTTCTGATGGCTTGGTGCGAGGTTTATGAGTATTTCATAGGCGGCATACGCTTTGTCCCAGGTTTGTTCAAGGTAATGAAGGTTGCCCATTGCGGAAAGGCCTTCAGGATCACGCGGGTTTTGTGAAAGACGTTTTGTGGCTTCCCGGATAATGGTGCCGCGGTCTTTGTTTTTTTTCTTTTTTGGCGCCTTTTTATCATTCTTCCTTCCAATAAAGCTCAACAGAAGAAGCACGAAGGAAACGGTGATGATGACAGAAACCACTGTTATACTGGTGTTCATATTCTTCCATTATGATGCCACTAAGTTTTGCTGTCAACAATCCGCGTTGACAAGACCAGTCCATGCGTACTACAGTTATAGGACACTATTGATAAAAGAGGTATGCACTATGAGCGCGGCCTGGATTGGTATCAAACTGGCAGACAGCAAGTTTTTCCCGGTAATGGAAGAGGGTGCTCCCGTCAGTAAAGTCCTTGAACTGACGACGGTGCGTGATGATCAAACCAGTGTTCAGATCAATCTTTTCCGAAGTGAAGATTCTTCCATAGACACCGCAGCCTACGTCGGCACGTTGATAATTGAGGATATAGCCGATAAAAAAGCCGGCGAACCGACCATAGAATTGACGCTTTCCCTGGATGACGACAACGAACTGTCTGCCGAGGCGGTTGATCTTGAGTCCGGATCCCGTCAGGCTCTTTCGGTGTCCCTTGAAACACTCAGCTCCGAGGACCAGCTTGGTTTGCCGGATTTTGACCTTACTCCCATTGATACGACCATCAGTCTTGGCGACGATCCTGATCACCGGAATTTGGTATTGGATTCCGACATACCGGGGAATGCTCCGGAAGGATTGTACGAAATGACAACTGAAGAAGAAACAAAGAAGAGCGGCGTGTTTTTACCTGCATGGCTTTGCGTGGTTATTCTTGTACTCGGTGTTGCCGCTCTGGCGCTGGCACTGATCGTATCTGCCCGGGTTATGCGTCTTGATCGCGCCGAGGGCACCGCCGATCAGACGGTAGCCGCTTCCCGGGTGGTCCCGGCAACCGAACCGGACCCGGAGCCGGCCCCCGCTGTCGCGGAAGAAACACCGCCGCCAGTTGAAACTGAGGAAGCACCGGTCGCAACACCGGTTGAAGAAGAAACCGTTGTCCCGGCAGAACCGGAACCGGCGCCCGCCAGTGCCGTTCAGTACAAGATTGTCTGGGGCGATACCTTATGGGACCTTGCCGATGCTTACTACCGTGATCCCTGGCTGTACACGCGTATTGCCGCGCACAACCGGATCAGAAATCCGAACCTCATCATTGCCGGAACAAGGATTGAAATTCCGCCCAAATAAGACGGCCGCGTTTTTCCTGTTTTGTCTGATTCTTCCTCTGTCCCTGCTCTCGTGTCGGGAGCGGGCTTGGGGTATTTCCCGGGAGGATATTCTTTCACGTCTTGAATCAGGCAACACGGCCTTCCTCGCGAAGGTATCCCCGGAAGAAGCCGCACAGGCGCTGAGAATTGGTGCCGAGGCGCCCTGGTACCTGGCCCGGTATGCGCGGGATGCGGGAAATTCCGCGTTGGCTACCGCGCTTCTGGAAATTGGCGCGCGGCATAGTACGGGACCGTTCCGCATCCTGTGTATCCGCGATATGGCCCTTGACCGGGATTCTCCCCGTCGTCTTGAGGCAGCAGAACTCCTGGCCGAACCTTCTCCGCTTTTCCCGTCATTTTCTTCGGACGCGCCCGGTCTCCGCGCGATGATTCTTGCCGAACAGGGTCGCTTCGAGGAAATTCCCGGGGGTCTTGTTGCGTTTTTCGCGCGGGCTCCTGCTTCTCCACCGCTTATGGACGCGGGCCAGACAGTCGCTCCCGGCCGCCATCCCCGTTTTGACGCTCTTTTCGCTTTTCGCCGCCTGATTGATTCCCGCGCGTACGGCCCAGCCTGGGAGGCTGCGCAGGAGCTTATTGACGGCGAATATCCGGAGCTCTTCTATCGGACCATGCTTTCCGAGCTCGGCCGTGCGGCGCTCTATGGCGCTACCGATCCCGCCGCGGCGATAGAGCGGCTTGATCTTCTTGCCGGCCGGATTGACGGCGGGAACACGCTCCCTGAGGAATTCGCCGCCGAATCGGTTCCCTATATGCTTTCTTTTTACCGGGGCAGGATTTTCGCGCGCCGGGGTGCGTCCCATAGTGAAGATGCCCGCGCTTCATTCCGGGAAGCCATAACCCGTGCAGAATCTCCCTTTGACCGGGATGTGGCGCTCTGGTATCTTCTTGATCTTTCGGGAGAATCGCCGGACCGGCTCATGGCGGACCTTGCCGAATTCGCATCCGGCTGGGATGATCCTTCATTTTTTTCCGGCATCCTGGACCGGCTCATTGTACGTCTGGTTCAAAACAGAAACTTTACCGGTCTTGCCGAACTCCACACGACACTCGAACCATATCTTGACCGGGAAACCAGGGCCCGCCTTGCCTACATCACCGCGAAATCCGGAGTGCTTTCTCCCGACGAGGCCGAATCCGCGTATCAGACCGCTTTTTCAGAGGATCATGAATCCCTGTACTACCGTATGCTCGCCTCGGCGGAACTGGATGCGCTTCCGCCTGCGCCGGTTCTGGGCACCAGTCATCCTGCCGGGAACGATGCCGAGGAGCTCGCCGCAGCGGAAGGTAATCCGGACCGGGAATCTGCTCTGGAAGCGGTATGCCGGGGATTTTTGCGCTACTCGCGGGAATCAGACGTATATCCCTTTGTCCGGGAGTATTTCCCGGACCTGTCGGTACCTCTCGCGATGGAGCTTGCCGGTTCTCTTTCCGCGGCGGGGCATCACACCGACGCGCTCCGGCTCATGGTTCTTGCCGTCGGCGCGGAACCGGGCCCGGTTACCGATGAACAGCTCGCCGGTCTCTATCCCCGTCCGTGGCTGAAAGAAGTTTCTTCAGCGGCAGAAAAGCACGGTATTCCGGAGTATCTTCTGTACGCCCTGATACGCACGGAAAGTTTTTTTAACGCGTCGGTTGTTTCTCATGCCGGAGCCGTCGGGCTTACCCAGCTCATGCGGCCAACCGCAGGCGACATTGCACGGAAACTGAAAGTATCAGAGTATGACCTCACCGATCCCGCGACCAATCTGGAATTCGGCGCTTTTTATCTGGCTGAACTTGTACGACGCCTCGACGGGAACGTAATGGCCGCGCTTTTTTCCTACAACGCGGGTATTTCCCGGGTCCGGTCCTGGTTCAGGGCGGGAAGCGATCTCGACCCGGTCCTGTTCCTGGAGAGTCTGCCCTTCGCGGAAACCCGGGGATACGGACGGAAAGTGCTTGCGGCATCGATTGTTTACGGCTATCTTTACTACCAAAAGTCACCCGGAGACATTATCCGGGAATTATTCTGATTACGGAGCACCATCATGACCATAGTACAAGCCGTTTTACTGGGCGCCATTCAGGGTCTTGCCGAGTTTTTACCCATTTCCAGTTCCGGCCATCTTGCAATAGCGTCCCGCTTCATTGCCGAACAACAATCACCGCTTCTTTTCGACATTCTTCTCCATGTGGCTACACTGGCGTCTGTATGTCTGGTGTTCCGGCGGCGTATTGCCGAACTTTTCATGGTCGCCGTCCGCTGGATTATCAGAAAGCCTCGTGAAACCGACAGTTCCGACCAGTCCATGCTGCTGGCGCTTATTGCCGGAACCGCCGTAACCGGTGTCGCAGGACTTTTACTCAAGGACCTGGTCAGCGACTTTTCGCCCTTTCTCATATCCTGCTGTTTTGTCATCACCGGTATCTTTTTATTCGTTTCGGGTCGTCATGTGTCTGTCCGGACAACAGCGGTTCCCGGTGTTGTACAGAGTCTCGTAATCGGATTGGCCCAGGGAATCGGGGTTATACCCGGTATTTCGCGGTCCGGAAGCACCATCTCCGCCTCGCTTTTTGCCGGCCTTGACCGGAAAACAGCCGGGGAGTTTTCCTTTCTTCTTTCAATCCCGGCCATCCTTGCGGCATTCATACTCGAGCTTAAATCTGCCGATACTCTTGGTAGCCATGTTCCCGTTGCCGCCCTGGCGGCCGGCATGCTGACCGCCTTCGCCGTTGGGTATCTGTCGCTGAAATTCCTTCTGGGACTCATTCAGCGCGGAAAACTCGGCTGGTTTGCGGTATACCTTATACCGGCGGGAATCGCGCTGGCGGTCTATTTCTTCCCCGGATAAGATAGCGCCGCAAAGAGAACTAATTCTGGAGTTTACATGATGAATGACCACACAAGCCGGCAATGGACGGTCCGCCTCACCATGATTGGCGGAATCATCCTGCTCGTTGGTGCTGCACTGCTGGCTGTCTCCATATTGCTTGCGATTTTTCCCCTGTACGGAACCGTTTCGGCGTTCGCTGTCCCCGGACACATGCTGTATTCCGTGTACGGATTTTCAGCGTTTCTTGTACCGCTCTTTTTTCTGTTTGCCGCCATTGTCCTCGTCATACCCGGCTGGAGCCCGCGGAGCGGTATCCTGCTCGCCGGATCCTTTGTACCGTTTTTTACGATTGCCGGCGCTGAGAAACTCTACGGCGCGCTTGGTCTTTCCGGTGCAACGTCTTCCCTGGCGCCCGTTGCCGGCGGCGGAATTGCCCTTACCGCCCTTGTCGCGGTCGCTCTTGAATATTTGTTCCTTCTTAACCTGACTGACCGGCTGCTGCATGGCGGCCGTCCGCGGCTTTTTTCACCGGGCAAATTCTTTACAAAGCGTGAGAAAAAACTCCGCAAGACGAAACTTGCGGTTGAACAGGAAATTCCCGCCTTTGAATACTTTGATGATGAACCGGATACCCTGACAGACACCGTGGAGGACTTTTCCGAGGAATTCCAGGAGGAATTGCCGGAAGAAGTGCCGGAATACAACGATTTTTCTTCCCGCGATCTTTTTGACGAACCGGCCGTACCTGCTGATGACGGCCAAAACGCCGGGCCTTTTGACGCCTACGATACCGCCGAACTCGAGACGTTTGACGATGCCGACGAACTCATGGATCCGGAGGATTTCACCGATCCGGCCGATATCTTCGATCCGGCCGATATCTTCGATCCGGCCGATATCTTCGATTCGGAAGACGACGATTCCGATGAAGACACCCTGGTCGGGATTGACAGTACGGATACAACGCCGGAAGTGCTTACCGTGCCGCCTCTCGCCCCTACCGCCCCGGTTCCCGCCGCGCGCCGCTCAAAAAACTACAGCATCCCGTTCGATATCCTGAATACCTATCCCGACGGCGAGTACTGGGTTGTGGATGATACTACCCGAAAGGCCGCGGCGGCCCTCAAGGATACCCTGAACGAATTCCGCATAGAAGCCGACGTAACCGGAATCCGCAAGGGACCGGTCATCACCATGTTCGAGATTCTCCCCGCCCCTGGCGTAAAACTCTCAAAAATCGTCGGTCTTCAGGACAACATCGCCCTGCGCCTTGCCGCGTCCAGCGTGCGAATCGTGGCACCCATACCGGGAAAGCACGCCGTCGGTATTGAAGTACCGAACCAGAAACGGGCAATCGTCAGTTTTCGGGAAATAATTCAACATGACGATCCCGTATCAAAGAAAATGGAAATCCCGGTCATTCTCGGAAAGGATATAACCGGTGAAGCCCAGCTGCTGGACCTTGCTGCAACGCCGCACCTGCTCATCGCGGGCTCTACCGGATCGGGAAAATCGGTGTGCGTTAACTCGATAATTTGCTCGATTCTTTACAAACGCTCTCCCGAAGATGTCCGGCTCATTCTTATTGACCCCAAAATTGTTGAGTTGAAACTGTACAACGATATCCGACATCTCCTGTCGCCCGTTATCACCGAACCGAAGAAGGCCTTTCAGTCGCTTCAGTATTGTCTGTGCGAAATGGAACGGCGCTACGCCCTTCTGGACTCCATGGGCGTGCGGGACATCAAAAGCTATAACCGCCGTATTCTGGAACGCAAAATTGCCACGGAAAAACTTCCATATCTCGTCGTCATTATCGACGAATTCGCCGATCTGATGGCGACGACCGGAAAAGAACTCGAATCCACCGTCGCCCGACTGTGCGCCATGAGCCGCGCGGTGGGCATCCATCTCGTTCTGGCAACACAGCGCCCGTCCATCGATGTTATTACCGGGCTTATCAAGGCCAATATTCCGAGCCGCATTGCATTCATGGTCGCGTCAAAGATGGACAGCCGCATCATAATTGACCAGGTAGGCGCCGAAAAGCTCCTCGGACGCGGAGACATGCTCTATACCAGCGCGACCGACCCCTTCCCGGTGCGCATCCAGGGCGCCTATGTGTCCGAAGAGGAAGTTGAACGCGTTGTCGAAGTAGTAAAGACCTTTGGAGAACCCGACTATATTGACGAAGAAATCTTTGTTGACGATGAAGATGATGGACCGCTTGAAGGATCCCTCTTTAACGACGGAGATGACCCGTTATACGACAAGGCGCTGGAAATTGTGCTTCTCGCCGGCAAAGCGTCGGCCTCGTATATCCAGCGCCGGCTTAAGATAGGCTACAACCGTGCTGCCCGTCTCGTAGAGGAGATGGAGCAGCGGGGCATTGTGGGACCGGCAAACGGTTCAAAACCCCGGGAAGTTATCCATCACCCCTGATTTTTTTCAACAATTTTGGTAGCAGTACCTAGATGAAAAAGCGGAGTTCGCGGGTGCTTACCTGATTGAGCCGTTTCCCTATCACATACGATCCCATGATGGCCGTGAGTGCGTCGATTGCCGCGGCAACCGAGCCAATAAAGAACGCCGCAGGTTTCAGGATCAGGTAGCCCGCCTCAAATCCCCGTCCATACAGGGCGCATACCGCCGCGAGTGCAATATACGCTCCTCCGAACGGAATCCGTCCGAGAACAAAGGAAAGAAGAATCGCGATTCCCAGGAGCCAGAACATGTCCGGGAACGGAATGCCCCGGCTTGAATACGACTTCAGGATAACGATGAAACTGACGGTAACGGTAACCGCGGTGCCCGGCCGACCGAAAATGGAAAACATCGGAAGGGTAATCGACGAAATTCTTCGCCGGATTCCGAGGCTTTCATTCGCATGGCGGAAGAGGACGGGAAGGGTCATGTTGGCGTCCCCGGAGAAAAAGGCCGCAAGCATTGGGGCCAGGGACGCGTACAGTATCCGGTACGGGTTTCCCTTGCCGCATACAAAGCGGATTATGGCGGGATAGAGAATTACTGCCGTAAAAAAGAGTATGAACAGCAGAAGAAAGACAAAGTCGGTAAAGGCCCTGGATGCGAGCATGTCTCGAAACTGGATTACCCAGCGTACGGACAGGGCGATCATTCCGACCGCGACGATATCGACAAAGAACGTCATGACTGAATAGGCGACCCGCACCAGGGAGTCAAAGAGGGCGAGGGTGGCCTTCGCGCTCACCTTGTCCACGGCACAACCGGCCCCGGCAAAACCGGCCAGGATACACAGCGGAAGGATGTACAGCCCGTTCATAAAGGCTTCAAACGCGCTTGAGGGGAACAGGCTCATAATGGACTCACCGAGCCCCACGGCGACCGTTTCACTGGCCCCTTCGACGAATATCGGAATTCTGGACGGATTTGTCACAAGAACGGAAACAAGGCCCGTGACGGCAAGAAGAATTGTGGTTATAATGATGACTCCGGAGGCTATGGCCCCCAGCCGCAACAAGGTTCTGTTTTCGCGTAATTCGAATACAGCAAGGGAAAATGCGAAAAATACAAACGGATACAGGGAATACCGTCCGAATTGTATCGCGAGCTCCGCGAGGTATTCAACGATGGATGCGAAAGAAGCGTTTTGGTGCGGTGCGACAAGGGCAAAGGCAATGCCGATAAGAACCCCTGCGAGGTATTTGATCCAGATTTTCATGGAGTAAAGGATACCTGAACCATTCCCTCCCGTCAATCGGAGCTGTAATGACGAGTTTGTTTTTCTTGATCAGCATAAGTCTGGTTATATTCATTCTCCTTGTGCTGGTGTTGCTGAATTTGCTGCATCGGGACCGGTCATCCGTACAGGCCCGTTTTGCCGCGCTCTGTTTGACCCTTGCCGGAACCGCTGCTGCAAACACGGCGCCCCGTTTTGTCCCGGAAGTAAATCCGCTCATGGGTGAAATGGTTTTCGCGCTTTTGTGCTGGACCGCGGCACTGACCTACCTTTCATTTCTGGTCGACATGACCGCGATTCGCCGCTCACGCTATTTTAACCTGTCCTACGCCGCGATTCCGCCGGTGGCGCTTGCTTCGGTATTCGTATCCCGTCCTGCAGGACTTGCCCTGATGGTGATTCCGGGAATTGCTGTTGTTGTGTATTACTCAATGAACTTCCTGCGGATCTGGATTCGCAACGCTACTGACGACCGGGCCCGGCGGGACGGTGAATGGATGTTCATTCTCATTTTTTTCTTCACCTTTGGAACCATTGTGTCCTTTTTCCATTCGGTTTCCGGCCTGTTTTGGGTTCTCGCATTCTGGATGGTGGTTATTCATTTCTCGGTTAATCATCTGGGAATATTCAGGAATCTTACCAATACGGAAAACAAACTCATTCTTGATAACGTTTTTGACATTGTCATTATTGTCGATTCACAGGGTTCTATTGTCCGGATGAACCGACGCGGCTATCACGTTACCCAATTCAGCTCAATCGCGCTGATAGGGCACGGAGTTGAGATGCTCGTGATTCACCGTGATCTTTCGCCGCGTAACCGGGTTGAATGGCTGGAAGAGCATGCCTGGCACGATACGGGTGGCCAGAATCGGCGCAGTCCGTCCATAGACGCGATACTCGCAACCCGCAGCGGTGAGGAAGTCCCAGTGGATCTGCGGGTCGTTTGCCTTGTGGATCTGTCGCATGAAACAACAGGTTATATAATCTCCGCAACGGACATGCGGATTACTCAACAGCTGATAAAGGAAATCTCGGATCGGGAATATGCCGCGCGCGATTTGGCCCTTTCCGAAAGCAAGTTTTCACGTTTGTTCGTTTTCAATCCTACCGGAATTCTTATACTGGATATGGACACCCTCCGGATAACGGACGTAAATCCTGTAATGGAGAATATCCTCGAGATGGAAACGTCAATGCTGGAGGGAAGAACGCTC
>ERZ747221.2719-NODE-2719-length-15177-cov-3.799272_pt1 | contig 15177 bp, 6 predicted proteins | sample MGYA00374949_ERZ747221 | MGnify/ENA primary metagenome ERZ747221 (study PRJEB28779, sample SAMN05720172) | bioreactor metagenome | isolation source: Anaerobic biogas reactor | place: USA:Washington, USA | collected 2015-08-08 ... | reverse complement strand
CTGGCTTAGTTTAATCGGCATTCCTTCGTCCCTTAGATGGCGGCAGGTTCCCCGATGGTACTTATTCCCGGCCGGCGTAATATAGACGGTTTCTTGCGTATCACTGGCTTCCCGCTCGGACCATAGCCCCTTCTCGGCATTCCTGGCGAATCTTTCAAGCTGCAAGAACTCTTCCATATAGGAAAATGGAAACTGAATATAAGGGAGGCCATAGCCCTGCCGGATTTCGACGTACTGGACGCAATTTTGAAGGACTTATCAAACACGACAAGGCCCCGATGGAACTGATCGCCGCCGGGCGTGAAGATCACACCCAAGGCTTTCGGCAAAGACCGCCGGATGCCCATCACCAATCATTACCGGCCGTAATCAGGGGATGACGCAGATTCCGATGCCGGAGTCGCCGTATTCGCTGTGCCAGTGCGGGGCGTCGGACAGTGTCAGGACGGTGTCGATCAGGGCGATGTGCGAGTAGCCCTGCGGGAAGTTGCCCAGCAGCCGTTTGGTTTTGAAGTCCATGTCTTCGCTGTACAATCCCAGGTGATTGGCATGACTGAGCACATCTTCAAACATCTGAATCGCTTTTTCTTTTTCACCGATCTGGTAGAGGCTTTTAATCATCCAGAATGTACAGACGGTAAAGGCCGACTTGGGCAGGCCGAAGTCGTCGGCGTCTCGGTAGCGGAACATCAGACCGTCGACGCAGAGCCGCTTGTAAGACTCTTGAACCGTGCTGACATAGAGCGGATCGTCGGGTTCGAGAAAGCCGTAATGACTGGCCAGCAGGTTGGCCGCATCCAGCGATGTGCTGCCGTAATATTGCGTCAGTGCGCCGGTTTTGGGGTCGCAGCCTTTTTTGCAGATATCCGCCTTGATTTGGTCGCGCAGTTTGATATAGCTCATCGCTTCGGGCTGTTTGTCCAGAAACGCCGCGATGCGTGCGCCGCGATCCATCGCTACCCAGCAGAGAATCTTGGAAAACGTAAAATGCCTGCGCTCCGAGCGAAACTCCCAGATGCCCGAATCCAGCTTTTTCCAGTTTTTTTTGACGTGGCGCGTCAGCGTGCGCACCACGGTCCAGAGGTCTTCCTTGTTGTCGATGGTGCTGCTGAACAAGACCAGGCTCTGATAAATCACATCCATCAGGACGCCGTAGATGTCGTTTTGTTTCTGCTTGACGGCGGCGTTGCCGACGCGGACGGGTTTGGAGTTTTCGTAACCCGACAGCCAGGGCAGTTCGTGTTCGACGATCTTGCGGCGGGGATTGATGCCGTACATAATCTGTACTTTTTCGTCTTTGTACGGCACGATGTCGAGGATGAACCGCAGGAACCGCCGGGCGACGTTGTAGTGTCCCAGCCGCGTCAGGATGTTGATGGTCATCGAGGCGTCGCGGATCCAGCAGAAGCGGTAATCCCAGTTGCGCTGTTCGCCGATGGTTTCGGGCAGGCTGGTCGTGACGGCCGCCAGGATCGCGCCGGTTTTCTGATAGGCCAGCAGCTTGAGCACCAGCGTGCTGCGTTCGACCTTGTCGGGATACCTGGTCAGGATGTTGGTTTTGGAAATCCAGCCCATCCAATACACTTTTGTGCGTTCAAACTCCAGTTCCACCCAGTCCAGCCGGGGTGTGATGAGTTTTTGATTGTAGCTGACCAGCAGAAAGCAATCGTTTTCCAGCGTGATCGGCTCGTGGGCGACGATGTCCTCAAATGGCAGGTCGGAATACAGGTAGAGCGATTCGTAGCTGCCGGCGGAGGTGTAGTGCTTGATGAAGCGTGAAGTGAGCTGCGTCTCGACGGGATGCTCGGCGTAGTTGGGACGCGGATTGTAAAAGACCCGTATTGAGGGTTTGCCCGACAGGACGCGAATGTAACGGATGATATCCGGCGGGCAGTGATAGTTCCGGTCGTCGGTGATGTAACGCGGCATAAAGTCGAGGATTTCAAAGCTGTCCTTGCCGCGTTTGAAGCGCGTCCGCAGGATATTGGTGCGGTTGATATACGCCTGTTCGATGCGGTAGCGTCCGACCGGTTCGATGTTGAAAAACCCGCCGTTCTTTTTGTCGAGGATATGGGCAAAAAATGAGCCGGAGTCAAAATCCGGCAGGCAGCACCAGTCGATGCTGCCGGTGCGGCTGACCAGCGCGGCGGTTTTGCAGTTGCCGATAATGCCGTAGTCCAGGTCTTTGAGGGGCGTACTTGAGGGTGTCATTGCTGATTCGTATCTCTTTCGTTACTTGGATTTCGGTCTGGGTTGAGGTTTAACCGCGGCCAGGTCGTTGAGCAGTTCACGGAAATCGCGCACTGTGTTCAGACGGTAGTTGGCGCGGGAATGCCCGGAGCCGATCTTGCAGGCCCAGGCGTTATCCGGCATCACCGCGAACATATCCTCGTCGGTATAATCGTCGCCGGCGACGAAGATGAACGGCCATTTCTGGAGTCCGATCCAGGGCAGGACGGCGTGTCCTTTGTTGACGCCGATGTGCTTGACCTCGACGATTCGGGCGCCTTCGAAGACGCCGATGTTCAGGTTGGTCGTCATTGCCAGCAGGGCGTCCTTGAGTTCCTGGGTGCGCAGTTTGGCCAGGTCCGGCTCGGTTTTTCGGCAGTGCCAGACCAGCGAGAAGGTTTTTTCCTCAATGAACGCCCCCGGCGTCCGGTCGGCGTACAGTTCCAGGATCGGGCGGATAATCTCCTTCCATTCATTGTCGGGTTTGACCTGTTCGTTCCAGCGGCCGTCGTCGTCGCGGAGGTAGGCTCCGTGCTCGGCGACCAGCGTAATTTTCAGGTCGCCGAACCACTCGGTCAGCGTCTCGCGGTTGCGGCCGCTGATGATGATGACGCGATTGGCTTTGTCGGCCAGCAGTTTTTTGAGCGTCTCGAGCAATGCTTTGTCCGGCATGGCGTCTTCGGGCTGCTTGACGAAGCTGACCAGCGTGCCGTCGTAATCCAGAAAGATCAGGCGTTTGTCGGCGGCCCTGTAGTCGGCCAGCAGTGTTTTGCGGTTGGCGCCGGTCAGGGGTTCGGGGCCGTGCGACTGCTGTTTGTTTTTGACGGCGTCAAGGCTTGCCAGAAAATCCGCCGCCCAGTGCGAGACGGTGTAGCGGCTCAGCCGCCGCTGCATCATCCGGTTGCGCTTGAGCCGTTCGCTGCGGGGCATCTCAAGTGCCTGATAAATCGCTTCGGCGATGGATTCTTTGTCGTGCGGGTTAATCACGATGGACTCGGCCAGCTCGCAGGCCGCCCCGGCCATTTCGCTGAGGATCAGGACGCCGGGATGTTCTTTGTCCTGCTGGCAGGCGACGAACTCCTTGGCGATCAGATTCATCCCGTCGCGCAGCGGCGTAATCAGCGCCACGTCGGCGACCGCATAGAGCGCGGTCAGCTTGGGAAACGACAGCGAGCGGTACAGATACGAAATCGGCGTCCAGTCCAGCGTGCCGTATTCGCCGTTGATGTGGCCGACGCTGCGTTCGATTTCTTCGCGCAGATCGTTGTAGGCGTCTACCTTGGTGCGCGACGGCACAGCCACGACGATGAGCGTGACCTTGCCGCGATATTCGGGATACTGCCGCAAAAACCAGCCGTACGCCTCCAGCCGTCTGAGGATGCCCTTGGTGTAATCGAGCCGGTCGACCGAGATGATGAAACGCTGGTAGTCGACGGGCTGCATCTTTTTGATTTCTTTGAGGACTTCGGGGTCTTTTCCGCTGTCGGCGTAACGCGGATAGTCGATGCCCATCGGGAAGGCGTCCACCCGTACCAGCCGGTTGTGGACCATGACCTGGCTGAGATTCGGCTCGCAGCCGGAGATGCGGTAAACGCTGCTTAAAAAGTGGCGCACATAGTCGTACTCGTGAAAGCCGATCAGGTCGGCGCCGAGCAGGCCGTCCAGGAGTTCCTGCCGCCAGGGCAGCAGCCGCAGCAGTTCAAACGACGGGAACGGAATGTGCAGGAAGAAACCGATCTGCGCGTCGGGGTGTTTGTCGCGGAGCATCCCCGGCAGCAGCATCAGTTGGTAGTCGTGCACCCAGATCTTGTCGCCGGGTTTGATTTGTTTTTCCATTTCGCGGCAAAAATGCTCGTTGACTTTTTTGTAGGCCCGCCAGTAGACCTCATTAAAATCGGTGTGCTGGGTAAAGTAGTGAAACAGCGGCCAGATGGTGCGGTTGGAAAAGCCGAAGTAAAAATCCCGCAGCTCGACGCTGTTGAGAAAGACCGGCCGGCAGCCGTGCTTTTGCAGTCCGGCGGCGATTTGTTTGCGGTGTTCGCCGCTGAGTTTGTCCGAGGCGATGCCCGGCCAGCCGAACCACAGGCGGCGTTTGGGCGATTCCAGCGAGGCGATGCCGGTGGCCACGCCTCCGACGCTGGGCTGAAACGAAAGGCTCTCGGCCTGCCGCGCGACACTGACCGGAAGCCGGTTGGATACAATTATAAGCCTGCTCATCGTTCTGCCTTCCATTGATTGTCATCTTATGGTGTCTCTTATTGTAGCCGGCCCGACGCTAATTGCAAGAATTTCCTCAGCATCACCACCGTTTGACGAAAGGAAGGCGATTTGAAGATTTCCAGATGTCAATTGGCAGGTTTAATGCGTATTTCTTGGAAAAAGATATAAAGAGGTCATAGTCCAGCATCTTCGGGTCAAAACCCTACTCGTCTTCTTTATCCACCACCGTCGAATCGACTTTTTTTCTTTTGTGTTGCCCCCATTGTTTCTTCTTGTGCTCATCCAAAATACTTTTTCTACCAATTTTATAAAAGAACAGGCACATGAACCATAGTACCATCAATCCCAATAAAAGTCGTAATATAACAAGCATTTTTTGTCCTATAGCCTTTCAGAAAATTGATTTAAGGAGACCGTTCTTTGGATAACTGCTTTTGCCTTTTTCTTTTTCCAACAAGAGACAGTCCTTTAGGGGTATAGACGATATCTTCACAGCAGGCCACACCGGATGCAATGGTCTTGTTGTGGAGTGTGCATCTTGCTATTCGTGAATCACCTTCACAATAGACACAATGCTGGCATTTAAAGTGTGGCATACCAGCTACCTCTTTGTAATAGCCTATAGTCCATAAATGAATTCAATAACTCAAACTGACCGACTGAAGGAATTTTGATGATAGTAAGGATTCAACAAAAACGACCTCGAATGCCGATAAGTAGTGTGACGAACATTACTTATATGCGTGGAGGCCGTATGGTTACTATCGGTAAAATTCCGCAAAAAGTCAAATCTTTTTTCCAGCCGATCCAATCGGGGGTTTCGGCTCACGTTTATGCCTACTATTGCAATCTGGTTGTCGCCCTCTGTGTCAGTCACAGCGGCACGATTCAGCGGCTGGTGGAGCGGCTGCGGAATTGCCCGCACCGCACCAATCACGGCGAATTCCTGTGGCGCAGCGCTTTTGATGAGAGGGCTGTTATTCAGACCCAAACGCTGGCGATGCTCAAACGCCTGTATAAAAAAGGGCACACGGACTGCCTGTTGATTATTGATGACACCCAAACCATCAAGCGGGCCAAGAAGATGCGGGCGGTTTCAAGACCAAACTCTTTACGCAGGGACGCGGCGGCGTTGTGGTTTAGCTGGTGGGGTATTGGGGGTGACACGATTTCAAGTGCACCCATGTCGTCAAACTAATTTATTTTTTTCTTGATTTACCACTGGTCAGGGGGTACAATACCATTCGCTTTAATAGGAGACTGCCAAAGAGCACTATGCGTGGACGCAGGGAGAAAACCTGTTAAGCCTCTTGCGATTTCTTCCCCCCGCTTTCATTTGGTTTTTTTTTGAGATAAAAAAAGTCAATTACTGTCAACAAGACTATATTAATGTATTGTTCAGTCAAGGAAAGTGAGGTGGTCATGAAGAAATTAATCTCCACACTGTTTGTCGCGGTTTTATTCGCGACGTGTGTATCCGGCATCGGCGCAGGCGCAACAATCACTGTCGGCCCGGGCGCCGGTCACAACTATTCGAGTATTCAGGCGGCCATCGATAATGCCGCCAATGGCGATGAGATTGTCGTTGCGCCGGGGACCTACAACGAAGCCATTAATTTTCTGACCCGGGCGGTTCATGTGTACAGTACCGGCGGGCCGGCGTCAACCACGATCAATGGGGCCGGCTATTCTCATGTGGTGCAGTTCATTTTGGGTGAAGGGGCCGGTTCCATCCTGGAAGGCTTTACCATCAAAGGCGGCAACGCCAGCGGAATAAGCGGCGGCGGAATTCGCATCGTCAACAGCAGCCCGACGATCATCAATTGTATTGTGACCCAAAATTCGGCCCGCAGCGGCGGCGGTGTTTCTGTCGAAAACGGCAGCCCGACGCTGACGGACTGTACATTGACCACTAACTCATGTACCGACGTCGGCGGCGGGATATTTGTATCAGGAGGCAGCCCAACCCTGACCCGCTGCATCGTGACCGGCAATACCGCAGCGAACCACGGCGCGGGAGTGTACAACCACTACAGTAGTTCGACGATCACCGATTGTACGATTACCGGCAATACCGCATCAGTAGACGGCGGCGGGATGTATAATAACGGGGGAACGTCGACGGTTACCCATTGCATCTTCAGCAGCAACAACGCCATTTACGGCGGAGCGATGTACAATACCTTCGGCGCCGCTCCCTTGGTGATCAATTGCATCTTCAGGAACAACGTCGCCACCGTTGGTGGTGGAGGCCTGCTCAATCAGACCAACGCCGTACCGACCTTGATGCAATGCACCTTCTACGGCAATACCGCCTCTTCGGGCGGCGCGATGTCCAATTATGGTTATGGAGGCGCCAGTACCGCGACCGTCATCAATTGTATTCTTTGGGCCAACACGGGCGGTCCGATTCATAACACTGGCGGAACAGCAGTCGTTACCTACAGCAACGTCCAGGGCGGGTATCCCGGTACGGGAAACATCGATGCCAATCCGCTGTTTGTCGATGCGCCCGGCGGAGATTTTCGACTGATATGCTCAGGCTCGCCTTGTGTCGATACCGGTGATAACAGTGCGCCGAATCTCCCGGCCACGGACGTTGCAGGCAACCCCCGCGTGGTGGACGGTAATTTTGACGAAACGCCCACCGTGGATATGGGCGCCTACGAGTTATCGCCCAGACAGATTTATAATATCGCCCGAGAAACCTGGTACGAGGCGATCCAGTTCGCCATCAAAGATTCCGCTGGCGGCGACGAAATCCAGGTCGGTCCGGCGACCTACCATGAAGCCATCAATTTCAGCGGCAAGGCCATACGGCTCTTCAGCAGTGACGGGCCGGACACGACGACCATCGACGGGACCGGAAACTATCATGTCGTTCAATGTGTCAGCGGCGAAGGCCCCGACACCATTCTTGAGGGCTTTACAATCACCGGCGGAAACGCCAACGGCCCAACAGACGCCGACAAAAACGGCAGCGGGATGTATAACATCAACAGCAGCCCAACGGTGATCGACTGCCTCTTCACCGGCAATATTGCTGTGTTCTCCGGCGGCGGAATGTTTAACCATACCGCCAACCCGACGGTAATCGACTGCACGTTCGAAGAAAATACATCGTTCGATCGCGGTGGAGGGATGTATAATGCATCCAGCAGCCCCACGGTACAGAACTGCAGATTTGTGGACAACACCTCCACAACGATGTACGGCGGCGGGATGTACAACCTTGCCAGCAACTCGAATATAACGCATTGCACCTTTATTGGCAATGCCGCGGTGTGGGGCGGGGGGATGTACAACACCACCAACAGCCTGCCGAGGGTGGAACATTGCGTCTTCCTGGAAAACACGGCGACAGACCACGGCGGCGGGATGAAGAACTTCAGCACCAGCCACGCCATCGTGACCAACTGCACCTTCATCGGCAATGCCGCTGCAAACTATGGCGGCGGCATGTTCAACGACAACAGCCGACCGGTCGTGACCAACTGCGTCTACAGCGGCAACACCAGCGCACAGGGCGGCGGGATGGCCAACTATGGCGGCAGCAATGCCGTTATCACCCACTGCACCTTCAGCGGCAACAGCGCCGGAGGCGGGGCTGGCATACGCTCCTGGAACAGCAGCCCAACGGTCAGAAACTGCATCCTATGGGGCAATGAGCCTGATCAGATATCCAGGGAGGGAACAGGGACGCTGGTTGTCGCATACAGCAACGTTCAGGGCGGCTATACCGGCACGGGCAACATCAATGTCGACCCGTTGTTTGTCGATGCCGGCGAGGACGATTTCCGCCTGTTGCCCGGCTCGCCGTGCATCGATGCGGCCGATACGACTGCCGTTCCGGCCGGGATTTTTCTGGACGGGGACGGCCACCCACGCGCGGTCAATGATCCGGCAACCCCCAACACGGGTATCACGGTGTTGGGGATGACTGTTGACATGGGAGCCTATGAGTTTGAACCCTGGCCTGCAGGCGACATCAATCGCGATAGTGTGGTGGATTTGCACGACTTCATGATCGTGGCCGAAAACTGGCTGGAAGGCGTGCAGTAACTTTTATTTGAAAAAGGGGCTATTAACGCTAAAAGGGGATTCGACGGCTTTGCCCAACCGCTGAATTAGAAAGCAAACGGGGGAAGCAGACTTAAAACACCTGTTTCCCCATTTGCTTTCCAGCGATTCCTCTCGCCCCACCCGCACAATCGCCTCCCTCGCCTTTTGCTGTTCGAGTTCGGCATAGACCTTGTTGACGGCAGTGGAAAACCGCAGGGCAGAACAGACACTCTGGAGTCGAAAATAGGACAAACAACAGAAAATTTAATAATTCAGTACAAATACCGATTGACACACTGTCGATTACGTACTAAGATGATAACTGGCTGTGGGATGTAAAACTGTCATGAGGGGATATTCTGCCATGGAATGTGCCGAGTCATTTCGGTTGGCTTTTCACGGGGGCGGCAAAAAAATTCCCTACTCTGTCCGGAGGTATGAACCCTTGCTCTTGTTCTCATAGATCAGCCGTCAGTCTGCGCATCCTGCGCCCGACGGCTGTTTTCATGTCTACGTTATCATCAGCGCGGCAGTGTTGTACGCGTAAGATTTTGCATTGATGTAGTCTACGGCTAGAAAAACTTTTGCATTGGGAGAAGACAGATGAAGACACAGATGCACACATTTTGTCGAGCATTGCTTGTTGGGGCAATGTACATGATCGTATCCACCATTTCTTCAGGCGTTACCTATTATGTTGACGCGGCCAAGCCGGCCGGGGGCAACGGGTTGTCCTGGGCGACGGCCTTTAACACCCTTCAGGCGGCGGTCAATGCGGCCAATCCTGTTTGGATGCAGTGCTATGCGCCGCTGGACACTATCTATGTCAAACAGGGGACTTATGTGTTGACCTCGACGCTGACCCTGGGCAGCGGGGACGAGCTTTACGGCGGATTTCCGTCCTCGATCGCCAATCCCGTTTGGGCGGATCGCGACTGGAAAACGTATCCGACCGTCATTGACGGGAATAACAGCGTTCGGTGCGTTACGATGAATCATTATTCGATGCTTGACGGGTTTACCATTCAGAACGGCAGCGCCAGTACGGGGGCGGGGATTTCCGTAGGCGCAACCCCGATAGACTGCGGCTTTTTGGGGTATATGTCGCCGATCGTTCAGAATTGCCGGATCCGGAACAACACGTCCAGCGGCAGCGCCGGGGGCCTTTTTGACGACGGGGCGGATGTACATATCCTGGACTGTGAGTTTTCGGGCAATTCGGCGGGAGGCAGCGGCGGGGCGATCTATTATAACAACAGCGGAACCGAGATTTTGCGGTGCACCTTCTACAACAACGAAACGACCCCTCCGGGTTCGCTTGGCGGGGGTGCAACAGCCGGATTCGGACATAACGGTACGACCGGGGAATATGTAACCATCACCAACTGTCTGTTTTATGCAAACGTCTCAAACAGCTGGGGCGGCGCCATCTCAGGCAATCAGGTGTATCCGACGATCACCAACTGTACGTTTGCCGACAATGAAGCATCCATAAACGGAGGAGCGTTTCACGGAAATGTGAATTCCGAAGCGCCGCGCATCCGCAACAGCATCTGCTGGGGCAACAGCCCGGACGAACTGAATATCGTTACGGCCAGCACCTATCTGGACGTCAGCTACTGCGATATCCAGGGCGGCTGGACGGGAGCGGGATCCAACAACATCAATCAAAACCCGCTGTTCAAAGGCGGTACGAACTATCGCCTGCAGATGGGCAGCCCGTGCATCGATACCGGCAGCGACGCCTACGCTCCCGACGACGACCTGGACGGACAATCGCGTCCGCAGGACGGCAACAACGACGGAACCCCCCGCGCCGATATGGGGGCGTATGAGGCGGAATATACCAATGTCGATCTAAGCGTCCTAGCGATTACAAAGACGCCGTATTATCCGCGTGCGGGAGAATCGATGTCGGTGACGGTGTCGGTACGCAACTCGGGGACGACAGAGGCATCGTCGTTCTATCTTGACTGGTATGCGAATCGGGCTTCTGCGCCGGGGGTGAATCAATACGGCGATCAGTTTCAGAAGTTTTCCTCTCTGGCGGGGGGGACGACAACGTCCATGACCAAAAACTATACCTATTCGGCGCCGGGGGTGTATTCGATGTATGCTCAGGCGGATACGGACCAGCAGGTTGAAGAGACCAACGAGGGGAACAATGTCCTGGGGCCGCAGAGCGTCAAGGTTATTGACGGCGATCTGTTGGATTTTGACTTGCGGGAAGAGTCGCACAACGCATCCCACTGGTTTGGCGGCGACAACCGCCCCGCTTCCTCGCCGCGCAATGTGGGCGTCGGACAAAGCATCATTTTGGCACGCGAGGCCTGGGTTCAATCGGCTGGGTTTTATTTCGGAAACCGGTTTGATTATATGAACAATCCTGACGGCGTCGGCCATGCAGTGCGTTTGTATCTGAATGTTCGAAACAGTTCCGGAACGATTTTGCGTACGGTCTATCGGGATTTGCCCGCTTCCTTTGAAGGCGGCTGGGTTATGTTTCCGTTCGGATCCAACCATCTCTGGCTGAATGCCGAACAAGAGTACATCTTCACGTGTTATCTTTACAAAGGAGAAATCGTTGAACTGAAATCTTCCGCATATGGACGGACCGATGATCCCTGGCCGCTGAGCAGCGGTTATACATGTACCGTTGACAGCAGCCCGGCAGACATGACGAGCTGGGCGAACTGGGGAGCAAGTGCCTGGGACTTTAATTTCCGGATCACGGGTCAGTATGTCGAGCCGTACCCGGGCGATTTGAACAGCGACTGGACGGTCGGCATCAATGACGCGGCGATTCTGGCCGGCAACTGGCTGCGGGACGACTGCCTGATGCTCGACTGGTGCGACGGATGCGATATGAACTGGAGCAAAAAAGTCGAATTGACAGACTTTGCGGTGCTGTCGGCCTACTGGAAAAAGAGTTTTTCGCCGCCGGCCTACAGTACTCTGGACAGGGATATCATCGCCAAAATTTACCAGTATGGACACTTGAGCAGCACCAGCATCGACGCCTCGGACGGCAGCGAATTCAAGCCGGGAACCTATTGTGTCTATCGCACTTCACAGGGACGACTGGGCAAGTTCATCGTGGAAAACTGGGAACCGGCCATGAGTTACCGGCTGACCATCGCCTGGGTAACCTACAACGCAAACGGGACGGTCTATTCTTCGGGATCGGGGCTTGTCATTAAGGGTTCGTATCATTGTGATCTGGATACAGGCGCAGAAACGCCAACCGGCGCCGATTTCCAGTGGAATACCCAAACAAGCTCAACTCGCTATTTGGTTCCGAAAAACAGCGCACTGTTCAAGTTGATTTATCGTGAACCATGAGTTTTTGGTGCTTCAAAAATATTCACCTTGTCTTACACCAAGACGTATTGAAATTGTTGTGATGTTTCGAGTGAAGGGAGTTGAAAATGAACGCAATACTATTTCAAAGAAAAGCGTTTTGTTTGATTGCGCTGACAGTTGCCTGCGGGGTCTTTGCCGCCGAAGGCGACAAGCTGTGGGACGAAGACGGCCTGCGCATCACGCATATGGGAACCTCGACTACCGCCTTTGAGCAGGTCTCCGACGGTCTGGGCGGGATGTTCTTCATATGGGAGTACGGTCTGGGCTATGACGTCCGGCTCCAGCGGGTGGACACCTCAGGCCAGTACACCGGCGGGATGTTCCCTGTCCCCGGGCCGGCGTGGACGGATGCGGTGATTCTTTCCGGCGGCCTGTCCGCCGGCAACCCTAATCTGACCACCGACGGCGTCAACGGCGTCATTGCGGCCTGGGTGGAAAAAACAGGCACGACGTCATGGGTGTACAAGGCCCAGCGCGTCGCTTATGACGGCACGACGCTCTGGTCGCCGGCGGTAACGCTGACGGCCGCGCAGAGCACTGCCCTGCCCAGGCCCGTCCTCGTGTCCGACGGCCTCGGCGGAGCGTTTGTCGCTCTTCAACTCGGCGGCGTGTGCCATGTGACCCACGTCAACAGCGCCGGGGTTCAGACCGGCGGACTGAACGGTATCGGCATGCCCTTTGCGCTGGGCGCCGCGGCCGCCGACGGCGCAGGCGGCGTCATCGCGGCCGGGCCGGACCTGGCGGGCGTGTCGCTGGAAGTCCGCGCTCAGCGCGTCCTCCGAAGCGGCTCGACGCTGACAGCCCAATGGGGCGCCAATGGGGCATACCTCGGCTACAAACCCAATCGACCCTGTCAGTACAATGCGGCCTATGACCGGGTTGACGGGATCGTCGTCTGCTGGGATACGATCAATACCGGCGACAATCCGTTTGTGCGTGCCCAGCGGGTCAGCGGCAGCGGAACGCCGCTGTGGGAGCCCGACGGAGTCAATCTGGTCGGCGGTGTCGGCGGAAGCTGGCTGTACAGCGCCGCGGATATCTGCTCCGACCAACTGGGCGGCGCGTTCGTGGTCTGGACGGACTGGCGAAACGCCCCGGCCGGCAAAAGCTGCGATGTGTACGCCCAGCGCGTGGATGCTGACGGGGATATCGTGTGGACAGCCAACGGCGTCAAGCTCAGCACGCTGGACGCGGGCGCTCAGCGGTATCCCAAAATCTGCTCCGACCGAGTCGGCGGCGCGATCGCAACGTGGCAGGACTTTTGGGGATTCAGCGAGAACATCCGCGCCTGTCGCATCAACGCCGCCGACGGCTCGCTGCGATGGAGCGCATGGGTGATCATGGACGATTACAATCCGCCCACACCCGGCCAGCAGCAGCTCCATCCGAAAATCCTGTTTGCCGGCGACGGCCCGATCCCGCGCGGCGCGATTATTTCCTGGAACGACGAGCGGGTCACCTATGGCAACTACTGCCAGAAACTGGTCGTTGATATGGCCTTTCCGCCCGTTGAGCCAACAAATCTTCAGGCGGCCATCCTCCCGCCGCAGATTCATCTGACCTGGCGCGACAACGCCGATAACGAGACGGGCTACAAGGTGCAATACAAACGATGGTATCGCTATGACATCACGGGTGAGCCGACGACGTGGACGGACGGACCGACGCTGGGAGTCAACTGCACTTCCTATCAGCACGATTCAGCGACAACCAATTATTATTACAAGTTCCGCGTCTGCGCGACCAACAGCTATGGCGATTCGGCCTGGTCCAACGAGGTATCGCTGTTGGTTTTGATGATGCTGTATTGGATTGACATCGGCTATCCCAACGGCAGCGAAGTATTGCAGGTTGGGAACACTTATGAAATCACTTGGTCGACCGGTATGGGCATCTCAAATGTTACAATTGATTATTCCACCGACGGCGGCAGCACATGGCGCACGTCCCCGATTGCGGCAAGTACGCCCAACGACGGCTCGTACCTCTGGACGGTTCCCAATACGCTCAGCGACAACTGCATCCTGCGCATCCGCGATGCCGCCGCCGGCAGCCCGTACGATTTAAGCGACTATCCGTTTCGCATCGTGCCGCCCGGCCCGGATTTGACCATTCTGTCTCTGACCTGCGACCAGCCGAGTACCGCTGTTCAGGATACGCCGCTGAATGTCCACTGTACCGTCAAGAACATCGGCTCGCTCGCCGCGGACACGTTCTGGCTGAACTTCTTCCCGAACCAGGAGCAGCCGCCGCAACCCGGTGAATTCGGACACCCGTACACCCTGATTTCCGACGGGCTGGCGCCGGGGGCGTCGTACACCTGGGATTTTGCCCATACCTACGCAACACCCGGCCCCGTCACAGCTTACGCCAAGGCCGACACCAATGATATGATTACCGAGGCCGATGAGACCAACAACATCGCCGGCCCGCTGGCGATGCAGATTCACGAATTCGAATACATCGAAGACACCCACACCCACTCGCATTGGTTCGGCGGCGATGACGGAACGTTGACCCGAAACGTCGGGATCGGGCAAAGCTTCACGCTGCCGCGCAGCGCATACGCGGCCTATGCCGGGTTTAAATTCGGCCAAAGATTCGATTATCACGACAATCCAACCGGATTCGGTCATGCCGTCACGCTGGTGCTGAATATCCGCGCCGCCAACGGCGCGATCCTCAAGACCGTCTCGACGGATGTTCCGGCCGCGTTTTCGGGCGGCTGGGTGTGCTTTAATATCAATATGGATATGTGGGCTAAACAGACCTATATCTTCACCTGTTATCTGCAAAATGGCCAGATCAACGAGCTGCATAATTCGGCCCTGGCCCGAAACGACAACCCCTGGCCGGACAGTCAGGGCTTCCGGGCGCTGGTCAACGCCGCTCCGTATGATATGGAAAACTGGAGCAACTGGCAGACCTACACCGGGGACTTGAATGTCCGGCTGGCCGGCAGCTACCACGACCGCAGTCAGGCGGACTTTGTCCAGAATGATGTCATCGACCTGGACGATTTTGCCTTTTTCGCCGCGCAATGGCTGCGAACCGATTGCGCCCTGCCCGGCTGGTGCGGCGGGACGGATATGGATTACAGCGGCGCGGTGGGACCCGGTGACCTGCTGGCCTTTTCGGCCGATTGGCTGCTGACTGGCTACGGCGGACTCAGCCGCACGGAGATCGCCGCCCTCGACGGCGAGCTGGCCGCCGCCAACATTAACGGCTCGGACGGACAGGAATTTATGCCCGGTACATGGTTTGTTTATAAAACCAGCAACGGCCGCTACGGGAAATTCATCG
>ERZ747221.2716-NODE-2716-length-15190-cov-4.256733_pt1 | contig 15190 bp, 12 predicted proteins | sample MGYA00374949_ERZ747221 | MGnify/ENA primary metagenome ERZ747221 (study PRJEB28779, sample SAMN05720172) | bioreactor metagenome | isolation source: Anaerobic biogas reactor | place: USA:Washington, USA | collected 2015-08-08 ... | reverse complement strand
TAAAGGGTCGTCGATGCAAGATCGGGATGCGCTCCATGCGTGGGTCCTCCTGGCGTGCTGCTGTCGTTCTCTCTTCATCCTATCACAACCGGAGGGCACCTGTCAGAGGGCGCGGACATGCTCCAGGTAGTCGGCAAAGGATTCCTCCCGGCGCACGATGCGACCCTTTGAAAAGGTCAGTACCTTGTCGCAGACGGCCTTTTGCAGGTACAAGTCATGTGATACGAGCAGCAGCGTCGCCTGCACCTGGACCAGCGCCTGTTCGAGCTGCTCGCGCGCTCTCAAGTCCAGATAATTGGTTGGTTCGTCCAGGATCAGAAAATCCTGGTGGGTCAGGATCAGCTCCGCGATGCGCAGACGGACCAGCTCACCGGGGCTGATCCGGTCGGCCGGCAAGAGCAGGTGCTCGCTGGTGAAGCCCATTTGCTCCAGCGTAGCCCGGTCGGTCCCGTCCAGCTTACCCAGCTTGCCGGACAGGTAGGATAGCAAGGTGTGCCCGGCGGGAAGCTTATCCAGTGTTTGACCCATCACGACCGGTGTGCAGCTCGGACTGACCAGCAAACGCCCGCTGTCGGGCTGCTCCAGGCCTTGGATCAATCGGACCAGTGTCGTCTTGCCGCAGCCGTTCGGCCCGGTCAAGGCGACCTTCTCGCCGCGCAAAATGAAAAAATGGCTGTCGGAAAACAGGGGGCGGGAGGGGTAGGCTTTACCTAGGCCGACAGCTTCCAGCATCCGCTTGCCGTGACGTTCTTGGCCGTCGAAGGCGATCGTGGTCTTCAGCTCCGTTTTTGGCTTTGGCCCGGTCTCCTGTTTCAAACGTTCGAGCCGGCGCATGTCCTGCTTGGCTTTGCGGGCCAGCTTTCCGGCCTTGACACGCTTGTATTCCTTGAGTCCCATCTTGTTGCCGCTTGAGTCCATTTTGGTCGAGTCGCGGTGCGCCTTATCGGCCCATTGGCGTTTCTGGGCGATCTCCGTCTGGAGCTGGCGCTGCTGCTTTCTGCCTTCCGCGTAGCGCTGCAAGTTTTCCTGCAGCAACCGCTCTTTTTCTTCCCGGTATCGGGAATAATTGCCGGTGTACGAGCGGATGCCGGTGTTGTCGATTTCGAGGATGCGCGTGACCAGCTGGTCGAGCAGGTAGCGGTCGTGGGACACGATGATCATGGTGCCCGGACTGGCCTCGAGCAGGCGGATCACGGCTTGGATTCCGTCCAGGTCGAGGTTGTTGGTCGGTTCGTCGAGCAGCATGATGTCCGGCGCCGAAGCCAGGAAGCGGCTTAAGGCCAGACGTGTCCGTTCGCCGCCGGACAAGGTGTCGGCCTGCTCGGCCGTGCGCTCCTCCAGCCCGTCTGGATGCAGCGTCCAGGCCAGATGCGGCTTTTCTCCGGCCTGGTGCTGGGCTTTAAGGCTGGCCAGTTCAGCCCGGGGGTCTGGCAGCTGAGCCAGGTAACCGACGCGCAAATGGCCGGTCAGGCGGATCTCGCCGCTGTCCGGCACTTCCTGGCCGGCCAGCATGCGCAGCAACGTGGTCTTGCCGCAGCCGTTGTTGCCGACCAGACCGACCCGTTCGCCTGCTCCCAGGCTGAAGGTCAGGTCCTGGAGCAGGCGCCTGTCCGTGTACGATTTGGATAAATGCAAAACCTGGAGAACCGTCATGATACCCTCCAAAAAAAACCTGCCGCAGGCAGGTTTTGACGCGTATCACAGCCGGTAAGTGCCAGCCGTGCCGAGTCCCGGTCGTCCGGGCGTCAATCTAAAGAAGATCCGCTGCCTGCAGCGGCACAAGCGAAACAGGGCTTGTGCGCTTATCGAGTTCAGCCAATCTTCTCAATCATGGGCGTATTCCTTTCATGGCCAGGGCCTGGCGAATGATCCTATTTTAACATGGATCGAGAAGCCAGGCAATTCATGGACAGCGATGCTTTTTTCTTGAACAAAACCAAAAATCAGGCATAATGGAAGCATGGAGTGGCAATTCTATTCAGAATAAGGAGGCTTAAAATGGAAAGACTAATCAAGACAGGCCAGGTCAAGGCCCGTCACGCGCGCGATATCGCCTTTTCACGGATCGGGATCGGCTTTGAGAAACTGGACCGCAATGTCTTCGACCCGGAGAAAGCCTATGATCCAGTCGCTGCGCTGGGCGTGAAATGGGTGCGTATCCAGTCGGGCTGGGCCCGAACCGAAAAGGAGAAAGGCCGCTACGATTTTAGCTGGCTCGATGCGATCGTCGACAATCTGGTTAGCCGCGGCCTCAAGCCCTGGCTGTGCTTGTGCTATGGCAACGGCGTGTACGACGAGGCGGCTGCCAAGGTGTTCGGTGCGGTTGGCTGTCCGCCGATCCACACTGAAGAAGCCCGCGTGGCGTGGCGCGCCTATGTCGCCGCCACGGTCGCACGCTACCGCGACAGGATTTCCCATTACGAGATCTGGAACGAGCCCGACGGCCAGTGGTGCTGGAAACACGGTGTCAGCGCGACCGAGTACGGCCATTTCGCTATCGAAACCGCAAAAGCCATTCGGAGCGCCTATCCGGAGGCGACGATCATCGGCGGCGCCATCTGCCTGTGGGATCTGTTCTACCTCGACGAGGCCCTGGCCACCGGCCTGTACCGCTATCTGGATGCGGTCAGCTTCCACGAGTACACGGCGCGCGAGGAAAAGGTCTTCGAGCGCGTCGCCGCGCTGAAGGCCCTGTGCGGCCGCTACAATCCAAATATCGCGATCATCCAGGGCGAGTCGGGCTCGCAGTCGCGCAGCGGCGGCGCCGGCGCGCTCAAGGGCGGCGCATGGACACCCCGCAAACAAGCCAAGCAGCTGGCCCGCCACACGCTGGCCGACCTGATCACCGACGTTGCCTTCACATCCTACTTTTCCAGCATGGACATGATCGAGGCCCTGAACGGCCTGATTGCGGACAAGAACTCCTACCTGGACTACGGCTACTTCGGCGTGATGGGGGCCGATTTCGACGAAAACGGCTTTTCGTCCGGCGCCTACACACCCAAGCCGTCTTACTACGCCCTGCAGACGATCTGCTCCGTCTTTGCCGGCGAGGTGACCCCGGAAGACCTTCCGGTGCTGCGCAAACCGGGACGCTCGGAACGGATCTTCGGCCAGGATTTCGACGGGCCGAACCTGATCAGCTCCGGGTTCAGGAAGCCGGACGGCTCGTGCGCTTTCGTCTACTGGTGCTCATCAGACCTGATGACGACCGAATTCGAGTCGACCGTGACGCTGCAGGCTGCGGCCCTGGACGGGGACATCAACCTGGTCGATCTGCTGGACGGCAGCATTTACCGTTTCCCGGACAACATGGTCGAAGACCTGGGCGGCGGCCGGCGGCTACTCAAGAATATTCCGATCAAGGACTATCCGCTGCTGTTGACCTTCGGCGCATTTATCGGCGATTGAGTGACAGCCGGTATGGTATAATCGGGCCAGAAAAGACTGCCGGGCTGCTGTGCGGCCCGGCAGAACAAGGAGGCCGATATGTTTTTACTGGGTTGCCATCTGTCCGCCGCCAAGGGCTATACGCACATGGCCGAGGAAGCGCTGAGTATCGGTGCCAACACGTTCCAGTTCTTCACCCGTAACCCGCGCGGCGGCAAGGCCAAGGACATGGATATGGCCGATGTGGCCCGGTTCCGTGAACTGGCGGCAAGCCACCATTTCGGTCCGATCCTGGCCCATGCGCCCTATACCCTGAATCCGAGCGGCGCCGACGCACGTGTGCGTGAATTTGCTTTCGAAGTGATGGCCGACGACATGCTGCGCATGGAGGCGACGCCAGGCAACTACTATAATTTTCACCCCGGAAGTCATGTCGGCCAGGGGATTGAGAAGGGGATCGACCTGATCGTCGACCTGCTCGACACGATTCTAAAGCCCGACCAGACAACGCTGGTTCTGCTGGAGACGATGTCCGGCAAGGGCAGCGAAGTCGGCTCCCGCTTCGAGGAACTGCGCGCGATCATCGACCGGGTGGCTTTGCCGGGCAAGCTGGGCGTCTGCTTCGATACCTGCCACACGAACGACGCCGGCTATGACGTCGTCAACGACTTAGATGGCGTCCTGGCCGAATTTGACCGGGTCATTGGCCTGGAGCGCCTCAAGGCGATCCATCTCAACGACAGCAAGAACCCCTTCGGCAGCCACAAGGACCGGCACGAAAAAATAGGGCAGGGAACCCTGGGGCTGGAGGCCGTGACCCGTGTGATCACGCATCCGCTGCTCAGGGACCTGCCCTTTTACCTGGAAACGCCCAACGAAGTGGAGGGGTATGCCGAAGAGATCCGGCTGCTGCGCCAGATCCGGCCGGATTAGTCCTTGATCGTTTCGCCGGCCAGTTTCTCATAAAACCTGGCGATGGCCGAGTGGTCGCTCTGCCCGTCGCCGCCGGCATGGAGCTGCTGCAGAATCTGCATGGCCGTGCTGGTCAAAAGCAGTGGCGCTCCGGTCAGGTAACCGGTGTCCAGCGCGTTAGCCAGGTCCTTGATATGCAGGTCGATCTTGAACCCGGGCTTGAAATTGCCGGATAGCATCATGGGGGCTTTGGCGTTCATGACCGTGCTGCCGGCCAGTCCGCCCCGGATCGCCTCGAAGACTTTCTGCGGGTCGGTACCGGCCTTTTTGGCCAGCATCAGGCCCTCGCTGAGCGCCGCGATGTTCAGCGCGACGATCACCTGGTTGGCCAGCTTGCAGGTGTTGCCGCTGCCGACCGGCCCGATCAGGACGGCAGAGCTGCCCAGGATGTCAAACAGCGGTTTTGCCTTTGCAAAATCAGCCTCGTCGCCGCCGACCATGATCGCCAGCGTCCCGTCGACCGCCTTCGGTTCGCCGCCGGATACCGGGGCGTCCAGCATGCGGATCTTTTTCTCCTTGAGTGCCGCGGCGATCTCCTGTGAGGCTGCCGGTGCGATCGAACTCATATCGATCAGAAGCGTGCCGGCGTTGGCGTGGCTTTCGATCCCGTCCGGCCCCAGCGCGACCGCCTTGACATGCGGCGAATTGGGCAGCATGGTGATGATCACCGGGTTCGTTCGGGCAACCTCGGCGATCGATGTGGCTGCCCGGGCGCCCGCCGCCGCAACGGCCGTAACGGCCTCGGCGTTGATGTCATAGACGGTCAGGTCGTAGCCCGCCTTGATCAGGTTGATGGCCATGGGTTTGCCCATAATGCCAAGTCCGATAAAGCCTAATTTTTCCATCGTGATATCCTCCTAGTACCGTGCCGCCTAGATCCAGCGGCCTGACTTTTTCGAGCTGTTGTATGTTTCCAGCGGCGCCCAGCCGGTTTCGGTGAACTGGGAGAGCAGCTTCTGGATGACCCCGTAGGTGATGAACTCGCCGGTCTTCAAACCGTCAGGTTCGTAGGCGCGCACAAACTCGGGGATTTGGCAGAGCCGGTCGACCAAAGCGGGGTCGAGCGGTTTGTCGATGCCATTTTCCCGGGGCGGGTCCGCCTCGAGCACCATGTCCTGGACGCGCGTCGTGATCGAGAATGTGACCTTGGCTCCGGCCATTTCGGTCAGGTGATAGGCACCGCGCAGACCGGCTGGCATGATCACCGAACGATAGCCTTTTTCCGTAAAGAGGGCGTAAGTGCGCTTGGCAACCGCCAGGCCGGCGTGAATGACGTCATTTTCGCTGACCGCCGCCTGCATGTCGTGGGCGACATCGCGGATGTAATCGTCGAGACGGCCGACCTGCTGGACCACCAGGCAGAGGGCCGGACGGATGCCGGCCTTTTCGGCGCGGTCGGCGCCACGTTCATAAGCCTCGGCGACGGCCAGCGCCTGGGCGACAGACACATTGAGCGTCGCGCAGACCGGGATCCCCTCGGCAGCCAGCTCTTCGACCACGATGACGCCGGAACGCGTGGCCGGCAGCTTGATGGCGATGTTGTCGCCCCAGGCGTGGATGCGGCGCGCCTGGGCCAGCATGCCGGCCGCGTCACCGGCCCGGCCCGGATTGAGCTGGCCCAGGGCCAGGCCTTGCCGGCCGCCGCTTGCTTGAAACACGTCCTTGAACTGGCTGGCCGCGTAGACAGCCACCAGCCTGAGCAGGGCTTCCGCGCGAGGCTCCAGGTCCAGGTCACCGGAGATGGCCTGGACTTGCTCGCGCCAGAAATCCGGCTCGTTCTGGAAGGTGCGGTACGTCAGGACCGGGTTGGTCGTAACGCCCAGCGCGCCGCGGGAGCGCGCCAGCAAGATCTCGTCCGGGCTGCCCGAGTCGTGCCACCAGCGAGTCGGCGTCTGCTCGTTCAGCCAGTCGAAATAAGTCTTAGCCATCGGGTACCTCCTAAATATCCAGGGTCTGGAGCGGGTTCCAGCCGTTGTCGCAGAACTGGTTCAAGGTGCGGTTGGTCGATCCGTAGGTGATGAAATCCTCCGGAGCCATGCCGTCCGGTTCATAGGCGCGCACGAACTCGCGCATCGACTGGAGACGGCGCAGGATGGCAGGTTCGACCGGGGCATCGATCCTTTCGCCGAACGGGCCTTCTAGCGCGGCTAACCCGGCGGCGATCTTGGGTGCGATCGACATAATCATGCGGGCGCCGGCCAGTTCCGTGATATGGTAGGTGCCCCGGCAGCCGGCCGGCATCAGGGCGCATTCATAGCCGCGTTCCTGGAAGATCCCATAAGCGCGCTTGATCGCGGCCGTGCCCGCCCAGATGATGTCCTCTTCGGTCGCCGGACCGCCGCTTTCCTGCATCACATCGCGCAGGTAGTCGTCCAGCCGGCCGACCATCAGCACAGCGATGCCCAGGGCCGGTTCGCGGCCGGCCGCCCGGCAGCGTGCGGCGCCGCGCTGGTAGGCCTCGGCGGCCGCCAGCACCTGGGGGACCGTGAAGCTGACTGTCGCTGCGACCGAATAGCCCTTGGCAACGCAGTCTTCCAGGACCAGCAGGCCTGCCCGTGTGGCCGGCAGCTTGATCGTGATGTTAGGCGCGGCCTGGGCATAACGGTCAGCCATTGCCCGCATGACCGCGGTGTTGCCGGGCCGGTTGGGATTGACCTGGGCGCAGCAGTGGCCATACCCGAAACCGCGGGAGCGAAAATCCGCGACACGGGCGGCGATATGGCCGGCCACCTGGCAGATGAGGTGTTCGGCGCGCGCGTCGCCTTCCGAAGTCCCTGCTGCCGAGACACCGCGCGACCGCCAGTCGGACGGGTTGGCGCGCAGCGTGGCGTTGACAAGGAAAGGGTTGGTCGTGACACCGACGGCACCGTTGCCGATGGCCTCTTCCAATTCCGCCATCACGGCGCTGTCATGCCAGTAGATCGATCGGGTCGCGCCGGACAACCAGCGCAGGTAGGTGTTTTCAGTCATGGGACATCCTTTCTGGTTCGGCCGGAGCCAGGCGGTAGGATTCGACATCCAGGCAGGTTTCCAGCGCTTTCAGGTAGCTAAGGCCGAGCCGGGCCGAGCGTTCGGCGTCCGGCCAGGGCAGGCACTCGCTGGTGACCACGCCGCTGTAGCCGATCGCGCGCAGTTCGCGCAGGACCACTTTGAAGTCGATGTTGCCGCCGCCCGGGAAACGGCGGTTGGAGTCGGAGACGTGTACATACCCCAGTACAGGCGCACCGGCCCGAATGGCGGCCGTAAAATCCGGATCCTCGATCTGCATCGAGTGCGTGTCGATATGCAAGAGCAAATTAGGCCGGCTGAGCCCCAGCAGGTAGGCCGCTGTCTCAGGCACCGTGTTGAGATAGTTATCGATGTAGCGCGTGATCGACTCAACCAGCAGCGGAACCTGGCGCGGCGCTGCATAGTCGGACAAGGCCAGCAGCGCTTCGCTCAAGTAGCCGAGATAGCGGGTCTTTTGGCGCATATCCGGGATATTGGCGCGCATCGTGCCGATCACCACGCCGCAGGACAGCTCGGCAGCCAGGTCGATGTGCTCGGTCAGACGACGGATCGCAGCCTGCCGAACCCTGGCCTCGTCGCTGATCAGGGACAAGTGGTTCAAGCCGTATTCCAGGCCGGTGGACAAGGCGCAGAAATCTAGGCCGGCGTCGTTCGCGCGGCGCCTGAGCTTGTCCGGGTCAACCTGGCCCGGGTTGCGCAGGTGCAGTTCGAGCGCGTCGTAGCCGATCGAGCGCACCTTGTCGGCATACCCCTCCAGCGGCCCCTGGAAGACAGACGGCTTGTCCGGCGTCAGCGTTTCCAGGGAACAGACCAGACCGTAACGAAACATGGCGCTCACCTGCCCTTACCCGACATACAGGCCGCCGTTGATGTCCAGCGCCAGGCCGGTGATAACCTCGGCGGCGTCACTGGCCAGGAAGGCGACGGTCTGGGCGATATGGTCCGGTTTGCAGATCTTGCGGATCGGGATCTTGGCCAGCAATCCGGCCAGCTGGGCGTCCGACCACTGGCGGATCATCGGGGTTTCGGTCGGCCCGGGGCAGATGCTGTTGACCGTGATGCCGAACGGCGCATATTGGCGGGACAGCCCGTAGGTCATCGAAATGACGCCGCCCTTGGATGCGGCGTAGGCCAGGCTGCTCTCATAGCCGCCCATGCGCCCGGCCAGCGAGGCCATGTTGATGATCCGCGGCTGCGGCCGCTCCTTGAGGTAGGGGAAAGCCAGCTGCGCGACGAAGAAGCTGCCTTTGAGGTTGACCGTCATAATGCGGTCCCATTCCTCTTCCGTGATCTCCTGGACCGGCGTCGAGGAGAGGATGCCGGCGTTGTTGACCACGATGTCAAGCCAGCCCAGACGCTCGACGGCGTCGCTGATCATCGCCCGGATGCTGTCCAGTCTGGCGACATCGACAAAGCCGGCGACCACCTCGGCCCCCTCCCGGACGAGGTCGTCCGCCGTTGCCTGCGCCTGCTCCTGGTGGATGTCATAGATGGCAACCCGAGCCCCCTGTCGGGCCAGCTCGGAAGCGATCGCCCGGCCGATGCCCTGGGCGCCGCCGGTGACCAAAGCCGTTTTCCCTGCCAGTGTCATGTGCGTACCTCCTGGATGCGTGTTTTCCCGTAACGGGTTTAACGATCAATTGCTGGTGCCATTATAGCGCTGGCTGCAAAAAGGTGTCAACCGAGCCAGCTTGCCAGATGCAGAGCGCATCGGTACAATCAAGGCGAAGACAAGCGTAAAATCCGTTCGCATCCTGGGATAACGGAGGATCTGATGATCAAAAGAAACAAGCGTGTTACGTTGAAGGACATCGCCGCCGAAGCCGGTGTGTCCATGATGACGGTTTCCAACGTGCTTAACGGGCGCGGCAGCGTCTCCGCTAAAACCAGCCGGCGCGTTATGGAAATCGCCCGCCGCATGAATTACCGGCCCAACCAGGTCGCGCGCAGTTTGCGCGTGGAGGAGACCAGGACACTGGGTGTGGTTGTCTCGGACAGCTCCCAGCTTGTGCTGTCCAAGGTCATCCGGGCCATCGAGTCGGAAGCGGCACAGGCCGGCTACAGCGTCATCGTGGCCAACACGGACCAGAGTCCGCAGCGCGAAAAAGCGGCGATCGAGCTGCTTTTAAACAAGCGGATCGACGGGCTGCTTTTGGCTGCGCCGCTGAACACGGATGACAGCCAGATGCGTACGCTGGTTCATTTCGGCATTCCATTGGTGTTCCTGATGCGCACCAGCCGAACGGTTCCGGTCAACAGCGTCGCCAACGACAACGAGCAGGGCGGCTACGAGATTGTCCGCCACCTGATTCAAACAGGCCGGAATCCGATTTGCTTTCTCAGCCTGCCCCGGGAATCACAAAGCGGTCAGAGCCGGATCGCCGGTTACCGGCGCGCGTTCCAGGAAGCCGGCCTGAACTGGCGCGACGACGCGCTGCATTACTGTCAGCCGGAGATCGCATCCGGCTACGATGCCATGAGCCGATTGCTCGAAGACGGGGCCTGCGCGGGCGCGGTCTGCTGCGGCTGCGACCTGATCGCGGTCGGCGCCATCCGCGCGATCCAGGAACGTGGCCTGGCGGTGCCGGACAACCTGGCCGTGACCGGGTACGATGATATCGACATGGCTGAGTACCTGTGTGTGCCGTTGACCACGATGCGCCAGCCCAAGGACGAAATGGGTCGCGAGGGCGTCCGGCTGCTGCTCGAACAGATCCGCGACCCAGAGCACGAGCCGCGCCAGGTGATTCTGCCCAGCACCTTAGTCGTGCGCGGATCGGCCTGAACGGGAGGGAAAGAGATGAAAAGCTTTCGCAAGGAACTGACATTCAACCTGCCGGCGCGGCGCGGCTTTGTCAACATCACGGACCAGGTTGTCCAGGCGCTCCGGGAAAGCAACGTTCGCGAGGGACTGGTCCTGGTCAACGCCATGCACATCACAGCCAGCGTTTTCATCAACGACGACGAGAGCGGCCTGCACAGCGACATGGAGCGCTGGCTGGAGAAGCTGGCCCCGGAAAAGCCTTACAGCCAGTATGCGCATAACGGTTACGAGGACAACGCCGACGCGCATCTGAAACGTCAGGTCATGGGTCGGGAGGTTGTCGTAGCTGTGACGGCCGGAAAGCTGGACTTTGGTCCCTGGGAACAGATTTTCTATGGAGAGTTCGATGGCCGAAGACCCAAACGCGTCCTGATCAAGATCATCGGCGACTGACGGGCAGGTCAATTTTTGCATAGGCTGTGCGAGCTTCTATCAATACCTGCAATTGCCCGCACGGTATGACATGGCCTATAATAATATTAGCTATGCCAGATAGCAACCATGAAAGAGAGGGATTCAATATGGCTATCCAGCTTAAACAGAATTGTCGTTATTCGCTCGTGGTTCCGAGCAGTATGGGGGTTCGGATCACCCCGCTCGACCGGCAGCCCGTGCACACGGCGCGCCACTACGACATGCAGGTAACCAGTGCCGAAACCAACGTGCTCAACGTTTCCTCGTCGTTAGGATTGCCGGTCAAGGTTCTGACCAATTTCGTCGCCGGCAGCCCGATCGCGTCGCTGATCAAGAGCGAACTGGCTTACCGTCACATCGACTATGAGGGCAAGGAGTTCGACCAGGGCGGTCCCTGGGGCTATCGTCACCAATTCAACATCGCCGACAGCGGGTACGGCATGCGCGGGCCTCGTGTCCACAACGACCGCGCGGGCGAAGTCGGCCGCATGCTCGACGTCAAGGATTTCGATCTCGACCGGATCTTCGCCAAGGAAGGCGTTCAGATCCTGCATGTTTCGGGCTTGATCGCCGCTTTGTCGCCCAAGACCGGCGAGTTCTGCCTGGAGCTGGCCCGGGCGGCCAAAAAGCACGGCACGGTCATTTCCTTCGACCTCAACTTCCGCGCCTCGTTCTGGGAGAACAGGGAAGAGGAACTTAGCCGCATCTTTGCGGAAATTGCTTCGATCAGCGATGTTCTGATCGGCAACGAAGAGGATTTCCAGCTTTGCCTGGGCATCCAGGGCCCTGAAGCCGGCGGCAAATCGCTCGGCTCGAAAATCGACAGCTTCAAGGACATGATCAAGCGGGTCAAAGCCAGCTTCCCGAACGTGACACTGTTTGCCAACACGCTGCGCGAGGTCAAGAGCGCCAATCTGCACAGCTGGGGCGCGCTCAGTCTGGACGGCGACGAGTGGAACGTGATCGAACCGCGCGAAATCCCGGTTCTCGACCGCATCGGCGGCGGCGACGGCTTTGTCGGCGGTCTGCTCTATGGTGTGCTCAAAGGCTGGAGCGCCGAGCGCTGCCTGCAGTTTGGCTGGGCGACCGGCGCGCTGACCGTCACTTTGCTTACCGACTATGCGACACCGGCCGACGAGGAACAGGTCTGGAGCATTTGGCAGGGCAATGCCCGCGTCAAGCGCTGAAAGGGGATTAGAACATGAAAAAAGCAGATATTGGCCTGATCGGCCTGGCCGTGATGGGCGAAAACCTGGTTATGAACATGGAGTCGAAGGGCTTCACCGTTGCGGTTTACAACCGGACGACCTCCAAGGTGTCCGACTTTGTCAACGGCCGGGCCAAGGGCAAGAACATTATCGGCACGTATTCCGTCCAGGAGCTGGTCGACAACCTGGCTAAACCGCGCAAGGTGATGATGATGGTCAAGGCCGGCAAGCCGGTCGATGATTTCATCGAGACCATCCTGCCGTATCTCGAAGCCGGCGATATCCTGATCGACGGCGGCAATTCCCACTTCCCGGACACGATCCGCCGCACGGCATACGTCGAGGGCAAGGGCCTGCTCTACATCGGCACCGGCGTGTCCGGCGGCGAAGAAGGCGCCCTGCTCGGCCCGTCGATCATGCCAGGCGGATCGCCGGCGGCCTGGCCGCACATCAAGCCGATCTTCCAGGCGATCGCCGCCAAGGTCGAAGACGGCTCGCCCTGCTGTGACTGGGTGGGCGAAAACGGCGCCGGCCATTTCGTTAAAATGGTGCACAACGGCATCGAGTACGGCGATATGCAGATCATCTGCGAAGCGTACCAGCTGATGCGCGACGGGCTGGGCATGTCGGCCGGCGAGATGCACGAGGTCTTCAAACGCTGGAACACCACCGAGCTGGACAGCTACCTGATTGAGATCACCCGTGACATCCTGGCCTTCAAGGATGAGGACGGCCAGCCGATCGTGGACAAGATCCTTGACACGGCCGGACAGAAGGGCACCGGCAAATGGACGGGCATCGCGGCGCTCGACGAGGGCGTGCCGCTGACCCTGATCAGCGAAGCGGTCTTCTCGCGCTGCCTGTCGGCGATGAAGGATGAGCGTGTCGTCGCGGCGCGTGCTTTTGGCCGGAAAGTTGAGAAATATGAGGGTGATCGCGACGCCTTTATCGAGGAGATCCGCAAGGCGCTCTTCGCAGCCAAGATCATCTCGTACGCCCAGGGCTATATCCTGATGCAGGCGGCGGCCAAGACCTACAATTGGAACTTGAATTATGGCGGCATCGCCCTGATGTGGCGCGGCGGCTGCATCATCCGCTCGGTCTTCCTGGGCAAGATCAAGGAAGCCTACGACAACAACCCGCAGCTGAGCAACCTGCTGCTGGACCCGTACTTCAAGGAGACCATCGAGAGCCTGGTGCCGGCCTGGCGCAACGTCGCGGCCACCGCCGTGAAGCTGGGCATCCCCGCCCCCGCGCTGGGCTCGGCCCTCAACTATTTTGACGGCTACACCTGTGAATTCCTGCCGGCCAACCTGTTGCAGGCCCAACGCGACTACTTTGGCGCCCACACCTACGAGCGCTTGGATGCGCCGCGCGGGCAGTTCTTCCACACCAACTGGACCGGACGCGGCGGCGACACGGCGTCGAGCTCCTACATCGTCTGATCCGACCGCCCGTATGCCAAGACCTGGCGGCACCTGGACATCCCGGGTGCCGCTTTATTTATGCAGGAAAATGATTGCGAACTTTCATATCAGCAGCGAAACCGGCCGATCCTCTGGCGGAACAGGCGGATTTTTGCTATAGTATGACCAGTCTATCCGCCAGACACGGGTGAAGTGGAGGCTGTCTATGCCAAAGAGAAGCGATATCAGCAAAGTCCTCATTATCGGCTCCGGGCCGATTATCATCGGCCAGGCCTGCGAGTTCGATTATTCCGGCACGCAGGCATGCAAGGCGCTGCGCGCCCTGGGCTACCAGATCGTGCTGGTCAATTCCAACCCGGCGACGATCATGACCGATCCTGGCATCGCAGACGCCACCTACATCGAACCGCTCAACCGCCAGCGCCTGACTGAGATCATCGCCAAGGAACGGCCGGACGCCCTGCTGCCGAACCTGGGCGGCCAATCGGCCCTCAATCTTTGTTCTGAGCTGCATAAAGCCGGTGTGCTGGCCGAATACGGCGTCCAGGTTATCGGCGTCCAGGTCGATGCCATCGAGCGCGGCGAAGACCGCATCGCATTTAAGGAAACCATGAATCAGCTCGGCATCGAGATGCCGCGCAGCCAGCCGGCTTATTCGGTTGAGGAAGCCGAGCAGATCGCCCAGATTCTCGGTTACCCGGTGGTGATCCGGCCAGCCTATACCATGGGCGGGACGGGCGGCGGCCTGGTCTACAACATCGAAGAACTGCGTGTCATCGCCGCGCGCGGCATCGCGGCCAGCCTGGTCGGGCAGATTCTGGTCGAGGAATCGGTTCTGGGCTGGGAAGAACTCGAACTGGAAGTGGTGCGCGACGCCAAGAACCAGATGATTACGGTCTGTTTTATCGAGAACATCGACGCGATCGGGGTCCATACCGGCGACTCGTTCTGTTCGGCGCCGATGCTGACGATTTCCGCCGAACTGCAGGCTCGTCTGCAGGCGTACGCCTACCAGGTTGTCGAGGCGATCGAGGTGATCGGCGGCACCAATGTGCAGTTCGCCCACGATCCGAAAACCGGCCGGGTCGTGATCATCGAGATCAATCCGCGCACCTCGCGTTCGTCTGCCCTGGCCTCCAAGGCCACCGGGTTTCCGATCGCCCTGATCTCTGCAATGCTGGCCGCCGGGCTGACGCTCGATGAAATTCCCTACTGGCGCGACGGCACGCTCGACCGCTACACGCCGTCGGGCGACTACGTGGTCGTCAAGTTCGCCCGGTGGGCGTTCGAAAAATTTGTCGGGGTTCAGGATAAGCTCGGCACACAGATGCGTGCCGTCGGCGAAGTGATGAGCATCGGCAAAAACTACAAGGAGGCCCTTCAGAAGGCCATCCGCTCGCTGGAGATTAACCGCTACGGCCTCGGGTTTGCCCGCGATTTCCATGACCGCAGCCTGGAGGACCTGCTGCAGCTGCTGGTCGAGCCGACCAGCGAACGCCAGTTCATCCTCTACGAGGCGTTGCGCAAGGGCGCTGATATTGAACAGTTATACCAGATGACCTACATCAAGCCCTGGTTCTTGCAGCAGATGCTGGAACTGGTCCAGCTCGAGGAACAGCTCCTGGCTTACCGAGGCGGCGTGCTCCCTGACGAGCTTCTGATCCGGGCCAAGCGGGACGGATTCGCCGACCGCTACCTGGCCAAGCTGCTTCAAACCAGCGAAAAGGTGATCCGTGATCAGCGAATCGCCCTGGGCGTGGTCGAAGGCTGGGAACCGGTGCCGGTCAGCGGCGTGCTGGACGCGGCTTATTACTTTTCCACCTACAACGCGCCCGACAAAACATCGGTCAGCGACCGCCCGAAAGTGATGGTGCTGGGCGGCGGGCCCAATCGGATCGGGCAGGGAATCGAGTTCGACTATTGCTGCGTGCACACCGCTTTCGCGC
>ERZ747221.2713-NODE-2713-length-15196-cov-3.637674_pt1 | contig 15196 bp, 10 predicted proteins | sample MGYA00374949_ERZ747221 | MGnify/ENA primary metagenome ERZ747221 (study PRJEB28779, sample SAMN05720172) | bioreactor metagenome | isolation source: Anaerobic biogas reactor | place: USA:Washington, USA | collected 2015-08-08 ... | reverse complement strand
AAGCTGTACGCGTCTTTCATCATGAATTCGCGCGACCGCAGCACGCCGAACCGCGGGCGAAATTCGTCGCGGAACTTCGGACTGATCTGGTAGAGGTTGATCGGCAGTTGCTTGTACGAGTTGATCTCGTGCGACGCGTGGAAGGTGAACACCTCCTCGGCCGTCGGCCCCAAAACGTTCCAACGCCCGTGGCGGTCCTGAAGGCGACACATCGTCTCGCCGTAGTCGGCGTCCCGGCCGGTCTGCTGCCACAGCTCGCGGGGTTGCAGGCACGGCACCAGGATCTCCTGGGCCCCGGCGCGGTCCATCTCCTCGCGGACGATCTCAATGATCTTCTTCAAAGTCCGCCACCCCAGCGGCAGGTATGTGTACGTCCCGCTGGCGACCTTGCGAATCAGGCCGGCTCGGATCATCAATTGGTGGCTGGGGATCTCCGCATCGGCCGGCACTTCTTTGACCGTCGGGATCAGCATCTGGCTGCTTCTCATCTACGACGCCTCAAACACGCACAATGGTTCAGTTGTCAAGAAGGGTAGTTTATAGCCCATCCAGAGAGGCGATTCAAGGCAATTCCGGGCAACGAAGTGACGGCATGGAGGATCAGCCTGCCGCTGATTTGAGGTCAACCGCGATGTCTGTCTCAATCGCACGCCCGGTGGTTTGGAGCGTCCGCTTCTCCGACGCCATCGATCCGATGCGCCGGTTACGGCGGCAAGCTCTCCCGGTAGCTCTGCCAGGCCTCTCGGGCCGAGTCGCCGACGACCTCGGGCGATGTCTCCCCTCGTCTGAGTCGGGGACCCATCTGTGAGTGGGTCGGGTCCTTCAGGAACAGGATATGCCGCATGCGATTCTCTGCCATCGTCGCCGAATGCTCTCTCTGTCGGACCTCTGCAAGATCGCCTTCGCGGCACAGGTCGTACCACACGTGGTGCAGCTCGCGCGTCAGAGCAACGAAAGGGTCGGGGATTGACGTCGGATTCCAGTCGAGCGTGTCGGTATCGAAGTCGTAGTGGCTCGGGCCCTCGGTCGCACGGATGCACACGGTCCTGCCCGAGCGCTCGATCATGTCGATCTCGTTGACGAAGCTCTCCGGGTCCAGGCACCGCAGCGCCTGGATGCTCCAGAACAGACGATCGCGACCGTACGCTGAATTGCCATTCTCCACCAGCCATCGACTGATTTGCCAGCCGCTCTGGTGTTCGGCCACCCATTGTCTGTCCTGCTCGAAGATAGACGGAGCCAACCCGTGCCACTGGTCAATGCTGTCGAATTGCCACGTTGCCCCCTTGCAGAGACGCCTGTCTGTGAACCGCCCGAGCGTCAACGTGCCTCGCCTCGCCTCGACCTCGTTGGGAAACAGGAACCTGTACGTGATCGAATCGGCCGACTGGCGCTCGGAGGCAGAAGGGGAGGCCAGCAGCTTCCGTACGAATGCCAGCGGGCCGGTTGCAGGGGGGTGCACCAGCCAAACGACCATCGCCCCGGCGGCCAGGATCAGAACAACAGCCCAGACCGATAGAATCCATTGCCTGTATCGTTCCATATCTCGCACTTCCCTTCCGCAGAATACGCTTCTTCGCCGTCCTCTGCGATACCGCTACCTCTGCGCGCTCTCCGCAGGCCACCAGTAACTCTGCCGAGCAGAAAATACCTGGCCTCTCGACCTGAGCCCCGCCAGTCCGGGCCGGGTGATGCTTATGCTCTGAAGGTCCGGCAACGCGGCCTGCAAGCGGGTGACGGCCTCCGGGTCGATCGGCGCTGTCGAACTGATGTGAAGCGTTTGGAGCGTCTGGAACGGGTGCAGAGAATCCAGACCCCGTCCGCTGATTCGACTCTGGTGGATGTGAAGGCCGTTGAGCCGCTGCATGTTCGACAGGTGCTTGAGTCCCTCGTCCGTCAGATCGGTGCCGCCCCCGATGTCCAGTCGCTTGATCTTCGTCAAAGACGCCAGATGCGCGAGGTCCTTGTCTCCGATGCCGCGGCCGTGAAGGCTGAGCGTTTCGAGTCCGGCCAGTTCGCTCAGGCACGCCAGGTCGCCGTCGTAGAACATCTCGCCAACCGTCACGAATTCGTTCCTGACCGTTCTCGCCTGCTGCCGCATGATGATCTTCAGACTCTTGAGATTCTTCAGTCCCGACAGGTCCAGCCCCCGACGGTCCTGGCGGACGTCGACAGCCGACAGGCTTTCCAGGCCGACCAGGTGGTTCAGTACGCTCAGCCCCGACAGCGTCACATGGTCCGAGCAACCCCACGACAGCTCTCGTAAGGCCGGCAGTTCAGCCAGCAGCCGCAGCGTTTCGTTGTCCAGCCCGGGCCAGAAGACCAGATGCAGGGCAGAGAGGCGATTGAGGTCTCGCAACAATGCGATTCCCTGGTTCGTGAATCCCGCGCCCGCAATGTGCAGTTCTTCGAGCTCCCGCATCCGGCTGATGGCCGCCAGCGCCGCGTCCGTCAGCGGCGAGTCCTGCGAGCAGTTGACCCAGAGGTACTTGAGATGCTTCAGCGCCGCCAGCCGGCTGACGCCTGCGTCCGTGAAGGTGCGGCGAGGCAGGACCAGGTGCTCCAGATTCGCCATGGCTGCAATCGCCGCCAGATCGGCCTCTGTGAATGCGGCGCTGCTGATGTCGAGGGCCTTCAGTTGCCGGAGGTTGCCGAGGCGGGCGACACCTCGCCCCGTGATCCTCTCCTGTCCGTGAAGGTCCAGCCGCTCCAGGGAACGGCTTGCGGACAGATGGCGCAGCCCTTCGTCGGTGATCGGGCGAGCGTCCAGGCGGAGCGTCTTGAGCGAGGGCAGGGCCGCCAGGTGCGTCATCGCCCGATCGGTGAGACGGCTTGCCGCCCCCAGTCGCAGGTGCCGAAGTGAGTGCAGACTCCTCAGGGCACTGAGACCCTCGTCCGTTATGCCGGGATTGCCATATAGGTCCAGGCTCTCCAGCGAGGTCAGCTTGCCCAGCGATCTCAGTCCCTCGTCGGTCAACTGGTCCCGGCTCACGTGGAGAATTCGCAGCGACGGCATTCTTGCGATCTCGGCCATCGCCGCGTCGGTCAGTCCCGCCGGCGCGGTGAGTTGCTCGACATGAGGCAGCCCTGCAAGAAGCGAAAGGACCTTCGGGCGGATGCCGACGCCGCCAAGGTCCAGGGTCCGCAACCCCGTCAGCCTCGCAAGAGGGGCAATCAGGCTGTCGTCGAGGTGGATCGGCTGGGGACTGAAGAACCGCAGGCCATAGAGGTCGTCCGGGCCGAGCGATTCGATGGCTGCGAGATAACGCTCAGGGGTCACGCCGGGGCCTTGCAGGCACAGGGTGACTCGTTTGCCGGCTGGGATGTGGATCTCGCCTTGTGCGCGACAGAACTCCTCCATCTCTGCATGCGCGCAACCCGGATCGAAGCCCTTGACGATCTCCGGGACGATGAGGTCTTCATCCTGGAGATACACCACGCCGATCGAGGCCTCACCCGCAAAGCGCAGCATCCTGGCGGGTGTCGGCGGCTGCTCGGGCGCGGGCGGCCTGGCCTGCGGTGTGCTCTGCCTCGTTGCCGTGCCGGTCGAAGGGGGATTCTCTGCCGGCGTGTCGAGCGGGTCGGGACCGGACTTCTCCTCAGCCGCCGCCCCCTTCGCGTCGGGCGCCGTCGCCCGTGTATTCTCACGCGACGCGGCCGCCGCCATCGTGCGATCCGGTCCGGGCGCCGACGTGCCACCGACGCCGGAGACAGGGCTTATCTGGATGGAAGGGGGGGCGAGCGGCCGGGCCGGTCGCCCAAGGTGCATGTAGACGCCCATGGACAGAACGCCGACGACGAGGGCCCCAACGAGGGCCTCCGCCAGCCCCGCCTTGGTGCCGACCGTTGCAGCCTGGGTCGTGCCGACCATGGCCATTTTGCCCAGCCCGTGCAGGGCTGTGGCCGACACCGCCTGCGAGGCGCTCTCGGTCAGCACCGTCGCCACCGCTCCGGCCGCGACCAGAAGGCCCTTGCGCCGCAGAATGCCCCGAAGCTGCATCAATCCCGCATTGATCCGGCGCGAAATCGTCGCCTTCGAGCCGCCGCGCTCCCGTGCAATCTGCGCGGCGCTCTTGCCCAGCACGAAACGCTCCAGCAACAGTGATTTCGTCGCTTCATCCAGTTCGTCCAATGCCAGATCGACGTGGCTCGACAGGTCCTGCCACGAGCGGGCCTCGACCGGCTGGGTGCGGGCATAGACCTCCTCGCGACGCCGTCGGCTCGCGCAGCGGCGGAGCAGATCGATCGATTTCTGTGTAGCGACCTTGTGGAGCCATCCGGCCAGCGACCCGCTGATGTGGCTGGCGTGCCGGGTCAACTCGAAGAACGTCTCCTGCGTCGCATCGGCCGCGTCCGTCTCGTCCTTGAGCACACGCCAGCAGGTCGAATAGACCAGGCTCGCGTAACGCTGCACCAGTTCGGCGAACGCCTCAGCATCCGCCCCGGTGCAAAACCGTCTCAGCAGCGCCGACTCCTGCGGTCCCATGACAAGACTGTCCCGCCAATGCCATCGTTTTTCTAACTCCACAAGTAAGACGTGCCTGTGGCCTCAATGTTTCAGAAAAATGCCTCCTCATCGCCGAGCAATCGACCCGATGCTCGGACTCGCCACCCCACCGGGTGCCGGCAAAAAGGGTTGACGACGCCGCCGCGACTCGATATAGTGCCCCCACCTCGGTCGCTGCGCCCGTAGCTCAATTGGATAGAGTCGCGGACTTCGAATCCGAAGGTTGCAGGTTCGAGTCCTGCCGGGCGCGTTGCTGTTGGTCAGAGGCTTCCAGAGAGACGATCTCTGGGAGCCTTCTTCGTTGCGGCCCATTGCGAGGCGGATGCGCGACGGGCCGGCGGCGAGCCGGCGCCGGGGCAGCGGCGGGGCATCACGCACCTATGTTGCCGCATTTCCCCAGTGTCAAATACGTACTTTCCACAATAGACGGGCCATTCCAATCGCGATACACTGCTGCCTGTCGTTTCTGAGGAGGCCGAGGAGGGAACTGTCGAGTTGCGGTGTACCTGCTTTGTGGGAAAGGAAACCCATGGACTCGAAGAGACCGGCATGGAGGCGAAGCATGTTGACCAGGTTGGTGACGGGCGGGGCGGTTCTTCTGTTGTTTGTCCTGGTGGTGAGCCCCGGCGCCGCTGGCGTCGTCGGCGCGGTCAGTCCGACCACGACGATTGCCGTTCAGCAGGCGGTGGCGGCCAACGCCGTCGCGATGGGCTGGGGGGGCTGTAGCTGGGTTCACATTCCGGACTGGATGCTGCCGCGCAGCCCGTGCCAGCCGCCGTGGGTTCCGGTGCCGCCGATCTGGATCCCCCAGCCACCGATCTGGATCCCGCAACCGCCGATCTGGGTTCCTCGTCCGCCGGTCTGGACGCCGGGGCCGCCGGTCTGGGTCCCCAGGCCGCCGGTCTGGTTTGGCCCTCGGTGGTGATGGCTGGGTCGGTCCGAGCGGCCCGAATCAAGGGCCGGTGGGATGATCCGGGCATTCACGTCGTTTCGACGCCGCCGGTGCAGGAAGCCGCGGCGCATGGGCCAGCTTGGTCCGTGATGGTGGAAGCATGGGGGTGAGGTCAACGGGAGTTCGCCCGCGAGAGGATAGCGGGCAGAGAGAGAAGTAAGGGGAGAAGACAAGTGAACCTCGCGAATGGTGCTTTGCGCCGGCGGTCGCTGTGCGCCTGGCATGGGAGCCCGGAGACTGTCCTGGCGGTGGTCCTGGTCCTTTCGTTGTCGGGTTGTAGCGATCAGGTTCGGATGCCGCAGCCGGAAGAGTTGGAGGCCTTCGAGCGGGCCCGTGCGGCGGTAACGACGGTGGACATGGACCGGATCGAGAAGGCCAAGCTCAAGACCGGTCCCTATCGAGTCGTTCCCGGCGACGTGCTGGAATTCACGATGCCCGCGCTGCTCCAGGCGGTCACCGCCAGGGAGGTACAGGCGGCGCAGGCGCGGAGCCAGGGGGACTATCCCTATCTGTGCCGCGTGCGCGACAGCGGCGAGATCGTTCTGCCGGCGATCGGGCCGATGGCGGTGGCGGGGCTGTCGCTGTCGCAGGTCGAGGAGAAGGTCACCGAGGCGTATGAGAGCTATGTCGTTCTGTCGCCGTCGGTGTTCGTCCGCGTCAGTGAGTTCAAGACCTCCAGGGTGTACATTACCGGGGCGGTGGAACGGGCCGGGGTTTACACGCTCCAGTCCGACCAGATGACGCTGAGCTGTCTGCTGACCGAGGCCGGTGGGATCGCCGAGGCCGGCGCTGCGCTGGTCCGCATCGTCGGGTCGGACGACGGCGAAGAAGACCCCAACGCCCGCGGCGAGCCGATCCTGCTGCCGGTGGTCAATACGAACATTCCCTTCAAGGATGTGGCGCTGGCCGAGGGCGACACGGTGGTCGTCGAGCCGACCCAGATGCCTCTGTTCAGCGTTCTGGGTCTGGTCAGCAAGCCGGGCAACTTCCCCTATCCGCCGAACGCCGACTACAACCTGACCCAGGCGATCGCCTACGCCGGCGGCTTCGATCCGGTGGCCGAGCCCCGCTACGCCACCATTTACCGCCTGAAGGAGGACGGCTCGGTCGCCCGGGTCCCGTTCCAGTTGATCGAGAAGGGCGAATTCACCGACGCTCTGGTCACGCCGATCCGTCCAGGCGACGTGGTGGCCATCGAACACACGCCGAGGACACGGTTGAATGCGGCCATCCACAACCTGGTGCGGATCAACACGGGAATCTACATTCAGGGTCGGGATCTATGGGATTAGCCCGCCGCACAGGCCGGCTGGGCAACGAGGGAACCATGAACGGTAGAATCGAAGGCAACCTATCCGATCCGGCGGAGGCGACGCCCTTCGTCGAGACGGTCGAGGGCTTTTCCGAAAGTCTGTTCGAGATTCTGTGGCGTCGTCGCTGGACGGTCCTGGTCGCCGTGATTGTGGCGATGGCGGCCGGGTTGATCTATCTGCAGCGCGCCACGCCCCTGTACACCAGCACGTCGCGGCTGTACGTCGAACAGGCCGGACCGGAGGTGTGGGAAAAGGACGCCTCCGGCGTCGTGACCCGCTGGAGCAACTATCTCTACACCCAGGCCGAACTGCTCAAGCAAAGCGGTACGCTCTCGGTCGCCCTGGCCCTGCCGGGCATGGGCAATCTGCAGACCTTCGCCGGCGTCGACAACCCGGTGACACGCCTGCGGCGCAAGCTGGACGTCGTGGTGGGCAAGAAGGACGAGATCATCGACGTGTCCTTCACCTGTCCCTATCCCGAAGAAGCGGCCCACCTGGTCAATTCCGTCGTGGACGCCTATATCACCCAGCACAACGAGCGTCGTCGCAACACCTCGGCCGAGATCGTCAAGATCCTCCGCGAAGAGAAGACCCAGCGCGACGCGGAACTGAAGGACAAGCTCCAGAGGATGGTGGACTTCAGTCAGGCCAACGAGGGCCTGGCCTATGGGGCCAGCCAGGAGAGCAACGTCATCATGCGCCGTCTGGACCGGTTCCAGCAGGCGCTGGACGATGCGCAGTTGGCGACGATCGAGTGCAAGGCGTTTCACGAGACCGTCCGGAAGATGGCGGACGATCCCGTCGGTCTGCGTCAGTTCATCGACACCCAGCGCGCCAGGGGGGTGTACATCGCCGCGACGAACGAGGCGACCACGCTGCGGGCGGAGCTGCGGCGTCTCGAACGAGAGCGGGCCGACTGCCTCCAGCGTCTCAAATCGGATGCCCCGCCGATCGCGGCCCTGGATGCCGAGATCGAGCGGGTGCGGATGCAGATCGCCGAGATGGACGAAGAGTTCACCTCGCGGCAGTTGGCCGTGGCCGAGGAATTGTATCTGGCCGCTGTGGGGCGGGAGAAGGAGCTGACCGACGGCCTCGAGCAGCAGCGTCAGGCGGCCATCGCCCTGAACCGCCAACTGTCTCAGTACACGCTGTTGCGGTCCGACTACGAGCAGACGCTGCGGTTCTGCGAGATCCTCGACGACAAGATTCGCAAGCTCAACGTGGACCCGGATGTCGGGGCCCTGACGGTGCAGATCGTCGAGACCGCCGTGCCGGCCACCGAGCCGTCCGAGCCGCAGAAGGCCCGCACGATGGGCCTGGCCCTGTGCCTGGGCCTGTTTGCGGGGGTGGGTCTGGCTCTGCTGCGTCAGTGGAAGGATCAGCGGCTGCACTCGACGCAGGAGATCGGCGCTCTGCTGGGTCTGCCGGTCCTGGGGGCCATCCCCTCGATGACGGCCCCGAAGCAGACGCCGGCCATTCGCGGCCAGAAGATCCGCATCAGTCCCGAGTCCCGCGAGGCCGAGGCCTTCCGTACCGTTCGCACGGCCCTGTTCTTCGGAGCGCCCAAGGACGAGGCCAGGACCATTCTGGTCACCTCGCCGGCGCCCGGCGAGGGCAAGACCACGACGGTCAGCAACCTGGGCATCGCGATGGCCCAGGCCGGGCAGCGAACGCTCATCGTCGATACCGACTTCCGTCGGCCGATGCAGCACAAGGTCTTCGGCCTCAATCGTCAGGCCAGGGGCCTCAGTTGCGTCCTGGTCGGCCAGATGGGTCTGGACGAGGCCATCGAGGAGCTGCCGATGGCCAACCTCTTCGTGTTGACGTGCGGCCCGGATGTGCCCAATCCCGCCGAGATGCTCAACAGCGATCGCTTCGCCGAGATCGTCAAGACCCTCGCCGGCCGGTACGACCGCGTGCTGATCGATTCGCCGCCGGTGATCGCCGTCGCCGACGCCCAGATCGTCGCGGCCCTCTGTGATGTGACGGTGCTGGTGCTTCGGGCCCACAAGTCGATGCGTCGCGTCAGCATGCAGGCCTGCGACAGCCTCGCCGGCGTCGGCGGCCGCATCCTCGGCGTGGTCGTCAACGATGTGCCGCGCAAGAGCGACCGCTACGGTTACTCGGGCGGATACGGATACTCCGATTACAGCTACCGCCGCAGCGGCGGCAACGGCCACGCCAGGACGCCGACGCCGATTGTCGAGATCGCCGGCCGCGACCGGCGCCCATCGGGCGATCAGTTGCAGCGACTCCGCGCCGGCCTGATGCCGGATGTGACAGAAACCGATGCGCCGTCGGACTGACGGACGCGCTGATAGAAAGGACCGCTGAGGGATGGACCCCTACGACCGGCTGCTGACCGGAAGTCAAATACAGCAGCACGACGAGATTCGCTGCCGGCGTTCGCACGCAGGGCGATTGGATCGGGCGATCGAGGTCCTGCTGATTGCGCTGCTGGCCTTCGGGCCTGTGGCCTTCGGCGTGGTCGCCGCCTGGAGCGAGATGGTGGTCATCGCTCTGGCCGGGACGCTGCTGGCCCTGTTCCTGATCCGGCAGATTTTCATCTCGCCGCAGCCGCTTTGTCGCACGTGGACCTATGTCCCCCTTGTCGCCTTCCTCCTCATTGCCGTCTTTCAGTTGACGCCGCTGCCGACGGGCGTCATCGGCGCGATCTCGCCGGAGACCGCCATCGTCAAGGCCGACCTGCTCGACGGCCTGCCCGACGTCGAGCAGACGCTCTCGCGAACGCCGCTGACGTTTTATCCGCGCGCGACGAAGCGCGACCTGTCTCTGGTGCTGGCGGTCGCGGCCGTCTTCTTCGTCGTGGTCAATCTCTATCGCGATCCATCGTCGATCAAGCGGCTGCTCGCCGCCGTCGCCGTCATCGGCGGGACCGTCGGCCTGCTGGCCCTGGCCCAGCACGTCGCCGGCAACGGCAAGATCTACTGGCTCGTGCCCTCCTACGACGCCGCGCGGTCCGGGACGTTCATCAACCACAGCCACTTCGGCCAGTTCATGAACCTCTCGATCGGTGCGGCCCTGGCGCTGCTTCTGGTCCTGGTCTGCGAGGCCTTCTCGCACCGCAAAGTCACCGCCGCCGAGGCGCTCGAATACCTCCGCTCGCGCGAGGGACTGTACGTCAAGCTCCTGGCCGGGGCGATCGTCGTCGGGGCCGCCGCCGTGTTCCTGGCGCTGACGCGCGGCGGCATGGTGAGCATGCTGGCGGCCGCCGCCTTCACGACCGTGGCCCTCTGCTCGCGTCGCAGCCTTCGCGGACGCGGCTGGATCATCGTGCTCGTGGCGCTCGGGGCCTTCGTCTGCATCCTGTGGCTTGGCTTCGACCGCATCTACGACCGCATGGCCACGCTCGACGACCTGACCGAGTACCACGGCCGCTGGGAGATGGTCGCCCAGAGCGTCGAGGCGTGGAAGCGCTTTCCCGCCTTCGGCGCCGGCCTGGGCACGTTCGAGGTGATCTACCCCATGTTCGATCGCGGCTCGGCGGCGGGTCTGGCCACGCACGCCGAGAACGAATACGTCCACGCCCTCCTCGAAACGGGCGTCCTCGGCGTGCTGACGCTGGCGTTGTTCGGCGCGATCGTCTGGGTCGCCTACGCCCGCAGCGTCCGGGCCGGCGCAGCGCCCATTCGCTCGGCGGCCTACGGCCTGGGTTTCGGCCTGGCGGCGATCCTGGTCCACAGCCTCAGCGACTTCGGCCAGCACCTGCCCGCCAACGCCATGCTGACCGCCGTCTGCTGCGCTTTGCTCATCGCCCTGGCCGATTCTTCGGGCCCGTCGCCGTTGGCACAGGGCCCTCGCCGCCGCCTGGTCCCGGCGGTGGCCCATCTGGCGTTGCTGGCGATCGCGGCAGGGGCCTTCGGCTGGGCCCTCGTCGGGGCCAACGCCGCCCGCGCCGCCGAGGCCCACTGGGCCAGGGCCAGGCTGGCCGCCCGGCAGATGGACACCGATGGTTGGCGGGCCGACGGCGAGCTGGCCGAATACCTCTTTGCCCACGCCCTCGCCGCTGCCGCCGCCGAGCCGGACAACATCCACTACCGCCATCGGCTCGGCGTCTACCAGTGGCAGTCCCTGGCCCCGTGCATCGACCCCAACAGCGATGTCCTCCATCCCGATGCCTTTCCGTGGGCCCGCCGGATCGTTGACGACCTGCACGCCTGCCGGCCGCTGTGCCCGTCGTTCGGCGTGCTCGTCTGCCTGGCCGGCGAGATCGAGGCGTTCGCCCTGGCCGATCCGAATGGGCCCGCCCACATTCGCCTGGGCTATCGACTGGCGCCGTGCAACGCCGCCGTCTGCCTGGCCGCCGCCCGGATCGACGCCCAGTCCGGCCAGGCCCAGGAGGCGTACGAGAAACTCGCGCGGGCCGTCCGGCTCAACGGCGGATACTTCAGCCAGGCGGTGGCGTTGTGCATCGACACCCTGGCCCGGCCGGACCTGGCCGTGACGCTGGCCGGCGACAGCGCTGGGTGGCTCTCGTACGTGGCCGACCGGCTGGCCGCCTCGGACCGCCACCGCGAACTGGCCGTCCAGGCCCGACAGCAGGCCCTTGTATTGCTCGCCGAACACTCGGTCCGGTCCGATGCCCCGGCCGCCACGCACGTCTCGCTGGCCCGCGCCGACGCCGAACGCGGCGATCTCGATGCGGCGATCGAACGGTATCGCCTGGCCCTGAGAAAGAACTACAACCAGGTCGGCTGGCATTACGAGCTGGCCTGTCTTCTGGCCCGGGCCGGTCGCGTGGATGAGGCGATCCACGAGGCGCGAATCTGTCTGCGCCTCGCCGCCAACCACGCGGCTGCCCGGCGATTGCTCGAAGAGCTGTCCGTCCGTCCCCTCGAGCCGATGGCCGCCGGGCAATAGCGCCGCCCGGCCCCGCAGAGGCCGACGGCAGACAGGACACAACAGGAACCCGCGTCGCGCAGCCGACGAGGACGGAGTCCGCCCGGCCACAGGCCGTCGCCCGTGCCCCGTGCCCCGTATCACTTCAAACTGAAGACTTGAAACTCGGCCATCCGGCCGTCGTTCGTGACTCGTGGCCCGTGACCCGTAGAAGGGTAGAAGCGTAGAAGCGGGAAACTTGAAACTTGAAACTTCAAACTCCGGCCCCAGGCCGCCACCATCCACAATCCATGTCGAGCCCCTTGACGCACGCGAGCCGGACCGATAGGCTGATACACATGACGACGAAAGAAAGAGCAGTTCAGGCGATTCAGGGTCTGCCGGACGACGCCTCCATCGAGGACGCCATGGAGCGTCTTCTGCTGCTGGCCAAGATCGACCGAGGTCTCGAACAGGCCGATGCCGGGCAAACGATCCCTCACTCTCAAGTCAAGCAGAGAATGGCCAAATGGCTCAAGTGAGCTGGACGCCGCAGGCCGCCGATGACCTGGACTCCATTGCTGGATTCATCGCGCAGAATTCGCCCCATTATGCGGCTGTCTTTGTGATGGATGTCCTCCAAACAGCCGATCGACTGGTCGATTTTCCTCAGTCCGGCCGCATCGTACCCGAGGTCAACGATCCGGTCATTCGCGAAATTGTGATCGGCAGTTATCGCGTGATCTATCGCCTGCGTGGGGATTTCGCGGAGATTCTCACCGTTCACCATGGCGCCAGGCTTCTGGATCCATCACGGTTGAACTGAACGCCGCAGACTTCAAACTTCAAACTTGAAACTGAAAACTCGGCCCCCGGCCCCCGGCCGCAGACGCACAACGCAAGACGAAACCGGCTTCGAATGACTCAAATCAAGCTTCAAATGGTCTGGATCAAGCTTCATATGACTCGGATCAAGCTTCATATGGCTTGAATCAAGCTTCATATGGCTTATATCAAGCTTGATATGGACCGGATCAAGCTTCATATGACGCAAACGAAGCTTCATATCGCCTGGATCAAGCTTGATACGACCCGGATCAAACGCCCGAAATCGCCGATCCGGCCGCCCGCTTCGCCGATAATCCACGGCCGAGCGGGATAATTAGGTGTGAAGTTTGAAGTGTGAAGCGGGCAGCGTGAAGTGTAGAAGCGTCATACTTCCAACTTTAAACTGAAAACTTCAAACTCGGCCATCCGGCCGTCGTTCGTCGCCCGTGCCCCGTGCCCCGTGACCCGTATTGCTTCAAACTTCAAACTGAAAACTTGAAACTCGGCCGCAGGCCGTAGGCCGTAGGCCGCAGGCGAGCCCGTAGATGCGTAGAAGCGTTCCTTTCTTCGCACGACGCGCGACGCAAGACGAAACCGGCCCCGGCCGGGATTGACTTTGCCCCTCGGGTCGCGTATACTCCCGGCAGTTCGCCCGGCCGGGCCGGCTGGGAAGGAGCCGCAAGGCGATGGATGTCATCTGGACCGAATACCTCAAATACAGAGCATCGCTTCGCGGGTTCGACCTCGATGCAATCGAGTAGATCGTAAGATCCTCGAAGCAGCGGCATATCGATACGACAACGAATCGACCGGTCGCCGTGGGACGCTGTGGAAAGACGCTTGTATTGATCCCTTACGATGTGGGCGAGGGCGACCTGACGCCCGTGACAATCCACGCGACCACACGACAGCAGATCGAGTTTCGCCTCAAGACAGGGAGATTCATTCATGGATAAGCCCCGCATGGTCTACTTCGAACGGGAAAACATCCTCCATCTGGCGATCTCCGATGAGCCGGAGACGCAGAGCGTGGAGCTGAGCCCCAATATCACGGTCGAGTTGAACGACAAAGGCGAGCTGATCGGGATCGAGATCCTCGACGCCAGCGAGTTTCTCCGCGATACGATCGCCGAATCCGTCCAGGCGAGACTCCTGGGCGTGCCCCGCGTGGAATCCGCCTGAACGCGTCGCGCGGGAAGCAGGCAGCGTAGAAGCGTAGAAGGGTAGATGCGTTCTGCGGCCTCCCGCCTGCAGCCTCCGGCCTGAGTCTCTCGCACGACGCGCGACGCAAGACGCACGACGAAACCGACTTCACACTTCAAACGGAAAACTCGGCCGCAGGCTTCAAACTGCCAACCGACAACTGCCAACGGAGATCTGTGATCTGAGACTTTTTTTCCTTTTCTTCTCAACCTCCTTCCTTCGCCGGCCGATGGACGGTACTGAGACATGCGGGCCCGAATTCAGCGAGCGCTTGCCCGAGAGTCGAATGTGTACGTCGCGACGTGAGGATGCGTGCCCCGTCGCCTGCCTCTTGCGGCCGGACGGTGGGCCGCCAACCCCCCTCGTCGCCGGCACTGTGCCGACGGCCTGAAGAAAGGGAAAGTGACAATGGCACAATTTCCGAACAGTGAATCCGATGTGGCCACATTGGCCGATGAAATGATCGCCGGACTGACCGAACACGCCGCCATCTACCCCGAGCCGCCCGTGACGATCGAGCAGATGAGCGGCGTCCGCGACGCCTACGGCCAGGCCCGAGCCGACCTGCTGACCCGACAGACCGTCGCCAAGGCGGCGCGGACCAGCAAGGACAGCGTCCTCGGCCATCTCGTCACGGCGATGAAGAAGAACATCCGCTACGCCGAGACCACCGTCGGGCCCGACAGCGAACAGCTCGGCCTGATCGGCTGGGGGCCCCGAAGGACACCCACGCCGCTGGCCGCGCCCGGCCAGGCCCACGACCTCGTCGCGGCCTATCAGGGCGAGCAGACCGTCGATCTCACCTGGAACGCGCCCGCCACCGGCGGCAGGCCCAGCGCCTATCGCGTCATGCGGCGCGAACGGCCCGCCGGGCCCTGGCTCGACGTCGCCACCGCCCTGACCACCCAGATCCAACTGACCGACCAGCAGCGCGGCAAGGAGTTCGAATACCGCGTCATCGCCGCCAACAAGGCCGGCGACGGAAACCCCTCCAACACCGTCGTCGTGGTGCTGTAGGAACGCGGTGTGAAGTGACAAGTGTGAAGTTGGAAGTGCGAAGGGAGCACTTGTCAGGGATCAGGAACCAACCGCCCCCGGGCCGCAACGCACGTGCGGCCCGGCGGGCGGGATTTCGTCGCTTTCCTCGACTTCGCTCGGAACAGGCTTGGCGCGTCGCTCGTGAAACTGAAAACTGAAAACTTCACACTCGGCTCCAGGCTGGAGACTGTAGGCCGTAGGCTGGAGGCCATAGGCCGTAGACTTCAAACTTCAAACTTCAAACTGCAAACTGCAAACTGACAACTGAAAACTTGAAACTTCAAACTCGGCCACAGGCCGTGGTTCGTATCTCGTCGCTCGTCGCTCGTGAAACTGAAAACTGAAAACTGACAACTGGAAACTGAGAACTTCAAACCCGGCCATCCGGCCATCCGGCCGTCGTTCGTCGCCCGTGCCCCGTGATCCGTATCACTTCAAACTCCGGCCCCAGGCCGCCATCATCCACAATCCACATCGAGCCCCTTGACGCACGCGAGCCGGACCGATAGGCTGATA
>ERZ747221.2707-NODE-2707-length-15201-cov-3.626752_pt1 | contig 15201 bp, 9 predicted proteins | sample MGYA00374949_ERZ747221 | MGnify/ENA primary metagenome ERZ747221 (study PRJEB28779, sample SAMN05720172) | bioreactor metagenome | isolation source: Anaerobic biogas reactor | place: USA:Washington, USA | collected 2015-08-08 ... | reverse complement strand
CACTTTTACTTTCATCCGTTGCATTCTCTTTTGATCCCTACTTCGGTAACGGGCGCGAACATACTTGGCAAGCCCGAAATGAACGTGTATAATACCTTTCTGTGCGGAGAAGTGCCCGAGTGGTCGAAGGGGATTGACTCGAAATCAATTGAGCGGCTTGCTGCTCCGTGGGTTCGAATCCCACCTTCTCCGCCAGTTAAAATACAGCTCACGGGGGTATGGAAATCCTGAAAAGCTGTGATATAATGTCTGCCGTTGTATGCGGAGAAGTGGCCGAGTGGTCGAAGGCGGGCGCTTGGAGAGCGTCTGAACCGCGAGGTTCCGTGGGTTCGAATCCCTCCTTCTCCGCCATTTATTTCGCCTTTATACCGGATCAAACGGAGGAAAAGTGACTAAACACTTTTCCTCCGTTTGTTTTTGATCGGCGTATACCGGGAATAGGAGCTGCGGTACAGGCAACGCTGCCCTTTCGGTTGTTTCTTTTCCTGCTTTTCGATATTCTATACATGGCATAACCGGCAAATTTTACGGGGGGGTTGATCTCATGCCAAAAAAGAACGCGATAAACCGTATTATTATTTTCTTTGCGGTTTTTATTCTCTGCCTATCGGCTGTCTCCGCATGGGCTTCCATTTTCCAGGGCCTCGCCGAGCGGCTCGACCTTTTCCGTGACCGAAACTGGGTGTACAACAACGTAGGCGAGCCGGATTCCGTGAGCTGGAATACTACCTTCAAGGCAGAGCTTGAGATGTACAGAATTTCCGGTTCTTCGTATTTTGACTGGTATTTTGTGTCGTATGGTCTTGACGGTAAAATCAATATTTTGGGGCAAATTTACAAGAAGGGGTACATGTCGGGATACGAGGTCTGCGAAGAGCTTGAATCCAGAGGAGGTTTTCCCGCCGGCACGACAGGGCTTGGGAAGATATTCCGGATACAGCACACACGAACAGGAAAATCCATCCGTGTTGCGGTACAGGACAACAAAAAACTCGGACAGACCGTGGTGTACATGCTGACGCAGGATGCCTGGGATAGGGTCAACTGATCACCACGAATGAATGGCAAATAAGGGGTAAGTGTTTTTCTACCGGGGTTACTCCATGGCCCGTTCCTCATTCCAGAAGCCCGCGGATAGTGCGAGTTAAAACCTCATTCATATAAGATCCCAGTTTTCGTGCAAGGTGGCGCTGGAAGGCGTGTATAAAAGGAGCGCCGGAGTGTTTCCTGATTTCATTGTGTTGAGGATTTGCTCCCTTCCGCTCCGCCGTTGTTTCGCTCCGTTTCCACCTTCGCCATCCTCATAAACTCTTTGTTTTCACGGAGAAGGCTGTCGTAGGTTCCGCTTGCGGAAATGCGGCCGTTCTCCATCATGTAGATCGTGTCGCAGTCCTTCAGGGTGTTCAGCCTGTGGGCTATCATTATGACGGTTTTGGCCTTCGATGCGCTGCGTATGGCGCTCAGGACGGCTTCTTCTGTCGTCCCGTCGAGCGCGCTGGTGGCTTCGTCAAGCATAAGTACTTCCGGGTTGCGGTACAGGGCGCGGGCCAGACCGATCCGCTGGCGCTGCCCTCCGCTGAGACGTACTCCCCTCTCGCCGATGACCGTGCCGTACTTTTCGGGCAGGGCCTGGATGAAGTCATCGAGTGCGGCGATACGGGCGGCATGGCGGACATGTTCTGAATCTATCTCGTTATCAGGGATGCCGAAGGCAATGTTTCGGGTGACGGTGTCGTCGCTCAGATAGATATCCTGGGGAACATAGCCGATCTTGCGGCGCCAGGCACGGATGTTGGCAACAGTCACAGGGGTGTCGTCAATGAGCATCCTCCCCTCACGGGGGATATGCAGCCCGAGGATGATGTCCACAAGTGTGGTTTTGCCAGAACCGGTGCTGCCCACCAGGCCAACCGTGCTTTCCCTGGGAATTTCGAGGTCGAGCCCGTCGATTATGTTCTGCTCGCCGTCGGGGTAACGGAAGTAGATCTTGTCCAGCAGGATGCGGCGGCGGAAGTGAAGTTCGTCTTCTTCGCCTCCTTCCCGAGGCAAAAGATTGGACTGTTCGTCGGAGACCAGGTCCTGGTAGAGTCTGTCCAGAACAGCCTTGTTGTAGTAAATCTGGGTGACCGAGGAGTAGATCACCTGGAGTGCGGGTATGAGACGTTTGCCGGCGAAGGCGTAGAGGCTGACCAGGGGGATGACGGAAGCCACTTCCCCTCCGCGGACGAGCGCGAAGACGATGAAGAGTATGAGCCCTCCGAAGACGATGCTCTCCATAAGGTATGAGGGCAGCTGCCCGGCTACTCTTGCGAAGACGTTGAGTCGTGCGAACTTCAGTGAGTTCTCTGCGTACCGGTCCAGAAAGTAGGGCTCTGCACCAAGTATCCTGCTGATTTTGATGCTTGCGAGAGCTTCACTGGCTGCGCGGAATCGTTTTTTGTTGGCCTCCATCCGCTCTGTACCCATTTGCTTGAGTCTGACCTTCAGGTAGATGTTCAGCGTGCCGTAGACAGTCCCCAGGAATGCGAGTGTACCGAGGGTGACTGCCGGGTTTACGGAGAAGAGCATGATGACGATGACAACGAGTACCAGCAGATTGATCATCGCCTCGAAAAGTGGCAGGAGGAAGGTCGTCGTCAGCTGGTTGACCTCAGACAGAACGTTCTTGCCGAGGTCGCTCGTGTTGTTGGTCAGGAAGAAGGCGTAGGGCCTGGCAAGGTAGACGGCAAGCAACCGGTTGGATAGGGTATAGTTCCTGTTCAGGACGAAGCGGGTTTTTGCCCACATGGTCATGGCCGTGACGGTATTTGAGAGGATGACGAGAACGACGACGGCGCTCCCCAGCGCTATCATGAAGTCGGACGGGTTTGCAAAGGAGAATCTGTCGTACACATCTGCGAGCCACTTGTTCTGTTGGATGGAGGCCGGGTCCATGACGACGTTGATGAATGGAAATATGGAGAAAACCCCCGCCGTCTGGGCAAGGGCCGTGAGAAGCCCGGCGAAAAAGATCAGCAGGGCCTGCATTCGTTCCTGCGGGGTGAAGATTTCATAGAGCTTGCGCAGGGATGACTTCTCCCCGGAAGATCGACTTTTGGCGGCTGCCGGTTTTGATTCGATGCCGCTTGGCGCTGCTTCGGTCACTGAATCACGTCCTTTCAGATAATGGACACAGTTTCATGCTTGTAATACCTGTTCGTCGTTCTGGTTGTCATTCTAGAATCCGGTTCCATGGTCCTAAAACCCACCCAGGATCCTTTGGCGATGAAACCGCCTCAGGATAAAAGCATAGTCGTTCTGCGCACCTGTGAAAAATGTCAGTCTGAGCGTCAGTGAAGAATCCGTTTTTGCTTTTGAAAGGCCTTTATCCCAGATTCTTCAGGCCTTTGGCCTTCAGAATGATACCCTGGATCCCACCCCAGATCCTTCGACCAAAAACCGGCCTTAGGATGACAAGACCTTAAAGCAGGTGCAGATCCTTCGTCCCCTGCGCCTCCTCAGGATGACAGCGATTTTTGTAGTCAATGAAACCGGGCTCAGGAGGACCGGTTCATCCTGCACCCGGGCCCTGTGAGCCGGCTTCTGCCGCCTGTACGGGGAGCCACCTCGATCCGTGCGCTTATTCGCTCCTTGAGGGCAGGCACGTGGGAGATGACCCCGATCAGTTTGCCGTCCTGCTGCAGGCTTGCAAGAGTTTCCAGGGCGGTATCGAGGGATTCCTCGTCCAGGGTGCCGAACCCTTCGTCCAGAAACAGTGAGTCCACCCGGACGTTTCTGCTCGCCATGTGGGAAAGGCCGAGGGCCAGCGCCAGGCTGACAATGAAGCTCTCTCCGCCGGAGAGGTTTTTCGTTGACCGGATCTCACCTCCCTGGTAGCTGTCCACCACGTTCAGCTCCAGCGGCTGGTCATTATCCCTGATAAGCAGGTACCGGTCGCTCATCTTCTGAAGCTGCCGGTTGGCGTGCCCGATCATCATGTCAAAGGTGAGCCCCTGGGCAAAATTGCGGTATTTCTTTCCGTCCGCTGATCCGATCAGGTCGTGGAGTTTGTCCCATCGGAGGCACTCCCTTCCCTGGGCCTCCATTTCCGTCTTTTTTCCCTTCATCCGCACCACGGCTGCTGCATTGTCGTTCAGCCTGTGCCGAAGTCCGGAAATTTCCTCCCTCAGGTTCTTCAGTGATTCATCGTACTCCCTGGACCGGAGTTCCAGTACCTCGAGGGGGTCGTCCGTCACCTGCCGTGCTTTTTCTTCAGCCAGCCGTTTTTTCCGGTCTGTCCGCCTGGCCGCAAGGGCTGTCCGTCGATCTTCCAGCTCTTTCTGTTTTCCTGCCAGTGCGTTCCGTTGTTCGGGGTCCAGCCTGAAATGCAGGAAGTCCTTTTCACCGGCAAAAGCTGCAGACCGGAGCTCGGCGGAAAATGCAGCCTCCGCTTTCTCTACTTCAGGCTTCCTTCGCTGGATGCTCTTCTTCAGGGATTCCACCCGGGATTTCGTTGTATCCAAATGCTCTTTCAGCTCGTCCCGCAGCTTCCGGGCCTGTTTCTCCGTATCTTCGGAGAGTGAAATTGTGTCCTTCAGGCGGCATTCTTCTTCGTCGGGGTCTTTTTCGCCATAGAGATTCCTGCGCTCTTCTAATCGGGCAGCATACTCGCTTTCAAGGGTCTCTAGTCGTTTCTGTTTTACCTCCAGGGCGGTTCCCTGGGTCTCCATCATACCGTCCAGCCACTTCAGCTCGTTGTCGTAAATTCCGACCTGCTTTTCGATATCGGTCTTTTCACGGATCTTCTTCTGCCATGCGTCCAGCCGTTCCCTTAGGGATGCCGCCAGGGACGGCAGGTCCCCGTCGGGAATTTTTTGAATGCCGAGAGGCAGGAGCTTTTCCGCAAGAGCTTCTTTTAGCCCGTCACAGCTCACAATAAGCTTTTTCAGCCCTTCAGCGGATAGTGCCAGTGCCTTCTCAGCTGCGGTTTGGGCGGAAATGGCTGCAGCTTCGTCCTTTTCGGCATTGATGACCTGCTGACGGGCGGTTGATTCGGATTTTTCAAGTTGCTGTATGACGGTTTCCCGGCCTTCCGCCTCACTTATGAGTGTATCAAGGGAGAGTATCCGCTGTTCCGTTCCGTCAGGAACAGGAATGTTCCCCTTCGCATAGGGGTGTTCCACTGATCCGCAGAGGGGGCACGCTACGCCGTCTTCGAGTCGTGCACGGTAGTCCTCCAGCTCGGTGATCCTGGCATGGAAGGCCATCTCCCGAAGCAGTACCTCTTTTTCCGTCCGGTATTCCCGAAGCAGGCGGCCATCCAGAAGGGAATCGAGGGCTATTCTTTTCGAAAGCAGTTTTTCCGAGACCGCTTCAAGCTCTGCCTTGCATTCTCCGGTGTGTTCCCGGCATCGGGCAAGGGCCGCAGCTGCATCCTTAAGGGCATCTTCGGCATTCCTCAGTGCTTCCTCTGCTCCGATGATGTCGCTTTCGTGGGAGGCAAGGGTGTTCACCTGCTCCTCGACGGCTGCCAGGCCTCCGATCAGCCATTCATCGTTCCTGTTTTCTTCAAGGTAGCTACAGACTTTTTCCAGGCTTTCGACGGCCTTGCCGCGAAGGTCATTTTTTTCTTTCCGGCTTCCCCTGACTGTGTCCAGTCTTTCACGGTCTTCCCGGCATTCATCCTCCATTTCAGAAAGGGCGCTTCTGCGTTCTGCAAGCCACTGGTCGAGGGAGCGGACCCTGATGATAAGCGGAGCTATTTTGTTTAATTCTTCCTTCGCCCGAATGGTTCCCAACTCTGCCTCTAGCAAGGCCTGCGCCCCGTCACGCGCCTTGGATTCCAGTTCGGGAAGGCTCTGCTCTTCTGACTGGAGAGATTGGGAATCATCGGCCTGCTGTTTCCGCAGAGCCTCGAGAGTCGCCCAGGAGCCCTCCAGTGATGCCGCACGCAAAGCACGGAGCAGCCGTTCCCTCTCAGGAAGGAAGGCCTCTTCCTCCTCCATCAGGGCTGTTTCTTCCTCCGCCAGCCCTGAGATTTCCTTTTCCAGTCCGTTTATGGCGGTGAGCCAGGCTATGGCCTTTGCCGTGTTCTCCGCATTTCTGGCGAGAGTTTCTTCCGCCCGACTCTTTTCCGCTAGTTCCAGCCGGATTGCTTCCTCATCCTCCTGCTTCAGTATCACGATCCCTGACGTCTCCGCCTGGAGGAGGTCCAACTTCTCACGCTCTTCCCTGCGGCGCTCGTGCACCCGTTTGGAGATGAGGCTGTAAATCCCGGTGCCAGTGATCTGCTCAAGTATGGGAGCCCGTTCATCCGGCGCAGCCTGCAGGAATGCGGCGAAACCACCCTGGGCAAGGAGCATGGACCGGGTGAAGCGGTCGAAATCCATTCCTGTGGCTTCATCGATCTGTTCGGCCACTCCCCGGATCTTGGACTCGAAAAGGGCGCCTGTCTCGCCGTCTGCGATCTCGTGTTTCGGGGCCTGGAGCTCGCCGTCGGGTTTCTTCCGCGCACGGCGCTGGCTCCAATGACAACGGAAGCACCCCGCCCCGGTACGGAAGGTCACCTCTGCAAAGCACTCCCCCGTCTGTCGGGACATGATTTCGTTGCCGCTTTTCGTAACCCTGTTCAACCGGGGCGTTCGCCCGTAGAGGGCAAGGCAGATGGCGTCAAGAATAGTTGTCTTACCGGCTCCCGTGGGCCCCGTGATGGCAAAGATGCCGTCGGAGGCGAAGGCAGGGTGGGTCAGGTCAATTTCCCATTCCCCCACAAGTGAGTTCAGGTTCAGAAACCGTATCTTCTCTATCCTCATAGCCAGCCTCCCTATTCCGCCTGCCCGTCGTCTTCGTGGACGGACTGGACGGCCTCACGGTACGCCGTGAGCAGTTCGGAACGCTGGTCTTCCGGGACTTCCCGGACATCCAGGCACCGAAGGAAAACGTCTTCGACCTCAAGGTCTTCAAGAGTCTCTTCATCTCCGGCCTGGGCCAGCACCCGGTCAATGATGCGACTGTTCTTGACCCTGAGAACTTCCATATAGGTGTTTCTTACGGTTTCTTCCAGCCGTTCACGGAGATCAGGCAGGATCTCGTCCCCTTCGTAAACTACTTCGAGCCATGCCCGGGAACCCCGGGAGGCCAGCTCGAAGATCCGGCCCGAGATACGGTCCCAGTCACCCCGGATCTGCTCAAGCTGCTGGAAGACCGGCACGGGGACAAGGCGAACAGTAGCATCCCTTCCCTCAAATTCCGCCACGCAGACGCTTTTTTGCTGCCTGGCCTCACCGAAACCCAGAGGAAGGGGTGACCCGCTGTAGCGCACCGTTTCGGAGCCGTTTACTTTCTGGGGAACGTGGAGATGTCCCAGGGCAAGGTAATCGAAGGAGGGCGGGAAAACATTCGCATTCACGTGGGCAAGGGAACCCACGTAAAGTTCCCGGACACCGTCGCCTTCAACCGTCCGGCCTCCGGCTGCAAAAAGATGGCCCGTGGCGACGACCGGGATGTCGCCTCCGAACTCCCTGCGCCTCTCTTCCGCCAGTGCAGCGACCGATGCGTAATGATCCCCTATTCCCTCGAGGAGCTTGCGTTCTTTGTCCTCTATGCTCTCGCCCGCCTCCGCAGAGCGGATATCCCGGTCCCGGAGATAGGGCACGGCGCAGACGATCAGTTCAGTTACTCCCTGCTTGTCCCGGAGCACCAGCACCTCGTCCTCCCGATTTTCGGACGGGCTTCCGGTGACATGTACCTCAAGGGCTCTGAGCAGATCCTTCGGGGCATCGAGGAAGGAGGGGGAATCATGATTTCCGGAAACTACCACCACATGGCGACAGCACAGAGAGGCAGCCCTGCACAGGAATCCGTAGTACAACTCCTGTGCGCGGTTGCCCGGTGCCGTTGTGTCGAAAACGTCTCCGGCAACGATCAGGACGTCGATTCCACTGTTGTGGATCGTATCCGCGAGCCAGTCCAGAAAGGCTTCGTATTCTTCGTAGCGTTTTCTGCCGTAGAGGGCGCGGCCCAGATGCCAGTCGGACGTGTGGAGGATTTTCATCTCTTTTATTGGAGCCTCTTCGCGGGCTCTGGCCTGTTGGAATGCCGAAGGCCATTCGGTCGGAGTCCAGGAGAGGCTGTTCTGCGTATTATTCCGTTCTTCATGGAAGACACCTCCGGTAAGCTCCCTTTCATTGTCGGCCTATTTTCCCGGTGCGTCAATTGCCGGGGGTTTTTGTTCTCTACATCAGCTGTATTATGGCCGGAGATCCTGTTGAGGCACACAAATATTGTTCTTTTGCATTATAATACATACAAAGAGGATAGTTCCCATTCTCCGGAACCGTACAACCGCCGGATGCACATTCGAGAACCTGCGATTGGAGGATCGGTGAATCCATGAAAAACAAAGCCCTTTCGTATCTGCGCCAGGCTCTGGACGATCCTGAAGCAGTTTTCCGCCCGGGGCAATGGGAGAGCATCGATGCCCTCCTGTCCGGGAAAAGGATGCTCGTCGTCCAACGAACGGGATGGGGAAAGAGCATGGTCTACTTTCTTGGAACAAAGCTTTTGAGAGAAAAGGGATTCGGGCCGACGCTGCTCGTTTCGCCCCTGCTTTCGCTGATGCGCGATCAGGTGAAGGCAGCTGAGAGGATCGGAGTGAAAGCGGAGACGATAAACAGCGCCAATCAGGAAGAATGGCAGCAGATTCAGCAGAATGTGAATTCCGGAGAAACGGACATTCTTCTCATTTCACCTGAACGGCTTGCCAACGAAAACTTCAGGCAGGATGTGCTTTCATCGATCGCCGAGTCGATCGGGCTGTTCGTCGTTGACGAGGCTCACTGCATTTCCGACTGGGGGCACGACTTCCGGCCGGACTATAAAAGGATCGTACGCGTGCTCCAGGCCATGCCCGCAAATGTTCCTGTCCTTGCAACTACTGCTACGGCCAACGACCGGGTCGTGGAGGATGTAAAGCGGCAGATAGGCATTGGCACGGAACTTGCACGGGGATCCCTCGCCCGCAGGAGCCTGAGACTCTGCAACATCAATGCCAGTGATGCAGTTGAAAGGATGGCATGGTTGGCTGCGAATATACCCTCGCTTCCCGGAAGCGGAATTGTCTACACTCTCACCGTCAGGGATTCGGAACGGGTGACCATGTGGCTTCGTGAAAACGATATCGACGCGGCGGCATACCACGCAAAATTGGAAAATGAGGACCGGGAGGAACTTGAACGACGACTGCTGAACAACGAAGTGAAAGTCCTGGTGGCTACTGTTGCCCTGGGGATGGGTTTCGACAAGCCCGATCTTGGTTTTGTCATCCACTATCAGCGCCCATCATCAGTTGTTCACTACTACCAGCAGGTTGGCAGGGCAGGACGGGCAGTTAAAGAAGCTTATGGAATTCTCTTCTCAGGCGCTGAGGATGATGCGATTGCAGACTACTTCATCACTTCCGCCTTTCCTCCCCAGAAAGATGTTGATTCCATCCTCGATTTCCTCCAGGATGCCGGGGATGGCTGTTCCATTGCCGAATTGGAAGCCGGAGTCAACCTGAAAAGAAGCAGGATTGAAAAAGTTCTGAAGTTCCTCTCCGTGGAATCCCCCTCCCCCGTGGTAAAAAACGGATCCCGCTGGTACGCTGCAGCTGCTACGCAGCACTACACTGCAGACATGGAACTGGTGAAGGCAATCACGGCCATACGGAGGTCCGAGCAGGAAGAAATGCGGCGCTACATGGACCACAAGGGATGCCTGATGGAGTTCCTGCAGCGTTCCCTCGACGATCCTTCTCCGGACCGGTGCGGCAGATGCTGTAACTGCGACCATGTTTCCTTTAATTTTCTTCCACGCGATGAGGAGACCCTGAGGCGGGCGGAAATCTTTCTCAAAAAGGATCACCATACGATTGCCCCCCGAAAGAGATGGCCCAGTGGTCTCTCGCTGCTTTCCCATGGTTTTTCCGGAAAAATTCCTGAAGACCTGCAGTACTCCGAGGGTCGCGCCCTCTGTCTCTGGGGCGATCCGGGCTGGGGAAAGCTTGTCGCAGAGGGCAAGTACGCAACGGGACGGTTTCCCGATGAACTTGTTGAAGCCTGCGTCGAAATGATCCGTTCCTGGAAACCATCACCTGAACCACGCTGGGTTGCATGTGTGCCTTCCCTCAAGCACCCCGAACTTATGCCTGACTTTGCGAAACGTCTTGCAGATGCATTGGGCATCCCTTTTTCTTCCTGCATTGAGAAAGTACTCGCGAACAAGCCACAGAAAGAAATGGAAAACAGTTTCCAGCAGGCACGGAACCTGGACGGCGCTTTCAAGTTCACAAGGAAAAAAAAGCGCTATGCACCCTGCCTTCTGGTCGACGACATGGTGGATTCGCGCTGGACATTCACCGTTGTTTCGGCGCTTTTGAAGCAGAACGGGGTTGAGGCAGTCCATCCCCTTGCCCTCGCTCTCAATTCAACGGAGAGTGACTGAGCCATGACACTTTATCTGAGCGACGATACGAAAGTGATCCTGCTTCTTTGCGGCGTCTTCGGAGACAGGACCGTCAAACCGCTTTCTCCCGGAGAGTACAACGCAGTGGCCAGATGGCTTGTAGGTGTAAAAAAGAGACCCCGGGACCTCCTCTCCCCTGAAGTTGCGGTGAACGCGTCAAGGGGTTCGGAAATAGACGAATTACGCCTTGAAGCACTGCTTCGCAGGGGCGTTGCGCTCGGATTCGCCGTGGAACAATGGGAACGAAACGGAATTTGGATCGTCAGCCGAGGCGACGCCGACTACCCTTCCCGTTACAAGAAGCACCTGAAAGAGAAAGCTCCCCCCATTCTTTTCGGCGCCGGAGACCGTTCTATGCTGGCAGGTGGCGGGTTAGCCATAATAGGTTCACGGAACGTCGACGAGGATGGCAGGGAGTTCACGCGGCAGACAGCGACCCTTTGCGCCAATCAGGGAATTTCTGTGGTCTCCGGAGGAGCGAGGGGGGTCGACGGCATCGCCATGGAAAGCGCGCTGAACGCAGGCGGAGCGGTTATTGGCGTCCTTGCCGACAACCTCCTGAAGAAGAGTCTCGAAAAGGCATTCCGGGGGGCTATTGCCTCGGGGAAACTGCTTCTGCTGAGCCCGTACCACCCTGAGGCATCCTTTTCAGTAGGTTCGGCAATGGGTCGGAACAAGCTCATCTATGCTCTCTCGGATTATGCCCTCGTGGTCAGTTCGGACTATAAAAAAGGCGGAACATGGGCCGGTGCGGAGGAGGAGTTGAAACGGGGACGCCCGCTTCCCGTCTTTGTGCGCCTGGGAGACAGAATACCCGAGGGGAATAAACGCCTGGCGGCGCTTGGAGCACTTCCCTGGCCGAATATTGGTCAGGATGGGCTCCTTCTTGAACTGCTCGCCGGGAAATCAACCGAACCCTCCCGGTCTGAGCAAAGTTTTCAAACCTCCAGCCTCTTCGACGAAAACGGCGAGCCCGGGTCACTCGCCCAGGTACAGCTTCCGGAGACGGAGGAAACGCCGAAAAAGCATAGCGACGCTTCTTCAGAAAATACCCCTGAAGACTCTTCCTCCAGAGTTGCTGCCACACTGTTTCAGGAGGGTGAAACGGCTGCCTCACTTCCTCCGGCCGATGTCCTCTACCGGGCGGTGCTGCCCCTTCTGCTCGAGAAATTGGAGAAACCCGCATCGGCAGACGAGCTTGCTTCCCTTTTCGATGTTAGTAAACCGCAGATCAGAAAATGGCTGGACCGCGGCACAGCGGAGGGAAAAGTAAAGAAAACCACCAGGCCGGTACGGTACTGTGCGAAGGGAACCGATTCTGAAGGGGTATGAATGTCAGACTGACGGAACGTTTTTCAGCGGATCATGGGGGAACTTATGTGTGTCGTCCTGAGTGGAGCGAAGGACCTGAAGTGGGTTTCAGGTACCGAAATGCGGGTTTCTTCCGCTCGGAATGACGGTAGCAAAAAAGAGATCCTTCGGGAGATGGAACAGCCCTCAGGATGACAACTGCTCTGTCGTCCTGAGTGAAGGACCTGTTTTTCGCCTTTCGAGTATTTTCGGCTAAAATAGCAACAGGACCGTTTCAAAAATCCCCCGGATTCAAACTAAATACACACCAAGGAGACCATGACATGAAAGCTATTGCAATAAACGGCAGCCCCAGGAAAACCTGGAATACGGCAAAACTGCTCGAGAATGCCCTGGCGGGAGCTGCCGAACACGGCGCCGAAACCGAACTGATACACCTTTATGATCACAGCTTCAAGGGCTGTGTCAGCTGCTTCGCCTGCAAAAAAATCGGCGGGAAAAGTTACGGCCGGTGCGCCGTCAAAGACGGGCTGGCACCCATCCTGAAGAAAGTCTCGGAGGCGGACGTGCTTCTCCTGGGAACCCCGATGTACTTCGGCTCGGAAACCGGGGAAATGAGGTCGTTCCTGGAGCGCCTCCTCTTCCCGTTCCTCACCTACACTCCCGACTATGCTTCTCTCTTTCCCGGCAGGCTGCAGATCGGGCTTATTTATACTATGAACATTCCCGAACAATATCTGCCCGCATTCGGTTACGACAAGATCTTCGCCGCGACCCAGGGGACTTTGAGCCGAATTTTCGGGAACTGTGAACTTCTGCTTTCTACCGACACATACCAGTTCAGCGATTATTCTGAGTATCTTTCAACCTGCTTTGACGCCGAGGCGAAGAAAAAGCGGCACGAGGAAGTCTTTCCCGATGACTGCAGGCGCGCATTCGAGCTGGGAGCAAAACTGGCCGCTGCCGCGAAGAGGTAAGCACTTGAAACACTCCCTCCCGAAGCCAGAAATGTGCTCCATACTGGCAGGAAGATGCTTTCCCTTTGGAGGAAGCATCTTTGCTGCGTCTTCCAGCTGCCTGAGATAATCGGACTCGCCTTGGGCTTCCTTCTGCTCACGGAGAACTGTAAAGTATTCGTTGTTAGTTGACACAGGCTTTTTTCCGATTTTAGCCGTACTCTAGCTGCAACTCTAGCCATAACTCTTCATTTGTGAAAGATCGGGCTCGGGCGCAAAAAATGCACTTCCGACCGCTTTCAAGCCTATTCCTCTCCACGGCTTTTGATTTCATACCCCATCGACCGGTATCCCCGCTGTCGTTTTTCCCACATACGGGCCAGCTGAAGATGATTCGTCTCGACATAATCGTAGACGCGGACATCATGCTTGCCTGCATGCTCCCGGTGCAGGCGCCCGGCGTATTGCTGCAAGGTTCCTTTCCATGAGATCGGCATCGCCAGCACCAGCGTATCGAGCGGGGGATGGTCAAAGCCTTCACCGATCAGGCGTCCCGTGGCGAGCAGTATCCTCGGCGAGGATATATCCAACGAATCCAATTCCTTGAGCACGGATGTCCGCTGTTTTTTCGACATACGGCCATGCAGCACGAAGCAATGTTCAACATCGTTCCCCAGAGTCTCCAGCAAAAGCGGCAGATGGTCCGTCCGTTCGGTTAGTACAAGAATTTTTCGGCCTTCCCGATATGCTGCAGAAATATCTTCCGCTATCTGCCTGTTACGGGCGGCGTCGTTGACGAGGACACGGAAAACCTCCTGTATCGGTGAGTTCTCCGGTATCCCGGGGGCAATCAGGGCCTTCGACCAGACTTCCAGTTTTTCCGGAGCAGATTCGGGCCTGGCAGCATTGTAGCGGATCAGGCCGCACTGCATGAAAATTATGGGCTGATGGCCGTCGCGGCGTATAGGCGTCGCCGTCAACCCCATCACATATTTCGCCTTAGCCTGTTTGAGAATCCTTTCAAAAGAGAAGGCCGACAAATGATGGCATTCGTCGACGATGATCTGACCATACTGATCCAGAAAATCAGTCAAGTCTTCACGGCGGGAGAGGGACTGCATGACGGCAATGTCTATCATACCGGAGGGTTTCTTTTTGCCACCTCCGATAACCCCAATACTTCCCTTCTGAAACTCAAGAAAGTTTTCCAGCCGCCCCTGCCACTGCCTCAGGAGCTCTGTGCGGTGAACAAGAACCAATGTACTGATCCCCCGCCGGGCGATCAAGGACGCGGCCGCGACTGTCTTACCGAAAGCCGTCGGTGCGCAGAGGACACCGACTTCATATTTGAGCATCTCCCCCACCGCTGATTCCTGATCGCTTCTCAAAGTGCCCGTGAATTTGACAGCCACGTCCCGTCCAGTCAGGCGTTCCTCCCGAATCACCGGATGGATGCCGTTCTCCCGCAGCAGGTCCAGAACTCCATCGAGACAACCTCGCGGCAAGCCGATATGCTGCGGGTAATTCTCAGCACAGCCTATGAGTCGAGGTTTGTTCCATACCGGCATTCGCATGGCCTGGGCCTTGTAGAACTCAGGATTCCGGAAAGCCGCGAGCCGGATCAGACGATTGGCCAAAGGCTGGGGCAGGCCGGCTTTGGCGATATAAATCTGGTTCGCCAGCACCAGTGTCAGAGATTCCGGAAGCGGTCCGGCGATTTTTGCAGCCACTGGTGCGGGGCTTTGCCAGGGTTTGTCGTTTTCTTCACCGGAAGCAAAGGATACATCAAGAAGGTGCCGGCCGCCGCCTGCCCGGGAAATGGAGTCTTCCACATCCCGCCTTGTCATTGAAGAAACGGATGCCAGAAACCCCCATTGGTCCGGATAGGGGATAAGTCGTTCATCCACGAATACGCTGCGCCCCAGTTCTCTGGGGTGTTTCTGCAAGGGCAGCGCAATCAGGTTGCCGAAGCCGCCTTTCGGCAAAGTGTCCTGATTGGGAAAGAGGCGATCATAACTGGCAAGAGACAATTGCCGGGTACGATCACAGGTATGGCTTATCAATACCTCACCGAGCTGACGGGCCTCACGGGCCGGAATATTCTCGGAAAAAAAGAACCAGGCATGCGCGCCGTTGCCTGAGCGTGAGATTTCTAGCGCCGCCGGAATCCCCAGCTCCCGGCATGATTTCATGAAGGCTCCGGCATCTTCCCGCCAGTCTGATCCATCAAAATCTACAGCCAGAAAAAAGCAACTGTCATCAGTAAGGAGCGGATAGACCCCGATGGTCTGTTTCCCGGCCAGGTGGTCGTACACCACCTGGTCAGTCACCGGCATCAACTCGCGCCGGGCACAGGCTGCACATTTCACCCGGGGTTTATCGCAGATTCCGGGCTTCCACTCATTTGCGCAAGCAGGAGAATAGCCGGACGTACCCCTGGCAGACTCCCAGC
>ERZ747221.2705-NODE-2705-length-15208-cov-6.116978_pt1 | contig 15208 bp, 9 predicted proteins | sample MGYA00374949_ERZ747221 | MGnify/ENA primary metagenome ERZ747221 (study PRJEB28779, sample SAMN05720172) | bioreactor metagenome | isolation source: Anaerobic biogas reactor | place: USA:Washington, USA | collected 2015-08-08 ... | reverse complement strand
GCCGCGGGCGCGGAGCCGGCCGAGGTCTCCTTCACCTACCAGCAACTAATCCAGGCGGCGGCCGTGACCGTCCGCTATCTGGACCAGAACGGCCAGGAGCTCTATACCGAGCAGCGCACCCTGCAGCCCGGGCCGAACACCGTGACCCCCGACCCGGCCGCCGTGCCCGCGGACTACCAACTGACCGGGCCGGGCGAGTACCTCGTCAACGTGACCGCCGCGGGCGCGGAGCCGGCCGAGGTCTCCTTCACCTACCAGCAGCAGATTGCCGCGGCGACGTTGGTCATCCGCTACCTGGACCAGAACGGCCAAGAGCTCTATTCCGAGCAGCGCACCCTGCAGCCCGGGCCGAACACCGTGACCCCCGACCCGGCCGCCGTGCCCGCGGACTACCAACTGACCGGGCCGGGCGAATACCTCGTCAACGTGACGGCCGCCGGCGCGGAGCCGGCCGAGGTCTCCTTCACCTACCAGCAACAAATCCAGGCGGCGGCCGTGACCGTCCGCTACCTGGACCAGAACGGCCAGGAGCTCTATTCCGAGCAGCGCACCCTGCAGCCCGGGGCGAACACCGTGACCCCCGACCCGGCCGCCGTGCCCGCGGACTACCAGCTGACCGGCCCGGGCGAGTACCTCGTCAATGTGACGGCTGCCGGCGCGGAGCCGGCCGAGGTTTCCTTCACCTACCAGCAGCAGATTGCCGCGGCGACGCTGGTCATCCGCTATTTAGACCAGAACGGCCAGGCGTTCTATTCCGAGCAGCGCACCTTGCAGCCTGGGCCGAACACCGTGACCCCCGACCCGGCCTTCGTGCCGGAAGGCTACCAGCTGACCGGCCCGGGCGATTACGCCGTGAACGTCACCGAATTCGGCGCGGAGCCGCCGGAGGTGACCTTCACCTACCAAAAACAGGTCCAGGCCGCCGAGGTGCTGGTCCGCTACCTGGACCAGTATGGCGCGGAGTTCTATTCCCAGCGGCGCGCCCTGCAGCCCGGACAGAACACCGTGACCCCCGACCCGGCCGTTGTGCCGGAAGGCTACCAGCTGACCGGGCAGGGTGAATTCTCCGTCAGCGTCACCGAGTTCGGCGCGGAGCCGGCCGAAGTGACCTTCACCTACCAGCAGCCCGTACCCCCGGCCTCCGTGACCGTGCGCTACGTGGACCAGGACGGGCTGGAGCTGGCGGCGGAGCACCGCACGCTGATGGCCGGCGCGCATGAGATTACCCCCGACCTGGGGCTGCTGCCCCCGGGCTACGAGCCGGACGGCCCGCAGCTCGAAACGGTGTCGGTCAGCCCCGACGGCGCGAGCCCGGACGAAATTACCTTCCGCTTCCGTCTCGTCCCCGTGGTGTCCCAGCCGGTGCGCGTGCCCGTTTCCTACGTGGACCTGGACGGCAACACCCTCCGCCCGGACAGCGTCTTCGAGGCCGTCGAAGGCAAAAACCCCGTGTCGCCCGAAACCGCGGGCATCCCCGAGGGCTACGCCCTGGCTGACGACCCGGTCAAGTACGTGACCGTCGCCAACAACGTGGCCGAGCCGGCCAGCCTGACCTTCCGCTACCAGCCGGTCACCGCCGCGACCGCCACGCCCTTCGTGCCCAAGGCGGCGCTGGTGGACGTGCTGTACAAAACCGAAGCCGGCGTGACCCTGCACAGCGAGCGGGTGCCCGCCCGGGAGGGCGAGGAAACCGTCATCCAGGTCAACCTGGGCCTGCTCAACCCCGCGGAATACCAGCTCGTCAGCCCCGAGCGCGCCGTCATCACGCTGGACGCCAGCGGCAACCCCAGCCAGCGCGAGGTGGTGTTCCTGTTCAAGGACGTCACCGTCAAGGACGCGGCCGTCACCGTGCGCTACCGCAACGAAGCCGGCATGGAAATCGCCCCCGCCCAGTCCGTCGTCATCACCCCCGGGACGCACCCCATCGCCGCCGCGCCCGAGAAGCTGCCCGCAGGGCTGGAGCTGGTCAGCCAGAGCCCGGTGGAGGTCACCCTCAGCCAGACGGGCTTGCTGAGCCAGACGGAGGTCGTGTTCGTTTACCGGACGCCCGCGACCCAGCCGCCGCCCGCCACCCCCAGCCCGGAGCCGACCGTCATCCCCTTCGACGTCGCCGGCATGGACCGCTGGGGCTACCCGACCGGGGACAGCATCAACTTCCGCTCCAGCCCCGATACCGCCTCCTCCCAGAACGTAATCTCCGTCATCAGCCGGCAGGACCTGGCGCACATCCTGGGCTCGGTCAAGAACCGCCAGGGCGAGGAATGGTACCTGGCGGAGGTCGGGGGCCGGGAAGGCTTCCTGAAAGCCTCCGTCGTGCGCCTGCTGTCCTTCAATGAGGCGGCCGCGCTGTTCAACTGGACGCCCACCCCCGCCCCCACCCAGCCGCCGGCCTCCGAGGTCATGCGGGACGGGGAAGTCATCGACCGCTGGGCGGAGGTCACCGACCGCAACGGCGTGAACTTCCGCGCCCGCGCCACCGCCTCTTCCACCAAAATCGGCCAGCTGGACCTGGGTGAGCGCTTCTGGGTGTACTCGCAGCAGACCGTGGGCAGCGACGTCTGGTACAGCATCATGGCCAACGGCAAGACCGGTTTCGTGATGGCCAAGTACACCCGGCTCTACTCCCTGCAGGAGAGCGCCCAGTACCAGACCACCCTGGCCACGCCCATGCCCTACAGCGTCACGTCGACGCCGCTGCCGCCCAAGATTACCCCCGCCCCGCTGACGCCCACCAAGCCCCCGGCAGCCACCCCGCCGCCCGCCACCGAGCCGCCGGCCGCCTACCACGGCTACGCCCTGACCACCCGCCAGGCCGCGCTGCGCACCGGCGCCAACCGCCCGGACGAGCCGGTGCTGGAAATGCTGGACGCCAACGCCCTGGTCTACGTGTGGGGCCAGACCTACGTGGGCAGCGAGGGCTGGAGCAACGTGCAGGTGATGGCCGACAAGATGTACGGCTACGTGCCCAACGCCTCCCTTCGCTACATCGACGAGCAGGAAGCGGCCTATTACCTGAGCCTCCTGAAGCCCCAGGCCACCCCGACCCCGGCGCCCACCGCGCCGCCCGCGCAGCGGACCGGGTACGCGATTACCCTGGGCGAAAACGTGCCCATGCGCTCCTTTGCGGATACCAACGCCCAGATTATGAGCCTGCTGCCGGACGGCGCCGTGGCGGGCGTGCTGGGCCAGGAGTACAGCGCCGGCGCGTCCTGGCACCTGGTGCAGTATGGCAGCGGCTTCGGCTACGTTCGGGCGGACCAGCTGCGCCTGTTCAACGACGCCGAGGCGGCCGCCTACCTGCAAAGCCTCCGCACGCCCCTGCCGGAGCCCGCCGCCTCCCTGCCGCCGGTCACCCTGGACAGCCCCTCCAGTTACGGCTACGTCAACTCGGACCGCGTGAACCTGCGCAGCGGCCCCTCCCAGCAAAGCCAGGGGCTCAAGCTGATGAGCAAGAACGCCTTCGCCCTGGTCTACGGCAGCAGCCAGCAGCCCGACGGATTGTGGTACCACATCAGCCAGGACGGCACCACCGGCTACGTGAGCAGCCAGTACTTCACCGTCCTGCCGATGGGAGAACTGCCCAACTACCTGCAAAGCGCGGAGTACCTCAACGCCAACGCCGCGGCCCAGCCCCAGGCGGGCGGCTACCAGCAGCCCCAGCAGATTACGCCGGTGGAGGACTACAACGCCGTCGTCTGGCAGAACCCCAACCTGGCCAACCCCTCCTACGAGCCCTTCAACCCGCTGGGCACGGCGACCCCCTCGGTGGAGGCCATCCTGACGCCCACGCCGGAGCCCAGCGCCTCCCCCAGCCCCACGCCGCCGGTCATCGAAGGGTTTGAGGAGCCGCCGGAAAAGGCGGACTCCTCCTTCCCCACCGGGCTTCTGGCCGCCGGGCTCATCGCCCTGCTGGGCGGCGGCGGGTACTACGCCTATCGCCTGTACAACCAGAACCAGAAGCGCGCGGCCCAGCGGGCGGCGCAGCGGCGGGCCCAGCAAGCCCAGCAGTCCGGCAGGCCGCAGGCGCGTCCCGCCCAGCAGCAGCCGGTGTCCCCCTACGCGCCGCCGCGCCCGGGCATGCAGGGCACGCCCTACCGTCCCGGGACCCCGCCGCAGCCGGGCCAGGCGCCCCAGGGCACGGCGACCTACCGCCCCGGCACCCCGCCCCAGCCCGGCCAGCCGGGCCAGGCGCCGCAGGGAACGGTGCCCTACCGCCCCTCCTCCTTCCCTCCGCAGGGACAGCCGCCCACCCAGGGAACGGCGACCTACCGCCCTTCCGCCTTCCCCCCGCAGGGGCAATCCCCGCAGCCGTCCGGCCAGGCCAGGGTGCCTTACCGGCCGGAGGACCCGGGCCAGGCCCGGGGCGGCGCGGAGCCCGGCGCATCAAATCCGCCGCAGGGCACTGATTCCCGCAACCGGCGCAGCGGCCGCCATGGCGGCGCCTGAGCGCATCGCGCCCAAGGGGGAGCCGGCTTTTCGCCGGCTCCCCCGTCTGCCCGGGCTCCCTATCCGGGCGGCTGGGCAAAAAACCGCGAAAAGCGCGGCTCATCCTGCAAGAAAGGGGGACAGCGGTTCGTTATGATGTCAGGGAGCGCTCCCCCGGAGGAAAACGGGGCCGAGAACGTCCATGAGCAGGCCGCGGCGCTGTACGAGCGCTACGCCACCGACGTGCTGCGCGTCAGCTATTTCTACCTGGGCAACCGTGAACAGGCGGAGGACGTGACACAGGACGTGTTCGTCCGGCTGATGGAAAACAAGCCCGTGCTCATCCCCGGCAGCGAGAAGGCTTGGCTGCTCAAGGTCGCCCTGAACCGCTGCCGGGACCTGTGGCGCTCCTCCTGGCATAAAAGGGTGCTGCTGGGCAGCAAGAAGCTGGACCTGATTCCCGATTCGGACCGCATTGATGAGCGGCTGGAAAAGGAGGCGCTGATGCAGGCGGTCAACGCCCTGCCGGCGCCGGAGCGCGAGGTGTTCCTGCTGTTCTACTACCAGGGCTTTTCCACGGAGGAAACCGCGGGCATCCTCGACGTGCCGGAGGGCACCATCTCCAGCCGCCTGTCCCGCGGGCGGCAGAAGCTCAGGCAATTTTTGGACGGAGGCGAGCAACCATGATCAAGCTGGAGCGGCTTAACGAAGTCGCCCAGGAGACGCTGGGCGGCCTGAACGCCGGGCCCGGCTTGCTGCGGCAGGCGATGGCCCGGGCGGACGGGCAGATTCCCGCCCCAACCGTCAAGGCGCCCCTGCGCCGCGGGCTGGCCTTCGCGCTGTCCGCGCTGCTGGTGCTGGGCGTTTCCGCCCTCGCGCTGCCGGCGCTCCGGAAGAGCGAAGTGCCCACCCTGCCCACCCTACAGGCGGGCCAGATGGGCGGCGGCATCCAGGAATCCGCGCGCGACCTGCCCCGCGGCAGCGTGGTGCTGTCCCCCGGCAGGCCGCAGCAGCCCGGCGGCGTCTGGGCGCCCGCCCAGGGCGCCAACTTTCCCCTCATCCGCACGGACGGCCGCTTTTACCGGATGCTGACCAGCCCGCAGGACGCCTCCTCCCTCGCCGGCCGCCCCCTGGGCAGCATCGAAACCTTTACCGGGGAGCCCTCGCTGGACACGGGCCGGTCCACCCTCAGCAACGCAGCGGCGCAGGGCGCGGCGGTCAGTGCAGTGCCCGGGATGGGCGGCGCCGCCGTCACCGCCGAGGTGGGCGGAACCGTCCGCCTCTTCCAGCGGGTTTCCTACGCCGGCAGCGCGCTGCTCTCGGGCGAAACCCTCCGGGATACCCTGCCCGGGGGGGCGACCGCGCTGCAGCTCTCCGGCGTGGGCACCGTCACCGACCCCGGCGCCGTCGGCCGGCTGATGGACCTGCTGTACGGGAAGGCCGTATACCAGGGCAGCCATTCCCTGGGCGGCGGGCAGGCGCTGCTCGTCCAGTACCCCGGCGGCGCCGTGCTGCAGATGGCCGTCAAGGGCGACAGCCTCAGCGCCTGCGGCACCTGGTCCTGCCCGGAGTTCCTTACCGCCTTCGCCGAAGCCGCGGAATAGCGGTTTAGACATAAGAACCCGGTATTCCGCCCGGCCCGCCAGCGCGGGCCGGGTTTTTAACAGTACGGCTTTTCATGCGGAAAAAATGAGCCGGACGGTTTGTCCGGCTCCCCGCTGATTGACGGCCAGGTTTCAGACCTTTTCGAAAAAGGCCTCCCCGTCTTCCCGGCGCAGGATGCGCGCCTCGTCGAAGTGCAGGGGGCTGGGGCGGGTCTGCATGTAGCGCAGGATTTCGTCCATGCGGACGGACTCCTGGAAGGTCATCATGGTGAAGGACACGCCGTGCTTGCGCGCGCGGCCGGTGCGGCCGATGCGGTGCAGGTAGTACTCGTTCTCGTTGGGCAGGTCGTAATTGATGACCGCCTCCACGTCGTCCACGTCGATGCCCCTGGCGGCCACGTCGGTGGACACCAGGACGGGGAACTTGCCGCGCTTGAAGTCGTTCATGATGCGGGTGCGCTGGGACTGCCGCACGTCCCCGTGCAGGGCCTCCGCCTGGTAGCCCTGCTTCTGCAGCCTGTCGCAGACGCGCTGGGTCATGAACTTGGTGTTGACGAACACCATCACGCGGTCGAACTCGTCCGCGTCCAGCAGGTACTGCAGCGCCGCCATCTTGTCCTCCCGCGGGACGGCGATGGTGTACTGGGTGATTTGCGGGCGGTTTTCCTTCGTCGCCTCCACGGTGATCTCGACCGGCTCGTTCTGGAACTTCCAGGAGATGGTCATCACGTCGCGGTTGGTGGTGGCGGAGAACATGACCAGCTGCCGTTCCGGCGGCACGGACTCGATGATTTTGGTGACGTCCTTGACGAAACCCATCTTGAGCATTTCGTCCGCCTCGTCGATGACCATGGTGTGCACCTGGTCCAGGCGCACGTGGCCGCGGTTTTGCATGTCCAGCAGGCGGCCCGGCGTCGCCACCACAATCTGCGGGCGGCGCTTGAGCTGGGCGATCTGCCGCGCCATGGGCTGGCCGCCGTAGAGCGCCGCGATGCGCACCTGGGGAATGAAGCGGGCCAGGTCGGTCAGCTCCTGCACAATCTGCATCGCCAGCTCGCGCGTGGGCGCGATGACCAGTTCCTGCACCCGGGTTTCCGTCAGGCTGATGTACTCCAGCATCGGGATGCCGAAGGCGATGGTCTTGCCGGTGCCGGTGGGCGCGATGCCGATGATGTCGCGCCCCGCCATCATCGGCGGGATGGTCTCCACCTGTATTTGGGTGGGGGTGGTGATGCCCATGGCTTCCAGCGCGCGCAGGACCTCTTTTGAGGCCTCCAGCGACGCGAAATCGTTCTTTGAGGACAAGTTCTCAGGCTCCTTCTCTGCTTCCGCCGGCGGGTCACGCGGAAAACGCTCGTACCCGGCCATTATAGGAAAGGCGCCGGCGGTTTGTCAAATCTGGTTGCCATCCCTTCGGGCGACCCGCGCGCTTGCGGCGCGCCGCCTGCTCCTGTACAATGCGGCCTGTGGACCAGACCCGGCGTTTCACGCCCGAAAGGACGGACGGAATGAAGGCACTGCTCATCGGCGGCACCGGCAACATCAGCCTGCCCGTCACCCGGAAACTGCTGGCGGACGGCTGGCAGGTGACCCTGATGAACCGCGGCAGCCGCAACGCCCTGGTGCCGGGAGCGGAAGCCCTGGTATGCGACGTGCGGGACGAGGGCGCGATGCGCGAGGCCCTCCGGGGGCGGACCTTCGACGCCGTCGCCCAGTTCATCGCCTACAAGCCCGAGGAAGTCGCCCGGGACATCCGGCTGTTTTCCGGCACCACGCGGCAGTACCTCTTCGTATCCACCGCCTCCGCCTACCAGAAGCCGCCCCGGAACGCGCTGGTCACCGAATCCACCCCGCTGTCCAACCCCTACTGGCAGTACTCCCGCGACAAAATCGCCTGCGAGCGGCTGCTGGAGGAGGCGCGGGACAAGGCGGTCTTCCCGATGACCATCGTGCGGCCCAGCCACACCTATGGGCCCGGCGCGCTGCCGCTGGCCGTCAAGGGCAAGGGCGGCGTCTGGCAGGTGGTGGAGCGCATCCTCGGCCGCAAGCCCGTCCTCATCCCCGGGGACGGCACCAGCCTGTGGACGGTCACCTGGTCGGAGGACTTCGCGGCGGGCTTCGCCGGCCTGATGGGCAACGACCACGCCGTCGGGGAGGCGGTTCACATCACCTCCGACGAGGCGCTGACCTGGAACCAGATTTACCGCATCCTCTCCGAAGCCCTGGAGCGGCCCTTCCTGCCCTGCCACGTGCCCAGCGACCTGCTGTCGGGCGCGAAGGATTACGACTATACCGGCGGCCTGCTGGGCGACAAGGCCAACTGCGCGGTGTTCGACAACGCCAAGCTGAAGCGCCTGGTACCGGGTTTTGCCGCCCGAATCCGCTTTGACCAGGGCGTCCGGCTGTCCCTGGATTACCTGAGGGAGCGCCCGGAGCTGCAGGTGAAGGACCCGCCGTTCGACGCCTTCTGCGACGGGGTGGTCCGCGCCATGCAAAAGGCGGAGGAGGACATCGCCGCGCTGTAGCGCGCCGAAACCGGGGCGGCGCGACGCCTCACGCGGAAGCCGCCCGCAAGGGAATTGCGCGCCGGCGCGTTGTATAGGCGGGGAACTTAGGCGAAGCTCCCCGGGCAGCCCGGGCGGAAGTCCCCGGCCGGGCCGGAAGGCCGCCGCACGGCGCCTGGAACCGGCGAATAAAACCGGGAATCCCTCATGAATACCCGAAACCGACCGTACACCGGAAAGAGAAGCAGATGAAAAAATCGGCGTCCCGGATGCTCCCCCTCCTCCTGCTGGCCGCGCTGCTTGCGGCCACCCCCGGCCTGCCCGCGCAGGCAGGCGCGGTGACCATCGGCGAATTCAGCCTGTCGCTGAGCCTGCCGGACTCCCTGGACGTCTTCACGCGCGCGATGCGCGCCGACGACCCGGTGCTTTCGCTCTACGGCATGACCGCGGAACAGGCCAAAGCGCAGCTGGCCGGGGAAGGCCTGTACCTGAAGGCCTTTGACATCGCCGGCGCCTACGCGCTGAGCCTCTCCCTGTCCCCCGGCGCCGGGGAGGACCTGGGACTCATGGAGGAAGCCCAGCTGGCCGACCTGGCCCGCGCCAGCGGCGGCGCCTCCTACGAGGTTTTCCAGTCCCGCCAGGCCACCTTCCTGATGTTTCCGGACGGCGCCGGGCGGCAGCTGACCTGCCTGGCCCGCGCGGGCGGGCTGTCCTTCCGGCTGCGCCTGAGCGCCTCGGGCAGCCTGACCCCCGGCATGGCCGGCACCCTGCGCGCCATCGCGAAGAGCGCGGATTTCGGGCTGGGGCAGTAGGGGAAAACCCGGCCTGAAAGGACTGCGCCTTAAAAGCATGACTCCCCGCATCCCGCGGGGAGTCGTCTGTGTGGGCAGGGCCGCGGTGAGGGCGGACGTGCGGATGAAGCGCGGCGATTCAAACAAGCCGGCGGCTGTCGCCGCGTTCACGCCGTTTCCAGATACCCCTTCAGCAGCATCAGCGTATTCCACAGCCCGTCCTCGTGCACCCGTTCGTACCCGTGGCTGGCGGCGACGCCCGGCCCGATGAGCGCGTGGCGGTAATCGTACCCGGCCCCCAGGGCGGCGGAGGTGTCCGAGCCGTAATAAGGGTAGATGTCCACCGCGTAGCGCAATTCCATCTTTGCAGCCGTGTCCGCCAGCGCCGCGGTCAGCGCACGGTTGTAGGGGCCGCCGGAGTCCTTGGCGCAGATGCTGACCTTGGTCTCGTCCGTCAGCAGGTCGTCCCCCACCACGCCCATATCCACGGCAATCATCTCCGTGACGCCCGCCGGATGCCCGGCGGCGGCGCCGTGGCCCACCTCCTCGTAATTGGAAAACAGCAGATGGACCGGCCGCGCGCAGACGGCGTCGCCGGACACAAAGGCGCGCGCCAGCGCCACCAGCACGGAGGCGGAGGCCTTGTCATCCAGGTGGCGGCTTTTGATAAACCCTTCCCCGCTTCTGACAAAGCGCGGGTCCAGGGCGATGAAGTCCCCCGCGCCCACGCCCAGCGCCTCGGTTTCCTCCTTCGTGCCCACGAGCGCGTCCAGCACCACCTCCATGCTCTCGTCGCTGCGCTCGGCGGTGCGCAGGTCCTTGTTGGCGTGCGCGGCGGGCTGGTTCATGCGCAGGGTGCCCGGAATCTCCCGCCCCGCGCGGGTGAACACCGTGACGTTCTCCTGCTCGGCGTATTGCAGCGGGTACCCGCCCAGTTGGGTGATGCGCAGGCGGCCGTTTGGCTTGACCGCGCGGACCATCAGCCCCAGGGTGTCGATGTGGGCGGACAGCAGGATACCCTCCCCCTCCCCCCGGTTCAGGCTGCAGAACACCGCGCCTTTGGCGCTCTGCCAGGGCGCGAGCCCGAGGTCGCGCAGTTCCTTCATCAGCATCGCCTCGGCCAAATGGGTCATCCCTGTGGGCGAGGGTGTTTTCGCGAGGGCTTCCAGGATGCCGGTGAGGAAGGGCAGGTAGGTGTTTCTCTCCATGGGCGTCTCCTTGCAAAAAGTTCATTCGGATGCGAATTCAAAATACAGTATAACAGCTCCTGGCAGCGGCAGAACAATTGCGGCTGCGAATCAGAATCGCAGGGCCGGGGCGCATGGGCCAATAGGCCCGCGGAAGGCAAACGCGGAGGCCGGCGGCGGCCGCGCTGCAGATTGACGCATCGGAGCCCTTCCGCGGACTGCCGGGAGGTTTGTCTGGGCGCTCTTTGGGCGATATAATCATGGCGGAAAACGCTTCTCGCGCCGTTTCCCGTTTTGAGATTGAATCTTAGATAGCGCCGCAGAGGAGAAAGGCCTAAGCCCCCACATCGCTTTCCAGAATCGTGTGCGCGGCTGGAAACCCCGGATAAAACCGGCCGTCCGGGAATGCGATAGGCGCGCTTGAACGCACAGCCCTCTGAGAAAGGCTTCAGTTCGGATAATCCATTTGCGGTTGATTCCAGCCTGCACCAAAACCTCGCACCCCGTTTTTTTGTAGTTCCGCACGTCCTGAGAGGAGGAAACGCCATGCCGTCCAAGAGCACGCCCGCCGCCCGGGTAATGGCCGCCCTGCGCAGGGAAAACGCCGGCCCGCCGCCGTTCGCGGTATATGAGGTGTTCGCGCCCCAAAGCACCGGGGAGCGCATCCTGCGCGAGCGCGGCATGTGCGTGGTAAAACGGGTGCGGTCCTATTACGTCACCTACGACGGGGCCGACATCCAAAGCTGCCAGTACCGCGATTCCAAGGGCACGAGGCTCGTCCGCACCCGGATCGAAACGCCGGAGGGCAGCTTGTCCCTGCTGCAGCAGCCCGCCTTCAACACATCCTGGACCCACGAGCATCTGTTCAAAAGCCCCAGGGATTACAAGCCGCTGCTGTACCTGCTGGAGCACGCCCGTGTCTACGAGCGGCACGGCTATGTGCAATCCGTCATCGACAGCCTGGGCGGGGACTTCCTGGTGCGGGACAACCTGCCGCTGGAGCCCATGCAGCAGTTCATCTCGGGCGTCGCCATGAGCGTCACGGATTTTGCCTATGAGTGGCACGACAACCGCGATCTGCTGCTTCAGCTGTACCGGGCCGCCGCCCGGGTGAACGAGCAGTGCTGCGAAGTGGTCGCCCGCAGCCCCGCCCAAACGGTGAACTACGGCGGCAACGTGATTCCCGAGCTGATCGGCCCCCAGGTCTTCCAGGAGTACTATCTGCCCCATTACCAATCCGCCTGCGGGCGGCTGCAGGCCGCGGGAAAACTGGTAGGCTGCCATTTCGACGGCAACAACGCGCCCATCATGGCGCTCATCGGGCAAACGCCGCTGGATTACGTGGAGGCCTACGACCCCGGCATCAGCCCCGGCGTCGGCGAGGCGCTGCGCCATTTCGCGGGCAAAGCCCTGTGGCTGAACTGGCCCAGCCCCTGGCACGTGCACACGACGAAGCAGATGGTCGGGGACACCGTCGGCCTGCTGAAGGAAGCCGGGGGATATCCGGGGCTGGTGGTAGGCGTCACCGAGGACCTGCCCGAGCAAAAGCGGGAAGCGGCGTTCATGGCCATCATGGACGGCATTTCCGAATATGACCGGCAATGCGGGAAGCGCGGTTGAAGGACAGCGTGAGCGCTGTGTTTCACCCGCTGCCGGAAAGCCCAATACTTACTGCGTTTTACTTGTTAACTGCAGGAGCCCTTGGAATTGCCGGATTCCAAGGGCTCAAGCGTAGTTGTAGTTGATTATCTGATTGAGACAGGCTGGCGTTAGTGGCTTTATATCCGCCCATCATTAGATAAAATCAGTTCTGACCAAGGCCTTTCCTGTATTCCATAAAGAATCGTTCATATTCATTCGCTGAATCGCCCGGGACATATCGCCTTTGCTTGGCGAGAAGGCCATCGCCGAAAGTCTGCCAGTCCAATCCGCATGCCTTGGCTGCAAGCCTTGCCGCCCCCAGGCTCCCCATCTCGGAGAAATCAAACGCGCAGACCGTATACCGGGTTACGTCCGCAATCATCTGGCATAGAATATCGCTTCTGCTTCCACCGGAAAACACGTTCAACTGCGTAATCGCTCCGGTATAGGGCACTGCCGCCTCCAGGTTCAGGCGGCACTCATACGCGAGCGACTCGTAAACCGCGCGGATCAAATCCGCCCGGTTGGTGTTGAGTCTCAGGTTCTCAAATCCCGCCAGCCTGGAAGATACCGTATGGGGGGTGCCCATCGTCGTCAGGAAAGGATAAAACAGCACCCCTCCGGCACCCGCCTGTGACCGCGCCGCTTCAGCGTCCATGTCCTGATACGATGAGCCTTGGCAAATCGTGTCACGGAGCCATTTGATGGCACCGCCGAAGGAGTTGATGCAGCCCTCCATCACCCAGTGGTTCTTTTCCAGGTAGGGGCAAAGCGTCAGCTGGTTCCTGGGATGCGGCGTGGGGCTGGTCAGCAGGAACTCGAACGCGCCGCATGTTCCCATGGAGCAAGTGGCAATCCCTTGCTCGATGCGCGCGCCAAATGCCGCGACTTTCTGGTCCTGGCCGCCGACACCGACGACGCAGCCAGCGGATAATCCCGTATCTGAAGCCGCCTGCCTGGAGAGGGTCCCCACGGGCTGCCCTGCCCATGCCAGGTTGGGAAACCGCATTTTGTCCAGACCCGCAGCATCAAGGATTTCATCCGACCAATCCATCCTGGCGATTGAATAGCCCAAAGACCCCGCCGCCATGGAGTGGTCCGTCAGCGACTCGCCGGTCAGCTTCGCCATCAAAAAATCCATCGGCATCATAAACCAGCGCGCCTTGCCGAATATGTCCGGCTCATGATTGCGTATCCACATCAGCTGGGGAACGGAATACCCTGGAATCGCAGGTTTCCCCGTCAATTCCGTCAGTCGTTCCCTTCCGACGCCGTCAATCAAGCTTTGTATTTCACTTTTGGGGCGAGAATCCAGCCAGTTGATTGCATTCCGCAGCGGCCGGTAGTTGCCGTCAACCGGAACAATGGTTATCCCCTGGGACGAGATGCTCAAGCCGGCGACATCGCCCCCGCGGATCTGGCCGTTTGAAATCACCTCGGTGATGACCGACACAGCATCGGAATACCAGCGGCTGGCGTCTTGCTCGATAAATCCATTGGACAGATAGATCAGTTGCTGTTCTATCGCCGAATCCGAGATAAAAACCCCTTCCTCATCGAAGAGGCTGGCTTTGACCACTGTCGTTCCAAGGTCCAGTCCAATGAAATACTTCATGCAGCCCCCCGGATTGAAAGAGAAAATTGACGAAATATCCGTTTATTGATGGACACCTGATATGAACAGCCCCGAAATGCTCTATTGAACCGCACATTTTGGAAAAACTGCAGGTCAGCGCACAATGAAAAGAAGGTCTCTCAAGACTTGCCTCGGAAATGGGATTGTTGCCAAAAACAAAGGGATAAAAACGCGGGCTGCCGTTTAATGATGCGACAGCCCGCGCATTCTGGGCCGATTACCGGCTTTCGATAATCAGCTTATAATCCTACTCGGAAATATTGGACGAGTCGTAGGTTTTAGCGATCATTGCCTGATTGTATACGACTTCTTTCCCGGCGATTGCGTCAAACGCCGCCTGCATCGTCGCCTCAGCCATATCCCAGGGGTTCATCAACGTAAACGCCTTGTATTGCGGATGATCCGCAACCAGGAAGTTGATTGCTTCCTCGCCCCAGCTGCCGCTGGAGACGCAAATGCAATCCGTTTTTCCCCGCCCTTCCAGGGCGGCATAGAAACCGGCGATTGTATCGAAGTTGATCCCATAAGCAACGCGAACATTGGGATTGGCCTCTAAAATGGTTTCCGCGGCCGCCATGGAGTCTGCCCTGGAGGCTTTCCCGTCCATCTGCGCGACAATCTTGGCATTCGGAATCGTCTCGATGACAGCTTTAAAGGCGTTGGTGCGGCCGACGCAAATCTCGGCAGAAGCCGGGAAATCGAGGATTGCCACCTCAACTTCCTCGTTGGGCCAATTCTTTTCGATGTATGCTTTGACCCATTCGCCAATTGCATTGCCGTCATCAATTGGATCGTATGTAACGTTGGCGGTCACGATTTCGCTCGGTGTGGAGCCATCGTAACACACAACCGGTATGCCGGCCTCGACCGCCGCCTCCATCGCGCTGATAAACTGCGCGGACCCCCAGGATAGAATCGCGTCAACGCCCATTGACGTATAGTCTTCAATTGCGGCAACCGCCCTCGCAATATCAAAATCCGTATCCGTAATCAGCAGTTCATAGCCTGCGTCCTTTGCAATGGTCTTAAACCGGCTCTCAAGATCCATATAGAACTCATCACGACGATACCCCAGTACCAGGCCGATTTTCCCCTTTGCTTCCTCCGTGGCCCCGGCCAACAGGCAGATGGGCAACAATAGGCACGCAATCAACAGCACCGACAGGAATCTTTTCATTATGAAGCCTCCTTTTATTTAATACAGACTCGTCCCAGTCTGCATTTTAGCGCATTGCATGATCTAATAGTTTCTCCTGCGTCGCGTCCTCACGCAAAAACTCGCCGCTTATTCCGCCTTCTCTGAAGACAATGACGCGATCACACATACCCAATACTTCGGGCATTTCAGATGAAATCATGATAACACCTTTGCCTTGCGATGTAAACGAATTCAACAGCTTGTAAATCTCCGCTTTTGCGC
>ERZ747221.2693-NODE-2693-length-15285-cov-2.998093_pt1 | contig 15285 bp, 12 predicted proteins | sample MGYA00374949_ERZ747221 | MGnify/ENA primary metagenome ERZ747221 (study PRJEB28779, sample SAMN05720172) | bioreactor metagenome | isolation source: Anaerobic biogas reactor | place: USA:Washington, USA | collected 2015-08-08 ... | reverse complement strand
CGTCACCGGCCTAATCGGCATCGCCATCGAGCGCGGCGTCATCCGCTTCCTCTATGGAAGACCGCTCGAAACCCTGCTGGCCACCTGGGGCCTGTCGCTCATCATCCAGCAGGCCGTGCAACGCATCTTCACCGCCAATATCCGCGAGGTTGGCAATCCCTCCTGGATGTCCGGCTCCTTTGCATTGGGAGGCATGAATGTCACCTGGAACCGCATGTGGATCATCATCTTCTCGCTTTCGATCTTCTTTGCGCTGCTGGTGCTGCCCTTCGAGGGACCAACGCGGGCGGTCGTATTTCTGCTGCTGCTGATGCCCACGTCGCTGTCCACCTTGCTCTATTCCGTAGAGCAGGACCTCAACCCGCGTCTGGCAGCGATGTTGGTTTCGGTGACGATGGTGCTCAGCTTGGTGATCACAACCGTCACGGTGTTGGGATTCAGGGACGTATTCTGAGGCGGGAGATGCTGAACGTTCAGTGTGCGAACGTCTGAGCGTTGGAGCGTTAGGACGGGCGAATTCACGAGGAGCAGGCAGATGATTGAGCGACTTCGCGAACTGAGTGGGTCTGAGCGGATCTATGCTCGATCGGTGACGGAATGGGAGGGGACGACTTACTTCCTGGCGCGTAACGGCGATTCCAGGCACGATGGGGTGGGGACCAAGGTCCTTGGGGTGATAGGTGAGACGACGGGCTTTGCAGGTGAACTGCGCGGCGAGGTGATGGTCTGCCCTCTCAATGCGGAGAACGCGGCGGCGCTACGTGCGCGTCTTCCGTGGTTGCATCCCGTGCCGCTGGGGTTGACGACCTCGGCCGGGTGCGGCGATCGACTGGGGTTGGCGACGCCGGGGCACATTCAGGCGCTGCGGGCGGTCTCCGGTACGATTGCGCCGATTTGGGCCCAGCAGTCGATGCGCGAAAACGCGCGCACGGGCCGGTCGCCGCAGGATGTGATGGATGACGCGTTGTGGGGTGTGTTCCAGGAGGGGTGGCGCGATGCTTGGGGCGCCGACGCCGACCACCTGAAGACGCCGGAGGACATCGACTATTGCGCCGCCGCGGGCTTTACCTGGTATACGTTCGACCCCCGCGACCACGTGGACAATGACGCGGAGGAGGACGCGGTCGAGGTACTCGAGGAAAAGTACAGGGCCCTCCCCTGGGACGCCCTCGCCTCCACCGCCGAGGACACCCGGAAGGCGTACGTCGGCCGCGAGTGGCGCCTCGAGGGCTACACCCTGGGGCTGAACGAGGAGGACCTCCTGCGCGCCGCCTGCAAGTACGGCCGGGCGCTCGCGCACCTGGCGGCCATGTACCGCCACCTCGCGGCGGTGATGGGCGACCGCCCCTTTGAGGTCGAGGTCTCGGTGGACGAGACGGAGACCCCCACCAAGCCCCACGAGCACCTGTACATCGCCACGGAACTCAAGCGGCTGGGCCTCGAGTGGACCAGCCTGGCCCCGCGCTACATCGGGCGGTTCGAAAAGGGCGTCGACTATATCGGCGACCTCGGGGCGTTCGAGGAGACCTTTGCCCAGCACGTGGCCATCGCCAAGGCCGTGGGCCCCTACAAGCTGAGCCTGCACTCGGGCTCGGACAAGTTCAGCATCTACCCGATCGCCGCGCGGCTGGCGGGCGACCTGGTGCACCTGAAGACGGCGGGGACCTCGTACCTCGAGGCGCTACGCGCCGTGGCGAGGGTCGACCCGGCGCTCTTCCGTGAGATCCTGGCCTTTGCCATCGAGCACTATGAGGAGGACAAGGCCTCCTACCACGTCTCGGCGGACGTGGCCAAGATGATCGCGCCCGATTCCGTCTCCGACGAGGCGCTGCCCGACGTCCTGAACCAGTTCGACACCCGCCAGGCGCTCCACGTGACGTTCGGCTCTGTCCTCACGCTCCGCGACGGCGACGGCCGTTCGGTGTTCAAGGACCGGCTGTACCGGGTCCTCGAGGCGAACGAGACCGAGCACTATGCCGCGCTGGAATCGCACATTGTCAAGCACGTGACCCCGTTCAGCGACTAGCAGCACCGAGCAGGAGGCAACAGCATGGAACCCAAATACGTCAGCGATCTGTTTAGCGTCGAGGGCAAGGTCGTCGTCCTTACCGGCGGCGGCGGCGTGATCTGCAGCACGTTGGGCAAGGGCTATGCCAAGGCGGGCGCCAAGGTGGCGCTCCTGGACATCAACCTGGACGCGGCCAAGGCTGCGGCGGACGCCATCGTGGCCGAGGGCGGAGAGGCGATCGGCGTCCAGGCGGACGTGCTGGACCGCGCCAAGATGGACCAGGCCGTCCAGGAGGTGCTCGACGCCTATGGCACGGTGGACGTCCTGGTGAACGGGGCGGGCGGCAACAACCGGCGCGCCACCACGAGCGCCGAGTTGTCGTTCTTTGACCTCCCGCAGGACGCCTTCCAGTGGGTGTTCAACCTGAACTTTGTCGGCACGCTCCTGCCCACCCAGGCCTTTGGTAAGGTGCTGGCGGAAAAGGGCGAGGGCGTCATCATCAACATCGCCTCGGTGAACGCCTTCCGGCCGCTGACGAACATCCCGGCCTACTCGGCGGCCAAGGCGGCGGTCAAGAACTTTACCGAGTGGTTCGCGGCGCACATCTCGCTGAACTATTCGAAGAACATCCGGGTGAACGCCATCGCCCCCGGCTTTTACCTCACCGAGCAGAACCGGTTCCTCCTCACCAAGCCCGAGACCGGCGAGATGACCGAGCGCGGCAAGACGATTGTCGGGCACACGCCGATGGGACGCTATGGCGAGACGGAGGAGCTCATCGGCACCGTGCTGTGGCTCTCCTCCCCCGCCGCCCAGTTCGTCCACGGCGTCACCGTGCTGGTGGATGGCGGCTTTATCGCATACGGCGGCGTCTGATCCCGAGTCCTGACCCTACAGACCGAAAGGAGCGCAACGTGACAGTGATCCCGGAAGTGGCCCGTCCCCTGGCAGAGATGAAGCGCGAGTTCGATTTCCTCGTGTGCATCGACTCGGACGGATGCGCCTTTGACACGATGGAGATCAAGCACAAGGAGTGCTTTACCCCCAACATCATCAAGTACTGGGGGCTGCAGCCGGTGTCCAAGTACGCCCGCGAGGCGTGCGAGTTCGTCAACCTCTACTCCAAGTGGCGCGGCATCAACCGCTGGCCGGCGCTGGTGATGGTGTTCGACCTGCTGAAGGAGCGCCCCGAGGTGATCAAGCGGCGCGCCGCCATCCCCGAGGCGCTGCGCATTCGCGAGTTCATGACCAAGGCCGTCGCCCAGAGCAACGACGCCCTCGCCGAGTGGGCGGAGAGCAGCAAGGACCCCGAGCTGGCGCGGGCGCTGGAGTGGAGCAAGGCGGTCAACGCCACCATCGCGGACATGGTGCACGGCGTGCCCCCCTTTCCGTACGTGCGGGAGAGCCTGGAGCTGATGACGCGCTGCGCCGATGCCATCGTCGTCTCGCAGACGCCGGTGGAGGCGCTGCAGCGCGAGTGGGAGGAGCACGCCATCGACGGCTACGTCAAGGCCATCGCCGGCCAGGAGATGGGCACCAAGAGCCAGCACATCAAGCTGGCTTCCCAGGCCAAGTACGCGCCCGATCACATGCTGATGATCGGCGACGCGCCGGGCGACCTCAAGGCCGCGCGCGACAACGGGGCGTTCTTCTTTCCCATCAACCCCGGCCACGAGGACGAGAGTTGGGAGCGTTTCTACAAAGAGGGGTTCCAGCGGTTCATCGACGGGCGCTATGGTGGCGCCTACGAGGCCGAGCTGATCGCCGAGTTCGACAAGGCGCTCCCGGCCGTTCCTCCCTGGAAGAGGTAGGAGATCATGGTCATTGGAGAGGGATACACCGATCGTTTTCTGAGCGACGAGGAGGCGCTGACGATCTTTGCCGCCGGCCTGGGGCAGCTCGACCTGGACGGCAAGCGCTTTCTTGCCATCATCCCGGACAGCACGCGCAGCGGGCCGGTGCCGCTCTGTTTCCGCGCCCTGACGGACATGCTGCAGGGGCGCGTGGCCAAGCTCGATTTCATGATCGCCCTGGGCACGCATGCGCCCATGGACGACGCCCACATCCAAAAGCACTTGGGCATCAGCGCCGAGGAGCGCGCCACGCGTTATGCCGACGTGGGGATCTATAACCACAACTGGCAGGAGGGGCTGCGCCACATCGGCACCATTCCGGCGGCCGAGATCGGCGCGCTGAGCGATGGCCTCATGGCCGAGGACGTGCGCATCGAGGTGAACGCGCGCCTCTTTGACTATGACCACGTAATGATCTGTGGGCCGGTGTTTCCCCACGAGATCGCCGGCTTTTCCGGCGGCAACAAGTACTTTTTCCCCGGCGTCAGCGGCCCCGACGTAATCAACTTTACCCACTGGCTGGCGGCGGTGATCAGCAACATGAAGACCATCGGCGTCGCCAACGCGCCGGTGCGCCGGGTCCTGGACCGCGCCGCGGCGATGATCGACCTGCCCAAGTCGTGCTTTAGCATGGTGGTCAAGGGGCACGACGACCTGGCGGGGCTCTACTTTGGCACGCCGGAGGAGTCGCAGGCCGCCGCCGTGGAGCTGTCGTCGCAACTCCACATCGTCTACCTGGAGCGGCCGGTGAACACCGTCCTCTCGGTGATGCCCACGCTGTACGACGACATCTGGACCGCCGGCAAGGGGATGTACAAGATGGAACCGGTGGTAGCCGACGGCGGCACGGTGATCATCTATGCGCCCCACATCGACGAGGTGTCATACACCCACGGCGCGGTGCTGGACCGCATCGGCTATCACGTGCGCGACTATTTCCTGGCGCACATGGACCGCTTCGCCGACGAGCCGCGCGGCGTGATGGCGCACGCCACCCACGTCAAGGGATCGGGCGCCTACGCCGATGGCGTTGAGGAGCCGCGCATCAGCGTGGTGTTGGCCACCGGCGTGCCCAAGGAGCGCTGCGACCGCATCAACCTGGGGTACATGGACCCGGCGTCGATTCGCGTCGAGGAGTGGATGGCGCGCGCCGACGAGGGGGTCCTGGTGGTGCCCCGCTCCGGCGAGATGCTGCATCGACTGAAGGCGTAACGCCACAGACATAGCGGGAGGGACGGAGATGGCCACGAACGACATCGGCCTGTTCGGGCTGGCGGTCATGGGCGAGAACCTGGTGCTCAACATGGAGCGCAACGGGTTCTCGGTGGCGGTGTACAACCGCACGCGCTCGGTGACGGAAGAATTCGCCGGCCGCGCCAAAGGGAAGCGCATCACGCCCTGCTACACCCTGGAAGAGTTCGTCGGGGCGCTCAGCACGCCGCGCAAGATCATGCTGATGGTCAAGGCGGGCGACCCCGTGGATCAGGTAATCGCCCAGATCAAGCCCTTGCTCGATAAGGGCGACCTCCTCATCGACGGCGGCAACTCGTTCTTCAAGGACACCGAGCGCCGCGCCGTCGCCCTGGCCGAGGAGGGGTTCAACTATATCGGGACGGGCGTCTCGGGAGGCGAGGAGGGGGCGCTGTGGGGGCCGTCCATCATGCCGGGCGGCCAACGTGAGGCGTACGACATGGTGGCGCCCATCTTTACCGCCATCGCAGCCAAGGTGGACGGGGAGCCGTGCGTGACCTACATCGGCCCGCGCAGCGCCGGCCACTATGTGAAGATGGTGCACAACGGCATCGAGTACGGCGACATGCAGCTCATCGCCGAGGCGTACGACATCCTGCACCGCGGGCTGGGCCTCTCGGCCCAGGATCTACACGAGACGTTCGCCGCCTGGAACGAGGGGGAGCTGCAGTCGTACCTCATCGAGATCACGCGCGACATATTTGCCAAGATGGACGAGGAGACGGGCCAGCCGCTGGTGGACGTGGTGCTCGACGAGGCCCAGCAAAAGGGCACCGGCAAGTGGACGTCGCAGAACGCCCTCGACCTGGGCGCGCCCACCCAGACCATCAACGCGGCGGTCGAGTCGCGCATCATCTCGGCCTACAAAGAGGAGCGCGTGGCGGCCAGCAAGGTCCTGGATGGGCCGTCCGCCACCTTCAAGGGGGACCGCCAGGCGCTGGTGAACGACGTGCGCGACGCCCTGTACGCCGCCAAGATCTGCTCCTATGCCCAGGGGATGGCGTTGCTGCGCGCCGCCTCGAACGAGTACGACTATGACCTGGAGTTGGGCGGCATCGCCAAGATCTGGCGCGGGGGCTGCATCATCCGGGCGCGGTTCCTCAACGACATCACCGCCGCCTACCGGCGCGACCCCAAGCTGACCAACCTGCTTCTGGACCCCTACTTTCGCGATGCCATCCTCTCCCGCCAGGCGGCGCTTCGCCGCGTGGTGCAGGTGGCCGTCGAGATGGGGATCCCCTGTCTCGCCATGAGCGCGTCGCTGGCCTACTTTGACGCCTATCGCACGGCACGCCTGCCGGCCAACCTCACCCAGGCGCAGCGCGACTACTTTGGCGCCCACACCTACCGGCGCACCGACAAGGAAGGCGTGTTCCACAGCGAGTGGGGCGAAGCCTGACCCGTCGCTCCATCGGGGGCGCTGCATTCGGGGCCCGACCCCCATGGGGGTCGGGCCCCGTTGCGTGCCGGCAGCGGCAACAGTGCGCCGAGAGCGTGTCGTTGATCGAACCTTAACCCCCGTTTTACCCTAGCTTAACTCCTCGATGGCCGGCTCCATGGTAGCATGGCGGGTAGTGAATGCCGCAACGGGGTCGCCCGCCGACCGGCGGGCACCGACCTTCCTGGATGGAGCCGGAGGTTGCACATGACGGATCTGATGAACGCCACGACGATGCCCATGTCGCGCGTCGCGTCGGCGCGGCTGGACAGGCCGATGCGGGTGCTGGTCGCCGACGACGAGGAGCCGGTGCGCGACCTGGTGACCCGAGTGCTGGCGCGAGGGGGGTGCCACGTCGTTGCTGTGAGCGACGGCGCCGAGGCGATCGAGGTCGAGTCGGGGGACGCGCAGCCCTTTGACGTCGTCATCCTGGACATGATGATGCCCAGGAAGAACGGCGTGCAGGCCTACCGCGAGATCGCGCGGCACAACAGCGCGTCCCGCTTCTTGTTCACCAGTGCCTACTATGAGAGTGGGCTCCTGAACGACGTCCTGCGCGAGGGGCGCAGCATCTTTCTGCCCAAGCCCTTCCTCCCGGCGTGCATCTTGGAGGAGGTGCAGAATCTCATCGATGGGGAGGCAAAAGAGGTCGCGCCGGAGGTGCCGTCGGCGCTGCCGATCCTGTTCAATTAGCGGGCGGGTGGCGCCCATTCGGGCAGCGCATCCGGCCCCCGCCGGGCGATACAACGAGGCCAGGGGATCCATCCCCTGGCCTCGTCGGCATCCGGGCTATGTGATCGACGGTGGTGGTGTCGGTGGTGGCGGCGTTGTGGTCGTTGACGTCGTCGGTGGCCTGGGGCCCTCGAACGGCTCGCGCCCCTCATCGGTCAGCAGATACCAGATGATCGCCGCGCCGATGATGGTGCCGATGGGGAAGGCCGGCAGCTGCAGGATCGCCAGGACGATGGCGCCCCAGCGCGCCCAGCCGCGCAGTCGCAGCAGGCCCCACCCGATGGCGATGGCGGCTACGCCAAATGCCAACGTTACCAGGAGGCCTAGCCCGAGGGCGGCCAGGGCAACCGCGACGCCGCTCGCGTCGCCGCGGCTGACGGCCACGGGAAGCATGGCAAAGAGTACGATGGCGATGGCGCCGATGAGGGCGAGGGCTCCGACGACGAAATGATAGATGGCCATGATGGTGACCACGTCAGGACGCCTGCGAGGCATTTCCGCACTCATGTTCACCTCCTATGCAGCGGAAGGGAAGCATACGCCACAATCAGTATACCCACTGGCGCTTTCCGACGCCAGCACTACAGAATCAGTACGAACCGCCTCAGGCGAGGGTTGCGCTCAGCTTGTCGGGGGCCGCGGTCTGGGGCATACTGCGCGCCGAACCGCCTACCACACCACCAAGGGGGCGCCACGCCCCCCTCGGATCGACGCCGGCGCGCCTCGGCACCAACCGGCGCGGACCCTGGCAGAGACGAACGCAAGGAGCCGACCATGAGGAACAAGAACGTCGTTGTGGCCCAGTCCGGTGGGCCGTCGCTGGTGATCAATTGCTCCCTTCGTGGGGTGATCGACGTCTGTCGCTCCATGCCCGGCACCTTTGGCACCCTCTATGCCGGCTACCATGGCATCGAGGGGGTGCTGCGCGAGGATCTCCTCGACCTCTCCAGCCAGCCCGAGGAAGAGATCGCCCTGCTCAGCACGACGCCTGCCGCGGGCGCCATCGGGACGTGCCGCTACAAGCTGCGCGACGAGCAGAGCGAGGATTACGAGCGCATCATCGAGGTGCTGCGCGCCCACGAGGTGGGTTACTTTCTCTACAACGGCGGCAACGACTCGATGGACACCGCCCACAAGGTGGCCACGCTGGCCGCCGAGCGCGGGCTCGACCTGGTGGCGGTGGGCATCCCCAAAACCATCGATAACGACGTGGGGGACTCTGACTTCCAGCTCATCGACCACACCCCGGGCTATGGCAGCGCGGCGCGCTACTGGACGCTCATGGTGCAGGGCGCCAACGAGGAGAACATGGGCTCCTGCCCGTCCGACCCCGTGCTGGTGCTGCAGGCCATGGGGCGCCGCATCGGCTACATTCCCGCCGCCGCGCGCCTGGCGGACCCCCAGCGCGAGCTGCCGCTGCTCATCTTTCTGGCCGAGTCGCGGGTGACGCTGCCCGAGATCGCCGACCGGGTGAACGACCTGCTGGCCAAGGAGGGGCGCGCGCTGGTGGTGGTGAGCGAGGGGCTGGAGCTGGGCGACATCGGCGAGTCGCGGGACTCTTTCGGCCACGTCCAGTTCTCGTCCAGCGAGACCACCGTGGCGCAGATGGTGGTCAACTATCTGAACGGGGTGGGCCTTCGGGCGAACGGCTCGGCGCGCAGCAACGTGCCGGGGACGCACCAGCGCCATGAGGCGATCACCGGCTCCACGGTGGACATGGCCGAGGCGTACGCCGTTGGGCAAAAGGCGGCGCTGCTGGCGGCGGCGGGCGAGACGGGGTACATGGCCACCCTGCTGCGCAACCCGGGGCCGATCTACAGCGTGCGCTACGACAAGGTGCCGCTGGAGCAGGTGGCGAACTCGGAGCGCACCTTCCCACCCGAGTGGATCACCGGTGGCGGCGCCGACGTGAGTGACGCCTTTGTGGCCTACGCCCGCCCCCTCATCGGTGAGAGCTGGCCCAGCGTGCCGCTGGTGGACGGACGCCAGCGTTTCGCGCGCCTGCAACCCAACTTTGCGCCGCAGCACCTATCCGCCTACATCCCCCAAGCGCATAGGGCGCGCTAGGTACGTGGGTCCGATGGTACGCTGATTCCGCAGATACTGCGCTGATCTCCGCAGATAGGAAGAAACATGAGAGTATTTGCGAGAATCTGCGTCACATCAGCGTAATCTGCGTCCCATCGGACCCACTCAACGTCACGCACGCAGGACGCGGAGGGCCTCGGCGACGGCGTCGACGGTCTCGTCGATCTCGTCGGGGGTGGTCATGCGGCCGACCGAGAAGCGCAGCGTGCCGCGGGCGTAGGCGAACGGCACGCCCATGGCCTGCAGCACCGCCGAGACCGTCACCTGGTCCGAGTGGCAGGCCGCCCCCGCCGAGGCCGCCACGCGGTCGGACATCTCCACCAGCAGGTCGCTGGCGTTCAAGTCGCGGAACCCGATGCTGAGGGTGTTGGGCAGGCGCTCAGTGGGGTGCCCGTTCACCCGGGCGTCCGGGTCGGCGGCCAGCAGGCCGGCCTGAAGCCGGTCGCGCATGGCGCGCAGGTGGGCGATGTGCCCCTCGAGGTCGCGCGCGACGAGGGCGGCGGCCGCGCCCAGCCCGACGATGCCGATGAGGTTCTCGGTTCCGGCGCGGCGGTTCCCCTCGTGGGTGGCGCCGTGCATGAACTTGGCCAGGCGCACCCCCTCGCGCACGTACAGCGCCCCGACCCCTTTGGGAGCGTAGAGCTTGTGCCCCGCCAGCGAGACGAGGTCGGCGCCCAACGCCTCGACCCGCACCGGCGCCTTGCCGGGGGTCTGGGCGGCGTCGGTGTGCATCAGCGCGCCCGCCGCGTGGGCGACGGCGGCGATCTCGGCGATGGGCTGGATGGTGCCCACCTCGTTGTTGGCGTGCATCACGCTCACCAGCAGCGTGGGCTCGCCCACCGCGCGGCGCACGGCGTCGGGATCGACGACGCCGTGGCCGTCCACCGGTAGCACGATGACCTCGACCCCCTCGGCTGCCAGCGCCTCCAGCGGCTCGAGGATCGCAGGGTGCTCGACGGCGCTCGTGACGACGCGCCGCCGCTTCGTGGCGTCCGCGGCGCGGACGACTCCCTTGAGCGCCATGTTGTTCGCCTCGGTGCCGCCCCCGGTAAAGACCACCTCACCCGGCGCGCACCCCAGCAAGTCTGCCACTTGGGCGCGCGCCGCATCGACGGCGCGACGCGCCTCGATGCCGTACAGGTGCGGGCTGGAGGGGTTGCCAAAGAGGGGCCCGAGGCAGGGGCGGATCGCCTCGGCGACCTCGGGCGCGATGGGCGTCGTGGCGTTATAGTCCAGGTATACCGGCATGGACATGGTCATACTCCCTTGCGGTATGCGGTACTACCCTGATGATAGCACACGGCTCGGGGGGGCACCAACACGCTTGTCACTTGGCCCTGGGCTATGGTATCGTTCGGGAGTATCGTGAGCTAGTGAACAGCGGCGCCGCGTGGGCGGAGCCCATACGGCTACAAGCGCGATAGGGAGAAGTGACCATGCCCGCGATTCAAGTCAAACCCGGTATCCATTGGATCGGCGTGAACGACCGCACGACGGACCTCTTTGAGGGGTTGTGGCCCATCACCCAGGAGGGGGTCTCGTACAACAGCTACCTGGTGGCCTCGGACAAGACGGCCCTCATCGATCTGACCAAGATCGGCAAGGAGGGGGCGCTCCTGGAACAGATCCAGGACGTGATCGGCGACCGTCCCCTGGATTATGTGGTGGTGAACCACATGGAGCCGGACCACACCGGCGCCATCGCCCTGCTGCGGCGTCTCTTTCCCGACGTGGTTTTTGTTGGCACCGCCAAGACGCGGACGATGCTCGATAGCTTCTATGCGCTGACGGAGAACGTGCAGGTGGTGGGCGAGGGGGACGAGATCGCGCTGGGAGACAAGACGCTGCGCTTTGTCATGGCGCCCTTTGTCCACTGGCCGGAGACGATGGTGACGTACGAGACGACGGAGAAGGTGGCCTTTACCTGCGATGCCTTTGGCGGTTTCGGTGCGCTACGGGGGGCGATCTTTGACGACGAGTACGAGGACATGGGGTTCTACCTGCGCGAGGCGCAGCGCTACTTTGCCAACATCCTCCCGAGCTTTGCCGGTCCGGTGCTCAAGGCGATCACCAAACTCGATGACGTGGACGTCAGCGTCATCGCGCCGTCGCACGGGCTGGTGTGGCGCAAAGACCCCTCGCGCATCGTGAACCTGTACCGCACCTGGTCCGAGTATGGCGCGCGCCCGGCCGAGTACGGCATCACCATGGTGTGGGGCTCGATGTACGGCAACACCGAGGCGATGATGAACGCCGTGGCGGAGGGGATCTCGCGCACCGGCATCCCCCTGGAGATATTCGACGCCGCCCGCACCCACGTGAGCTATATGCTGCCGTCCCTCTGGAGCCGGCGCGGCGTGATGATCGGCGCGCCGACCTACGAGACGTCGCTCTTCCCGCCCGTGGCCAACGTGCTCGATATGGCCGGGCACAAGCGCCTCCGCAACAAGCAGGTGGCCATGTTCGGCAGCTATGGCTGGAGCGGCGGCGCCCGCCGCGTCGTGGAGCAAAGGGTCGAGGAACTCAAGTGGCAGTGGTTCGACGCCTTCGAGTTCAACGGCGGCCCCACCCAGGAGGAGCTGCGCCAGGGCGAGGATTTCGGCGAGCGCTTTGCTAGATCCGTGCTAGAGTCGTAGTCCAACCGCCAAGGCACCAAGAACACCAAGGGGCACCAAGCTCCACAATAGACGGGCAAGGGCGCCGGGGAGGATAATAGCATCGTCCTCCCCAGCGCCCTCGTTCTTTATTATGAACCTTGGTGTCCCTTGGTGTTCTTGGAGCTCTTGGTGTTTAGTCTCTAGGCCTCGGTGCCGCCGATGTTGGCCGTGCGGTGGGTGGTGGCGGGGCTGACAAAGCCGCTGGACGTCACCGTGCCGCTGGAGCCGAACAGCCTCATCTTGTGGCGCACGACCTCCTTGACGGCGTCGCGCGACCCGAGGAGGAACTTGCGTGGGTCGCTCTCCTCGACGGGGAGGGCCGCCAGGGTCTCGCGCAGCGCCCTGGTGAAGGCCTGGTTCAGCATGGTGGCTACGTTGATCTTGCTGATGCCATGCTTGATCGCCTCGACCTCACTCTCCTCCTTGACGCCCGAGGAGCCGTGCAGCACGAGGGGAGTCTCGGGAATGGCGGCGTGGATCGCCTGGATGCGCTCGATGTCGAGTTCCGCCTCGGCGGAGCGCATGGCGTGCACCGAGCCGCAGGCGATGGCCAGCGCGTCGCAGCCGGTGCGCTCGACAAAGTCGCGCGCTTGGGCGGGGTTCGTCATGGCGGCGCGCACGTCCTCCTCGGTCACGCCGTCGGCGGACTGGAGCACCTTGCCCAGCTCAGCCTCGACGGGGATGCCGCACACATGCGCGATATGCGCCACGCGGCTGGTGACGGCCACGTTCTCCTCGTACGGCGCCTTGGAGCCGTCGTACATCAGCGAGGTGAACCCGGCGCGCAGGCAGCGGATGTTCTGATCGAAATCCGTGCCATGGTCCAGGTGCAGCACCACGGGCACGTTCGCCTCGGCTGCGGCGGTCTTGACCATGGCGGCAGCGAACTCGAGGCCGGCGTAGCGGATGGCGCCCTGGCTCACCTGGAGGATGACGGGGGCGCGCTCCTCGACGGCGGCGTCGACGATGGCCTGGACCTGTTCCATGTTGTTGGCGTTAAAGGCGCCGACGGCAAAGTGCCCCTCGAGGGCGGCCTGGAGGATCTCCTTGCTCGTGACCAGAGGCATGATGAACTCCTTTGTGACATAGTGTGGCCGAGCTCCCAAGAGCCAGCCCATGCGATGCGGCGGTCTACCGGCGAAAAGAGAGGGCGAATCCCCTCAGGATCGCCCCCCATCGGTGCGGCTCGGATGTCGAGAGGCCCCCCTGTTTGTCAGGAGAGGGCGTTTCCGCTAGTATAGTGCCGAAGGTGGGATTTGAACCCACAAGGAGTTGCCTCCAGTGGTTTTTGAGACCACCGCGTATGCCATTCCGCCACTTCGGCTCGACAGTACGCAAGTATAGGGCAACAGAACGCGGTCGTCAAGTTGCTTCGAAGCGGCGGCTTCCGCCTTGACGCACACCCCTCCTTGCGATCCCCTGGTTCGCCCTGATCGCGTACCTGCTCCCCGCCCCATCGAGCCGAAGGAGGGTTTCGGCGCAAGGCGCGGCGGCCTGCGCCACGCATACGGAACATCGACAGCCAATGCTGCCAAGCGAGGCTTGGCCGGAGCCCAGGCGTTGCCTGGGCCATAGTCGCGCATCGGGGGACACCGTGCGTGCGTTGACGCGCAGGGCGCCCAGCGCGCCCCTAAACGAAGAAGCCCTCATCAGCGCCGCCCAACGCGGTGATGTTGATGCATTCAACCGGCTCGTGCTGGAATACCAGCAGCTGGCCTATAACGTGGCCTACCGCATCCTGGGCAACGACGACCAGGCGGCCGATGCCACGCAGGATGCCTTCATGCGGGCCTACAGTGCTCTCTACCAATTTCGGGGAGGGTCGTTCAAGGCATGGCTGCTGCGCATCGTGACGAATTGCTGCTATGACCTCCTGCGCGTGAAGCAGCGGCGCCCCACCACCCCCATCGACGACTTGGTGGAGGACGACGAGCACAGCCGCCTCATCGAGGATCCCGACGAACTCCCTGACGAGAGCCTGGAACGGCAGGAGTTGGCCGAACTGATTCAGGAGGGGATCGAGACGCTGCCCGACGACCAGCGCACCGTGGTGGTGCTGAGCGACATCGAGGGGCTGAGCTATGACGAGATCGCGGCGGTGACGTCGGTGTCCCTCGGCACGGTCAAGTCGCGCCTGTCGCGCGCCCGCGCCAAGTTGCGCGATTACCTGTTGGAGCGCCGGGAACTTTTGCCCGGCCGCTTTCGTCTCATGGATAGTGGATGATGGGTGGTAGGTCGGGCCCCGAGGGGCTCGGCTCTGCGCCGGCAGAAAGCTGTTCGGCAACAGGGGTATGACGTTCATGCTGGGTTTGGGTCGCGCTCGCGCCAATCGACAACATCGCTATGTGGCGAACAACCTCTCGGCGTACATCGACGGCCAACTGACGGCTGCGGAGCGCGCCCGGGTTGAGCGGCATTTGGCCGCGTGCGCCGACTGTCGGCGCGACGTCGAGACGCTGCGCCAGACGGTGGCGCTGCTCCGACGCGTCCCGCTCAAGCCGGTGCCGCGCTCGTTCGCGCTGCCGGCGTCCGCGCGAGCCGCGCAGGCGCGCCATCGCCGCTGGAACGCCGCCTTTGGCGCCATGCGCACGGCTACCGTGACCATCGCCACGCTGCTGGTGATGGTGTTCGCCGGCGACGCGGCCCTCACGTCCGGCCTGGTGTCATTGCCGGGTGCGCGCACCGCCAGCGATGCCTCGGCGCTGCTGTACCAGGAACGGGGGCAGACGCAGTCGGAAGAGGCGGCGCCCATGATGGCCGAAGCGGCGCCGAAGGCGTCACCGGAGGCGGCTCCTCAGGCCGAGTCCGAGGCCGCGCCGGAGCCGGCCGTCGAGCCGTATGGGGCGGCGGAGGCCACAGCGGCGCCCGACGCGCCCTCGCCTGGCGAGACGGCGCGCGCCCTGCAACCCCCGCGAGAGACGTGGCCCGGCCCTCAGGCCCAGCCCGGCGCCCCGGCGGGCGGTGAAGGGGGCGGGCCGGACATGGGCGGCGTCGGCGGAGCCGGCGGTATGGGCGGGACGGTTCCCGTGATGCCTCGCACCAACGGCGTCGGCGGTGCCGAAGAGGGCTCGACGACGGCCGAGGCGGAACCGCCGGCCGCCCTCGCGGCGGAGGCTACGGAGACGGCCGAGGGGGAGGCCCAGGTGGAGAGCCTGGCACAGGCCCCTGACGAGGCGGAGACGCCGGCCGAGGAGCCACAGCCCGAGGCGATGATGGCGCCCAAGACGGTCCCGACGCCCGCGCCGCAGCCCACGCAGC
>ERZ747221.2691-NODE-2691-length-15300-cov-8.712409_pt1 | contig 15300 bp, 8 predicted proteins | sample MGYA00374949_ERZ747221 | MGnify/ENA primary metagenome ERZ747221 (study PRJEB28779, sample SAMN05720172) | bioreactor metagenome | isolation source: Anaerobic biogas reactor | place: USA:Washington, USA | collected 2015-08-08 ... | reverse complement strand
AGTGTATTCCAACACTGCTATATATCGATGCCTTCTTCGGATGCTGTCGCACCCCTCGCGGGTGCGTGGATTGAAACACAAGTTTGCCCCGACAACGGAATTTCCCTTCTAGGTCGCACCCCTCGCGGGTGCGTGGATTGAAACAAGTAAAAAATGGTCGTGGCACTACAATTATTAAAGTCGCACCCCTCGCGGGTGCGTGGATTGAAACCTGAAAGTTGGTTTGATCCTGCCGGTGATCCTATGTCGCACCCCTCGCGGGTGCGTGGATTGAAACCAACAGGCCTAGCACAGACTGACAAAGATTGCCGTCGCACCCCTCGCGGGTGCGTGGATTGAAACATGAAGCTAGGGAAAAGCTGCAAAAGCGCTTTGAGTCGCACCCCTCGCGGGTGCGTGGATTGAAACTTCGAGGGTGCCTTGAGAGTGGTAGTGGTTCGCTACGTCGCACCCCTCGCGGGTGCGTGGATTGAAACGTCATGATACCGCCTCACTTTCAGTGACCCCCCTCGTCGCACCCCTCGCGGGTGCGTGGATTGAAACTCGCAGACCTTGAGCGAGAAAACTTGAACAGCTTGTCGCACCCCTCGCGGGTGCGTGGATTGAAACATCTTTGGGATCAGCATAATCTGGTATGCCATTAGGTCGCACCCCTCGCGGGTGCGTGGATTGAAACTCGGCTCTTGTCCGGCATACTGGCCAGAAGCAGTTTGGTCGCACCCCTCGCGGGTGCGTGGATTGAAACTGGTTGCTCATGCCTGGATGAGAAAATTCGAGCGTCGCACCCCTCGCGGGTGCGTGGATTGAAACCTTAAAGGCACAGCGTGATCAGCTGGATGCCGACATGTCGCACCCCTCGCGGGTGCGTGGATTGAAACAGTTTTGCTGTGCAAGAATAGGTTGTGTTTGATTATGTCGCACCCCTCGCGGGTGCGTGGATTGAAACACACCCCCTTATACTCACTCGGTATAATATCTCTGTCGCACCCCTCGCGGGTGCGTGGATTGAAACTCCATGCCGTTCGCTGCTGAACCCACTGGCGGGCTGTCGCACCCCTCGCGGGTGCGTGGATTGAAACGTCATAATCTAGTGGGATCTCCGGTAACAGGTCATGTCGCACCCCTCGCGGGTGCGTGGATTGAAACTTTTGGAGTTTAAGCTCCCAGCGATCATAAGACCCGTCGCACCCCTCGCGGGTGCGTGGATTGAAACCCGCTACTGTCCTTTTATCCAGTTGTACCGCGTCATTGTCGCACCCCTCGCGGGTGCGTGGATTGAAACTGTAAAGCTAGGTTAACATATCTGTAAAGGTGGTGGTCGCACCCCTCGCGGGTGCGTGGATTGAAACATTTGATCGTCCTCCTTTTTTTTCTGGCCCTTGTATGGTCGCACCCCTCGCGGGTGCGTGGATTGAAACACTGCATTAAACAAATTATCAACCTCCCATTACGTCGCACCCCTCGCGGGTGCGTGGATTGAAACCCGATTATAGATTATCACATAGGATCAACACTGTCGTCGCACCCCTCGCGGGTGCGTGGATTGAAACCCGCACCTATTGCGTATTTGAGTGCAGGACCCAAAAGTCGCACCCCTCGCGGGTGCGTGGATTGAAACACCATATCTCTTTACCATGCATACCTCGTGGATATAAATGTCGCACCCCTCGCGGGTGCGTGGATTGAAACTCTGGTTCCAGGACTCGACCGCTTGGATCAGCTCTGCCGTCGCACCCCTCGCGGGTGCGTGGATTGAAACACAGTTATAACAGACTGCGTAACTAATACCCGGGTCGCACCCCTCGCGGGTGCGTGGATTGAAACCACTCTTGCCCATCCAGCAAACGACCGGCGGCTTTTTGTCGCACCCCTCGCGGGTGCGTGGATTGAAACTTATGGAAACTTTATCACACACATTGTGTAAAGGGGTCGCACCCCTCGCGGGTGCGTGGATTGAAACTTCCTATGTAGGCTCAAGAAAGCAGATTCGGGGCCTTGTCGCACCCCTCGCGGGTGCGTGGATTGAAACGTATGGCAAACGGTACAACACAACTGAAGTGTCGTCGCACCCCTCGCGGGTGCGTGGATTGAAACATCTTTAAACATAAATATATACCCACCTGCACTATTGTCGCACCCCTCGCGGGTGCGTGGATTGAAACACTTTTATTCTATCAATGAATCATTATATTTTAAGTCGCACCCCTCGCGGGTGCGTGGATTGAAACATGAAGGGCTACAATGGCCGCGCACCTTACAAGGGTCGCACCCCTCGCGGGTGCGTGGATTGAAACCTTAACACAATCTTAACATATCCTAAAATATGGGTCGCACCCCTCGCGGGTGCGTGGATTGAAACTTGTGTGATCCAGTGTATCTGGACGCTGATGGAGTCGCACCCCTCGCGGGTGCGTGGATTGAAACTGTCGTGGTTTCCTTGGACTGCGGCATTTCGACTACGTCGCACCCCTCGCGGGTGCGTGGATTGAAACCCATATGCTAAATTATTTCCTTCAAAAATTAAATTAAGTCGCACCCCTCGCGGGTGCGTGGATTGAAACACCGCTAAAAACCTTCGTAAGACCGAGCCAAACAGTCGCACCCCTCGCGGGTGCGTGGATTGAAACACCTGGGGAAAATACCCGACAAACTATATACAGTCGAGTCGCACCCCTCGCGGGTGCGTGGATTGAAACCCGAAGTTTAAGCCGATTGATCTGTGGTTTACTTAGTCGCACCCCTCGCGGGTGCGTGGATTGAAACCTAGTAGATATATACCTAGTGGGGATCAATCACCTTGTCGCACCCCTCGCGGGTGCGTGGATTGAAACAAAAACAGCGAGAAATTTTTGCATGGCTCAGAGAGTCGCACCCCTCGCGGGTGCGTGGATTGAAACCTAAACGACATCTCTAAGGCGTATCCCCTCATTTTGGTCGCACCCCTCGCGGGTGCGTGGATTGAAACCGGAAGGGTGGGACGACCCGGCTAAGCTAAATGAGCGGTCGCACCCCTCGCGGGTGCGTGGATTGAAACCGTATTGTCAAAGATATATAACATTACAACCACCGTCGCACCCCTCGCGGGTGCGTGGATTGAAACGTTAACCCTGACGATTATTACTGGGTGGAAGAGAAGTCGCACCCCTCGCGGGTGCGTGGATTGAAACCCCCTTCAGCCACTTAGATGCGCTGGTGGCCTTTGTCGCACCCCTCGCGGGTGCGTGGATTGAAACAATATTGATGAATTCCGCAAATCGGATCGCAAATACAGTCGCACCCCTCGCGGGTGCGTGGATTGAAACTATTAGCGAGAATGCGCCTATTTTGAAAGGAGGTGTCGCACCCCTCGCGGGTGCGTGGATTGAAACCTTGGATGGCAGTACGAAAATGAAAGACCGTGGGGACTTGTCGCACCCCTCGCGGGTGCGTGGATTGAAACTTATCACCGGAGGGGAGCCCCTATGCCAAGCGAGGTCGCACCCCTCGCGGGTGCGTGGATTGAAACTTCCGCATCCGGTCGGACCATGAAACAGTAAACTCCTTGTCGCACCCCTCGCGGGTGCGTGGATTGAAACCTTAAATGGGTGGTGGCAGATAAAGAAGATATAGAAGTCGCACCCCTCGCGGGTGCGTGGATTGAAACTCTAAGTCAGATACCTTCACCCGGGAACCGGTATCGTCGCACCCCTCGCGGGTGCGTGGATTGAAACCCATGTTACAGCTCAGTATGGGCTTAACCAAGATCCGTCGCACCCCTCGCGGGTGCGTGGATTGAAACGTCTGTTTGGGAGGGACAGGCAAAACAATTATCTGTCGCACCCCTCGCGGGTGCGTGGATTGAAACCAGAGAAAATACCTTGAAGGTTTTGCCTTTATGGGTCGCACCCCTCGCGGGTGCGTGGATTGAAACATGGTCATACTCTAGGTCAATTAAATCTTGTTTTGTCGCACCCCTCGCGGGTGCGTGGATTGAAACCAGGACCCAGGATAAAAACAGGGGCATGTTTTAAGAGTCGCACCCCTCGCGGGTGCGTGGATTGAAACGTTTTTTCAGGTAGTTTTTATATGGGGCTGTGAGGGTCGCACCCCTCGCGGGTGCGTGGATTGAAACTGTAAAGATGATTATGAAGAACTAAAAACATCTGGGTCGCACCCCTCGCGGGTGCGTGGATTGAAACATTGTCTATACTTCGGCGGTTGAGCATATGCAGAAGGTCGCACCCCTCGCGGGTGCGTGGATTGAAACTAATGATGCCTAAATTCTTTTCAATCATTTCTGTGTCGCACCCCTCGCGGGTGCGTGGATTGAAACATCTTCCACCAAGGTTAACTACTCTTACGAATCGTAGTCGCACCCCTCGCGGGTGCGTGGATTGAAACGATCACCCAGAGCAGAGTAAATAATTGGGCAGATGTCGCACCCCTCGCGGGTGCGTGGATTGAAACTTCCTCAATTGTGAATCCTATTTCCTGGACAGCGTCGCACCCCTCGCGGGTGCGTGGATTGAAACCTGCTGAAACGGTGGTACCTACTGAAGCACCAGCCGTCGCACCCCTCGCGGGTGCGTGGATTGAAACATTACCGCTGCGACCTCCAGCACTAGGAGAGTCAGTCGCACCCCTCGCGGGTGCGTGGATTGAAACAGGGTAATTACTACGGTGGCAACCTCTATAGCAGTCGCACCCCTCGCGGGTGCGTGGATTGAAACTGGGAATCTGGCAGACGTTATCGCTGAGGAGATGGAGTCGCACCCCTCGCGGGTGCGTGGATTGAAACTCGCCTTTGACGAGGCGACACCCTTGACACCTAAAAGTCGCACCCCTCGCGGGTGCGTGGATTGAAACTAAATCTTTTTACGTCGACCTACTCCAGCTTCGCACGTCGCACCCCTCGCGGGTGCGTGGATTGAAACCTAAAACCTCCCTCGCAACCTCCAATAAATGGAGGTCGCACCCCTCGCGGGTGCGTGGATTGAAACTTCTTGCGTCCGTCCTGGACATACACCCCTGCCGTCGCACCCCTCGCGGGTGCGTGGATTGAAACCACAATAGTGAAGTAACGCTCAATATTGACTTGGAAAGTCGCACCCCTCGCGGGTGCGTGGATTGAAACTCCCCACCCAATGCGGATAAATCCTGCTTGCGGGGTCGCACCCCTCGCGGGTGCGTGGATTGAAACATATGTAACGCTTAGCACTAATAAAAATCGCACTCGTCGCACCCCTCGCGGGTGCGTGGATTGAAACACGGAGCATCGCCGAAAATTACAGCCCCGATTATGTCGCACCCCTCGCGGGTGCGTGGATTGAAACTGCTTCCTGATGGTCACTACCTTTTCAACGAAGGTCGCACCCCTCGCGGGTGCGTGGATTGAAACGAGAGGATGGCCGGGAGGGTGAAGCACTCCAGACAGTCGCACCCCTCGCGGGTGCGTGGATTGAAACACAGTGCCTACACAGTGGGCATTGTGAGAGAGGTGTCGCACCCCTCGCGGGTGCGTGGATTGAAACGGCAAGCGGGCGTGGTCAAAATCGACGAATACAACGTCGCACCCCTCGCGGGTGCGTGGATTGAAACCCAAAACCTCCCTCGCAACCTCCAACAAATGGAGGCGTCGCACCCCTCGCGGGTGCGTGGATTGAAACCTGAGTGAGCCAGTGCAGCTGGATGATGGGGATGGTCGCACCCCTCGCGGGTGCGTGGATTGAAACAGTACATTATCGACCAAGATGACCCCGAAGGATTTTGTCGCACCCCTCGCGGGTGCGTGGATTGAAACTTATATGACGGAGATTCGTGGGGATACGGGTCTTGTAGTCGCACCCCTCGCGGGTGCGTGGATTGAAACCTCCGGTGCGACATCATTATTGTCGCTGAGTTCCAAAGTCGCACCCCTCGCGGGTGCGTGGATTGAAACTTGATAGAGCCCCTCATGGCAACTCCTCCTTTGTGTCGCACCCCTCGCGGGTGCGTGGATTGAAACGGAGATAATTATGTGCGTCTGACTACTAGATCCGCGTCGCACCCCTCGCGGGTGCGTGGATTGAAACTTTATAGATGCAGGGAACAGGGTATATGGTGATGCTGTCGCACCCCTCGCGGGTGCGTGGATTGAAACCCTATGCCGATGCAAACCGAGCAGCACAGATCAACGTCGCACCCCTCGCGGGTGCGTGGATTGAAACTGGTCATGTCCAACCTGCCAACAATTATGGCAAGAGTCGCACCCCTCGCGGGTGCGTGGATTGAAACATTGCTTGGCATTGTATCACCTGATGGATGATTATGGTCGCACCCCTCGCGGGTGCGTGGATTGAAACTAGGAGTTCTGATTTTAGCCTACGCATCATAAAGTCGCACCCCTCGCGGGTGCGTGGATTGAAACTGCAATCTGTTACATATGTCTGCCGCTTGTGTGTAGTCGCACCCCTCGCGGGTGCGTGGATTGAAACTTGTCAATCCTGCCGCTAGTGGCTACCCATGTTGTCGCACCCCTCGCGGGTGCGTGGATTGAAACCTCCGGCAGGAATCCGTCATAGGCCATCATGTTGGTCGCACCCCTCGCGGGTGCGTGGATTGAAACGCCTGGAATAGTAAAGGTTTTTCTCATGTCTCTCGTCGCACCCCTCGCGGGTGCGTGGATTGAAACCATTTCGCACCGGGATATTTTAGTATCGGTTGCACGTCGCACCCCTCGCGGGTGCGTGGATTGAAACTTTTTGTTTATTAATAGACGCGGTTTGTGTTGCGGGTCGCACCCCTCGCGGGTGCGTGGATTGAAACAACACTTCAAGCCTGGCTGGTGAAACAAATATCTCGTCGCACCCCTCGCGGGTGCGTGGATTGAAACCACATTTTTCGCATAGTCTCATCTTTGGCTTTATGTCGCACCCCTCGCGGGTGCGTGGATTGAAACCGTTGATCGTCACCGTATGGCTGGCAGATACGCATCTGGTCGCACCCCTCGCGGGTGCGTGGATTGAAACAAAACCGTATGAATGTCGATTTAATTCTGCTGCCGTCGCACCCCTCGCGGGTGCGTGGATTGAAACTCCAATAGTTTTAAGACCCTTCAAGGGAGGTAAAAAAAGTCGCACCCCTCGCGGGTGCGTGGATTGAAACATTCAGCGACTTGACTTGCTTCTGCTGTGCATCAGGTCGCACCCCTCGCGGGTGCGTGGATTGAAACTAATTGCATCTGTTGCTCTGGCGGCAAACTTTCAGTCGCACCCCTCGCGGGTGCGTGGATTGAAACGTGTGACGGGGGATGTTAATTATGTGAAGGGGTGATTGTCGCACCCCTCGCGGGTGCGTGGATTGAAACCCGGAGGGTTGGGACGACCCGGCCAGGCGCAGAGTCGCACCCCTCGCGGGTGCGTGGATTGAAACATGGAGCAGCTTGCAGTAATGAATCTCAACAACAAAGTCGCACCCCTCGCGGGTGCGTGGATTGAAACATCGCTGCGAAGCAGAATTATCTGCCAGCTTCCTGTCGCACCCCTCGCGGGTGCGTGGATTGAAACTCCTGCCGCCGGATCACTCTCTCCCACACCAGATATTGTCGCACCCCTCGCGGGTGCGTGGATTGAAACCCCGAGGGATGGGACGATCCATATAAGCTTAGGGAGTCGCACCCCTCGCGGGTGCGTGGATTGAAACCTTGGAACATGTAATTAATCATTGTTAGGGATTGGTCGCACCCCTCGCGGGTGCGTGGATTGAAACTGTGAAAACTCCATCCCACCCATCAGGTTTACTTAGTCGCACCCCTCGCGGGTGCGTGGATTGAAACATTAGGTAAACGAATAAAACCTATCGTTCACCTTTTTGTCGCACCCCTCGCGGGTGCGTGGATTGAAACTTAGAACTTCCCTGGACACCAGGGGAACTTGTTCGTCGCACCCCTCGCGGGTGCGTGGATTGAAACCAAAAGAAAAAGGAGGAGGGAGAAGAAATGCCTAGTCGCACCCCTCGCGGGTGCGTGGATTGAAACTATATAAAGCCGGCTGCCTAGCGGTATGACCTCCGGGTCGCACCCCTCGCGGGTGCGTGGATTGAAACTCCAACATCCGTATGGTGGCGAAAACATCAGCGTCAAGTCGCACCCCTCGCGGGTGCGTGGATTGAAACTTTCTATCTCCGCATCGATCGCGGCCACCTTGGCCGTCGCACCCCTCGCGGGTGCGTGGATTGAAACCTGGTTATTGTCTAGCACCCGGAAGTTATCTTTGTCGCACCCCTCGCGGGTGCGTGGATTGAAACGATGATAGATGTTTGTGATGCGGTCTACTTCCTGGTCGCACCCCTCGCGGGTGCGTGGATTGAAACTTCAAATGTTCCGTTGTCACCTTCGCCCGATAAGGTCGCACCCCTCGCGGGTGCGTGGATTGAAACTGGAGGCGTTACCCTTCCTTGCCCATCGAGAGCACGGGTCGCACCCCTCGCGGGTGCGTGGATTGAAACAGGGAGGGAGAAAAAATGCGCCGAGCAGTAGGAAGTCGCACCCCTCGCGGGTGCGTGGATTGAAACATTAGCTTTTAGACTTATAGTTGATTCCTTCCAAGTCGCACCCCTCGCGGGTGCGTGGATTGAAACCCTTATGCAATCACCTACAAGACAATCCAGAGAGTCGCACCCCTCGCGGGTGCGTGGATTGAAACATGCCGTTAAATTCGTCTAATTCCTCATACCAAGTCGCACCCCTCGCGGGTGCGTGGATTGAAACATCTTGAACGGTTGCGGCGAATAATTAGTTTCAAGTCGCACCCCTCGCGGGTGCGTGGATTGAAACCGCGTAAAGCTATAAATGCGCCTATAGCTACCAGTCGCACCCCTCGCGGGTGCGTGGATTGAAACGTGCTGAAACAGATCCAGCAGGTAAGGGGCGCGGGTCGCACCCCTCGCGGGTGCGTGGATTGAAACTAAGTCTATCTTGGTGTTGTTTGCCGTAACGCTCGCGTCGCACCCCTCGCGGGTGCGTGGATTGAAACGGTGTCAGTTTATCCTTTGCCACTCAAATCACCTCGTCGCACCCCTCGCGGGTGCGTGGATTGAAACAGGACTCACACCAACCGAAGCACCACCACCTTTGGTCGCACCCCTCGCGGGTGCGTGGATTGAAACCCGCAGCTCGTAGACTGGCGTAGTCCGCAGTCCGCGTCGCACCCCTCGCGGGTGCGTGGATTGAAACACCGGTGTCCTTATCAACCCATTGCGCTGCTGGCGTCGCACCCCTCGCGGGTGCGTGGATTGAAACAGGCAAGCAAAATAAAGACCAGCACGGATTTAGCCGTCGCACCCCTCGCGGGTGCGTGGATTGAAACCACTACATGGTTATTAGTTATTATTTTATTTGGTGTCGCACCCCTCGCGGGTGCGTGGATTGAAACTCGATATGCCGGAACCCCTCAGATTTCTTATAAAGTCGCACCCCTCGCGGGTGCGTGGATTGAAACATTAAATATAGTATAATCTATGGTCAAAAATTTGGTCGCACCCCTCGCGGGTGCGTGGATTGAAACATCGACAGGCAATACCAGGAGAACGAAAAGCCAGAGTCGCACCCCTCGCGGGTGCGTGGATTGAAACCCATATAAATTACATCCCCACAGATATCACATTTTAGTCGCACCCCTCGCGGGTGCGTGGATTGAAACATGTTGTAACCGAGGGGGGTACTATACCGGGATGTCGCACCCCTCGCGGGTGCGTGGATTGAAACAGCATATCGCTCATGCTAAAATCCACTTCATTATTGTCGCACCCCTCGCGGGTGCGTGGATTGAAACCCATGTCTAGCTGGGTCTTTCCGTATTTCGCCATGTCGCACCCCTCGCGGGTGCGTGGATTGAAACCTCATTCCTCAGAATGTCATGCAAGCTGTTTGAGTCGCACCCCTCGCGGGTGCGTGGATTGAAACTTCGAACGCGCCCGACCAAAGTTCGGTTTGTCGAGTCGCACCCCTCGCGGGTGCGTGGATTGAAACCAGGTACCTGATCCGGTCAGCGTGATCATTTAAGCGGTCGCACCCCTCGCGGGTGCGTGGATTGAAACATGTTGGCGGTATTAGGGACGTATGGAGTGATTTTTGTCGCACCCCTCGCGGGTGCGTGGATTGAAACTCGGCAATTATTTTATTGATATTGGTCGCTAGTTGTTGTCGCACCCCTCGCGGGTGCGTGGATTGAAACAGCTATCTGTCTGGCGATAGAATCAAATCCAGAGTCGCACCCCTCGCGGGTGCGTGGATTGAAACATGTATTGTTCAGCGGTAACGAATTTACATAGCCTGGTCGCACCCCTCGCGGGTGCGTGGATTGAAACGCGTTGGCATAGGTTCGGCTGGTTAGGATGAACTGTCGCACCCCTCGCGGGTGCGTGGATTGAAACAATATTCGAGAGACGACGGCCGACAAATGGCTGACGTCGCACCCCTCGCGGGTGCGTGGATTGAAACCGAGTGAGGAAGGACGAGTGCTTAGACCTGCCGGGTCGCACCCCTCGCGGGTGCGTGGATTGAAACAATTTAGGTATATACTTATATTAAAGAAAGGGGTGTCGCACCCCTCGCGGGTGCGTGGATTGAAACCTGCAGCCTAAACGTGAGGAGCATAATCGCAACTTGTCGCACCCCTCGCGGGTGCGTGGATTGAAACAGGTAACATGGATCGCTGAAGGCGCACAGAAACCGTCGCACCCCTCGCGGGTGCGTGGATTGAAACTGGAATGTGGATGGTCAGCCCTGGCTCAGCACTCCGTCGCACCCCTCGCGGGTGCGTGGATTGAAACTCTAAGTTCGAGCCGCTGGCCAGCGACAGCAACGTCGCACCCCTCGCGGGTGCGTGGATTGAAACATGTGCTCAATGCGATACGCAACTCCACTATAATCGTCGCACCCCTCGCGGGTGCGTGGATTGAAACCCCAGAGAGGAGGCGCTGGCCAAGATCGAATCAGGTCGCACCCCTCGCGGGTGCGTGGATTGAAACATCAGTAGCAACAACGGTGGCGCAGGTGATGGTTGTCGCACCCCTCGCGGGTGCGTGGATTGAAACCACATGGTATAAGCTCTAGTATTTGCCGCCACTAGCACGTCGCACCCCTCGCGGGTGCGTGGATTGAAACTACACCCTAAAGAGTTGGGAAAATTGAAGCTGGAAAGTCGCACCCCTCGCGGGTGCGTGGATTGAAACATGAATATTTATACATACCTCTCAAACGCCGATATGTCGCACCCCTCGCGGGTGCGTGGATTGAAACGGGGTATCCAGCAGGGGTCGTAATTGTTGCCGCGTCGCACCCCTCGCGGGTGCGTGGATTGAAACTAGTAATACCTGGAAATACGCTTGTTATATAGGTGTCGCACCCCTCGCGGGTGCGTGGATTGAAACATAATTAGTCATTGATGTTGACGCATAAAGACCGGTCGCACCCCTCGCGGGTGCGTGGATTGAAACAGATAAAATAGTTACTGAACCGGGGACAGTCCCACGTCGCACCCCTCGCGGGTGCGTGGATTGAAACGGGGTACTCCTGAAACTGCATTAGCGCTACCAGAGGGGTCGCACCCCTCGCGGGTGCGTGGATTGAAACGGACTAGGCAAGACGGTACAACAACTAGAATACTGTCGCACCCCTCGCGGGTGCGTGGATTGAAACCTTTGCGCTATGGGTCTGCTTGCCTACTGGGTGTCGTCGCACCCCTCGCGGGTGCGTGGATTGAAACCTCTATGTTTTAATGGGAATATTGGCAATTTAGTGTCGCACCCCTCGCGGGTGCGTGGATTGAAACAATAGTTGTGGTTATAACAGTATCATCGGTCTGGGCGTCGCACCCCTCGCGGGTGCGTGGATTGAAACGATTCGTACGGTTTTTTGGTACGCCCGAATGTTTTTGTCGCACCCCTCGCGGGTGCGTGGATTGAAACATTAAATATAGTATATAAAACGTGGGCATAAATTGCGTCGCACCCCTCGCGGGTGCGTGGATTGAAACACGTTGAGTTTGTTTGCGAATTTCAGCGCGTTTTTCCGTCGCACCCCTCGCGGGTGCGTGGATTGAAACCTTTTTATATAGCTATCCCCTGGGCTTTGACACGTCGCACCCCTCGCGGGTGCGTGGATTGAAACTCCAAACTGGCGTCCAAGGCGAAGAAATTCCCCTACGTCGCACCCCTCGCGGGTGCGTGGATTGAAACAAGAATGATCGAGATTGTCAAGAAATACGGGCTTAGGTCGCACCCCTCGCGGGTGCGTGGATTGAAACATGCAATCCACATCGAAAGAAAAAGCCAACACCCTGTCGCACCCCTCGCGGGTGCGTGGATTGAAACCCTGAGGGGTGGCATCGATCAAAAACTGATTGGGGTCGCACCCCTCGCGGGTGCGTGGATTGAAACAGAGCCGCCGAGGTCAACGGAAACAGCCAGGACCGGGTCGCACCCCTCGCGGGTGCGTGGATTGAAACCGGAAATGGGGGAGCTTCCAGGGCTCTCCCAACCCGTCGCACCCCTCGCGGGTGCGTGGATTGAAACTAAAGGCTATGTATGACGAAAATTGCAATTACCAAGTCGCACCCCTCGCGGGTGCGTGGATTGAAACCAGTACATGGGCCGGATAACCGTTGTAACCGATGGTCGCACCCCTCGCGGGTGCGTGGATTGAAACCTTAGCCAGAGCTACATGATCCTCATAGCTGTAGGTCGCACCCCTCGCGGGTGCGTGGATTGAAACATCCGCATAGGCGGTACTGGTATCACTCGGTAATTTTGTCGCACCCCTCGCGGGTGCGTGGATTGAAACTGTCTGGCCTGAATGAAATTGCCCGGGTGTTGCCAGTCGCACCCCTCGCGGGTGCGTGGATTGAAACCGCTCAAAATATTGGCAGGTATCAAATCAGCATCCCCGTCGCACCCCTCGCGGGTGCGTGGATTGAAACCCTAAAGTGGTTTTAACGGGTGATGCCGATCCCGGTCGCACCCCTCGCGGGTGCGTGGATTGAAACAAATTACCTATCGGTTATCAGTCAACAGCTACAGGTCGCACCCCTCGCGGGTGCGTGGATTGAAACACTTGCCTTTTGTTACGGGGATTATGAAATGCTAGTCGCACCCCTCGCGGGTGCGTGGATTGAAACGCATAATCTGGTATAGACCATATTCCCTTTTTTTGTCGCACCCCTCGCGGGTGCGTGGATTGAAACCAGTGATGACCAGTTTTCACGCGCGATAGCAGAGTCGCACCCCTCGCGGGTGCGTGGATTGAAACATTAAGTCGATAAAAGTTTCCGCTAATAACGGTTGTCGCACCCCTCGCGGGTGCGTGGATTGAAACAGCTCAGTAAAACCAACTATTGTAAAAATTATTTTGTCGCACCCCTCGCGGGTGCGTGGATTGAAACTAGCCTTTTCTCGTAAAAAAATGTTACAAAATCGCGTCGCACCCCTCGCGGGTGCGTGGATTGAAACCAGCGTATGGCCTGGCATTAGTCGGATGATGCAGGTCGCACCCCTCGCGGGTGCGTGGATTGAAACCTACCGGGGAATTTACTACCAGTTTATCAACGCCTGGTCGCACCCCTCGCGGGTGCGTGGATTGAAACATCGTCTTATATGTGCCAGTTTCGCCCGAAAAAACGTCGCACCCCTCGCGGGTGCGTGGATTGAAACTGATGCAGACATTGATGGGGTAAAAATCTATGAAGTCGCACCCCTCGCGGGTGCGTGGATTGAAACTCATAAGGACAAATATGACCGTATTCTTGGTTATGTAGTCGCACCCCTCGCGGGTGCGTGGATTGAAACGGGAAAAGTAGCCACACCTACTGAACCATATTTGTCGCACCCCTCGCGGGTGCGTGGATTGAAACATATCCCCTGGGTGCCAAAACCCAGGGGATAGCTATAGTCGCACCCCTCGCGGGTGCGTGGATTGAAACAGGGCTAACACTTTTTGTTATGATAATGACTAACAGTCGCACCCCTCGCGGGTGCGTGGATTGAAACACTTAAAACCGGCATGGGAATCATCCGGGGGCGCTGGTCGCACCCCTCGCGGGTGCGTGGATTGAAACAAAGTTTTATATGCCATCTCCGCCAGCGGCCGGGGGTCGCACCCCTCGCGGGTGCGTGGATTGAAACAACCAGGCAGACATTCCTTATTCTTTCTCGCCTAGTCGCACCCCTCGCGGGTGCGTGGATTGAAACCCTAGTAATACATCACCCGCCCCCGCGTCACCATCGTCGCACCCCTCGCGGGTGCGTGGATTGAAACGTAGTGGTGTTTTGGTAAAAAAAGCGGCATGTAAAAAGTCGCACCCCTCGCGGGTGCGTGGATTGAAACTGGACGAAGTTCTACCCCAAAATTAATAAAAATAAGGGTCGCACCCCTCGCGGGTGCGTGGATTGAAACCCTACATTATATATAGGCCAAAATTTGAGGAATTAGTCGCACCCCTCGCGGGTGCGTGGATTGAAACACCGACAGACATAAAACTATTATGTTGAGCGGTTGTCGCACCCCTCGCGGGTGCGTGGATTGAAACTCCGGTAGGAAATTCCAATTTTCCGTGGTGTTTTGTCGCACCCCTCGCGGGTGCGTGGATTGAAACATTTCTTATCCTTGGCGTAACTTCGACAGCGATTCAGGTCGCACCCCTCGCGGGTGCGTGGATTGAAACGCTAGGTACTCATACGATAGAACCTTTTATAATCCGTCGCACCCCTCGCGGGTGCGTGGATTGAAACATAACCTCGTCAAATTCCCGTATTTTGCGCTCTTGCGTCGCACCCCTCGCGGGTGCGTGGATTGAAACAGGAAGTTGTCATACATCGCATAAGTTGCTCGCTGTGTCGCACCCCTCGCGGGTGCGTGGATTGAAACTGTAGGTTCTCGGCTAAGTCTCTGCCCGAGATGATTGTCGCACCCCTCGCGGGTGCGTGGATTGAAACCTGCAGAGAGAGACTCTGTTAACCCCCATCACCCAGTCGCACCCCTCGCGGGTGCGTGGATTGAAACGTGGCAGCAGGATTGATATATTCGTAACCGATTATCGTCGCACCCTACACGGGTGCGTGGATTGAAACCGGTAGGGTGCGGCGCAGTAATAGTAATCTTAATGTCGCACCCTACACGGGTGCGTGGATTGAATCGATAATCCAGCTTACTCAGGGTCGGCTCCATAGAGTTGCGTCCTTCACAGAAGCATTCAGCGCTGCCAAGGATTTGCAGCATATCTACCTATATAGATCCTATCAGCAGCTATCGATTAGGTAATAAGGATGGGGACGAAGTATATGAAATCG
>ERZ747221.2689-NODE-2689-length-15313-cov-4.107049_pt1 | contig 15313 bp, 11 predicted proteins | sample MGYA00374949_ERZ747221 | MGnify/ENA primary metagenome ERZ747221 (study PRJEB28779, sample SAMN05720172) | bioreactor metagenome | isolation source: Anaerobic biogas reactor | place: USA:Washington, USA | collected 2015-08-08 ... | reverse complement strand
ACGGCGGAGGCGCAGGCGCGGTTCGATGCCGACAACCGCTCCGTGTGGGCCCAGAAGTTCCGGATTTTCCGGTTTGTCAGCACCTACGGGCCGGCCGTGGAACTGCTCACCCGGATGGCCATTGTGGCCGTGCTGGCCTATGGCGGATGGCTCTGTTTTCACGGCCAGCTTCCCCTGGGCGAAGGGTTGATCGTCTTCCTCGGCCTGATGCAGCGGCTGACCAACAACGCCTTCCCGCGAGATACGGGCGACTTCCGTCTGGTGGACGAGCGGGTGGCCGATGTCATCCGCGGCATGCCCGAGCACGCCCGCTACCTGCGCGGCATGTTCGCCTGGGCTGGCTTTAAGCAGGAGCCGCTGCTGTACGACCGCGACAAGCGCTTTGCCGGCGAGACCCACTATCCCCTCAAAAAGATGCTCAAGCTGGCCGCCGACGGCGTGATGAGCTTTTCGGACAAGCCGCTCAAGCTGCCGCTGTGGCTGGGCCTGTTCTGGCTGGGCGCCGGCATGCTGCTGGCGCTGGTGCTGGTGATTCTGTTGATCGCGGGCAAGCCCGGCGGCCTGTGGTGGCTGGCCAGCCTGATGGCGGTGATGGGCGGCAGCGTGCTGACCGGCCTGGGCATCATGGGCGCCTACCTGGCGCGCATCTATGACGAGGCCAAGGGCCGCCCGCTGTACATTGTGGCCGAGACCCGGGGCTTTCCCGAGGAGATTTGATTGACACAGGCATGATATGCCACTGCCGCCGGCTGTGCTGATAGGCCAGCGGGCGGCATTTTTGAGGGCAACCATACTTCGCACGATTTGAGGATACCGGATGAAGCACATCGTACTCACCGGCGGCGGCACCGCCGGCCATGTCACCCCGCACCTGGCGCTGCTGCCCCACCTGCTGACCCAGGGCTATGAGGTGCATTATATCGGCACCAAGGACGGCATCGAGCGGCAGATCATGGCGGATCAGCCCATCACCTACCATGCCATCCCCACGGGCAAGCTGCGTCGCTACTTTGACTGGCGCAACTTCACCGACCCCTTCCGCGTGCTCCGGGGCGCGGCGCTGGCCAGCCGACTGATCAAAGAGATACGCCCCGATGTGGTGTTCAGCAAGGGCGGCTTTGTGGCCGTGCCGGTGGTGGTGGCTGCCTGGCGGCGGGGCGTGCCCGTCATCGCCCATGAGAGCGACCTGACGCCCGGCCTTGCCAACCGCATCAGCGCGCGCTTTGCCAAAGTGGTGGCGGCCACCTTCCCCGAGTGCGCCCGGGCGCTGGGCCCCAAGGGCGTGCTGACCGGCACGCCGCTGCGGCCACAGCTGTTTGCGGGCAGCAGAGAGCGGGGCCTCAAGATCGCCGGCTTTTCAGGCGACAGACCGGTGCTGCTCATGATGGGTGGCAGCCAGGGCGCGCAAAGCGTCAACGCTACCCTGCGCGAGGCGCTGCCCGGCATTTTGCCCATGATGGACGTGTTTCACCTGTGCGGCAGGGGCAACCTGAATGACGCCCTGATGGGGACGCCGGGGTACTTTCAGATCGAATTCATGAATGAGGATCTGCCCCACGCCCTGGCCTGCGCCGACCTGGTATTGAGCCGCGCCGGGGCCAACGCGCTGTGCGAGTTTCAGGCGCTTCAAAAACCCATGCTGCTGATCCCCCTGCCGCTGAGCGCCAGCCGAGGCGACCAGATATTAAACGCCCGCAGCTTTGAACAGCGCGGGCTGGCCCATGTGCTGCCGCAGGAGCAGTTGACCGCCCAGTCGCTGATCGCGGCGCTTCAAACTTTGATGGAGCAGGCCCCCGCCCTGCGCGACGCGCTGGCGCAGGCGCCGGCGGCGGATGGGACGGAGGCCGTGCTTCAGCTGATCGACCAAGTGCGGAAATGATGGATATTCAAGCCCTTGCCAACGACAAGGCCCTTAAGCCCTTGGACAAGCGCGCCCGGCTGATCGCCGCCCTGGATCAGGAGGCCGTCAACATAGGCGATTTGCTGGCCGCCCCTGCGCCGCTGAACGACAGGGCGTGCAAGCTGCTGCTGGAGGCGATAGAGGAATCCACACGGACACAGCCTGAGCGGGCAACGCCCGACTGGATGGCCTTTGCGCAGCAGCACCTGGCCAGCCCCTCCCCCGGCATACAGCGGGAGGCCGCCCGCATCGCCGGCAACCTGGCCGCGCGATTCCCCGATGCGCTGGAGGGCGCAATCCCCCTGCTGCTCGCCATGGCCCAGGCAGAGGGTACCGTGCTGCGCTGGGCGGCAGCCTATGCGCTGGGCAGGATGGTTGCCCTGCCCACATATGCCAATGGGACATTGATCGAGCAGGTGCGCTTATTGGCGCAACAGGAAGAAAACAACGGCGTCAAACAGCAATACCTGACCGGCATCAAAAAGGCCGAGCGCGGCCTCAGATAAGCAAAATCAAATCATCGCGCCCAGCGCGGCCTCCAGCGCCGCCCTGCCGTGCGCGTAGGTCAACGCCCCCTGCAGGTAGGCCGTATACGGCGCCCGGATGGGGGCGTCGCAGCTGAGTTCGATGGAGGCACCGGGCACAAAGGTGCCCGCCGCCATGATCACCTGATCTGTGTAGCCCGGCATGTCCCAGGGCTCGGGCGAGGCGAAGCTGTCCACCGGCGAGGCCGCCTGGATGCCTCGGCAAAAGGCGATCAGAGGCTCGGCCGCGCCAAAGCGGATGGCCTGGATGATGTCCGCCCGCGGGGCGTCCCAGGCAGGCGTTGTCTCATACCCCATATCCGCAAACACGCGGGCAGCCAGCACGGCGGATTTGAGCGCCTGGGCCACCGTGTGCGGGGCCATGAACAGCCCCTGATAAAACAGCCGGTAGCCCGGCGCGTAGCTGCCCACCTCCAGCCCGATGCCGGGCGCGGTGAGCCGCGAAGCGATGCGCTCCACCGCCTCCCGGGTGCCCGCGATGTACCCGCCCGTGGGGGCCAGGCCACCGCCCAGATTTTTGATCAGGCTGCCCACCGCCGCGTCCGCGCCGTAGAAGGTAGGCTCGTCCTGGGTGGTAAAGGCGCCGTAGCAGTTGTCCACAAACAGATAGATGTCGGGCCGTACTTTTTTGACGGCCTCAAACAGCGCAGCCATGTCCCGGGGCAACAGGCTGTCCCGCCAGGCGTAGCCGCGGCTGCGCTGCACCAGCACCACCCGGGTGTCGGGGCGGATGGCGCCCAGCACCGCCGGCACATCGATGCCGCCGTCCGCGCCGGGGGGCACCATGCCGTAGCTGACGCCCATCTCCGCCAGCGACCCCGGCACCGGCCCATTGATGCCGATGACGTCGGCCAGCGTGTCGTAGGGATCGCCGCAGGCGCTGAGCAGATGCTCGCCCGGCATGAGCAGGCCAAACAACCCCAGGCTCAGCGCGTGGGTGCCGCTGGCGATCTGGGGGCGGAAGATGGCGGCCTCCGACTGAAACAGATCGGCCACCATGGCTTCCAGCGTGTCCCGACCGATGTCGCCATAGCCGTAGCCCTCGCTGCCGGCAAAGTGCCGCGCGGCCACCCGGTGGCGCTGAAACACCCCCAACACCCGCTTGGTGTTGAAAAGCTCCAGCCGGTCAATCCCTTCAAATACAGGCGCGCAGGCGATTTCCGCCCGCGCGATACGCTCCGCAATGGTCATTTTTCCTCCATATCCAGGCGCACCTGCCGCAGCAGCGCCTCCTCCATGCCCTGTGGGGCCAGCCAGCGGATGCGCCCATCCGGCCGGAACCAGGTGAGCTGCCGCTTGGCATAGTTGCGCGTGCGGCGCTTGATGAGGGCCACCGCCTCCTGCTCGTCCGCCGCATCCAAAATGCAGGGCGCCAGCTCCTTATAGCCCAGGCCCTGCATGCTCTGCATATCGGGCGTCACACCGCGCGCCAACAGCCCCCTCACCTCGGCCATCAGCCCCTGCTGCATCATCTCGTCCACCCGGCGCTCGATGCGCTGGTAGAGCGTGTCCCGCGGCCAGTCCGGCGCGTACAGCAGGAAGCGGTAGGGGCTGTCGTCCGCCTGCGGGCGCTGGGCAGAAAAGGGCCTGCCCGTGATTTGCCATACCTCCAGCGCGCGGATGACGCGCCGGGTGTCGTTGATATGCAGCCTGTCCGCGCTGATGGGGTCTACCTCGCGCAGGCGGTCGTGCAGGGCCTGCTTGCCCTGCCTGGCCAGCAGCGCCTGGTACTGGGCACGCACCGCCTCGTCCCGCGGGGTATTGCCCAGCGTCAGCCCCTGGCTGAGCGCCCGCAGGTACAGCCCGGTGCCGCCCACCAGCACGGGCACGAGCCCCCGATGCAATACGCCCTCAATGGCGGCCATTGCTCCCCGGCGGTACTCGGCCACGCTGTAGGGCTGTGCGGGATCGGCCACGTCCAGCATATGGTGGGGGATGCGGCATTGCTCCTCCCGCGTGGGTTTGGCCGTGCCGATGTCCATGCCGCGGTACACCTGCATGGAGTCCATGCAGATGATCTCGATGGGGTATTCCTGTGCCAGGCGCAGCGACAGCGCGGTCTTGCCGCCGGCGGTGGGCCCCACCAAAGCGATAACTGCGGGCTTTTCCATCAGCCCGGGATGCGCTGGAAGCGCTTCTCCAGCTCCGTGCGGGTCAACTGCATCATCAGGGGGCGCCCATGGGGGCAGGTGGGGGTCACATTGCCCTCCAGCACGCCGCGCACCAGCGCGATCATGGCCTCGTCGGGCAGCCGCTCGCCCCCCTTGACTGCCTGCTTGCAGGAGGCCATGATGATCTTTTCCACCCGCTTGTCATCGCTCAGCGCCCCGGTGGCTGCCAGCTCGTCCAGCGCCTCGCGGAAGCTGCGCTCGGCCTGGGGCTGCCCCAGCATGATGGGCACGCTGCGCAGGCGCACGGTCTGCTCGCCAAAGTCCTCCGCATCGTACCCGGCCTGGGCCAACAGCTCCCGGTGCTCTACAAAGCTGCCGTACTCGCGGTAGCTCAGCGCCACCGCCTGGGGCAGCAGCAGCAGTTGGGCGATGGCCCCGGTATCGTACGCCTTCATCAGGCGGTCAAACATCAGCCGCTCGTGCATGGCATGCTGGTCGCACAGGCAGATGGTATCGCCCGATTCGTACAGGATGTATGTGTTAAACGCCGCGCCGATCAGCCGCACGGGCGTGAGCGCCAGCTCGGCCACATGCTCGGCTGCGTGCACCTGCTCTGGTTCGGCTGCAGGCGGCGAAACCTCCTGCAGCACGGGCTCATCCGCCGGCCGTTGCTCCAGCACGGCGGCCTGCTCCCACGCGGGGGAGCGCATGCGCATGCCGGCAGATGGGATAGGCGGCGGCATGGCCGCGGGCGGGCTGTCCGCGGGCTCGCTGCGGCTGACCCTGGCATCGGCCCCGGCCGGCTGCGCGGGCGGCGGGTACAGGGGCGGCGGCGCCACCTGGGCCGCGCCCTGGCTTAGCGCGTCCTGCACCAGGTTGCGCACCGCCTCGGCAACGCCGCGCTCATCCTGAAAGCGCACCTCCCACTTGTTGGGGTGCACGTTGACGTCCACCGTTTCGTAGGGCAGGGTCAAGTACAGCGCGCACACCGGAAAGCGGCCGATCATCACCCGCTGGCGGCAGGCCTCCTCCACCGCCTGGGACAGCAGCTGGCTCTTCATGGCCCGGCCGTTTAAGAAAAACAGCTGCTGGCTGCGGTTGCCGCGGGCGGCCTCGCCCACGCCCACGAAGCCCGACAGCAACAGCCCGCGCTCGCCCCCCTCCACCGGGGTCAGCAGGCGCAGGGTGTTGATGCCCCACACGCTCATCAGCGCGGTCTCCTGCTTGCCGTCACCGGGGCTGAAAAACACGGGCTTGCCCTCGGCCACAAAGCGGAAGGAGATCTCGGGGTGCGACAAAATAAGCCGCTGCATCAGGTCGGCCACCTGCTGGGCCTCCTGCGCCGGCTTTTTCATAAACTTGCGGCGCACCGGCGCGTTGAAAAACAGGTCCTTCACCCACAGGGTGGTGCCCTCGGCGCATGCCGCCGGGCGGATGTCCACAATCTGCCCGCCGTCGTTTTGCACCTGCATGCCGCTTTGCGCGCCGCGCACGCGGGTGGCCAAAGTCACCCGGGCCACCGCTGCGATGGAGGCCAGCGCCTCCCCGCGGAAGCCCAGCGTGCCGATGCGCTGCAGGTCCTCCTGCGTGCGCAGCTTGCTGGTGGCGTGGCGCTCAAAGGCCATTTTCAGCTCGCTGTCCTGTATGCCGATGCCGTTGTCCACCACGCGCACCAGCGAAAGGCCGCCGTCGCGGATATCCACCGTGATGGCGGTGGCGCCGGCATCCATGCTGTTTTCCACCAGCTCCTTGACCACGGCGGCAGGCCGCTCCACCACCTCGCCGGCGGCGATATGCCCCACCACCTCGGGGCTGAGCTTGATAATTTTGCGTATATCCGTCATAGCTTCCGCGCCTTCTCCCGCAGCAAAAACAGGGCGTTGAGGGCATCCATGGGGCTCATGGCCAGCACATCCATGCGGCTGAGCTCGTCCACCAGCTCGGTCTTGCCCACCTCAAACAGCTGGGTCTGCTGCTTGCGGCCGGCGCGGCCCTTTTCCAGTATGCCGCGGCCGATGGCGTTCTGGTTAAAGTCGTTTGCCTCCAGCCGGGCCTGTATCTCCATGGCGCGGGCCACCACCTGCCGGGGCACCCCGGCCAGATGGGCCACATAGGTGCCAAAGCTCTTATCTGCCCCGCCGCGCACAATCTTGCGCAGGAAGATCACCTCTTCCCCCAACTCCTGCACGCTGACGCAGTAGTTCATCACGCCGTCCAGGCTGCCCTCCAGCTGCGACAGCTCGTGGTAGTGGGTGGCAAACAGCGTGATGGCGCCGCACTTTTTCTTGTCGGCCAGATATTCTACCGCCGCCCAGGCGATGGACAGCCCGTCAAAGGTGCCCGTGCCGCGGCCAATTTCGTCCAGTATCACCAGCGAACGGGGCGTTGCGTTGCGCAGGATGTAGCTCAGCTCGCTCATCTCCACCATGAAGGTGCTCTGCCCGCCGGCCAGGTCGTCGGCCGCGCCGATGCGGGTAAAGATGTTGTCGGTCAGCGGGATGTCGGCCAGGCTTGCCGGCACAAAGCTGCCGATGTGCGCCATCAGCACGATGAGCGCCGTCTGCCGCATGTAGGTGGATTTACCGGCCATGTTGGGGCCGGTCAATATCAGCATGCGCTGGCTGTCGGTATCCATGTCCGTGTCGTTGGGCACAAAGCTCTGGTCGTTCAGCGTGCGCTCCACCACGGGGTGGCGGCCATCGCGGATTTTGAGGCGTCCCTCCTCGTTGAGCATGGGGCACACATAATTGTTTTCCCGGGCCACGCGGGCCAGGCTGAGCAGCGCGTCCAGCGTCTTAAAGCCCAGCGCCGTGTTTTGCAGCTGGGGCAGCGCCTCCAGCAGTCGGGCGCGCACGCCGTCAAACAGCTCGCCCTCCAGCCGCAGGCTCTCCCCCTGGGCGCCGGTCACCTTTCGCTCCAGCTCGCGCAGTTCTTCCGTGGTATAGCGCTCGGCGTTGGCCAGGGTTTGCCTTCGCACATAGTGCTCGGGCACCATGGCGTAGTTGGACTTGGTCACCTCGATGTGGTAGCCAAACACGCGGTTATACTGCACCTTGAGGTTTTTGATGCCGGTGGCTTCCCGCTCGCGGGCCTCCAGGTCCATCAGCCACTGCTTGCCCTGGGTGGCGGCGGCGCGCCACTCGTCTAACTGCGGGCTGTAGCCCGGGCGGATGACCCCGCCGTCGGACAGGTTGACCGGCGGCTCCGGGTCAATGGCGCTGTCCAGCAGGTCGGCCAGTTGGTTGAGGGGGTCCAGCAGCATAGCCGCGGCGCGGATGCCGGGGGCGTCCACCGCGTCCAGCAGGCTGAGGGTATCGGGCACCTGGCGCAGCGAGCGCAGCAGCGACAGGCAGTCGCGCGCATTCACCGTGCGGTACGCCACGCGGGACAGCAGGCGCTCCATGTCGTATACCAGGCCCAGCTTCTCCAGCAGCGCCTCGCACAGCACCGGCTCCTCCCACAGGGCGCGCACGGCGTCCAGCCGCTCACGGATGCGGTGGATATCCAGCAGCGGCTGCTCCACCCAGCTGCGCAGCAGCCGGCCGCCCATGGCGGTGGCCGTCTTGTCCAGCAGCCACAGCAGCGAGCCCCAGGCATTCTGGCTGCGCAGGCCCTGGGTCAGCTCCAGGTTGCGGCGGGTGTTCATATCAAGCGGCATCGCGTCACCGGCCGCTTGCACCTTGAGGGTGGCGATGTGCTTCAGGTCGGTCATCTGGGTGTCGATCAGGTAGTGCAGCAGGGCGCCTGCGGCCGAGGCTGCGGGTTGCATGCCGCTGTCCAGCCCCAGGGCCTCCAGCGTGCCCACCTCAAAGTGCCGCAGCAGCCGCTCCCTGGCCCCGCCCAGGCTGAACGCCGACTGGGGGTAGGCCTGCAGATAGGCATCGCTCCACCCCTGCAGGCGGTCGGGCGCGTTGGTGAGGATTTCGCTTGGCCGCCGGGCGGATAGCACGCTGCGCAAATCGCGAGCGGCATCCTCCAGCGCCGTCACGTAGAGTTCCCCGGTCGTCACATCGCAAAAAGCCAGGCCCGCTCGCTTGCCGGTGAAATACACCGCGCACAGGAAGTTGTTGTCTCGCTCGTGCAGGCTGCCGTAGTCGCTCACCGTGCCCGGCGTCACCACGCGGACCACCTCGCGCTTTACCAGCCCCTTGGCCTGCGCCGGGTCCTCCGTTTGCTCGCAGATGGCCACCTTGTGCCCGCGCTCGATCAGGCGGGCAATGTAAGCATCGGCCGCGTGGTAGGGCACGCCGCACATGGGTGCCCGCTCCTTGAGGCCGCAGTCGCGCCCGGTGAGTGTGAGCTCCAGCTCCCGGCTGGCCAGCAGCGCATCGTCAAAGAACATCTCGTAAAAGTCCCCCAGGCGATAGAACAAAATCGCGTCCGGGTACTTCTGCTTGATCTCCATATACTGCTGCATCATCGGGGTCAGCTGGGCCATGGTACTCCTTCATTATACAAAACTTGATTGCAGATGCTTGCTTCACCCGGTTCGAAGCGCGTTTACGCGCTTCGAACCGAATGCATTATCGCACGCTGCACCCGTGGCAACCCTCGCACCCGCCGCTGGGGCAGCCATCCTCGTCGTCCTCGCCCACGGGGTTGAGCACCAGCTGCAGCTCGTCGTTCACCCGGGCCATGAGTGCCCCAAAGGCGTTGCGGGCATTGGTGAGGGCGGTCATGGTGTCCGTCTGCTGCAGTTCGTGGGCCAGGCGCTCAATCTCCATGCGCAGGGCCTCCATCTCGCCGGGGTCGGGCTCATCCTGCAGGCTGAGCTCCTGCAGTTGCTGGCGGGCCAGCGAATACTCGCGGTACTGGCTTTGCAGGGCTTCGTCCGCCAGGGCGGCCTCCTCCTGGCGCTGCATGTTGATATAGGTCTCGCTTTGCATGATCTGCTGGCCCAGCGTGCGGGCCGCCTCCTGTATGGCCTGGTTCATGTGGTTTCTTCCTCCTTGATGTACTCGCCGCGCAGCGTGTTGCTGCCGGCACCGGTGATGTGAACGGGCACGATGCGCCCGACAAGTCCCTCATGGCCTCCGGTGAAATTGACCGAGATGTTGCGGCCGCATTTGCCGGTCATCTGGCTCTGGCGGCGGGCAGAGGCCCCTTCCACCAATATACCCATCCGCTGGCCGCGCAGGCTGTGCAGCACCTCCCGGGTGATGCCCTCCTGCACGGCGATCAGCCGCTCAATGCGCTCGCTGGCCACATCAGGGGCCACCTGGCCGGGCAGGCCGGCGGCCTTGGTGCCGGTGCGCGCCGAATAGATGAAGGTAAAGGCGCTGTCATAGCGCACGCGCTCCACCAGCGCCATGCTCTGCTGAAAGTCCTCCTCCGTCTCACCGGGGAAGGCCACAATCAGGTCGGTCGTCAGGCCGATATCGGGCCGGGCGGCGCGCAGCCTGTCCACCCGGTCCAGATAGGTGCGCACGTCGTAGCGGCGGTTCATGGCCGCCAGGATATTGTCGCTGCCCGACTGCACGGGCAGGTGCAGGTGGGGGGCCAGCGCCCGGTTGCGGGCGTATTCCTCAATCAGCTCGTCCGACAGGTCCTTGGGGTGGGAGGTCATGAAGCGCAGCCTTGGGATGCCCGTTGCCTCCAGCCGCCGCAGCAGCTGGGCAAAGGGGATCTCCCCCGTGTCGTTGCCGTAGGAGTTGACGTTTTGCCCCAACAGCGTGATCTCCTGCACGCCATCGGCCACCAGGGCCTCTGCCTCGCGCAGGATGTCATCCGCCCGGCGCGAGCGCTCGCGCCCGCGCACATAGGGCACGATGCAGTAAGCGCAGTAGTTGTTGCAGCCGAACATGATGTTGATGTAGGCCTTAAACGGCGATTCGCGCAGCACCGGCAGCCCCTCCGCGATGGTGCTCTCCTCGCGGGATACATCGATCACTCGGCGCTTCTCCTCCACGGCCAGGTACAGGTACTCGGGCAGGCGGTACAGGCTGCCCGTGCCAAAGGCGATGTCCACAAAGGGGTACTGCTTGAGCACGGTCTCGGCCATGCCGCGCTGCTGCATCATGCAGCCGCACACGCCGATGAGCATGTGGGGCCGCTTTTTTTTGATCTCCTTCAGCCAGGTGATGTTGCCCAGGGCCTTGCGCTCGGCGTTGTCGCGGATGCAGCAGGTGTTAAAGAGCACCAGGTCGGCCTCCTCGCGCCGGGGGGCATTTTCGATGCCCATGCCGCTGAGGGTGCCGGCCAGTGTCTCGGAATCGTGGGCGTTCATCTGGCAGCCATAGGTGACGATATGGTAGCTGCGCGGGCGGCTGTGATGCGCCTGCACCAGCGCGGCAAAGCGCCCCTGCTCGGCCAGCTCCTCTGGGCCGATGTGGCGCACGGGTTCACGGTTCATGGTCTGGTTCCTCCTTGTCGGGGGGTGGGGATTCGGGCTGGGGTCGCTGGGCAAAGCCGGTACCACTGCACCGCGGGCAGGGGATCAACCGCTCCGAGGCCAGGGGTTCATCGGCCTTTTTGCGGGTCATCTCCACCAGGCCCAGCTGGGTAAAGCCGTGTACCACAGCCTTCACCGGGTCGCGGCCCAGGGCCTCGCGCAGGGCGGCAAGCACCTGCTCGCGGTCCTGCGGGGCCTCCATGTCGATAAAATCGATGAGGATGATGCCGCCCATGCGCCTGAGGCGCAGCAGGCGGGCAATCTCCTCCGCCGCCTCCAGGTTGGTCTTGAGCAAGGCGCGGCCGCGGTCGCGGCCCTCGATGCTCTGCGCGGTGTTGACATCGATGACGGTCATGGCCTCGCAGGGATCGATCACCAGCGAAGCGCCGCTGTTGAGCAGCACCTTGCGGCGCAGCGCGCGGCTCAATTTGTGGTGCACCTCGTGCAGCTGCATGGGGTGGGCAGCCTGGGTGACGGGCAAGCCGGTATCGCCCAGCGCCGCCGGGTCGTTGGTGATGATGCGCTCGGGCGCCTCGCGCAGGTCGCGCAGCAGGCGCTGCAGGGCATCGGGCGCCTGCTCCACCGCCGCCGGGGGCGACAGGGCCCCCGCCCTTGACTGGATGGCCTGCCAGCGGCTGATCAGGGCGGCTATCTCATCGCGCAGGGCGTCCTCGTCCTCGTGCAGGCTGTCGCCGCGCAGCACCAGGCCCATGCCCTCGGGCGCCAGCTGGCGCGCCAGCCGCAGCAAACGGCCCTTGTCCCCCTCCCCCACGCGGCGGGAGATGCGGCTGCCCGCGCGGCATGGGGTCAATATGGCCAGGCTGCCGGTCAGGGCGATGTCCATGGTCAGGTAGGCGGCCTTGCCGGGCGTGGGCGGCCTTTTCACCTGCACCAGCAGGGTGTCGCCGGGCTGGGGGGCCTTGCCCGAGGGGATCTGGGCAAACGGCAAAAAGCCGTCCACCTTGTCGGCCAGGCGCACGAAGGCTGCCTGCAGGCTTTTCATCACGCGGGACACGCGGCCCAGGTAGATCTCCTCCGGCCGGATGCTGCCCGCATCGGCGCTGCGGTAGTAGTCCACCAGGCGGCTGCCCTCCATGAGGGCGATCTCCCGCTCGGCGCCCTGCACCTCCACCAGCAGCAGGCTCATGCGTCCTCCAGCGGGGCAAAGCGCTCGGTCAGCAGCGCGGTGCGGCAGATGTCGTAAAGGGCGGGTTCGGGCAGGCCGGCAAATTCGCTCAGCGCCTGCATCATGAGGTCGGGCTTGCAGGTGCCCGAGGGGTGCAGCGCCAGCAGGGCCTCCAGTCGGCCGCCCTGCACGCGCAGGTTGTAGATCAGCGGGCGCAGGTCCACCGGCACCATGCCCTTTTTGGACTTGCGCATGGCCGGGATGCTCTCCTGCGCCAGAAAGCCCGGCACGGCTGCCAGCAGCGCCTCGGCCGATTCCCTGGGCGTGATGTCAAACTGCGCCGCCCCCAGCTGGGACATGGGCGCGGGGTGGCTGTCCTCCACCTGGCGGGCGCTCAGGCAGCGCACCAGCGGCGGCAGAGCCTCGTTGATGCGGCGGATGAACTCCTCCGGCGACACCGGGGCCGACAGCGGCACCTCCATCACCTCGCGCTCGCCCTCCATGCCCACGGACAGCGGCGCTGCAAACGACAGCAGAATGTGCGGGTTGAACCCCTGGCTGTAGCTGACCGGCAGGCCGCTGCGGCGCAGCGCGCGCTGCATGGCGCGCATCAGGTCGAGGTGCCCGATGTGCTTGAGCCTGTCTTTCAGGGAAAATACGGCAATCATCTTCATGGCACGCACACCCCGTCAAAGCGCCGCAGGCCGCAGCCCTCGCAGCCATCGCGGCAGTCGGGGGTCACGGTGCCCGCCATGGCGCGCTCACGCTCCAGCCACAGGTACTGGCGGGTGACGCCCGCGTCGATAAAGTCCCAGGGCAGCAGCTCCCGCTCGCCCCGCTCGCGCGCGGCGTAGAAGTCCGGGTCCAGCCCGCAGGCGGCAAAGGCCTCCAGCCACACGTCAAACTTGAAGTGCTCGCGCCAGCCGTCCAGGCGGCAGCCGCGCTGCCAGGCGGCGTAAATCACCTCGCCCATGCGGCGGTCGCCCCGGGCCACGCAGGCCTCCAGCACGCTGAGCTCGGGCTCGTGCCAGTTAAACTGCACGCCCTTGACCGGCCGCAGCGCGGTGCGCAGCAGCGCCTGCTTGCGCTTGATCTCGGGCAGGGCATCCTGGGCCGCCCACTGAAAGGGCGTCAACGGCTTGGGCACAAAGGTGGCCGCGCTCATGGTCACCCGCAGGCCGGGGGCGCGCTGCTCCCGGGGCACGGCGAAGTAGGCGCCCGTCACCAGGCGCGCCAGGTCGGCAAAGGCCTCCAGGTCTTCATCGGTCTCGGTGGGCAGGCCGATCATGAAATAGAGCTTTACATTGCTCCAGCCGCTCTGGAAGGCGTCGGACACCGAGCGCAGGATGTCCTGCTCGGTGACGCCCTTGTTGATGACGTCGCGCAGGCGCTGGGTGGCCGCCTCGGGGGCCAGCGTGAGGCCGCTCTTTTTGACGGCGCGGGTCTCCTCCAGCGTCTGCTTGACCAGGCTGTCCACCCGCATACTGGGCAGGGAAACGGACACCCGATCCTTGGCAAAGCGGTCCATCAGGCCGCGCACCAACTCGGCCAGCTGGCCGTAGTCACCGCTGGACAGGCTTGATAGCGATATCTCCTCATACCCAGTGGCCGCCACCAGTTTTTCGGCCAGGGCCAGCAGCTTTTCGGGGCTGCGCTCGCGCACCGGGCGGTACAGCATGCCCGCCTGACAGAAGCGGCAGCCACGGGTGCAGCCGCGCATGATCTCCAGCGATATGCGGTCGTGCACGATCTCGGTATAGGGCACGGGGATGCTCTCGGGGAAGGAGGCCTCGTCCAGATCCATCTCAATGCGCTTGCGCACGGTGGCAGGCACGCCTTCGCGAAGCGGCGCAAAGCCCTGGAGGGTGCCATCCTCGTGGTAGCTGGCCTCGTACAGCGAGGGCACGTAGCAGCCCTCAATCTGCAACAGCGCATACAGGATGTCCACCCGGGCGGCCCCCGCCAGGCGCAGCTGCTTGACGCAGCGCGTCACCTCCACGATGGCGGTCTCGGCGTCACCGATGACAAAGCAGTCGATGAAGGCGCTCAGCGGCTCCGGGTTGAAGGCGCAGGGCCCGCCGGCGATGACGATGGGCTCGTCCTGCCCGCGCTCGTCTCCGCGCAGGGCAATGCCGCCCAGGGACAGCATCTCCAGGATGTTGGTGAAGCTCATTTCATATTGCAAAGTAAAGCCCACCAGGTCAAATTCGTGCAGCGCGGTGCGCGTCTCCAGCGAAAAAAGCGGGATGTCCTCCCGCCTGAGATGGTCCGCCATGTCGTGCCAGGGCATCATCACCCTTTCGCACAGCATGTCGGGCTGGCGGTTGAGGATATCGTAGAGTATCTTCAGGCCCAGGTGGCTCATGGCCACCTCATAGGTATCCGGGAAGCAGAAGGCAAAGGCGGCGGTGTCCTTCCCTCTGGGCTTTACCTGGGTGTTCATCTCCCCGCCGATATACCGTGCGGGCTTCTCCACCCGCGAAAGCAGCCGGTCAATGGCTGCGAGCTTTTGCGTGTCCAAACAAGGCCTCCATCCAATCGGTAGTACCGCCCATCTTAGCATAAGGGCGCGGCGGTTGTCCATGCGGCGTAAGCAGCCGGGGCAGCCGCAAACATCGGCTGCCCCGGGGGAAATACTTATGGCGGAATCTGAGTGTTCATACTGAACGAATGTGTTCAGTATTACATCCCCTTCCAGAACTTGAGGTTGTTCATCTCAATCTCATGCAGCGTGGGCATGGGGAAGAACTTTTCCTTGTGGGCGTCTATCAGCATGAAGCCGTGGCGGATCTTGCGGTAGGACTCCTTGGTGAAGGAGGTGTCCAGCGTCAGCCCCTTGAAGAGCTTCTTTTCCCGGCGGCGCAGGTCCACAATGGCGTTGCGCAGTTTGGAGGGGTGCACTCCCTCCAGCGGCGGGGGGTTGAAGGGGTTTTGCTCAAAGTCGGCCAGGAACTGGTCAACCTCCAGCGTCACCTGGGCAAACAGCAGGCGCGGCACGGCGATGATGTTGTCCGGGTCGGTAAACCACCGGCCAAAGCCCCGCAGATCAAACTTGGACAGCGTGAGCATGCGCACCGGGTCGATCTCGGCAAACACATGCAGGTCGTGCTCCTGGGTGGAGGGCTGATAGGGGCCGGGCTGCAGGGCGTAGCTGGTGCCGTCGGCGTTGGCCAGGTACAGCATCTGCACGGCGTCGATGTCCACATGCTCCAGCACCCGGTAGCTGGAGATATACTTGGT
>ERZ747221.2686-NODE-2686-length-15316-cov-4.952753_pt1 | contig 15316 bp, 12 predicted proteins | sample MGYA00374949_ERZ747221 | MGnify/ENA primary metagenome ERZ747221 (study PRJEB28779, sample SAMN05720172) | bioreactor metagenome | isolation source: Anaerobic biogas reactor | place: USA:Washington, USA | collected 2015-08-08 ... | reverse complement strand
AGCGGCAAAAGGGTCATGGAATCCAGGATATGCCGGATAGCGATCCCCTCGTCGTCTGCGATGGCCGTCAGGTTGATTGCTTCTACCGGGACATAATGACCTGAGATAGCCGGGATAAAATGACATGGGATTGCCGGCTCTGTTGGCCAGAATCAGGCAAAAAAGAAGCGCCGTCAGGCGCCCTTTTTATGTGGATCAAGGCAGTTCCGCTTCGACGACTTGGCGGACCATGTGGTCGTCGATAATCTTCTTGTGCTGCTGTTGGCCAAAAATCAGGCAGTGTGTACAGGCCTTATTGATAAGTCTGGGGCTGCCGGACGCATAACGATGGACTTCGGCGATGGCGGCGTCGGAGAAGATCTCGGACTGGGAGCCGGCCACCTGCAGGTGGTGCAGGATATAGGCCTTGGTTTCAGCTTCATCGAGGTGCGTAAGATGGCAGCGGATGTCGAGCCGCTGCAGGACGGCTGTATACACTTGTCGGCGCAGTTTGTCCCAGATCTCGGTTTGGCCGACGAGCAGGAGGGCAAGCGGATTCTCCGAATCCATGCGGCTGTTGAGCAGGAAGCGGATCTCCTCAACCATCTCCCGGTCCAGGAGATGGGCTTCGTCGACAACGACCACCAGTTTGAGGTCATGCACGGCGCGGAGGATCTCGATCTCACGGTGCAGGACGCGGCGGGCGTCACCACGATAGAAGCGTCCCTGAGCGCCCATCTGCTCGAGCAACCCATTATAGAAGTGTCTGGGTGTCAGCTTGGAATCGGCCAGGTAGAGGACGCGATAGTTGTTCTTCTCAGCCAGCCGGGCAGACAGCTTGCGAATCAAGGTGGATTTGCCGGTACCGCAGTCGCCGGTCAGCAGCGCGAACCACTGCCTGCTGGCGGCAACCTGGAGCCGGGCCAGTGTCTCGTCGGTCTTGTGGGTCAGGAACACGTGGTCCGTATCCATACCGTGGCTGAAGGGGGTGCGTTCCAATCCATAAAATACTTCGAACATGTCAGCGTTCCTCCAGGACATCGCGATACGAGATGGCAGTTCGGGCCAGATCGCGGTGTTCACGGTACTTCTTTTCGGCGGCATCGAGCTCGCGCGAGGTTTTGGGCTTGACCTGCCCGGGCAGCGGAAGCCGTTTTCTGGGGGCACTGTGGGCCGTAATGACCAGCGGTTTGACCGCCCGTGGCTCAAAGCCCTCATGGAAGACCTCGATCTCATCGGGATTGTCCGGCCGGAAGGCCACGTCCACCCGCATCCCGATCAGGTCCTGTCCGGCTTCCCAGAGGATATTGCGGAACGACAGGCAGCCGGTTTTGTCGACCAGGCGCTTTTGTGTGAACACGAACGCGTAGTCCAGCTGCTCCCTGGTCGCCCAGCGCAGCGGCTTGTTGTCCTGCTTGAAGACTTCCAGCGGCGTACGTTCGTTGAGGGCCGAATGCGGCTTGTGGTGGTACAATTCCTGGATCCAGATATCCAGATAGTGCTGGACTTCAGCGGCACTTGCCGGGTGCTTCAGCTTGACCTCGGCGACAAATGTGTCTAAATACTTATTCATGACTTCAATTTTCCCTTTTGCCTGGGGACGCCTTGGCCTCGCTGTGATTTTATTAATATTTAGCTTTGCACAAGCTTGCTGGACATGCTGGCTGAGGTACTGGCTGCCGCAGTCCGTGAAAATCCGATCGGGGATGCCGTACTGCTCGATGGCGTGGCGAAAACTGGCCAAAACATTATGCGTATCCTGCTTCTCATAAACTTTACAGGCGACCACCAGCCGGGTGGCATCGTCGATGATGACGGACGCATACAGCTGCTGGGCCTTGCGATCTTTCGTCTCCGGCAAGACCAACAGGTATTTTAGGTCCAGCTGCCATAAATCGTTCCGGTGCACCCGCTGGAAGCGCCGGGCGGCGCCGGCGCCGCTGCTGTGGTACATGCTCAGCTGGCGCGACCCGTAGCCGCGCTTGATGAGGTGGTCCTGCAAGGTGGACCGCTTGATCGCCCCAAGTTCGGCCAGGCCTTCCATCTCCAGGATATTGATGATCTGCCGGATGCTGCGGGTGGGTACTTCTCGGCGCAGCAGCACTGCCTCGTCCACCAGCTGTTCGCTGATGGCGCCGCTGGTGTTGCCCGGCTTGCTCTTGGGCAACAGCCCCTGATACCCGTCGTGCTGGTACAGAAACAGCCAGCGCCGCAAGGTGCGCTCCGAAATCCCGGTGCGTTCATGGATCTGCCGGATGAGCTGGGCACGCTGAGCAGGGTCCACATTGCCATACAGCAAGGGTCCCAGGGTTTCGACGCGGTTCATGGCCACTTCATCCGGGTTTTTTGCTTTTCCCATCGATCTGATCCTCCATTTCAGCTGTTTTCTCCAACTGTAGAGGATTTTTCACTCAGATACGACGCCCGAACGGGTGGGTGGGCCAGAATCCGCTGTTGACGGTGGCCCTGACATACGCGGCCAGGGCCGGGTGCTGGTGCGGGGACGCAAAGCCGTGCGTGATGCATCTGTGCCATACGCCCAGGAAGTGTGTCTTGATCTGCCGATACCAGGCTTTGATCTTCTGCCGTGTCCGTTCCTCAACGGGTGCTTGTTCTGCACGGTTCTCGATGACTGCTGCGATAACCTCCAGCCGATACCGCTTGTACGGGACCAGGAACCAGGGCATTTCCAAGTGGAGGCGCTTGCAGCGACAACAGCGCAGACGGCGTAGACGGTACACTTCCCGTTCGCCCCGCTCGTTGAGTGCCGTGCGCTTGCGTCGGTCGTAATACTTCAGCAAAGCTTGGCAGATCGGGCAGGACTGGGCTTCCGTCCCCGTTACGTCAAACAGCCGTCACCGCACAGCTTTATTTTTGTGTTGTGTTGTGATAAACTAACCATGTCTTTTTGGGGACCTCGGGATGCTCTACTGCGAATAGAGCAAGCAATCCCGGGGTCTTTTCTTCACCCCTATCGTGTTGTTGTACTGGCCATTATACCCGGCAACTCCGGCACGGGCAAATCCGGTAGCTTTAGGCTGCTATTTCCCGGCCTAAGCAATAATGCTTGCAAATAATCACCATAGATTTTCATGGAAATAAATCGACCCTAACGTTACGTTGTCGTTGAGGCAACAAAACGAAGATTCAGATGATTAAGCCAGCTCAGTTTGACTGATCCCAAATCATTCATCTGTTCGAGCAGCAAGGGCAGATTTCGCTTCTTTTTCAATCTCACTTCGATAGACTCATCGGCAATGATGATTTCACCGGCATTCTGAATGAATTTCTCGAAGATCGTCTGATCAGCGCAATGGGTATAACCATCCAGCTGCAATGTAAACAATCGGTACAGGTTATGCGCCAGAATCGACATGGTCAGATCAAAATCGACCTTGATGACCATGCCGGAAGAATTACGATTCAGGTGAAAGAACTCGATCTGCTCGGACATTTCTTTTTCGATCAGCCAGCGTCTGCTGTACTTTCTGACAATCTCCTCGGCCGACGCCTCAAACGTGTTGGTTATGATAATGGCCGGTTTTATTTTGCCGTTACCCGTGATGTAGATCTGATGCAGTTCGCCGTCGTAGCCTTTGATTTTCGCGCGCTCCTCGTAAATTCTGACCGTCCTGCTCTGGCCGTTAGCCCTGGGCACACGAATCTGTTTCCACTGCTTGTCTGGGATCTGTTCAATCCGTTCCACGATATTTTTGCCTCTGCGGCGGATCGTGATAAATGTGACATGGGCCTGGTTGAGCTTGTTTAGATTCTCATAGGATGTGAACTTGCTGTCAAAAGTCAGATACTGTAAGGGAGTCCCTGCCGTTTTGCCTGCCCGATAGAAATCGAGGAATTCCAATACCGTCTCATTCTGGTTTTCATGCCGGATCGTGGTGTCGCCGTAACAGATAATGCCCGAATCCGGATCCTGCGCCAGTACGGCCAGCATAGAAGCCAATGCTTTGCCACGCTTGCCCGACCAGTTGTTTTCAAAAGGCATGTCCTCGCCCCAGTAAGGAATCGTGGTAAAGTCCAGATTGATGGTGTCCGATACGAGATCCCTGCTGGTCGCGACCCTGACATCCAACCGACGCCTCCAGGTATCCGCGTCGTTTCGATTTCCCGACGAGACGGGCATGGGCTGCGAGACGGGTGTCGATTTCACCGGATGCGACGAGAAGCCAGAATCATTGCGCGGCACATTCGTCGGCCTGATCGGCGGCCAGCCGCTGCAGGTCAAGAAGACCGGCCGCCAAGGCCTGATCAGCGGCTACCGTGCTTTCCTCGACCGGGTCGACGTCCCGACCAAGGTGGGCTTCGCCGGCCGCTTTCTCGACCGTACCGGTCCAAAGACCTGGCTCGAGCCGGATCAGCCGGCCTGCTTCGTATGGGCGATGCGCTCCTGGGCCAAGCAGGCGCGTCCCTATGAAATGGCCTGTTCGCGGGCCGAATGGATTACTGGAGAGGACCTCGACGCGCTCTGGGAACAGCACGCGCGCTGGTGGGCCGGCTTCTGGTCGGTGTCGGGCGTCGAACTCGACGATCCGCTCCTGGAGCAGCGCTATTATTTGTCGCAGTATGTTCTCGCCAGCCTCAGCCGCGATCCGGACTACCCGCCCAACATCCTGGGGATCTCGACGTTTGACCGGATGGCCTGGAACGGCAATTACAAGATCAACTACAACCACCAGTCGCCCTATCTCGGCCTTTTGGTCTCCGGCCATTTCGAGCAGGCGGACACGCACGACGCGCCCTATCTGGCCATGCTGGACATTGGTCAGGAGATGTCGCGCCGCCTGCTTGGCCACGACGGTGTCTACCTGCCCTTGGGACTTGGACCGGCAGGCATGGTCAGCGAACCGCTGCTTTTGCACATGAAGTCGCAGGCGGTACACGGGGCGGTCAACATGCTGCTGCGCTACTTTTTGACACGCGACCTGGCGTATGCCCGCAAGGTCTATCCCTTTTTGCGCGCCGTCGCCGTCTTTTGGGAGCACGACCTGGTCTGGGCCGACGGCCATTACCGCGTCGTGGCGGACGGCATGCACGAACGGACGACCCGGGAGGTCGCCGAGTCCGGCATACCGGAGAACGCGGTCAACACGCTCGGCTACCTGAAGCTGTTCTTTAGCCGCATGCCGTCGCTCAGCGCCGATCTGGGTCTGGACGAGGCGCACCGGGCCCGCTGGGACGAAATCGCTCAAAAGCTGAGCCCGTTCCCGTCCGGCCGCGTCGCCGATCTCGATTCCAGCTACAACCGCAGGCGCAAGCTGACTGTCGATGTCCGTGACCTGCTGCCGGCTGACATGCTGGAGAAACGCGTCTTTTTCAACGAAGAGAAGGGGAATCGCTGGTCACTTGGCTTCCCGGGCAACATCATGCACATCTACCCGGCTGGCGCCATCGGGCTTGATTCGCCGCCAGAGCTGCTGGAGACCGCACGCAACACGATCGCGGTGCGATCCGAGCAGGAGAAGCGCCTGGCCGAATACTGGCTGCGCCAGAACCCTCCGGACGGAGGATCACGGCATGTCCGGACCGGAGCCTGGAACGACGGCAACATCAGCTGCCTGTTTTTCCCGGCCGCGGTCCGCGTCGGCTTTGACCCTGACGTGATTTTTGACGAACTGGTAACGCGCGTGGCGACCCTCGGGCTGCCGAACGGTTTTTTCGACCGCAACCCGCACGGCATCGAGAACCTCAGCCTGGTGCCCAACACGATCCAGGAGATGATGCTGCAAAGCCATGAGGGCATCATCCGGATATTCCCGGTCTGGCCGCGCCGAACCCATCCCAACGCGCGCTTTGCCGACCTGTGGGCCAACGGCGCCTTCCAGGTCAGCGCGTCGCTTCGCGTCGGCACGGTTTGTTCGGTCAGCATCCGCGCCAACCGGGACGGCGAATTGGTCCTGCAAAACCCGTGGCCGGGTCACGTCGTGTCTGTCGGCAGCCACCCGGTCAGCGGCGACCGGCTCACCATTCCAGTGAAGGCCGGAGATGTCCTGGCGATAAGGCCGGCCAACTGAAGGGGGCGATTCGATGAACCTGGAAAGTGCCAGGGAAGAAGGCAACTACCGCCGCTTGCTCGAGCATGCCCGGACCTTGCTGCCGGCAGGAACCGATGAGCAGACTGTCCGCCAGGTGGCCTGGCTGTACATCCAGTATGGCTGTAACAACTACACCGACGGGCCGGGCTACCCGTTTCGCCCGGAGGATGTGCAAGACGCCGTCCGGCTTAGCCGCCAGGAAGGCATTGAGCTGGCCGCGCGATTGGTTCGCCTCGGCGTCCTTGCCTTGAACCAGGACGGACGGTGTGTCTTCACATCGCGCTGGAGGTGACGATGAATCCCAAGACCTTGACCTTATACGTTTCCCCGCGCGGTTCCGACCAGGCGAGCGGGCTGGCCGGCCAGCCGCTGTCCAGCCTGGCCGCGGCCCTGAAGCGGCTGCGCGCCCTGCGCCTGGCCGGCCTGTCTGACATCGAACACATCGTGGTCCTGGTCGAGGCCGGGGTCTACGCCTGTCCCGAACCGGTCCGCTTCGAATTGGAGGATCTCGGCAGCCCGGATTGCGACATCCGCATCTGCCCGAGCGGGCCCGGCGAGGCCGTCCTGGTCGGCGGTATCCGCCTGGACGGGATCGAACCGCACGAAGGAGCGGTTCTCAAGGTCGACCTGGGCCGGCAGAACTGGCCGCACGGACCGGTGACCGACCTGTACTGCAACGGCGAGCGGTTGCGCAAGGCCCGCTACCCCAAGGCTGACGCGCGCAATCCCTACGGCGCCGGATGGCTGTTTGTGCCCGGTGAACAGGTCAACATCTACCAGCCCGGCTTTGGCAGCCCGACGGAATTCATTTGCGCGGATCCGCGCCCGGGCAGCTGGCGGCAGATCGACGAGACGGAAATCTTCGTTTTCCCGCGCTTCAACTGGTCCAGCGATACGGTTCCGGTCCAATCCTACGACCCCGCGACCGGCCGCGTGACCCTGGCGCGCCCATGCAGCCAGGCGATCTACCCGACGGACCGCTTTTACTTCCAGAATGTGCGCGAGGAACTGACCGATCCCGGCGAATGGTATTACGATAAGCGCGAGAAGATTCTCTATTTCATACCGCCGGAGTGGGCGGATGAACTCGTGCTGACCGTACCGACCGCCGAGCATGTCCTGGTCATCGAGGGGGAGGCGCTGCCGCCGGAAAACCTATTCGGCGGCCGGATCGACGAAGTCGACGCCGGCGGGCCCCTGGCCCTCGGGATGAACTGGAACACCAAGCCGCTCGGCTTTGTCCGCCTCGAGCACCTGACGCTCGCCTGTTCGGTCAGCGCCGCGGTCCTGTTCCGTCATGCCCATGGCTGCCAGATCACCGGCTGTTCGGTGCGCAACACGGGCGGCCACGGCATCGTCTGCCTCAAGGGGCGCGACAACCGTATCGCTGGCTGCGATATCTATGACACGGGCGGCATGGGGATCTACCTGTCCGGCGGCTACCGCTCGCCGCATGCGGGTTTCTATCGCGACAGCGGCCACGTGATCGAGAACAACTACATCCACCATGTCGGCCGCAAGGCCCGCGCATCCAGCGCCATTTCGGCCAACGGGGTCGGGATCCGCATCGCCCATAACCTGATCCACGATTCATCACGTACCGGCATCCATACCCGCGGCAACCGCAACCAGATCGAGTACAACCATATCCGCCATGTCAACATCGAGACGTCCGATGCCGCCGCGATCAACCTGTGCGACCGCGACCTCACCCAGCACGACACCAAGATCCGCTACAACTGGATCCACGATGTTTTAGGGCTGCACCTGGTCGGGGACAGGTGGGAAACCTGCCATTTCACGTTCGGCATCTACCTGGACGATTTCACCTCCGGGGTCGACATCCACGGCAACCTGATCGTGCGCACGCCGCGCGGCGGCGTCTTCACCCACGCCACCCAGGATGTACGGGTAACCAACAACGTGATCGTCGATTCCGGCCGCGACCTGCTGTTTGTCCGCCGCTGGGGCCGGGGGCTCGAGTACGAGCGGCTGGGCACGCACGGTATCGCGCTGACCCGCAATGCCTATACCGGCAACATTCTGGCATCGGCAAGGCCGGACAGCGTGGTCTACGCCGTGGAGAACTGCATGGACGAAGACTGGACAATCGACATGAAGGACAACGTGTTCGGCCGCAACCTGTTCTGGCTGGCAGGACGCCCGCTGCGCGTCCACGTGTCGCAGGATGTCGGCTACGATGTCTACGACCGCTGGTACGAGCCGTTCTCGGCCTGGCAGACCTTGGGCCACGATACGGACAGTCTCGAAGCGGATCCGGGCTTTATCGATCCTGAGCGGGACGACTACCGCCTGCGCCCGGACAGCCCGGCCTACACCCTTGGTTTCGAAGACCTGCCCATCGACCGGATGGGACCCTATCGCAGCGCGGAAAGGGCCAGCTGGCCGATCGTCGAAGCGTCAGGCGCCCGGGAGACACCGGTCGTGATCGAGCATTTCCGGCCGGCGACAACGATCTGAAAGGGGATAAAACGTGACTTGCTATCCTTACCTGGAGGGGCCTTATCTGCCCCGCTTCGACTCACTGGGGCGCTTTACCTGCCCGGACTGGTTCCGCGACGCCAAGTTCGGCATCTGGTCGCACTGGGGCGCCCAGTCCGTGCCGATGTACGGCGACTGGTACGCCCGCAACATGTATATCCAGGGCCATCCCCAGAACCTGTACCATGTCCGCCATTACGGGCACCCGTCCGTGTTCGGCTACAAGGATCTGGTCCAGCTCTGGAAAGCTGAATCCTTCGATCCGGATGCCCTGATGGACCTCTACGTGCGGGCCGGCGCGCGCTACTTTGTCGCTCAGACGGTGCACCACGACAACTTCTTCAATTACGATTCGCAGCGCCAACCGTTCAACAGCGCGCGGATGGGGCCGCATAAGGACATCGTGGCGCTTTGGCAGGCCGCGGCCCGAAAGCACACGCTTCGCTTCGGCTTATCCGAACACCTGGGTGCCAGCTTCGAGTGGCTGAACACCAACAAAGGCTGCGACGCGACCGGCCCGTTTGCCGGTGTCCCCTACGACGGCTGCGACAAGCGCTACGAACAGCTCTACTTCGACAACGCCGAGTACCTTGATCTCAGTAAGCCGCGCATGCACTACACGCTCGATCCGCGCTGGCCGCCGGTCTGGTACCGCGCGGTTCAGGAGATGGTCGACACGTTCCAGCCGGACTTGCTCTACTCGGACGGGGCTGTTCCGTTTTACCGCCGCAACGCCACGACGGACGATCCGACCTACGAACCAGGTTTGAAGCTGGTTGCCCATCTCTACAACGGCAGCGTCCAAAAACACGGCAGCAACCAGGCCATCTACCTGCAGAAAGACTCGCGGCGCGATTTCTATTCGATCGGGGTCCTGGACATCGAGCGCAGCCTGGCGGACGAGATCCGCGACGAGCCCTGGCAGACAGACACCTGCCTGGGCAACTGGTTCTACGACGTGCGCAGCGAATACAAGACCTTCGACCAGGTGATTGCGCTTCTGGTCGATATCGTCGCCAAGAACGGCAATTTGCTGCTGAACATCCCCCAGAAGCCGGACGGGACGATCGACTTCGAGAGCCGGTACCTGCTGGAGCGTTTGGCCGAATGGTTTGCCGTCTGCGGCGAGGGTATCTACGGGACACGCCCCTTCCTGGTCTCAGGCGAAGGGCCGACCCGGCTGCGCACCGACGAACGCGCCGAAGGCAAAGGAACCGTCTGGACCGATTACGACTACCGCTTCACGCGCAAGGGCGACACCGTGTACGCCTTTATCCTGGGCGACCCGAAGACCGCGGTGCTGCACGCCTTGCCGGAGGCCATGCGTGTCGCCTCGGTGCGTCTGTTGGGAGCAGGTCCGGTGCCGTTCACCCGATCGTCGGGTATCCTGGCCGCCGCGCTGCCGGAACGGCGCCCTCTGGCTCGCTTGAATGCCCTGGCGATCCAACTGGAACGCTGAAGATCCCAGGTGTATGATCGGGGCAGGAGGTGGCCGCCATGCAGATACGCCGCTACACGCCTTCGGACGAACCTGCGCTGTTCCGGCTGCTGGCCGAAGCGGGGCCGGACTGGTCAGCTTACACCCTCGAACCCGGCCGGACCTGCTACGCCCGGGCGCTAAGCCGGTCCGTTACCTATCTGGCTCTCGAAGGGCCTGACGCGATCGGCTACGTCCGCTGCCGCGAAGACGACGGATTCGGCGTCTACGTCTACGATCTGCTCGTGGCGACAGCTCACCGCGGCCGCCAAATCGGCCGCCTCCTGATGGAGCAGATCTGCGCCGACTACCCGGACCAGACCGTCTACGTGATGAGCGATGCCGACGGCTATTACGAGAAGCTGGGCTATGCGCGGGCAGGATCGATCTTCATCGTCCGGCCAAGACAACAAGAATTCTAAAGCAGCTTGTCAAGAAATCAGTTGCAGACCGCCGGGGTCTGCATGAAGATGAAGATGACGGGCTTTCGGCCGGCTGACCAGGCGAGGCCGGCGTTCCGCTCAACCGGCAGCTGCGCCTGGTCTTTGATGGCACGGGAGGATTCCGGATGCGACAGATGGTGAAAAACCCCTTGCTGACCCACAGCCACCTGCCCCTCTTTTTGCTGGCCGGCACCATGATCGGGTATGCTCTGGCAACGTTTATCCTGAACCGCATTTTGAGCGATCGCGTGATGCGCGGCCTGATCAGCGTTTCGGCCTACCAGAATCAGCTGAGCCGCCTGGTCTCGGCGGCTGGCCTGGCTGCCTCGGTCCTGCTTTTCGGGCTGGCTGTCTGGTGTGTTGTCCAGTCGCGGGGGATCAGCCGCGCGGCCTTTATCCTCACGGCGCTGGCGTCAGGCGGCCCCCTGATGGTCGCCCAGGCGTCCCGGCTGCTCTTCCAGGTCCTGGGCTTGCCGACGATGGGGGCCGGCAGCGTCCTGGCGGCGACCTTCGCGGCTCTTGTCTTCACATTGCCGATGACGATCGCCTTCATCTTGCTGGCCTCGAGCCGTTCCAATCCGCGCCCTGGCCGCTGGATTGCCCTGGTTTCGGCACTGGTGACGCTGGCCGCCCTGGTCTATCCGATCTACATCACCGTCCTGGCGTTGCTGATCACGCCGGGCGCGCCCGGCCTGGGACCGAAAATGACCGCCAGCGGCTACCTGCTCTACCTGCGTTTCGCCCTGCCTGGCCTTGGCCTGCTGCTTCTGGCCCTGGTCAGTGTCAGGCAGAAACGGACGACACGCGCCGAAACCCCCTAAGCAAGGCTGCCAGATCGCGTTCGCCCTGAAAGGCCAGGCCGGTCTTCATGCCTTGGCGCTCGCTGTGCTAAACTGAGACAGGATACTGCCTGAAGCAGCAGGGGGGACCGGGCTATGAAGCACATCATCCACATCTATGGGGCGTCGGGTTCGGGCACGTCGACGCTTGGCAGCGCCCTCTGCGCGGCTCTGGGCTTCACGTTCATGGACACGGACGATTATTATTGGCTGCCGACAGAACCCCTGTATACGCAAAAGCGGGACCGGGCAGAGCGAATCACCCGGATGCGGCAGGATATCGCCCGGGCGGATCATGCCGTGGTCGCGGGGTCGCTCGTCGATTGGGGCGATGAACTGATCGATCTCTTCACCCTGGCCATCCGCCTGGAGACGGCTACCGCTATCCGCATCGACCGGCTGCGCCGGCGCGAGCGGGTCAAGTTCGGCAGCCGAATCGACCCGTTCGGCGACCGGTACCAGGAGCACGAGGCGTTCATCCGCTGGGCAGCCGCCTACGACCAGGGCGGCCTGGAGATGCGCAGCAAGGCCAAGCACGATGCCTGGCAGCATCTGCTGGGCTGCGAGCAGCTGGCGCTGAACGGCGCCGACAATCTGCAGGCGAACATCGAACGCGTCATCGAAGCAGTCAGACGGCTCGACCCGGCACGAAGTGCCGGGAAAAAGAGGGCTTGAGCCATGGCGAAGACGCGGCTTAGACAATCCATCTTCGGCATCCTGCTCACCGTCTTCCTGCTGGTTGTGCTGCCCATCTACCTGGCCGGGTTTCTGGTCTATGACTGGGGCATCCGTCAGGTCAAGAGCGAGATCAGCCGCTCGATCGAGGCCAAGAACCGCTCGGTCATCGAAGCGATGGACAGCAGTTTCCGCGCGACACGCAACCACCTGTCGAGCTTGCTCAATAACCGGGATGTGCGGCTATTGGCCGTCTCCGGCGGGGGGATGCCGGAAATCGAGCGGGTTTTCCTGATCCGCCAGATACAGGACCACTTGCGGCTGTTCCTCGTCAGCAATCCGAATGTCGCCAGCATCACGCTCCATGTGCCGGAAATCGGGCGCTCAATCGCTGTCCTGGGCGGTGTCACAGTCTTGTCGGAACAGCGGTACCGCTCACTCGACCAGGCGGCAACGGCGGCGGAAGGCCAGGTCTGCCTGGCAGACAGCCAGATCGCCCTTTACCTGGCTTATCCCCAGCAAGTTCTGGCGCGCAGCCGTCCGTCCACCTACATGCTGGAGATCACCTTCGCCCGTGAGGTGATGGCACGCAGCCTGGCCATCATGGCGGATGACAGCGATCTGGCCTTGTTCAGCCAGGCATCCGGTATCCTTCTGGCCGCGACGGACCCGGATGAACAACCCGCCCGCTTTTTCCGCGCAAACCACCTGGCGCTGCCCGAAGCAAAGCGCCCGGTTCACGATTCCGGCCAAACGGCGTTTGGCGGTGAAACCTACCTGGTGACAATCGATTGCCAGGCGGCCACGGACCTGATGCTGGTCGGTTATACACCGCTCGGCCGCATCTACCAGCCGTTGCAGCGCTACCAGCCGCTGTTCTGGGTGTTCACCGCCGCTGTCGTCTTGCTGGCCGTCTTGTTTTTTGTTCTGCTTTTCCGCTTGCTGCACCAGCCGCTGCGCCAGTTTGCCGCCGCGTTCCGCCATGTCGAGCAAGGCCGTTTCGACTTGCAGCTGACGCATCAGCATCGCGACGAGTTTCACGACTTGTATACCGGTTTCAACGCCATGGTGGCCAAACTTCACTTGCTGGTCGACCAGGTTTACCGGCAGACGATCTATGCCCAGCAGGCCGAACTGAAACAGCTGCAGTCCCAGATCAGCCCCCATTTCCTCTACAACAGTTTTTTCGTCCTCCAGAACATGGCCGACAACGGCGAAACCGAAGAGCTGTCGACGTATGCCAGCCTGATGGGGCGGTATTTCCAGTACATCACCCGCAACGACAAGCCGGATGCGAGCCTGGCTGAGGAAGCCGCCCACGCCCGCATCTACGCGACCCTGCAGGCGCGCCGATTCCGTAACCGACTGACGCTCCGCTTCGATCCGCTGCCCGATGAACTGGCGGCCTGCCCGGTCCCGCGCCTCGTGCTGCAGCCCATTTTGGAAAACGCCTTTGAGCACGGGCTGAAGAACAAAGTCGAGGACGGCCAGCTGTCGGTATGCTTTGCCCGGCAGGACAACGTCCTTAAGATCACCGTCGCCGATAACGGCGACGGGCTGGAACCGGAGGCGATCGCGGAACTTGACGGGCTGCTGAAACAAAAAACAGAGTCTTGCGCTGTTACAGGGCTGGTCAACGTGCACCGCCGGCTGCAGCTGCGTTTCGGCCCGGAGTACGGCCTGGACGTGGCCGCAACGCCCGGCGGCGGCCTGACTGTAACGATCTGCCTGCCCTGCCCGCAAGAAAGCAGGTGACGCGATGTACCGGATGCTGATTGTCGATGACGAGCCGGATGTGCTGGAGGCCCTGCAAGCCGTTTTCACCGCCCGGGAGGACCTGGAACTGGACATCCTGACCGCCTCATCCGCTCCTGAGGCATTGGCGGTCCTGGATCGGGAGAGGCTGGACATCCTGCTCAGCGACATCTGCATGCCCGGCATGGACGGGCTGGAGCTGCAGCGCCGGGTGCGCGCCAACTGGCCGGGCTGCCGGACCATCTTCCTGAGCGGTTACACGGAATTTTCCTACATCTACCAGGCTGAGCAGCTCGAGGCGGTCAGTTACCTGCTCAAGACCGAGAGCCGGCAGCGGATCGTCGACACGGTCCGCAGGACCATCGCGCAGCTCGACGAAGCCAACCGGGTCTCGCGCCTGGAACAGCTGGCTGACCGTGCCCAGGTCGACCGGCCCTACATTCTGCGGTCGCTGATGGAAGCGCTGATCCAGGACGGCCGGCCGGAAGCGCTGGCCCGGCTGATCCGAAAACTGCAGCCGGATTTCGATCCCGACCGGCCGCTGCAGCTGGCCCTGGGCAGGATCAACGGCAGCGAAAAGCCGGATCACGAGCAGAAAGCCCGCTTCTTCCTGCTCCTGGAAGAGCTGGCCAAGCATCACCTCGGAAGCCATTTCAAGCTGCTGGTCGGCGAGGCGGAGCGCTGGATTATCCTGTTCCTGCTGCAAAGCGGCATAGAAGAGCCCGACAAAAACCGGCAAACGCGCCTGATGCGCGGCTCGTTCGAGGCCGTCCAGAATATTTTGCTCGAACAGGCCGGCTGCTGTATGGCCGTCGCCATCGATGCCGCGGAACATGAGCTGAAAGCGGTCAGACCGGCATACGAGCAGCTTAGGAGCCTGCTTGACACGGAACTCGGCTATGGCGCCGGCATCCGGCTGATCGGATCGGGTGAGCCAAGCGCCGGTATCCTGGCCGACGAAGGCCAGGCCGTTGCCATGGTCCGCTCGATCATCGAGCAGCAGTACGACCGGCCCTTGTCCCTGACGGGGCTGGCCGAAAAGGTCTACCTCAATCCGTCCTATTTGTCGCGGCTGTTCCGGCGTGAGACAGGTACGACCCTGATCCAGTACCTTAACCAGATCCGCATGACGCACGCCTGCGCGCTGCTGGTATCGAGCAACATGAAAATATCGGACATCGCCGCACAGACCGGCTACGAGTCGCCGTCGTACTTCAACCAGGCGTTCAGGAAGCATACCGGGATGTCGCCGATGGCATACCGCCAGCAAAAGTTGGAGACAACCGGTGACTGGCCGCTTGATAACGGCGAAAAAACCGTCAAATAACATAAACGGATGTCAAAAAATCGGCATTGTTGCCCGGCCTTTAACATTCAATAATAAAACTGTCGAGAGATGCTCTGTCGCGATACGCCTGCCGGAAAAATGGAGGGACATGCCATGAAACGCGCACCCCGAATAGCCATGTGCCTGGCCGTCTGCCTGGCGCTGATGACACTCCTTGCTGCCTGCAATCCGTCTGGCGGGTCTTCCGCCCCGTCAGCGCAGCCGTCAGAGAGCGGGCGTGACGCGTTCGACCAGCTCAACCTGGTTTT
>ERZ747221.2676-NODE-2676-length-15357-cov-3.225262_pt1 | contig 15357 bp, 10 predicted proteins | sample MGYA00374949_ERZ747221 | MGnify/ENA primary metagenome ERZ747221 (study PRJEB28779, sample SAMN05720172) | bioreactor metagenome | isolation source: Anaerobic biogas reactor | place: USA:Washington, USA | collected 2015-08-08 ... | reverse complement strand
TGCGCCGACGAGCACCAGGTCTGTCGCGCTCCACTGCCTCCTGACCCGTGCCAGCAGGCCGAGCAGCACCACGGGGAGCATGACGGCGAGTGCCTCGGTGATCGGGCCGATCCCCTGGGCGGCCGCCCTGGTGACCTCGGCCAGGTCCCGGCCGGTGAGCACGGACAGGCCCCTCGTCCACACCAACTGCAGCATCACCGCCAGCGGGGCGGCGAGGTAGGCGCCGGTCGCGACCGACAGCAGGAGCACCCGCCAGCGCACCGTCCGCGCCGCTGAGGCGAGGACCAGTAACTGAACGACGCCGTAGAGGTGCGCGAGCACCAGGACGACGACCATGGTTGCTCCGTTCCACGGGCCGCTCGGCGGGCGGCACGGACACGTGACGACCGCTCGGGAACGTACCGCTCGGAACGAGGTCTGACCAGGGGGTCTCGCCCGACCATCTCAGGAAGTCACGGATCGAGAGCCTGAGGTCACGATCAGCGACGGAACGGCCCGGGTTCGCTACCGCACCCGGATCGGGACGACCGTCGAGTCGACGCCCCGGCGCTGCGGTCCCACGAGCGGCACCGCGACCAACCGGATCCTCGCGCCGGAGCGCTGGCCCCGCAGCGTCGTCCCGGCCCTCCCGTGGCCGCGCGGCGTGCGGACCGTCGCGACCAGCGTGCGGGCGCCGCCGTCACCGACCCGGAACACCTGGACCGGGACGCCGGCCAGGTTCGGCGTCAGCCGGATCGTCACCAGGACCCTGCCCCTCCGGTGGCTGGTGGCGGTGAGCGTCGGCCGGACCGTCGCGGCCACCTTGACCGGATCCGAGACCGTCCCGCCCGCGACCGAACCGGGCCCGTGGCGGGAAATGACCATCGAGGTGCTTCCGCGGGCGGTAGGGAACCCGGACAAGGGGCTGGAGGTCGAAATCTGCAGTTCGTGGCTCCACGTGGTCAGCCCACCCGAACAGGAGGCGATCCTGCGGACCTGGAAGGATATCGGCGTGACGGTGGTCGAATGCGGTCCGCCTTACCAGCGATACCGCACGCGGGGCTTCAAGACGCTCTTCAAGATCGAGCATCCTCTCCTGGTCTGCTGGGACAAGGATCCCAACCACGCCCGAATCAACCGCGACGGCAAAGCCGATGCCAAATGGTGCTGCCCGTCGTACTTCCTCACCGATCCCGCCCGCGAGGTGCTCAAAACGCGGCTGACCGAACTCCTAACCCCGCCTCCCGACGCCTTGCACTACATCGCTGAGAACGCCTCGCCGTGCTACTGCCCGCGCTGCGTCGAAGGCTTCCGCGCACAACACAAAATCGCTCCGGACGCCAAACTCGACGCCGAAACCCTCGACGGCCACTACCACCAAGACTGGCTGACCTTCAACTGCAAACACCTGGCCCAGGTCGCCGCCGCCACCAAGACGGCTATGGCCCGGATCGACCCGAAGATGACCCTCTGGGCCTTCTCCTATCCGCAGATCGACTACGCCCGCAAACGCGGGACCGACTGGCGGTTCCTCGCCGATCCGGTGGACGTGGCCATGATCCCCTGGGGCGTGGGCGAAAAGACCCGCGAGATCATCGGCGGCCGCGCCACGATCCTGGCCCGAGTGATCTTTGCCCCCACACCAGCCGAATACCACCAGTACTTCGACAACACGCTGGCCCGCCACGAGTGCGCCGTTCAGGAACTTCGCCGCTACGTCGAAGCCTCCGGCGGCAACGGCCTGCGCCTGTTTACCTGGCTGAGCATGGAGGGCGGATGGTATCACGCGGTGGCCACGGCCTCCCGCCAAGGCGCCAAGCCTGCGGCCAAGCCCGCCGGATGAGACGTCGGTCATCCCCGCTGCAAACGAAGGAACGATATTTCCCTGGAACATCGCACACTCCCAATTCCGCCGCCGCTTTTGACGTTGCCTGCGCCCCGTCGCCGCACTATCATGGCCGGCGGTCTGATCTGGCGGTTATTCCATGCGTTTCTACCAACACCCGGTATTCGACATCACGCTGCCCGAATGGTGGCGCTATCAGGGCCAGATGCCGCCCGGCGTCGCCTTCTTCGCGCTGCCCGCCCTCGGCGCGCTGCTGGTCCCTCAGCGGTGGATGCGGCCATATCTTCTTGTGACCAGCCTGCTGATACTCTGGCTGACCTTCGGGCATGGCTTTACCCTCGGCATTCTCGCCGCCTGCGTCCTGGCCTGGCTCCTGTGCCTGCTCGCCCGCGCCGCCGTGCGACGAGGCGCCGGTCCGGCGCGCCTGGCCCTGGCGGGGGGGTGGCTCATCGCCAACGGCATCTACTTCGGCCTCTTCGCCACACCGGTCAATCGCGTGCTCGCCGACGCCGGCCACCTCGATATCCTCCTGCTCTGTGGCCCGGCGTTCTTCCTCATCCGGTTCCTCGGCCTCTTTTCCGACATCTGCCGCGGCAAACCCGTTGGTTCGCTGCGGCCCGACCGTTTCGCCCTCTTCTTCCTCTACGCGCCCACCTTCCGACTCGGCCCGGTCACCTACTACGCCTCCATGAACGAACAGATCGACCACTGCAAATCGCGGATCAACAGCCGAAATCTCCGCTTGGGCGGACTGCTGATCGCCCTGGGAATCGGCCAACTGGTCCTCGTGGATGAAGTCATCAACGAGTGGCTGGTCAACCCGTACCACGAGCGGACCTTCTTCTTCACCCTCGGATTCTTCAACGACGCCGCCAACCTGACCTTCGGCCAGGCCCTCCTCGGAACCTATCTGATCGCTTTCCGCTTCCTGCTGGGCTTCTCGGGCTACACCCACCTGGCCATGGGCATCAGCCGCCTCATGGGCATCGATGTGCCGCGCAACTTCGAACGGCCGTACCTCGCCAGCAACATCCGAACGCTCTGGCATCGCTGGCACATCAGCCTCAGCCAGTGGCTCCGCGACTACATCTACATCCCCCTCGGCGGACGAAACCGCCGACTCCTCGCCACCCTCGCCGTCTTCGTCTACTGCATGATGTGGCACCAGCCGACCCTCAACATGCTCATCTTCGCTCTGATCCACACGGGAGCGGTGACAGGCGTGCACGTGTGGCGCGGATGGCTGGAACGCGAAGAGCCCCGTCCGAGTGTGGCCCGGCTGCGGGCGGCACTGGCCAGCCCCGCAGGCTATCTGCTGGGCGTGGCCGCCACCTTCCATTTCTGGTGCCTGACCCTCCTGGTCATGTTCGATCCCAACCACCTGGGCTTGGGCGTCATGCGACGTCTTTTTGTTGATCCCTTCGCAGCGATCCTGCCATAGCTCGGAGAACCATCGAGCGCATCTGCGGATTGTCAAACAGGTATCCCCTGCCTACAATGGACGGGAACTGTGGCTCAAGCGGCAAGGAGAAGACCCATGGCCCGGCGCATCATCGACGTCCACAACCATCCCAATTGGCACGGACACACCATCGACCGTCTCGTCGAGAACATGGATCAATACGGCATCGAAAAGACCTGGCTCCTCTCGTGGGAAATCCCCGACGACGAGTACAACGTCGAGCCCGGATACCACGAGGTCATGGACCCGCGCGGACGAGGCGCCGAGTTCTGGATGATCGTCGAAGGCCTCCAGAAGTACCCAAACCGCTTCATCGGAGGCTGGGCTCCCGACCCCCGCAGCCGATCCGCCCGAGCCCGCCTCCAGGCCGCCGTCAACCTCTACGGCATCAAGGTCTACGGCGAACTCAAGCTGTGAATGCGCTACGACAACCCCGACGCCATCGCCATGTACCGCTTCTGCGGCGGCCTCAAGCTCCCGGTCCTCTTCCACCTGGAACTGCCGCGGTGCGCCATGGACCGCCTCTGCGAAGACCATCGCCAGTGGCCCGCCTGGTACGGCGGTGACATCACCGTGGTCGGCAACATGTGCCGCCAGTGTCCCGAAACGATCTTCATCGGCCACGGACCCGGCTTCTGGCGCGAAATCTCAGCCGACGCCGAAGCCGACCAGAGCAGCTATCCGTCCGGCCCCGTCCAAGCCCACGGCCGCATGACCGAACTGCTCCGCCGCCATCCGAACCTCTACGCCGATCTCTCCGCCGGCAGCGGCGCCAACTCTCTGGAACGCGACCTCGACCACGGCCGGCAATTCGTCCTCGAATTCCAGGACCGAATCCTCTTTGGCCGCGATTACTTCGACCGCCGCCAACTCGACGTCCTTGAAAAACTCGACCTGCCCGACCCGGTGATGGACAAGGTCCTCTGCCAGAACGCCTTGCGGCTCATCGGTTAACGTCCTCAACGCGACGACCGCGCCGCGGCGATTTCCGATCGTCCCTTGCCCTTGGATCGAAACCCGTTACAATGGCGTTCAGGAACATGGCTTGCCAAAGGGTTTCTTGTCCAAAACGGGAGGATCGACATGTCGCGAATGGGGAGACTTCTGGCATTGACGGTGCTGATGACCTTCCTGGTATTCCTGGTAGGAGCCGATCAGGTGAATTCGCAAGAGAACCAACAGCAAGGGCAACAGGCCCAAACGCCCAAACGGGCCGACGTCTACCAGGTCCGCGACTTCTCGCACCTGCTGGGCGCCGAAGGCCTTAACGACAACCTGCTGCAGAACCACTTCAAGCTCTACGAGGGCTACGTCAAGCACACCAACAAGTACCTGCAACTGTTCAGGCAGCTTGACCCGTCCTCCACCGAGTTCGCCGACGTCAAACGCCGCTTCGGCTTCGAATTCGACGGCATGCGCCTGCACGAGCTGTACTTCGAAAACATGGCCAAAGACGCCAAGACGCCGGCCGAAAACTCCCCGCTCCTTAAGGCCATCGCCCAGGAATACGGCGGCTTCGACCAGTGGAAGACCCGTTTTCTGGCAGTGGGGGCCATGCGCGGCATCGGCTGGGCCATCCTCTACGTCGATCCGCGGACCGGCCAACTCGTCAACGATTGGGTCAACGAGCACCACCACAACCACATGGCCGCCTGCGCGCCGCTGCTGGTGATGGACGTCTGGGAGCACGCCTACCTGACCCAGTTCGGCCTGGACCGCAAGCAGTACATGGACGTGTTCTTCAACCATATCGACTGGGACGTCGTCGCCCAGCGCTACCAGGACGTCCAGCGGCAGTGGAAGGAAAAAGAGCCTCAACCGTGAGAAGTGAGGCGTTTCACCCCGGCACAATCTGAATCTTGTAGCTCTCCGGCCGTCCGAACGTCTCGATGGCCTCACCGAACTCATCGAGCGCAAACGTGTGGCTGATCAACGGCCCCAACTCAAGCCGCCCGGCGTTCAACAGATCCACCGCCGCCTGCGTCGTGTTCGGATTGATGAACGAGCCCCGAATTGTCCACTCGTTGACGTAGACCTCGAACGGACTGACCGAGATCCGCTGGTCCGGCGGCGCCACCCCGAAAAACACGATCGTTGCCCCGCGCTTTGCCGCCGTCATTGCCTGCCTCGCCGTTACCGCCAGGCCCGCCGCCTCGATCACCACGTCCGCGCCCTGCGGATCGACTTTGCGGATCTCCTGCGCGGGATCCTGCGACGACGGATCGACCGCCCGGTCGGCTCCGAGTTTCAGCAAGAGCTCCCTTCGCCGCTCGATCGGCTCCGAAACCACCACCGCCGCCGCACCCGCCAGCCGCGCCAACTGGGCTAGAATCGCCCCGATCGCCCCGCCCCCGAGGATCATCACCGTCTGCCCCGGCCGAATTCCCGCCTGCTCTATGCCACGCAACGTGCACGCCAGCGGCTCCACCATCGCCGCGTGAGACAGCGCCACCTGCTCGCCCACGCGGTACACCTGCGACCGCGGCGCCGCGCAGTACTCCGCGAACCCGCCGTCGCGCTTCACCCCGATCGGGTCCAGCTTCTCGCACAAATGCACCTTGCCCGCCCGGCAGTACCCACAGCGGCCGCACACGATGTTCGGGTCCACGCACACCCGATCGCCGGTCCGCAGATCGTCCACACCCGGTCCCACCGCCGCTACCGTCCCCGCCAGTTCATGCCCGGGAATCAGCGGAAAATCGGCTGGATACTCCCCATGCAAAATGTGCAGATCGGTCCCGCAAATCCCACACGCCGCCACCTCGATCAGCACCTCGCCTTCGCCCGCCTCCGGCCGAGGCGCGTCATCCACCGAAAACTCGCCCGCCGACCCAAAAACCACCGCCTTCATGGTATTTCCCTTATAACCCACCAGTGCCAGTCATCCCGATCCTGATGCCGATCGCACCGACGCCTGACACAGCATAAAGACGGATTTAACGCGATGCAACACCGCTGTCGCAGGTTTGTCCAGCACCCGTGACGGCGTATTATTACAAGTAATGACAAGAGAAGGGGGATCGGACTGGAGTTGAGGTAGCCGCCGGGTTAAAATGAGACGTAGCCGGGGGTTCGGCAATCCGCCCTGGGTGGCCCTCGGTCAAGATACGCCCGGATTTGTGGCGCTGGGCAGATCGTCGGTTGAGGACGGTACGACCCTTCTGCCGGTCCTACAAACGCAAGGGGCAAACTCGGGGGTTGGACATGGCCGCGGAAGTCGCGAACAAACCGTCAGGTGCCGGTCGGACCGGACCAACCCTCGGCGGCATGCCGGCTCTGATATGGCTCCTGCCTCTGGTAGTCTTCGTCCTGCTGCTGATCCGCAGCCTCTCGAACTACCGCAGCAGCCAGAATTCAGCCGCCGAACTGACCCGCGACTATACGAGCATGCTGGCTGAGCAGACCGCGCGGCACTGGCAGGCCGTCCTGGAACAACAGGCGGGCGATCTGGCTCTCTTGGCCGATCTGCTCCAGAACCCCTCTGACGATGCGCGCCGTCTGGTGGCCGAAGAGGCCAAGGCTATCGTGGCCCGCGACCCGCCTACGTTTGAGATGATCGGATTCACGCCCGCCGCCCAGCTGGCATCGCCTTCCCATGGCCTCCTGGCTAGCCGGGGAACGCTGCAGTTCGCGGAGACCGAAGACTGCCGCGATGTCCACGATCGCCTGAGCCAAACCGGCAAACCCTGGGCGTGCCGCTCAGCCGAAGCAGTCGGCGGACGCCCGGGAATCACCATTTGGTATCCGGTGTTCTTCCGCGACGGCGGCTCGCAGCGCTACGCCGGGGCGATCACCGGATCCTTCCTGGCCGACCTGCTGATCGGCCAGACCGTCAGGCCTCTCGGTCCGTCGGATCCCTGGTTGACCCTCCGGCTGGATGAACGGGACGTCTACAGCACTAAGGACAAAGGCGTCCGTGTGCCCCAGCCGCTGGCCGAGCTTAAAGCGACTACCACCGTGACCGCTCTGGACCGGCACTGGCAGGTCCAAGCCATGCCCCGGCCCGGCGGGAAGCTCGGCCGTCTGGCTCAGGACAACGCCCGGCGGCTGACCGCCAACGTCGTCCTGTCGCTCCTGATCGTCGGACTGATCGCCTTCTCCTTTGTGGCCATCGGAAAAGCCCGTCGAGGAGAGGTGGCCCTCAGAGAATCGGAACGGCGATACCGGAGTATCTTCGACAACGCCGCCGACGCGGTTCTGCTGCACGATTTCCAGGGCCGCATCCTCGACGCCAATCCGGTCGCTTGTCGGCGCCTCAACTACACGCTCCAGGAGCTTCTCGGCAAGACGATCCTGGAGGTCGACTCACCTGAATCCGCCCGGCAATTCCTGCGGGATATCGAGCGGTTGCGCCGCGAGGGAAGCATCCTCTTCGAAGGCGAACATCTGACCCGCAACGGCCGGCGGGTGCCGGTCGAAATCAATGCCCGGGTGATCGACTATCAGGGAACGCCGACCGTCCTGAGCATCATTCGGGACATCAGCGAACGCAGACACGCGGAACGCGCCCTGCGCGAAAGCGAAACGCGGTTCCGCGAGCTCTTCGGCAGCATCCGCAGCGGCGTGGCGGTCTTCGAAGCCGTGGACGAGGGTGAGGACTTCCTGATCCGCGATCTTAACCCCGCCGCTGAGCAGATCGAGGGCCGGTCCAAAGACCAGATCCTGGGCCGGCGGGTGACCGAGGCGTTTCCCGCCATTCGGCACATCGGCCTGTTGGAGGTCTTTCGACAGGTCTGGCGCACCGGAACTGCTGCGCACCACCCAGCCGCCTACTATGACGACGGACGGATACGCGGCTGGCGAGAAAACTACGTCTACAAGCTGCCGTCCGGCGAGGTTGTGGCGGTCTACGACGACGTGACTGAGCAGAAGCAGGCCGAGGAACGGCTGCGGCTGACGCAGTTCTCGGTGGACCGGGCCGAGATCTCCGTATTCTGGATCGATAAGGATGCTCAGTTCCTCTATGTCAACCAGGCCGCTTGCCGCTCCCTCGGCTATACGCGCGAGGAACTCGAGTCGATGGGCGTCTATGATATAGACCCCGAGTTTCCTCGTGAGACGTGGTCGGACCACTGGGAAAGCGTCAACCAAGCGGGTTCCCGCACGTTTGAGACCGTCCATCAGGCCCGGGACGGGCGGATCTTTCCCGTTGAGATCACCGCCAACTACCTGGAGTTCCGTGGCCGGTCGTGCCACTGTGTCTTCGCCCGCGACATCACCGAACGCAAACGCGTCGAAGAGGCTCTGCGCCAAAGCGAGGAACGCTTCCGCCGGGCCGTCACCGACGCCCCGTTGCCCGTCATCATCCACGCCGAGGACGGCGAAATCCTCCAGGTCAACCGGGCCTGGATCGAAATCTCCGGCTATTCGTCCGAGGACATCCCGACCGTCGCCGACTGGACGGCCAAGGCCTACGGCGGCCAGCGCGAAATGGTCCGGGCCGCCATCGATCATCTCTACCAGCTCGACCGGCGCGAGGCCCAAGACGAATTCGAAATCACGACCCGCAGCGGCGAGAAGCGAATCTGGGATTTCAGCTCCGCCCCGCTGGGCCGTCTGCCCGACGGCCGACGCACCGTCATCAGCATGGCCATGGACGTCACCGAACGCCGCCGCGCCGAAGATGAGTTGGCCAGCCGAAAGAAGTTCATCGAAACCGTCCTCGAAAATCTGCCCATCGGGGTCATGGTGATCTGCGCCGAAACCGGCCCCATCCTGTACCTCAACGCCGCGTTCGTGCAGATGCACGGCTGGCCTCGCGAAGCGCTCCCCGACCGGGAACAACTGCTCGAGTGCCTCTTCCCCGATCCGGAGGCCCGCAGACAGACGCGGGAAAGAATGGATCAAACGATCCTTGCCGTCCCGCGTAAACCGGTCGATTGGGGCGACACCTGCGTCACCACCAGCACCGGTGAGAAGAGAATTATCACCGTGACCGGCATTCCTCTGCCGGAACGAGACACGTGGGTCTTCGCCACGTTGGACGTGACCGAGGAAAGACGCGCCGAACAGGCCCTGCGGGAAAGCGAAGGCAAGCTCCGGAGCATCTTCCTCGCCGCTCCGACCGGCATCGGCGTCGTCCGCCGACGCGTCATTGTTCAAGTGAATGAACGGCTGTGCCAAATGCTCGGCTATGCCGGCGACGAACTCGTCGGAAACAACTCGCGCATGCTCTACCCGACCGACCAGGAGTTCGAACGCGTCGGGCAGGAAAAGTACCGCCAGATCAGCGAAACCGGTGTCGGGACCGTCGAGACCCAGTGGGTGCGAAAGGACGGTCGATTGATCGACGTCCTGCTCAGCTCCGCCAAAATGGACCCAGCCGACCCCGACACCCCCGTCAGCTTCACCGCCCTCGACATCACCGAGCGCAAGCGGGCCGAGGCCCAACTTCACCGCCACATCCAGGAACTCCTCCTGCTCAGCAGCATCACCCGCCAGGCCACCGTCGCCAGATCCATGAACGAAGTCGCCGACGTCGTCCTGCGCGAAATCGTGAACGCGACCGAAGCCGAGGTGGGAATCCTCTATCTGCGGGACAATGATATCCTCCAGCTTCAACGGGTCTACCCTCAGGACGCCCGGTACGCCCAGGTCGGCGCCGGCCTCCACAAGGTCGGCCAGTGCCTCTGTGGACAGGCCGCTGAGGGCAAGGCCGTCTACTCCACCGACATTCACGGCGACCCGCGGTGCGTGTTGACCGAATGCAAGCGGGCGGGCCTGCGGTCCTTCGCCGCGCTGCCCCTGGCCAAGGAGGGGCGGATCATCGGCGTCCTGGGCTTCGCCTCATTCCAGGAACATGATTTCTCCCAGCGTGCGGCGTTTCTCGAAACCGTGGCCAACCAGATCGCCATCATCATCCAGAACGTGCTGCTCCACGAGCGGCTCGCCAGTTACGCCCAGGAACTGGAACAGCGCGTCGCCGAGCGGACGGCCAAGCTCCAGGAGGCCAACCAGGAACTCGAAGCCTTCGCCTACTCCGTCAGCCACGACCTGCGGGCCCCCCTCCGCAGCATCGTCGGGTTCAGCAGTATCGTGATGAACGAAGCCGCGCAAAAACTCGACTCCCGCGACCGCGAAAACCTCCAGCGGGTGGTCGCCGCCAGCCGACACATGAACGAGTTGATCGAGGGCATGCTCCAACTCTCCCGAATGAGCAGGGCCGCCATGCACCGCCGCCAGGTCGATCTCAGCGAAATGGCCCGCGGTATCGCCAAGGAACTCCGCGAACGCAATCCCGATCGCAACGTCGAATTCAGCATTCAGCCGGACGTCACCGTCACCGGCGACGCCACCCTCCTCCAGGTCGTCATGGAAAACCTCCTCGAAAACGCCTGGAAGTTCACCTCCAAACGCGACGCCGCCCGCATCGAATTCGGTGCCGAATCCTCGAACGGCGAGCAGGTCTGCCACGTCCGCGACAACGGCGCCGGCTTCGACATGGAGTACGTCGGCAAGCTGTTCATCCCGTTCAGCCGCCTGCACACCGCCGGCGAATTCGAGGGCACCGGTATCGGCCTCGCCACCGTCCGCCGTGTCATCCAACGCCACGGCGGGCGAATCTGGGCCGAAGGCCGACCGGACCAGGGAGCCACCTTCTACTTCACCCTCTGACGCATTCTGTTCGCGATAACGTCCCGCTCCTCGCGGCTGAACACCACCGTCGTCGCCGCTCCCAAAACCGCCAGGCCCGCCGCGCCCGCCACCATCGCCGCATCCGGAAGCAACAGCAGCAGCGAAGCCGCCGTCAGCAGCACCAACCCGCGCGACACCGGCTGACCCTCCGCCCGCACCAGCACAAGACATACCGCCACCGCCGGCAGACACGATATCGCCGCCGACAGCACCGCCCCGCTCAGCGGATGCTCCGGCCGAACCAACCAGAACACCAGCGCCACGTTAGACCCCAATCCAACCAGCCAACTCCACAGCATCAACCGCGTCTTTTCCACCAAGGCGAAATGCACCGCCAGAAAGCCCAGCGCCGAGGTCAACTGGAAAAACACCACCACCTCCGCCAGTACCTCAGCCGCCGCGGCAAACTCCGACGGCAACACCAACACGATCAGATCGTCCGCCAGAACCAACACCAGCGACAGCGCCAGCAGCCCCGACAGGGCCAGCTTCGTGTAAAGGCCCAGCAACGCGTTCGCCTCCTCCCGCGACCGCGACTCCCACGCCGCAAATGCCGCCGTCGTCACGATCCCCGTCATCGCTGCCGCCAGAATAATCACCACCTGCCCAATCAATCGGGCCCCGGCAAATGCGTCGCTCGCCGCCGCGAACCCGAGCTTCGCCAGATACCACAGCGAGTAGATCTGCCACGCCTGCCAAACGATCCCCGATAGCGCCGCCCACGTCCCAAAACCCAACAGCTTGCCGCCCAGACCCTCCGCGTCCGCCGCCTCCCCCTCCGCCGAACCGTCCGGCAACCCGCGACGCAAAAACGCCCCCCAGATCACGCTCGGAACCACCATCGCCACCAGGTACGCCCACACCACGCTCGCCGCCGTCGGCGCCACCGCCCACGCCGCCACCAGCGACAACACCAGGAACAGCACGCCGTGAACCACCTCCATCGCCGCCAGCGCCGGGAACATCCGCAGCCCCTTGAGCACCGAGACCACCAGGAAGTACACCACGATCGCACCGATCGCGCCCGCCGTCGCCCGCCCCAGCGAAGCCGCCGCCACCGCGTCGAACTCCGGCGATCCGAACAACATCGCCCCCAACGGACCCGCCAGCACCACCAGCACCGCCACCGACGGCCCCGCAATCAGCGCCAGCAGAACAACCGATCGCCGCAGAAAACCCCTCAGCCGACCCCGCTGCTCGTACTGCGGTGCGTACCGCGTAATCGCCTCATTGATCCCCAGCGACACCAGCGGAGCCAGGATGTTGATCACCTGCGTCGCCACCGCCAGCAGGGCGAACTGACCGGCGCTGCCCGCCAGCAGCCACGCCAGAACCAACCCGCGAACGAAACTGATCCCACGGTACAGGAACGTCGCCGGGACGTACGTCCGCAACGACCGTCCCACCCCGGCCGACGCGAACATCCCGCCGCTGCTGATCTGCTTGCCGTCCATCAACAACGATTATCGGCATCCGACCCCGCCCTGACAAGACGGCAAATCCGATTGGCCCAGCCGCCCGCCTCCTCTATAATAACCGTTCAACGTTCATGCGGCGGCAAAGGAGGCCGGCATGGTCCAAAGCGACCCGGTTGCGGAACAGATCGAACGCCTGCGCGAGCAGATCCACCATCACGACCACCTCTACTACACCCTCGGCTCGCCGGAAATCTCCGACCGCGACTACGACCGCCTCATGCAGCAGCTCAAGGAACTCGAAAAACAACGCCCCGACCTGATCACCCCCGACTCCCCGACCCAGCGGGTCGGCGAACAACCCGCCGATGGCTTTCCCAAGGTCCGCCACGACCTCCCGATGCTCTCCATCGACAACACCTACAGCGTCGGCGAACTCAGGGAATTCCACCGCCGCGTCCTCAAGGGCCTCGAAACCGAGCAGGTGGACTACGTGGTCGACCCCAAAATCGACGGCGTCGCCGTCACCCTACGCTACGAAAACGGCACGCTCGTCCTCGGCGCCACCCGCGGCGACGGCGAAGTCGGCGACGACGTGACCGCCAATATCAAAACCATCCGCACCGTCCCGCTGCGACTCCGCGGCAAGGGATGGCCCGAAATCCTCGAGGTGCGAGGCGAGGTCTACTGGCCGCGACGAAGCTTCGTCGAATTCAACCGCCGCCGCGAGCAGGAGGGTGAAACGCCGCTGGCCAACCCGCGAAACGCCACCGCCGGCACCCTCAAGCTCCTCGACTCGCGAATCGTGGCCAAACGCGGCCTGGCCTTCTGCGCCCACGGCTTCGGCCGCGTCGAACCGCTCCCAGCCCAGACCCATTACGACCTGGCCCTTGCCGCCTCGCGATGGGGCATCACGGTCAACCGCGACCTCAAGCGGATCGGCGACTTCGACCAGCTCGTCGCCGTCATCACCGCCTGGGAGGCCAAACGCGCCGATCTCGACTACCAGACCGACGGCATGGTCGTAAAAATCGACCGCTTCGACCTGCGAGAGCGGCTTGGAACGACCTCCCGCGCCCCGCGCTGGGTCATCGCCTACAAGTACGAAACCGAGCAGGGCGTCACCGTCGTTCGGGACGTCCGCTGGCAGGTCGGCAAACTCGGCACCCTCACCCCCGTCGCCCACCTCGACCCCGTCTGGATCGCCGGCACCACCGTCAGCCGCGCCAGCCTCCACAACGCCGATCAGATCCAGCGACTCGGCGTCCGTATCGGCGACACCGTCATCGTCGAAAAGGCCGGCGAAATCATCCCCCAGGTCGTCTCCGTGGTCCAGGATCAGCCCCGAGGCCACGCCGAAATCGTCCCGCCAACCCGATGCGTTGTCTGCGACGGACCCGTCGAAAAGGACGCCGGCGGCGTCTACCTCCGCTGCCTGAACCCTTCATGCCCTGCCCAGCTCAAGGAACGACTTCGCTACTTCGCCTCGCGAGACCTGATGGACATCGAAAACCTCGGCCCCGCCCTGATCGACCAACTGGTCGACAAAAACCTCGTCCGCGAATTCGCCGACCTCTACCAACTCACCGAACAGCAACTGATCGACCTCGAACGCATGGGCCAAAAGTCCGCCCAAAACCTCGTCAAAGCGATCACCGCCAGCAAAACCCGCGACCTGCCGCGGGTGATGGGGGCCCTCAACATCCAGCACGTCGGAATCACCACCGCCGAACTGCTGGCCAAACACTTCAGGACCATGGACGCCTTGATGGACGCCTCGCTGGAAAGCCTCGAAGCCGTGCCCGACGTCGGACCCGTCGTCGCCCAGAGCATCCACGACTTCTTCCGCACCGACCACGGCCGCCAGGCCGTCAACCACCTCCGCGACGCCGGCGTCAACATGCGACTGATCGCCGAACCGACCGCGCCGGCCGCCTCGCCCATCGCCGGAAAAACCCTCGTCGTCACCGGCACCCTCGAAAAGTTCTCCCGAAACGAAATCGAAGCCCTCATCAAAAAACTCGGAGGCAAAGCCGCCTCCAGCGTCAGCGCCAAAACCCATTACCTGATCGCCGGCCAAAACGCCGGCTCAAAGCTCGACAAGGCGAAAAAACTGGGAGTCGAAATCCTGACCGAGGAGGATTTCCTCAAGCTTATTGGCGGGCCGAATCCGCCGCCCCAAGCGTAAAGTAAAACGTCGCGCCGCGATCCGGTTCGCTCTGGGCCCAGATCCGGCCGCCGTGTGCCTCCACGATCCCCTTCGCGATGGCGAGCCCGAGGCCGGTGCCGCCCTCCTTCTTGGTGAAGTAGGGCTCGAAGATGGCCTCGCGCTCCTCCTCGGGGACGCCGGGGCCGTCGTCCTCGACGACGAGGCGCACCTCGCTGCCGTGATCCTCGGTGCGGATGCGCACGCGCGAGCGCGCCTCGGCGAGCGCGTTCTGCAGGAGGTTGGTCACGACCTGCGTGAGCTGGTCGCGATCGCCGACGAGCTCGCACGGATGGATCCACGCGTGGAGGAGTTCCAGAGGGTGCGCGAGGTCTGGGATCCCGAGCGCCGTTTCCGCAGCGCGCAGAGCGTCCGGCTCCTGGGAGATTCACCATGAACGAGAAGGTGATCGTCTTCGGCGCCACGCGCGGCATGGGGAGGGCGCTCGCCCGCGCCTACGCCGCACGCGGCGCTTCGCTCTACCTCCTCGGCCGGAACGAGGCCGAGCTCGCGCGTTCGGCGGCCGATCTCGTCGCGCGCGGCGCGCGGGATTGCGGCTACGTCCGCTGCGATCTCGAAGACGCGCGCGACTTCGCGCCGCGCGTCTTACCCTGATTCTTCCCCTTGGCGAGCTTCTTCATGTGAGGCGGATCCTACGCCAAGAAGGAGTGCGCCGTCAGCTAGTGCTCGCGCGTCAGGGATCTCCATCCCACGGGAAGCGAGAGAACCCGACCACCACACTGGCGATCTTCGAGTCATTGACGACCACGCCAGTACCGACGGTGGCGGCCAGCGAGATCCTCGGCGTGACCCA
>ERZ747221.2675-NODE-2675-length-15357-cov-3.714398_pt1 | contig 15357 bp, 17 predicted proteins | sample MGYA00374949_ERZ747221 | MGnify/ENA primary metagenome ERZ747221 (study PRJEB28779, sample SAMN05720172) | bioreactor metagenome | isolation source: Anaerobic biogas reactor | place: USA:Washington, USA | collected 2015-08-08 ... | reverse complement strand
TGAAACTACTTCATCGTAATTCACGCTCTCACCTCTTTACGTTAATGTCATTATCACTATACTGTACGGCACACTATATTGTCAATATTAAAATGATATAATTTCTGTTTTAAAATATCACCTATCGTTAGTTGCGAAACAAAAAATCCCCGTTTCATACAGAAACGGGGATTTATAAGCTGAACACGTATTTAGATAAGTTTTGCCTGATTGATTTTAATGCCGGGGCCCATTGTTGAAGCCGTAACACAGCTTTTAATATACTGGCCCTTTGCCGCTGCGGGCTTTGCCTTGATTATGGCATTAATAAGTGCGTTAAAATTGTCGTTCAGCTTTTCGGGACCAAAGCTTACCTTGCCGATGGGGCAGTGGATAATGTTGGTCTTGTCCAAACGATATTCAATCTTACCGGCCTTGATCTCCTTGACCGCCTGAGCGATATTGGGAGTAACCGTACCTGCCTTTGGTGTAGGCATAAGACCCTTAGGTCCGAGTATCTTACCCAAACGACCGACAACGCCCATCATGTCGGGTGTTGCGACAACAACGTCATAGTCGAAGAAGTTTTCGGTCTGGATTTTCTGAACCATGTCCTGTCCGCCGACATAATCGGCACCTGCATCCAGAGCCTCCTGCTGACGCTCGTCCTTGCAGAAAACAAGAACCTTGCGGGTCTTGCCTGTGCCGTGGGGAAGAACTATAGCGCCGCGGACCTGCTGGTCAGCGTGACGCGAGTCAACGCCGAGCTTGACGTGCAGCTCGACAGTTTCATCGAACTTTGCCTTTGAAGCTTGGATAACAAGACCAAAAGCTTCCATAGGGTCATAAAGATTCTGTTTATCAACGAGCTTTGCGCTCTCTTTATAATTTTTACCTCTAAACAATTTAGTTTATCCTCCTTGTAATGTGGTTCGTCGGATGGAATTATCCTCCCACGTAAAGGGAACGGCGGCAACGCGCCGAAACAATGTTACTCCTGAGCTACGCGAACGCCCATGCTGCGGCAGGTTCCCGCAACCATGCTCATTGCGGATTCGATATCCGAGCAGTTGAGATCGGGCATCTTGATTTCAGCTATTTTGCGGAGATCCTCACGGCTGAGGGTCGCAACTTTATCGCGCTGAGGCACGCCTGACGCGCGCTCAATGCTGCAGGCCTTCTTTACAAGAAGGGCGGTGGGCGGAGTTTTTGTGATGAAAGAGAACGTACGGTCGGAATAAACAGTGATGACTACGGGAATCATCATGCCGATATCGTTTTTAGTACGCTCGTTAAAATCCTTGGTAAACTGGCCGATGTTGACGCCATACTGACCAAGGGCAGGACCTACGGGAGGAGCAGGAGTCGCTTTTCCCGCGGGAACCTGAAATCTGACTATACCAACAACTTTCTGTGCCACTTTGCGTGCACCTCCTAATTATTCTGAAACATACTCGACCTGATTATAATCCAGATCGACGGGTGTCTCCCTTCCAAACATGGAGACAATAACGCGGACGCGGCTTCTGCCGGTGTCAACTTCTTCAACAGTTCCGATGAATCCGTCAAGCGGTCCATCGATAACTTTAACGTTATCACCAACATTAAAGCCTTCAACAACTTCATGGCGTTCGACGCCAAGTTCATAGATTTCCTGTTCGGTAAGCGGAACGGCCTTGCCGTCGCTTCCTACAAAACCGGTAACTCCGCGCACGTTGCGAACCAGATGCCAGCTCTCATCGGTCAGAATCATCTTTACAAAAACATATCCCGGATAAGTCTTGCGTTCAATAGTTTTTTCGCCGGAATCGGTATATTCCGTGACGGTTTCCATAGGGATATTGACCTCTGTTATGAGATCCTGCATCCTGCGGTTTTCGGCGGCCTTCAAAATAGCCGCAGCTACGGCATTTTCATAACCGGAATATGTGTGGACTACATACCACAATGCATCTTCAGCCATGATTAACCCACCAAAGATATGAGTGTCTTGACCCCTACCTGAGCAAGAGAGTCAAAACCCCAAAGGACTATCGCAGAAGCGAACGTAACAACAAGCGCAACGAACGTGTTGTTAGCTGTTTGTTTCTTCGTCGGCCATACGACCTTTTTAAGTTCGCTTTTCAGGTCGCGGAACCACTGAGCTATGCGCTCAGAAGTACTCATCTTTTCATTGCTGTTCGGTTTTTTAACTGCCTGTGTGGTCTTCTTAACCGCGTTTTCCTTGGCCTTAGACATTTGAGCACATCCTTTCTTAAAAAACCTACTTCGTTTCCGAATGTGTTGTGTGCTTGCGGCAGAAAGGACAATATTTGCTCATCTCAAGACGGTCGGGTGTGTTCTTCTTGTTCTTGAAAGTATTGTAGTTCCTTTGCTTGCACTCATTGCATCTCATAGTAATTTTCACTCGCATATCGGCACCTCCTTGTTAAATTTGGCTCAATAAGCCACGCTGCCTCCCTAATCGGAACGGAATTATGTGCGGCGGAAAATATGCGCACAAAAATAAAACCTCTCCGCCGACAGGTAATGTGTATTTTAACATAGTTCTATCATCCGGTCAACAATTTTCTTGCTGATTTTGTTATAAAATGTATCAATTCTATTATAGCCAAAAAAACCATGGCAATGCTGTTATTTTGCAGTGTCGCAGACTTCTTTTTTTACAAAATTCGGTCAAATCTACAAGAATTGTTTCCGTGTTGCTTTTGCGCACTTTAACGTGCTATACTAATTCTACAAATAGGGCGGAGGCGAAAAGTTTGACGGCTGATGAGGCAATACGTTTTATCCACGAAAAAATCTGGCAGGGCTCTAAACCGGGGCTTTCCCGAACAGCGGAGCTTCTTTCAAAAATGGGAGACCCTCAAAAGCGCCTGCGCTTTGTACACATTGCGGGAACAAACGGAAAGGGCTCAACCTCCGCGATGCTCTCCGGTATATTGAAACACGCGGGTCTTAAAACGGGACTTTATACCTCGCCTTTCATCTCAAGCTTTAATGAAAGGATGAGAATAGACGGTCTGCCTATCAGTGATGCTGAGCTTGCGGAGATTGCCGAATTTTGTGCCCCGCTTGCCCTTTCAATGGATGACCGCCCGACTGAGTTCGAGCTTGTAACATCCATTGCAATGGAGTTCTTTGCAAGGCGCAGATGCGGCATCGTGGTTCTGGAAACAGGCATGGGCGGCAGATTGGACTCAACTAACGTCATCGAAAGCCCCCTTTGTTCTGTTATAACCAATATCGGGCTTGACCACACACGCGAGTTGGGCGATACCGTCGAAAAAATTGCGGCTGAAAAAGCAGGTATAATTAAAAAAGACCGTCCGGTTGTTATATATGACCTGCCCGAAAACATACGCAAAGTTATTTCCGAGCGATGCAACGAAATGTCCTCACCCCTCAGCGCAGCGGATTCCGAAGCCATCATTTCTGTTTCGGACTGCCGCAGCGGGCAGACATTCTCTTATAAAGAATATGAATCTCTTGAGCTTCCGCTTCTGGGAACTCACCAACTCAAAAATGCCGCTGTGGCGCTTGAAACTGTCAGTGTCCTTCGTTCGCTTGGCTTGGAAATCAGCAGCACAGCCGTAAAAACGGGTCTTAAAGAAACTTTCTGGCCCGCAAGATTTGAAATCATCTCCGAAAAACCGTTTTTCGTCGTTGACGGTGGGCATAATCCTCAATCATCCTATTCGGCGTTCTTGCAGACAAAGACTATATGGGGCTTGCAAAAATCTTAGATTCCGCTGCGGACGAATTCGTTACTATTACTCCGCCAAGCCCACGCGCGCTGTCTGCTTTTGAGCTGTCGGACAGGCTAAGATGCTTCAAAAAGCCGGTAACCGCTTGCGAAAGCATAGAAAGCGGTATAATAAAGGCGATAGAGCTTGCAGGAGCTTGCGGAGTTGTCTGCTCTGTCGGCTCGCTTTACACGGCGGGGCCTGTAAGAAAATTTTTCGGAAAGTAACGCTGAAAAAGTATCTTATCAACGCCGTATGGAAGAAGGTGGTTACCGGCGCTTCATAATCAAATATAACTGGTCAGAGTAGGACTTGGCGCGTTAAGTGCAGGCGGATGGGAAGTTGCCGTCTGACGAAAGGGCTTTAAAAGCTCTGCGGTGCCTTGTCCGCATCCGCTGCCACACCGGAGCGCCGCTCCTTTTGTGGCATAACACGAAAGGAAGAATCATCATGAAAAATTTTAATCTTCGCACGCTTTGCCGCGTGGCTGTCCTTATCGCGCTCGAAATCGTTTTCGAACGCTTCTTATCCATCTCCACGTCGTCACTGCGCATAGGCATTGCATTCGTCCCCATTGCCCTCTGCGGCATTTTATACGGTCCCGTATGGACCGGAGTTGCCAGCGGAATAGCCGATGTTCTGGGTACTTTCCTTATGCCGTATGGGCTGTATCCTCCGATAACACTTACTGCAATACTTACAGGCGTTTCCCTCGGGCTGTTTCTGCACAGGAAAAACGTAAAGTTCTTTCCGCACGTCGTTGCCTGCACGCTTGTCAACACCATCGGGCTGAGTCTTGCGCTTCAGTCATACTGGCTCAGCATCCTTAATAACACACCGTATCTCGCTACGGTGAGCATGCGGGCTCCCCAGTGTGCGGTACACATTGCCTTATACCTTGTGCTAATACCGCTGCTTCAAAAGCTCGCACTTAGGCTGGAATATCAAACATAGCAGACGGCTATGCTTTAAAAACGATTTTTGCCTCAACGAATAGGAGGACTCTATGAGAATAATGGCGATAGACTACGGCGATGCCCGAATCGGACTGGCGGTTTCAGATGAAACCGCCACCCTGTGCGGCGACGCATGGACACTCAGCGAGCGGAACATGGAACGCGCCGCCGACAACATCACAGCGGAAGCAAAATCGCGCGGTGTCAGCCAGCTCATTCTTGGCTATCCCAAGAATATGGACGGAACTTTAGGTCCAAGGGCTGAAAAAAGCGAGCTCTTCAAAAAAACCCTTGAATCCCGCTCCGATATCCCTGTTACCCTCTGGGACGAACGCAGAACCACGATCGCAGCACATGAGATACTCCACGCAAACGGCAAAAAAATGAAAAACCACCGCGAAAAAGTCGATGCGGTGGCGGCAACCCTCATTCTGGAGGGCTATCTGGGCACTCTTAAATAATAAACAGCGCAGTCAAATCGGCTATTGTGAAACATTTTTCAGTAACAGCACGTCTAATGCCTGTAACAAACACATGCAGTTCGTGAGTCTTTTCGGAATACTCTCGATCTAAAACGGAGGTGCGAAAATGAAAACGTCACAAAAGCTTCTTTCTCTTGCGCTCGCCCTTGTTCTCATCTTCGCTTTTGCATCCTGCGGGAGCAAAAGCCCACAGGCGGAAATGTACGATTCATCATCAAATGAATCGATTGTCCAAGACCCCAAAGAGGCAAAAGAAAAATCCCTCACCGGCGCCGTATCCGCGACCGATGCAGAAAGAGGGGGCACAGAATCAAGCGAACCCCCGGCAGCACCTCAATCGGCGGACAAAATCATTTATTCGGGATATACCGAAATTGAAACTCTGGAGTTTGACAAAACTATCGAGGACCTGATGAAAATGGTCGGCGAAACCGGAGGTTTCATTCAAAATTCCAGCGTAACGGGCGGCGATTATGCTTCTATGTACAGAGGCAAGGATATTTACCGCAATGCAAGTTATACAATACGCATCCCCTCAGACAAGTTCAAGTCGGCCACAGACAGCCTTAAAACTATCGGCAACGTTGTGAGCAGCAATACAAACGCTGAAAATATCACCATGCAATACACCGACACCGAAGCTCGTCTGACCGCCTGCCGGACAAAGGAAGCAAGGCTTTTAGAATTGCTGTCAAAAGCAACGAACATGGAAGATATCCTTGCTATAGAAAACTCTCTCTCCGATGTACGCTATGAGATTGAAAGCCTTACCTCGCAAATCAAAAATTGGGACTCACTTATCAGCTACTCAACTCTTTCCATCTATATCCGCGAGGTTGCTTTATACTCAAAGGACAGCACATCAGCCATAGGATATGGGCAGCAGCTAAAGGAAACCTTCGTGTATTCACTAAGATCTGTTGGGCATTTTTTCAAAGACTTCTTGAAGTTCATAGTAGGAGCTTTACCCGTTCTGGCAGTGTTGGCGATTATAGGTGTTCCGATACTCTTTATTATCAGATCGATCCGAATAAAGAAGAAGGCAAAAATGTCTGGCACGCCCGATAAAAGGAATGAAAATCCGCCGAAACAATAAGATACCATCAATAGTTCAAAAAACAAACCGTTCCTAAACAGAACGGTTTGTTTTTATTTTGTTGTATTATCAGGACTTTCCTCTTCATTTCCCGCTATATGTACTTTTCCGTTTTCGATGCTCAGCCTGCCCTCGCAGTATAGCGAAACGGCTCTCGGAAGAACAATGTTTTCTCCCTCCTCCAGAATACGCCGCTGCAGAGCGGCGGGCGTGTCGCCCTCGCGCACACCGACCGCCTTTTGCAGGATTATCGGACCCGAGCGCGGTTTTCCTGTGACAAAATATGCCGTCGCGCCAGTCAGTTTTACGCCGGCATCAATCGCTGCCTTTTGTATGCCAATCCCCGAAAGCCCGACATCTGTAAAAGCCGGCATAAGCGATGGATAAGTGTCGATTATTCTTCCTCCGTAATACTTTAAAACCGGCTGAGAAACCTCGTATTCAAAGCCCGCAAGGACGACAAGCTCAATGTCAAGGTCACGCAGCTTGTCCAAAATCGCAAAGCTGAAAACAACTTGACTGGGAAAAAGTCCCCTGTCCACAACATAACATGGTATTCCCGCTATCTCCGCTCTTTTAAGCGCATATGCGTCCGGATTTGAGGATATAACCGCCGTAAGCTCACATTGAGGGATTTCTCCGAACACTCCGGCATCGATGAGGGATTGGAGATTTACGCCCCCGCCCGACACCAAAACTGCGGTTTTGACCATTTTTTTACTCCTTCTTGACGGAAAATGTTCATAAACTGTTGAGTTTGTTAATTAATCGCTTAAAACGCCCTATTTCCCCAGCAGTTTTTTTGCCCATTCGCTGTTAAGCGCTTCGGCAGATATGAGCCTTTCAATACTCTTTTTCCGCTCCTCATTATTTTCATACTTCAACACCGCCTTCTCTATCATCGTCTTGAGAGACTCGGCTGTCAAATCTTCAAATTGAAGGCAAAGCTCCTCTCCGACGCTGTCAAGAAAAGCCGTAACCTTTGGGTCATATGAAACGCCCACAAGGGGAACTCCCTGTGAAGCGGCAAATATAAGACCGTGAAGGCGCATTGAAACGACAGTCCTCATTCTGGAAAGGACGCCTATAGTCAGCGATGGGTCCATAGGCTCGTCGATTATCACCGCTTTTGTACGCATATACCGGCTGACGGTGTCTGTCGCTCTCCCGTCCTCTTCGTGGTTTATAAGTATAAAGACAGGTATAAGATTAAGTTCTTCAAATACAAAATCAACTGCCTCCGCGAAAATCGGGGCTTTCTGTTCAAAGCCCGCCCAGTCGCGAACCGAAAAGCAGACATAGGCGCCATCGGGATTAAGCCAATATTTTCTAAGCTCCATATCTATCCTGTCCGCAGAAGCGCAGGGAAGAGTTAAGGCAGGATCGGAGCTTACAAAAAGCTTCGGTCCGTTTATTCCAAGATACTCAAGCTCGGTCAGGCTGAAATTTTCCCGAAGCGTTATCACGTCCACATAGCTGTTGAGGATTTGCCGCACTCTCTCCTCGTCACGCTTATCTACAATCGGTCCGATGCCGCAGCCGTACATCATGACGGCATTTCCCAGTTTTTTTGCAGTAGAAATGGTGTAGAGATAATACCAAAGGCTTCGGCGGCTTGTCACGTTTTGAATAAGGCTCCCGCCGCCGCTGAGATAGAGCTTTGTCCTCTTCATAACGCGGCGAAAAGCCATGATGTTAAACATATGAAGCGAATCCACCCCATATTTCATACGTGTTTCTTTCGGCTTTCTTGAGAGCGCGGTTATCGGCATAAACGGGTCAATCTGTCTCATCTCACCGACAATAGCCTCCAGAATCGCGTCATCGCCCGCGTTGCCCATTCCATAAGCCCCGCAGATCACGACACCTTCCCGCCCTCCGTTTTTCCTCAGACCCTCGCGTGACAACACCTCAGCATAAATGTCAAGCTGCCTCTTCGTGGTTGCTTCAACAGAAAATTCGCTTTTTGCCTTGTCATAAAGGGCGGTACCCAGTTTTTTCCTAAGCTCCGCGCTTTGTGCAAGCTCCGCAAGCTTTTCACCCAGTGCCGAATAATCGCCCGCAGGAAAAAGGAAGCCTGTTTCGCCGTCGCGAATAAGCTTCGGAACCCCGCCCACCCGGGAGCTTACGGTTGCAAGGCGCGCTCTCGCGCCCTCCGTAAGCGCATACGGGAAAGTTTCCGACAGCGATGTGAGCGTATTTATGTCAAGCGCCGCGAAGAAGCTGTTTATATCCGAGACCCATCCCGCAAAGCAGACCTTTTCGGATACGCCCAGCTCATTTGAAAGAGCCTTTAGATTTTCAAGCTCCGCGCCGTCCCCGGCGATGACAAGCCTGAGCATAGGGCAGGTCTTTTCAGCCTCCGCAAAACCCTTTATCAGCGTAGCCACGTCCTTAACAGGATCAAGACGGGCGGCAATTCCAACAACGACACTTTCCTTATCTGCATCAAGCCCCAGACCGCGCAGATACGCGATCCTGTCATCATTTTCCGGCTCAACGGAAAAATCGACCCCGTTATATATCGTAAAAATCTCGTTTGGCGGAAAGCCGCGCTCTATAAGCAGACTCCTCATAGAGTCTGAAACCCCGACAAGATAGTCCGACCTGTGCAGGGCATATGAATTCAGCGTTCCGTAAACAAGCCCCGCAAGCGGTCTTCCGAGATAATCGAGCTTCGGATCGCTGTGGACGGTCGTAACAACGGGAATCCCGCAGGAGCGCTTCAAGAGGCTTGCAATAAAGTTTCCCCTCGCTCCGTGCGAATGGATGATGTCATATCCCCCGTCCTTTATCATCGCTTTAAGCTGCCGTATGGTGCTCAATATGTTCCCGTCCATAATAACGGTGGGTATGCCCAGTGCTTCCGCTTCTTCGGAAAATTCACCGCGCATAAAGCAGACAAGCACCGCATCGATTTCTTTGCAAATCCCCGAGAGGAGATAGTGGATATGGGTCTTTGCCCCTCCGGTGTCTCCACCGCTGATAAGATGAATTACCTTCACTCTAACCTCCAAGCGCTCAATGCGCAGATTAATTCAAAACCGTTCCCGCAAGGGAACACGTGTCACATGCCCGTTTTCTTTGGTGTAAAATAAAAAGTATAAAATATACAACAACATATCGGTATCGGGAAGTAAAAACTTCTGATTGTTCACTTGTTAAAAGGAGTTTTTTGTTATAAAATAATAAGATAGCAGTTAAAAAATCAGGTAATAATAAGCTATAATTATCTATTTTCAAAGTAATTATATATCACACACGCAGCAAGCGGTCAACATATGGAGGTCAATATGACAAAAATCTACCTTATTAGGCATGCGGAGGCAGAAGGTAATCTGTACCGCCGAATACACGGACACTATGACGGAGACATAACCCCAAGAGGCTATGAACAGATAGCTCTGCTCGCCGAGCGCTTCCGCGATATCGAAATCGACGCGCTTTATGCCAGCGACCTTCAGCGTACGCAGAAAACCGCCGCCGCCATCACAAAACACCACAGCATCCCGCTCAACATTGAGCCTCGCCTTAAAGAGGTCTGCATGGGGGTCTGGGAAGAAAAACCTTGGGGAAACGTAGGATACGATGAGCCGGAACAGCTGCTTTTCTTCTCAAATGATCCCGCAAAATGGAACGTAGAAGGACGGGAGAGCTTTGAAGATCTAAAAGCCCGTATTACGGGCGTCATAGTCGAACTGGGAGAACGGCACGAAGGTCAGACCATTGCCTGCTTCAGCCACGGAATGGCCATCAGAACGCTGATAAGCGGCATAAAGGGCATTTCCTCCGAGCGCATACACGAAATCCTGCATGGGGACAACACCTGCGTTTCTCTCCTTAGCTTTGATAACGGGAAGCTTGAAATCGAATATTATAACGACAACTCCCATCTTCCCCCGGAAATGAGCACTTTTGCAAATCAAAGCTGGTGGAAAAATAGAGACAAGGTCGATTTTTCCAATCTTCGTTTTATACCAATGGATTTAAACGAGGATTCCGAACTTTACTGCCGCTGCTACCGCGACGGATGGGAGGAAGCCCATGGTACGCTGCGCGGTTATTCCGACAAGCCCTATCTCAGAAGCGCGCTCAGAGTATCGGATAAAGACCCTCAGTCGCTTATGAAAACTTTCTGCGGAGATGAATTTGCTGGAATCATAGAACTCGACCCCGACCGCATGGCGGACGAGGGAGCGGGCTGGATTAGTCTCTGTTATCTTGTTCCTGAAATGCGCGGAAAAAACTACGGGGTCCAGCTTGTCGGTCACGCTGTTTCGGTATACAGAAAGCTTGGCAGAAAGTCGCTTAGGCTCCATGTCTCTGAAAACAACAAACGCGCTATTTCGTTTTATAAAAATCTCGGATTCAAATGCATAGGCATACAAGAAGGAAGCTCCTTCCCCCTCTGGCTGATGGAAAAGGAGCTGTAGTATAATTTCTCTTATACAAAGGCAGCACAATAATACAGATAATAAAGGGATGGTCTCAAGGCTATGGAGTTAACGGATTTTTTACCGGTCTCAAAAGAGGATATGGTTTCACGAGGTTGGTACAGCTATGATTTTCTTGTAGTCACAGGCGATGCTTACGTTGACCATCCGAGCTTTGGACCTGTTGTGATTGCGCGCGTGCTTGAAAATATGGGCTTCCGCGTTGCCATACTGGCTCAGCCGCGCTGGAACGACGCCGGCGCGTTCGAGGCAATGGGCAAACCGCGCTACGGCGTTTTTATCGGTGCGGGAAATCTTGACAGCATGGTCGCGCACTATACCGCGGCTAAAAAGCCAAGAAGTGAGGATTTTTACTCCCCCGGCAAAAAAGCCGGACTTCGTCCGGATCGCGCAACTATCGTCTATGCGAACCGCGCAAGGGAGGCGTTCGGAGGGGATATGCCCATAGTTATCGGCGGACTCGAGGCTTCTCTCCGCCGCTTTTCGCACTATGACTACTGGGATGATAAGGTTCGCCGAAGCATACTTTTTGACTCAAAGGCAGACCTTCTTGTCTACGGCATGGGGGAATATGCAACACGTGAGGTCGCAAAGCGTCTGAAACGCAAAATAAAGCCCTCGGAAATCAAGGATGTACGCGGAACAGCCTTTGTTGCGCGGGATGAGAGCGCCTGTGTTTTCGACAAGATAATCCTGCCTTCCCATGAAGAAACCGCTTCGGATAAAGCCTCCTATGCAAACGCAACGCGAATCGAATACGAGGAACACGATCCTATACGCGGCAAGGCACTTTGCCAGCCCTGCCGAGGACGCATGCTCATTGTAAATCCTCCCGCCCCCATCCTTACGACTGAGGAATTAGACGCTGTGTTCGAGCTTCCCTACACCCGCGAAGTGCATCCTATGTATGAGGAAATGGGCGGCGTTCCCGCCATCGAGGAGATCCGTTTTTCCGTCATCCCCAACCGCGGCTGTTTCGGCGCGTGCAGCTTCTGTGCGCTTGCACTGCATCAGGGCAGGATGATAGCTTCACGAAGCCACGAATCCGTAATCCGCGAGGTGGAGGCAATGACGCATCACCCGCTCTGGAAGGGCTATGTCTCGGACATCGGCGGTCCGACGGCAAATTTCCGCCATCTCTCCTGCAAAGAGCAGGGAGAAAACGGAATGTGTGCAAAAAAGCGCTGTCTTTCCCCTGTTCCTTGTAAAAACCTTGATGCCGATCATTCCGACTACCTTGCGCTTCTTCGTAAGCTTCGCGATATTCCCGGCTTCAAGAAAGTCTTTATCCGCAGCGGCATACGCTTCGACTATATGCTTGAGGACGCAGACAGCCAGTTTTTCTCCGAACTTGTACGCCATCACATAAGCGGTCAGCTCAAGGTCGCGCCTGAGCATTGCGTCAACAGTGTTCTTGATTATATGGGGAAACCGCATATCGAAGTCTATGAGCGCTTTATAGACAAATACTCCCGTCTTAATCAGCGCTATGAAAAGGAACAGTATGTCGTTCCCTATCTTATGTCCTCGCACCCCGGCTCTACGCTCAGCGACGCCGTGAAGCTTGCCGAATATCTCCAGTCACGCGGACGCCAGCCCGAGCAGGTGCAGGATTTTTATCCTACTCCCGGCACGATCTCAACTTGTATGTATTATACCGAGCTTGATCCTAAAACAATGAAGCCTGTCTATGTCGCAAAAGCACCTCACGAAAAAGAGCTTCAGCGCGCCCTTCTACAATGGAAGCGCCCCGAAAAACGGCGTCTTGTTATAGAAGCGCTGAAGGAGGCGGGACGCGAAGATCTTATCGGGTTTGGAAAAAACTGCCTTGTCCGTCCCGACAGGGCGCAGGCAGAGAGAAATACAAAAACAGGCAAATACGGATCCGCCAAAAACACAAAAAAAGCTGAGGAAGCTCCTTCGCCGGTGAAAGTAACAGGCAGGGCAAAGGGCGTGGGCGGCGGCAAAAGAGCAGCTCCGTCAAATCCAGTTCCCAAATCTCCTTCCCAAGGGAGAGGGAACGCCGTTTCAAAAAAATCTCAGCCGAGCGGGCAAAAATCAAAAAGGAGTAAGGGATAATGCATTTATTTGAAACTTTAAGGCAAAATCCCTCATACATAATTGCCCTCTGGCTTGTAATAATAAATCTTGCATCCTTTACTGCTATGGGCATCGACAAATATAAGGCATCTCATAACAAATGGCGAATCCCCGAAAAAAATCTTTTCCTGCTTGCCGCAATTGGGGGAAGCATCGGGGGAATTGCGGGGATTTATATGTTCCGCCACAAAACCATGCACAAGAAATTTACACTTGGCTTTCCGGCAATCCTCGTTGTTCAGATTGCGGCAGCCATAATATTAATTTATATAGGTGCAAAATAATCTGTGATAAAATCAATTACAGCAAGTCCCAAAAAATAAAAAAGCGGCGGGACGCAAATTGCGGCCCGCCAAAACAGGGTTGTGGGATAAAGATATGAGCCCGGCACGCACTTACGTGCCATTGGATAAGCTGTAATGAGAGAATACCTCATTTTACGATACTTGTAAAGAGCGAACGGACACTATTTTTGTCGAATGGTAATTTTTAAGTATTTTTCTTAAAATTTGTTTGGCAAAGTCCGAAAAAAGGGCTCTTTAGAGTAGGACTGGAAGGAGCAAAATGCCGCAATGAGAGAATTGTGCTGTGAAAAAATAACCGAAACCGTCGCCGAACTTTGCATCAGGGCAAGCACTGTTCTGCCTAATGATGTAAAAGCTCTCATCGACAGCGCGGAGCTAAAAGAAAAATCTCCGGTCGGAAAAAGCGTTTTATGTGATCTGCGGGAAAACTATATACTTGCGGAAAAGGAAAAACTTCCGATTTGTCAGGATACGGGCGTTGCCGTCGTGTTCGCCGAAGTAGGACAGGAGCTTCACATCACCGGCGGAAATTTTGAGGATGCAATAAACGAGGGTATCCGCCAAGGGTATGAAAAGGGCTTTCTCCGAAAATCCGTAGTTAAAGACCCTCTTCGCCGCGTCAATACGGGCGACAATACTCCCGCCGTTATACATACCCGCATAGTGTCCGGTGACAGGCTTACGCTCAAACTTGCACCTAAGGGCTTCGGCAGTGAAAACATGAGCGCCATGAGGATGTTCCTGCCCTCCTGCTCCGCAGATGATATTCTGGATTTCATTGTAGAAACCGTTGATAAAGCCGGTTCAAATCCTTGCCCGCCCATAGTTTTGGGAGTTGGTTTGGGCGGGACAGTCGAAATGGCAGCACTGCTTTCAAAAAAGGCGCTGATCCGCTCCGTGGACAAACGCAATGCGGACCCGTTTTATGCGGAACTTGAAGAAAAAGCTCTTGAGCGCGTCAATTCTTTAGGACTTGGTCCGCAGGGCTTCGGCGGTTTGATAACTGCCCTCTCCGTTAACATCGAAACATATCCCACTCATATTGCCGGACTTCCCTGTGTAATAAACATGGGATGCCACGCAGCACGGCACGCGGAGGCGGTAATTTAAAAAAATATCGCTATGAATAATAAAAACAATAATGGATATCATATCACCGAAGCCAAACAAAGGAGTGCAGGTAGATTATGATAATCGATAGAATCGCCCTCATTCTCGCCATAATCGGCGGTCTTAACTGGGGCTTAGTAGGTCTTTTCCGCTTTGATTTTATTGCTTTCCTCTTCGGGGGACAGACCGCAACCGTCAGCCGCGTTATCTATACTTTGGTAGGTCTTGCAGCACTCTGGTGCATTTCACTGCTGTTTCGCGATCATCGTGGCGGCGAAGAAGTGGATTGACCGAACTAAAATCAAAAAATGCACTGTATTTCACGAAAGATTACAGTGCATTTTTTGCGTTCAGGATACACTTTCCGGCAAGTTTTGCACAATATATGGTATATCATCTTAGCATAAGCTACCATATATTCTCGGAGAGCGTTACAGCAATGCAGAACAGGACGGGAATACATCCCGATTTCCGACCATAATGCAGCCTGTTCCGCTTTTTCCGACGCAAAGGAGAAAACAAAATGCCGGCTTTAAAGAAAAACCCTCGCATCTATCGGAATACAATAAGCTATCTTTCGGTAGATGAGATTTATCCCAGCCCTGTTCAGCCCCGAAAACGATTCCCTCAGGAATCGCTTAAAGAGCTTTCAGACAGCATTGCCCAGTACGGCGTTTTAAATCCGCTTACGGTCAGGAAGCGAGGCACAAGATATGAACTTGTTGCCGGGGAACGCAGGCTTCGAGCTTCAATGCTCGCAGGACTTAGAGAAGTTCCCTGCATAGTTATCGATGTAAACATGGAGGAGTCAAGCCTTCTTGCACTTGTGGAGAACATACAGCGCCGCGACCTCGATTTCGTTGAGGAGGCCGAAGGCATTTCGCAGCTTATACATCTTTTTGGAATGAGTCAGGAGGAAGCTGCACGAAGGCTTGGAAAATCACAGCCATCCATCGCGAACAAACTTCGTCTTTTGCGCCTGCCGCAGGACGTTCTGGATACACTGCGCGATGAGAACATGACAGAGCGTCATGGAAGGGCACTCCTGCGCCTGAGCGGAGAGGAGACTCAAAGACTTGCACTTCAGCAGATGATAAAAGAGCGAATGAATGTCTCTGCCGCTGAGGAG